>Ga0315339_1000133_pt1 | contig 115071 bp, 104 predicted proteins | sample ASW17metaG_FD_204514 | JGI IMG/M metagenome (GOLD analysis project Ga0315339, IMG submission 204514) | Ammonia-oxidizing marine archaeal communities from Pacific Ocean, United States - ASW #17 | ecosystem: Environmental > Aquatic > Marine > Oceanic | place: USA: California | collected 2016-12-05
CGCGCTGCAGGCCCCATCCTGGGGCCCAGCGCTTGACGGGCATCCATGCCCGTCACCTCCCTTCGCAAGCCCTGCGCTCGGCCTCCTGAAGTCGCAATCTGCGTCGCCTGAACTACCGCGCGCTTAGAAGCAAAAGCCAAAGCAAGAGCAAGAGCAAAAGCAAAAGCAAAAGCTGGAGCTGGAGCTGGAGCTGGAGCAAAAGCGACTGCCACGCCTGGCATCACTTCCTCAAAGGATCATCCCAGAAATGCCGCTCGGCCTCTTGCTGGATATCCGCCCGACTCAACCCCAAGTCGCGCAAGGTTGCATCACTGAGGCTGGCCAGCTCCTGACGCTGACGGTACAACTGCAGCCAGCGCGCCGGACGCTGCAAGGCCGCATGCCACAGGTAGCTCAGGGAAAAGGCAGGTTGCTGGATGCTGCTGACATGACCTTTCATCGTGAAGCCCTCCGTGTTGATGGCCTCAGTCTCACGCCAGGCATAAGATCAATCCAACGAATGTTTCTGATGCAATGCATCTCGGAGATTGATGCAATGTCCCAGTACCAGAGCCTCGACGCGGATGTCCTGCGCACCTTCGTCGCCATTGCCGAGCAAGGCGGCTTTACCCGCGCAGGCGAAGTGGTCAACCGCACCCAGTCAGCGGTCAGCATGCAGATGAAACGCCTGGAAGAAGACATTCTGCAGCGCCAGCTATTCGAACGTGATGGCCGTCAGGTGCGGCTGACCGCCGAAGGCCAGGTACTGCTGGGGTATGCCCGACGCATTCTCAAGTTGCATGGCGAGGTGTTCAACACCCTGCGCATGCCACACATGGTTGGGCTGGTGCGCATCGGCACACCAGACGACTACGCCATGCGCTTCCTGCCGACCATCTTGTCGAGCTTTGCCCAAGCCTACCCGCTGGTGCAGGTGGAAGTGCATTGCGATTCGTCCAAGCAGTTGATGCTGCGCCAGGACCTGGACCTGACCATCGTCACCCGCGAGCCCGGCAACGAGATTGGCCAGTTGCTACGCCAGGAACGCCTGGTGTGGGCCGCGGCAGAAGGCTTTTGCCCGCACGAACAGCGGCCGATGCCGGTGGCGCTGTTCAACACCGACTGCTTCTGTCGCGCCTGGACCTGCAATGCGCTGGAGGCACAGGGCATCGATTACCGTATTGCCTACACCAGCCCAAGCCTGGCGGCAATCTTTGCCATCGTCACCGCCGGGCTGGCAGTGACCGCGCAGCTGCAGAGCCTGATCGGGGGCAACATCCGCATTCTGGGTGAGAGCGAAGGGCTGCCACAGTTGCCCATGGCCAATGTAATGCTGGTGCGCAGTACGCAGACCCCCTCGCCAATCACCGACTGCATGGCCGACTACATCGTTGAGGGTTTCAAGTGATCGGGGGCCGAAAAACGGCCCCAACCTCTCAAAGCTCAAACCCCAGCATCACCGCACAGACCACCAGGAACACACAGAACATCGCCCGCAATACCTTCTCCGGCAACGCGTGGGCCAGCTTCACGCCCCAGCTGATACTGAGCAAGCCCCCCACCGCCAAGGGAATCCCCACCCCCCAGTCAACACTATGGTGCACGCCATAGGTCACCAGCGTGACCAAGGTACTCGGCGCCGCCAGCGCCAGTGACAGCCCCTGCGCCACCACCTGAGTAGCGCCGAACACACTGGTCAGGATCGGCGTGGCCACCACGGCCCCACCCACCCCGAACAAGCCGCCCATGGTGCCGGCAAAGCTGCCCAGCACACCCAGCCACGGCCAGGCATGACGCAGCTCGGCACTCGGCGGCGACACCTTCATGAACATCCGCACCACGTTCCACACCGCCAGTGCCACCAGAAAGCCGACAAAACCCAGGCGCATGGAGTGCGCATCAAGCCCCACCGCCCAGATCGACCCCAACCAGGCGAACAGGAAGCTGCACGCCGACAGCGGCAGTGCATGGCGCAACGCGATGCGGTTGCGCTGGTGATACCGCCACAGCGCCAGCAGCACATTGGGCACCACCATCACCAACGCGGTCCCCTGCGCCAACTGCTGGTCCAGGCCAAACAGCACGCCCAACGCCGGAATCGCAATCAGCCCGCCGCCGATGCCAAACAAGCCCCCCATGGTGCCCAGGGCAGCGCCCAGCACGATATACAACAACCACTCGATCATCAGGGCCTCGTCCGCCTGTACCAATAATGCGAGCATGCTAACGAGTGTGCGCTGGCGGGGAAACGCACAGCAGCGCACAATGGCTGTGCGTTCTTCGCAAAAGCAAGGCAGCCATGAGCCCCGATACCCTGACCGACCAATTGAGCCTGTTCCTCGATGTGCTGGAAACCGGCAGCTTTTCTGCCGCCGCCCGTCGCCACCCGCTGACCCCGTCTGCGGTAGCACGGCGCATCGACAACCTGGAAAGCGCCGTCGGCAGCCGCCTGTTCACCCGCAGCACCCACGCGGTGCGGGCCACGCCTGCAGGCAACGCCTTTGCCGAGCGGGCCAGGCGCATCATCGAGGAGTTGCGCCTGGCCCGGGCTGAAGCGGTGTCACTGAGCAATGCCCCGGAAGGCCTGATCCGCATCGACGCCCCTGCCGCGTTTGGCCGCCGCCACCTGGCCCCGGCCATTGCCGACTTCCTGGTGGCCTACCCGGGCCTGGACGTGCAACTGCGGTTGATCGACAGCTTCGTCGACCTGCAGGGCAGCCACCTGGGCGAGGTCGACCTGGTGCTGCGCGCCGGCCCCTTGGCCGACACCCGTCTGGTCGCCACGCCGCTCGCCTACATGGTGCGCATTGCCTGCGCCAGCCCCGCCTACCTGGCCAGCCGCGGCATCCCCACCTGCCCCAGCGAACTGCCCGGGCATGACGGGCTGGACTGGGATGGCCTGGCGCCGCCGTTCGCCTGGCGCTTCAGTGTGGCCGGGCAAACCCGCCTGTACCGCCCCGCGCGCATGCGCATGGCCGCCAACAATGCCGAAACCCTGCTGTTCGGCGCCCTCGCCGGCCTGGGGATAGCCCACCTGCCCACCTGGCTGATCAGTGAATACCTGCTGCGCGGCGAGCTGATCCCGTTGTTTTGCGACGGCGGCATGCCTGAAGCCGAGACCAGCGGCATTTACGCGCTACGCCTGGCACATGAAACGAACTCTCGCAGCCGTTTGCTGCTCGAATTCCTCAAGAGCCGCTTCAGCCCGATTCCACCCTGGGACCTGGCCTTGAGCAGTGAACTGCGCGATTAATTCGCGCACTGATGATCAGCGTGCCAGAATTTTCCATTGATGACTTTCAAGGACCTGCATGAACGCCGACACCCAAGCCTCCTGTGACGAGCTGCTGCTGGACAACCAGGTCTGTTTCGCCCTGCACTCCACCTCGTTGCTGATGACCAAGGTCTACAAGCCGCTGCTGCAGGCGCTGGGCCTGACCTACCCGCAATACCTTGCCATGCTCGTGCTCTGGGAGCGTGACGGCCTGACCGTGGGCGAAATCAGCCAGCACCTGCTGACCGACCCAGGCTCGCTGACCCCGCTGCTCAAGCGCCTGGAAAGCGAAGGCCTGTTGCAGCGCAACCGCAGCCGCGAAGATGAACGGGTAGTGATGGTACAGCTGACCGACAAAGGCCGCGCCCTGCAACAGCAGGCCAAACAGGTGCCGCAATGCATTCTCAAGGCCAGCGGGCGGAGCCTTGAGCAGTTGCAGCAACTGCAAGCCGACCTGCTGAACCTGCGCGAAAACCTGCAGAAAAACCTCTGAGCGCTATGCTGTGGAATGGCCGTTCCGATGAACGGCGATGATTTATCTTGCGCACTAACTAATTGCGCGCTAATTTAAATCCCACACCAACCCCCGCCCTCCTGCAAACGGGAGCGCACAGCACATTAGCGAGGCTCAAGATGCAAAAGGTCACTCCGCTGTACATCGCAGAAGCAACCTCCACCGGTGGGCGCGACGGCAAATCCCGCTCCAGCGACGGCAAGCTGGAAGTCAAGCTCAGCACCCCCAAAGAGCTGGGCGGTGCGGGCGGTGACGGCACCAACCCCGAGCAGATGTTCGCCGCCGGTTACTCGGCCTGCTTCATCGGCGCCTTGAAGTTCGTGGCCGGGCAAGAGAAGAAAGCCCTGCCGGCAGATGCCTCGATCACCGCCAAAGTGGGCATCGGCCAGATCCCGGGCGGTTTCGGCCTGGACATCGACCTGCTCATCAACCTGCCGGGCCTGGCACAGGCCGATGCCGAAGGGCTGGTGGAAAAGGCGCATCAGGTTTGCCCGTATTCCAATGCCACCCGCGGTAATGTGGATGTGCGCCTGCACGTAACCGTCTAAGGCGCAAAGGCTGGCGCGATCCCCTGTGGGAGCGGCCTTGCGTCGCGAACGGGGCGCGAAGCGGCCCCAGGCGTTCGGCATGTAGGCAGAAATTGCCGGGGCCGCCTTGCGGCCCTATCGCGACGCAAGGCCGCCCCCACAAAAGCGCGAGCACAAGCACGCGCTGAGGATTGGGAAAACACAGGCATAAAAAAACCCGGCTTGCGCCGGGTTTTTTGCGTCTCGCAAGAAGCATTACTTCTTGGAACGGCCTTTGAAGCTGTTGTCGCGAGTGTCGATGTCGATCCACTCGTCGATCTGGATGAAGTCGGCAACCGAGATCTCGGTACCGTTCGCCAGCTTGGCAGGCTTCATGACTTTGCCGGAGGTGTCACCGCGAGCAGCGTTCTCGGTGTAGACAACTTTACGGCTGATGGTGGTCGGCAGCTCAACCGACACCAGACGGCCTTCGAAGAACACGGCTTCGCAGACGTCTTCCATGCCTTCTTCGATGTACGGCAGAACGGCTTCGATGTCCTCGGCGTTCAGCTCGTACATGGTGTAGTCGGTGGTGTCCATGAAGGTGTACTCGTCACCATTGATGAACGACAGGGTCGCTTCTTTGCGATCCAGGATCACGTCGTCCAGCTTGTCGTCCGCACCGTATACGGTTTCGGTCTTGTAGCCGGTCAGCAGGTTCTTCAGCTTGGTCTTCATGATCGCGCTGTTACGGCCCGACTTGGTGAACTCAGCTTTTTGAACCAGCCACGGGTCATTGTCGATCCGCAGTACGGTACCGGGTTTCAGTTCTTTACCAGTTTTCATTACGAAGTATCCGAATCTGGATGGATTTATAAAAATCGAGGCCGCGTATCATAGCGAATTTCGGTAAAAGTGTACTAGCGCTTCGGCAAGGTCCGGCTGAGCGGCCTGTCGCGCCCCCCAAAGGCGGGCATGCTGCTGCAGTTCCGGCCAATGCTGGCGGGCCGCCCGCCAGGCCTGGCCCATGTCGATATTCATGTTCCAGGCACGCCACAGGCCCAGTAGGGCTGCATCGGCATCGTCTGACAGGCCGCAGCGATAATGCGCGAGGAACGCTTCGAGTTTTTCCCAATGGGCATTCTCGTCCTGCACATAGATGTGCCACAGCATCGGCTGCCCCGCCCACTGCGCACGCACGAACGAGTCTTCGCCACGCACGGCATTGAAATCGCAGCTCCATAACAGCCGGTCGAAGTCATCCTGGCTGACGAAAGGCAGCACCTGAACGGTCAGCGCCCCGCGGGTGCGCACATCACCCACGTGCAGCGGCCCCTCGCCCAACCACTGGCTGAGCCCCGCGACGATGCGCCCTTGCGGGACCAACAGGTGGCAGGCCTGGTCAGCTGTAGCCAGGGCATCAAGCCAGTTGCCCAGCTGCGGGTTTTCATAGGCAAACAGCGAGATCAGCAGCGCATCCGGCACAAGGTCTACACCAAGCCCCTGCAAAAAGGCACGGCGCGCCTCCGCCGACTGCTGGAACGCGTCACGCCGGGCCAGCAGCGAACCCTCGCGCAGCAAACCACCCGTTTTGTCGGTAAAGCCCGGGAAGAAAAATACCTTGCGCAAACCGTTGGGCTGCGGCGAAGGCAAACCATGGCAACCCTCCACCCAGTCCTCGGCACTCAGGTACTCGAGGTTGAGCCAGAGCGGCGGCTGCGGAAGGGCGCGCATGGCCTCGACATACGCCGCGGGCAACTGGCAGGCGAACGCGCCGATCACCACATCGGCCGGCGCCACCGGCAACCACGCTGCCGGCCAGTGGCGCACATCCACGCCGTGTTGCCACTGTTGCGCCGCCGTGGCATCGGCGCCAGGGCACATGGGCGTGAAAGCGTTGAGGTCATCCACCCACAGGCGCACCGCCAGGCCGTGCTCGGCCACCAACTGCCGGGCCAGGCGCCAGGTCACGCCAATATCGCCGTAGTTGTCGACGACGCTGCAGAAGATGTCCCAGGTGGCTTTCATGCGCCCCTCCCGTGCGGGTGCAAAAACAGCGAATTCTGCGCATAAATTGGCGCAGACAAAAGCACCTGCGCAGAAAAATGCCCAAGCGCATGCGACAATGCCCCCCTACCACGCTGCCAGGAGGCTGCCATGCCGCGCCACCGTGAATTGAAGATCACCCTCAAGCCGTTGCCGTTGATCATGTGCGTTGCCTTGGGCCTGTGGCTGGGCGCCATGGCCATTGCCGCGAGCCTGTGGCTGGCCCAGCAGTTGTGGCCACAGCAGGTGCAACCTCTGGCCCAGGTGGTAGCCCCGCATGCAGACCGCCCCGTTGCAACGCCTGCACCGGCCACTGCCCAGGATGCCCAGGCCGAGATGTTCGAACGCTACAAGGACATCCTGCACAAACAGGCGCTGCAACAGGCCGCCGATGCCGCCCAAGGCAACCCGCGCAACCTCAACAGCCCCAAGTGCCAGTTCTGGCTGCAGCAAAACCGTACCGCGCCCACCGAAAAAAGCCAGGCCAACGTGCTGGAGTTCTGTTACTGACCATGGACAAGCCCCACCTGCTGGCGCTGATTGTCGCCACCCTCGCGCATGACCTGGACGTGCTGACCCGCGCGGCGCAAACCGCCTACGAGGCCGCCACCGCCGAAGAGAACATTGCCGAGAACAAGTATGACACGCTGGGCCTGGAGGCCTCGTACCTGGCCACCGGCCAGGCCCGCCGCAGTGCCGAGATCCGCCAGGCGCTGGTGATCTACCAGCAGTTGCTGCTGCGTGATTACGACCCAGCGCGCGGTGTGCAGGTAAGCAACCTGGTGACCCTGGAAAATGAAGATGGCGCGCAACGCCGGCTGTTTCTCGGGCCTGAGGCAGCGGGGTTGAAGATTGGCGAGGGTGACGGACTGGTGACGGTGATTACCCCACGATCGCCGCTGGGGCAGCAACTGCTGGGCAAGCGCGTGGATGACGAGGTGAACCTGGGCGCACAGGTATCGTTCATTGTCGATGTTGTCTGAACCGGCCTCTTCGCGGGCGCGGGCGGGCCCGCAAAAGGGCCGGCACAGGCAATAATTCTCTAAAGGGCCTGCAAGGCATCGAACCGCCCCGCCAGCCCCTGTTCGGCAAACTGCTGCACTACAAAATCGATGAACGCCCGGGTCTTGCCCGGCAACAGCTTGTGCTCGGCGAAATACAGGCTGATATGCCCATCGTCCACATACCAGTCCGGCAACACCCGCAGCAGGCGCCCGGCCAGCAAATAGGGCACGGCAAACGGCAGGCTCACCAGGGCAATGCCCAGCGCCTGCTCGGCCACCGCGCACGCCGCGTCCGAATCGCTCATGGTCATCGCCTGACGCAATTGCAGCGGCTGCTGCGCCTGCCAACGGCTGGTCAACGGCCACGAGCGCACCCGCCCGGTCTGCGGTGACCGCACCAGGATGCCGTCATGGTGTTGCAGCGCCTGCGGGTCTTCTATCGGCGCGTGCCGCTGCAGATAGGCCGGCGCCGCCACCAACACCCGGTGCGCGGGGGTCAGCTTGCGCGCCACCACCCCCGGCGGCAGTTCGAAACCACCACCAATCGCTGCATCGAAGCCCTGGCCGATCAGGTCGACCTGGCGGTTGTCGAAATGCCAATCCGGGGTAATCGCCGGGTAACGGCGCAAGAATTCCCCCAGCAACGGCAGCACGTACAAACGCCCGAACACCGTGCCCATGCTCACCCGTAACGACCCGGCCGGCTGGCCTTCTGCACTGGCCAGGTTGGCCACGGCGTACTGAATGGTGCGAAAGCTGTCACTGACCTCGCCAAGAAAACGCTGCCCCGCTTCGGTCAAGGTCAGCTTGCGGGTACTACGCTGGAACAACCGCACACCCAGGCGCGCTTCCAGCTGCGCAACGTGCTTGCCCACGGCAGCCGGGGTTAGGCTCAGGCGCCTGGCGGCTTCGGCAAAACTGCCGACCTCGGCACTGCGGATGAAGCATTCCAACGCGCTGAATGATTCCATGGCCATAATTAGCAACCAAAGGTTTACTCTGCTGATAGTGATTACCATCTTATCAGTAGGCAATCGAGCGCCGATACTGTGCCCATCCAAGGCATTTCGGCCTGGCTTCCAGCAGGAGATCAGCATGTCCAAGCAACTTACACTCGAAGGCAAAGTGGCCCTGGTTCAGGGCGGTTCCCGAGGCATTGGTGCAGCCATCGTGCGGCGCCTGGCCCGCGAAGGCGCGCAAGTGGCCTTCACCTATGTCAGCTCTGCCGGCCCGGCTGAAGAACTGGCCCGGGAAATTACCGAAAACGGCGGCAAAGCCTTGGCCCTGCGGGCTGACAGCGCTGATGCCGCGGCCGTGCAGCTGGCGGTGGATGACACCGTGAAGGCCTTGGGCCGGCTGGATATCCTGGTCAACAACGCCGGTGTGCTGGCAGTGGCCCCGGTGACAGAGTTCGACCTGGCCGACTTCGATCGCATGCTGGCCGTGAACGTACGCAGCGTGTTCGTCGCCAGCCAGGCCGCCGCACGCTATATGGGCCAGGGGGGTCGTATCATCAACATTGGCAGCACCAACGCTGAACGCATGCCGTTTGCCGGTGGCGCACCGTACGCCATGAGCAAGTCGGCACTGGTTGGCCTGACCCGCGGCATGGCACGCGACCTCGGGCCGCAGGGCATTACCGTGAACAATGTGCAGCCCGGCCCAGTCGACACCGACATGAACCCGGCCAGTGGCGAGTTTGCCGAGAGCCTGATTCCGCTGATGGCCATTGGGCGGTATGGCGAGCCGGAGGAGATTGCCAGCTTTGTGGCATACCTGGCCGGGCCTGAAGCCGGGTACATCACCGGGGCCAGCCTGACTGTGGATGGTGGGTTTGCAGCCTGATTGAATGGTTGCCTGTGCCGCGACAACGCCGGCACAGGCTTAGCCTTTCTGTGCCCCCAGGCACTGTTCCATCACGTCCAGAAAAGCCCGGGCAGCCGGTGTGGGGCTGGACGACCACACCGCATACAAGTGCCGCACCGGGGCATCCACCAACCGCGCCACTGCCACCCCTTCGATGCCTTGAGCCACCCGCTCGGGCACCAGGCCGACGGCCATGCCCCGCTGCACGAATTTCTCCACCAGACGAACATGCCCGATCTCGAACTGCACCCGACGCTGCAACCCCACTGCTTCAAACGCCTCGTCGGTCTGACGTCGCGCCCCGGTGCCTTCGGGGAAGTCCACCAACACCTCACCTGCCAGGTCAGCCAGCGCCAGTTGTGCCCTGCCCGCCAGGCGATGCCCCAACGGCAACACCGCCACCAGTTCTTCCCGGGCCAGCAACCGATGCTGCACCCCCTGCACCACCTCGCCCTGCCACAGCCCGATAAAACCCACGTCCAGGCGCCGCTCGAGCACATCAGCAATCAGCAATTCGCTCTTGGCCGTGAGCCAGCGTACATCCACATCCGGGAAACGACCGTGAAACACCGCCAACAGGTCGACCAGGTCCAGCGCGGTGAGCGAGCTGATTTCACCAATCGCCAGCCGCCCGCGCACCTGGCCGCAGGCCGCTGCCACGTCATCGGCAATGCGCCGGGCCGCCTCCACCGCGGGCCGTGCACTGAGCACAAAGGCCTCCCCCGCAGGTGTCAGGCGCACCCGTCGCGAACTACGCTCGAACAGGCTCACCCCCAGCTGCGCCTCCAGCCGCGCCACCTGATGGCTAAGGGCCGACTGCACCACATGGCAGCGCTCCGCCGCGCGGGTAAAACTGCCGGTGTCGGCCACGGCAAGGGCATATTCGAGCTGCTTGAGGTTCATCGATCTATCTGCTTTCAAGATGAATAGATTGAAAACTATACATTGGTGTCATGCCTGACACTTGCTGATAATCATCACCACACACCACTGCCCCCACGAGAATTGCATGCACACCCCCACTCTCAGCCGCGCCCTGATCCTGCTGATGGCCACCGCCACAGGCCTGGCCGTGGCCAGCAACTATTACGCCCAACCGCTGCTGCACAGCATCGCCCAGCAGTTTGGCTTGAGCACCGCCAGCGCCGGCAGCATCGTGATTGCCGCGCAGCTCAGCTATGGCGCCGGCCTGTTACTGCTGGCACCGCTGGGCGACCTGTTCGAACAGCGCCGGCTGATTACCGTGATGACCGTTGTCTCCACCCTGGGCCTGGTCATCAGCGCCTGTGCACCCAGCCTGCCCTGGCTGCTGCTCGGCACGGCGCTGACCGGGCTGTTCTCGGTGGTGGCACAGATCCTCGTGCCGATGGCAGCGACCCTGAGCGAGCCGCATCAGCGTGGGCGCGCGGTCGGCACGCTGATGAGCGGCCTGCTGCTGGGCATCCTGCTGGCGCGTACTGCTGCCGGCTTCATGGCCGAGCTGGGTGGCTGGCGCAGTATCTACGTGCTGGCAGCCGTGCTGATGGCAGTTACCGCCGTGGCGCTGTACCGCAGCCTGCCACAGCACCACAGCCACGCCGGGCTGAAATACCCGGCACTGATCGGCTCCGTGTTCCGTCTGTTCATCGAAGAGCCCGTGCTGCGCCTGCGCTCGCTGCTCGGTCTGTTGGCATTCAGCCTGTTCGCCCTGTTCTGGACACCCCTGGCGTTTCTGCTGGCGAAAGGCCCCTACCACTATTCGGATGCAGTGATCGGCCTGTTCGGCCTGGCCGGTGCGGCGGGTGCGTTGTCGGCCAACTGGGCCGGGCGCCTGGCAGACCGCGGCAAGGGCGCGCTGGGTACCACCGTGGGCCTGGTGGTGTTGCTGCTGTCGTGGGTGCCGCTGGGGTTTGCCGAACAGTCCCTGCTCGCCTTGCTGCTGGGTGTGCTGATGCTCGACCTGGCGGTACAGCTGGTGCATGTGAGCAACCAGAACGCAGTGATCGCCCTGCGGCCCGAGGCACGTACGCGGCTGAATGCCGGTTATATCACCTGCTACTTCATTGGCGGGGCGCTTGGGTCGTTGCTGGGCACCCAGCTGTTCCAGCGCCAGGGCTGGATGGGGATCGTGGTGGCCGGGCTGGTGATTGGCGGGCTGGCGTTGCTGGCCTGGGGATGGGCCGAACGCAAGCGCAAGAACACCTTGCAGGTGGCCTGAAGATGCTTGCTGGATTCTTCGCGGGCACGCCCGCTCCCACAGGTGCCTCACAAACCTCAGGGCACTGATACGCCTGTGGGTACGGGTGTGCCCGCCAAGAGGCCAGCCACGGCGACAAAGTACCGCACTACCCTCCGTCGCAATGCCGTTGACTTGCCTGCCAGGGCAGCGCTCATTAAGCGCTGGAATGCCCTTTCCCTGACAGGATGAATTTATGACAAGACTCACGGTACAGTCCGGCGATTTCTTGCAAGGTGAAGGCGAGTATCGCAATGGATCGCTCACACTCAAGACCGCGCGCAGCCCCTCACCCGGTGAGCGGATTTCCCTGGCACGCATCAGCGACTTGCGGCTGGCCAGCCTGGAAACCAACCGCAGCCTTGGCAGCGCCTTGGGCTGGGGCGTGGCCGGCGCCCTGGTGGCAGGGCCAGTAGGGCTGCTGGCCGGGCTGTGGTTGGGTGGCAAGGAAGAAGAAGCAACCTTTCTGGCCACCTTCAAGGATGGACGCAAGCTGATGGCCATTACCGATGGCAAGACCTGGTCGAAGATCGATGACAACTGGCGGCAGCACAAGCGGCCGATCAAGACAGGCTGACTGAATACGCCGGGCCTGGATCGTTTTATGTAGAGGGCGGCTGGTAAGATGCCGCCTTTTTCATGGCCTGTGCCGGCCTCTTCGCGGGTAAACCCGCTCCTACAGGGGTATCACCAACCGGTGTATCACCACCTGGTGCATCACCAACCGGTGTATCGCCACCCGGTGCATCACCCACGGGTGTATCGCCGCCCGGTGCATCACCAACTGGTGTATCCCAACCGGTGTACCACCAACCAGTGTAGGAGCGGGTTTACCCGCGAAAGGGCCAGTACAGGTATCGCGCATCCAGGAGCCCCACCGCATGCCCCCGCATCACCCCCGCCTGCCCCTGAGCCTGCTCAGCCTGGGCCTGGCCCTGCAGTGCCCCTCTGTGTTTGCCGAAGACAGCGTGATGCTGGCCCCGTTGCAGGTCTCCGACACCTACGCCAATGATGGCTACCAGGCACGCCAGGCCGCGGTGGGCGGCTTCCAGCCCGCGCCACTGCTCGACACCCCCGCCTCTGTCAGCGTGTTCAGCCAGCAGTTGCTGGAAGACCGCCAGGTACGCAAGCTTAGCGAAGTGTTGCAAAGCGATGCCTCGGTCGGCGAAAGCTATGCCCCCATCGGCTACTACGAAAACTTCAATGTGCGCGGCTTCGAGCTGAACGCTGCCAGTAGCTATCGCATCAATGGCCAGACCATTGCCGGCGAACAGAACGTAGCCCTGGAAAACAAGCAGCAGGTGGAATTGCTCAAGGGCCTGTCCGGGCTGCAGACCGGCGTGTCGGAGCCGGGCGGCTTGATCAACTATGTGACCAAGCGGGCCCAAGACATACGCAGCGTCACGGTATCGACCAACGAACAGGGCGAACGCTATCTGGCCACCGACCTTGGCGGCTGGTTCGGCAGCGAAAAGCAGTTCGGCCTGCGCGCCAACCTGGCCCATGAAGACATCCGCACCTACGTCGACCACGCTGACGGCAAGCGCGACTTCGCCTCGCTGGCATTCGACTGGCAGATCAACCCGGATGCCACCCTGCAGCTGGATGCCGAGTATCAACACCGCGAACAGTCGTCGGTGCCGGGTTACCAGCTGCTCGGAGGCACTGAAGTGCCACACGGCGTCGACCCGGAAGACCGCCTGGCCTACCAGCATTGGGCAAAGCCCGTGCAGAACGACTCACTGAACCTGGGCGGCCGCTTCGAATACCGCTTCAACGATACCTGGACCGGCACCTTGAGCGCCTCCCGCAGCAAAGTGGTGATCGACGACTACAGCGCGTTTGCCTGGGGTTCGAGCGAGGGGGCGTTTTTCGGCAGCAATGGCGACTACGACATCTATGACTTCCGCAGCCCCGACGATACCCGCCGTACCGACGAGGCACAGGCCATGCTCAACGGGCACTTCGATGCGCTGGGGGTGGGGCACGAGCTGACCGTGGGTACCAGTGCGCAGCGACGCACACTGGATCAGCGCCCGTACTACAACGAATGGCTTGGTACTGGCAACATCCATACCGGCGCCCCGGACCTCGATCCGTCCGACAAACCCGTCGGCGCCAGCGAACGCCGCCTGGACAGCCGCCAGTACGGCTTGTTCGTCAGCGACCGCATCAGCTTCAACGAACAATGGCAGACCGTGCTGGGCGCCCGTGAAGTGCGCCTGGATGAAAAGACTTGGGACGAGAACGGCGTAGCCGGGCGCCATACCCGCCAATACGAGCTGCTGCCCAACGCTGCGCTTATCTACAAACCGCAGCCGAACACCACGGTATACGCCAGCTACGCCAAGGGCCTGTCTGCCGGAGGCACGGCCCCCTGGTTCGCCAGCAATGCAGCTGAGATCCTGGCGCCCACCACCTCCCGCCAACTTGAACTTGGCCTCAAGCACGACTGGCAAGGCCTGAGCCTGAGTGCCGCCCTGTTCCAGATCCGCCAGGCGTACCAGTACGCGCGCCCGGACGGCACCGGAAACTTCACCTACGTGCAGCAAGGCCAGCAGAAAAATACCGGCCTGGAACTGGGTGCCAGCGGCCGGGTGACCCCGAACCTGCAGGTACAGGCCAGTGCGGCAGCCATTCGGGCGCGGGTGCAGAACAGCGGCACCGAAGCCTATGAAGGGCACCAGGCGATCAACGTGCCTAAATTCCGGGCGGCGCTGCATGCGGAATATGCCCTACCGGTTCCGGGGCTGGCGCTGCTGGGCGGGGCGCGGTATAGCGCCAGCAAGTATGCGAGCCAGGCGGGCAATGTGGAGGTTGGCGGGTATACCGTGTTCGACCTTGGCAGCCGCTACAGTACCCGTGTTGCCGGGTATGACACGGTGCTGCGGCTGACGGTGGATAACGTGCTGGACAAGCGATACTGGCGCGATGTGGGCGATTACCTGGGGGATAACTACCTGTTCCAGGGGGCACCGCGTACCGCTCGGCTTTCGGCTTCGATCAGCTTCTAGATTGCCGGGGCCGCTCTGCGGCCCTTTCGCGACACAAGGCCGCTCCCACAGGTGTGGACTGCCCCCAAGGGTTGGATTGGTGTCCAACTTCTTGGGGGCACTCCAATTGCCCGTGGGAGCAACTGTCTTGCTCAATTTCTAAAAGCTGGCGCGATGGGCTGCGCAGCAGCCCCAATGGCCTTAAAAACAAAAAGCCCCCGTGCTTTTCAGCGCGGGGGCTTTTCGTAGAATGTGGCGGTGAAGAAGGGATTTGAACTTTTTGGTCTTCCGGGCCAGAAACCACGAAGAATCAGGCTTTTCAAGGCGAATAGTAGTACAATTTAGTAGTACAATACGCCTATCACCCCCACCACGATACGGCGCTCCAATGTCCGATAACCTGATCCAGAAAAAAGGCGAATCCACATGGTACGTGCGGCTGCAAATACCCGGCGATGTGCAGAAAGCGCTTGGTTGTAAGGTACGGATTCGGTCGCTGAAAACTGGGCTTCGCAAGGAAGCCAAGGAAGCAAGCCTGCCCTACCTCGCCCAGTGGAAGGCTGAGATTGCCGCTGCCAGATCGCAAGCCAAGGCTGCCAAGGAAAACTGGCGCCCTGAGTTGGCAGCCCAAGGTCAGGTGCTGGATAAGAACATCGCAGCAAGATTTCTGGCAGCTTCAAAGCGAATCCCCAACACCCAAGAAGATGATCCCGATACCGTCGATGCCCAAGCCCAGTTGGTTGCTGAAGCAGTGCTGCGGCTCGTTGACGATATGGCGTTCTGGCAAGAATACGGTGTCGAAGGCATACCTGAGCTACTGAAGGAACTAGACATCCTCGACCCGTGCAGTCCTATCGAGCTGGCACAAAAAGCCGCCAAGTTTAAGCGGGAACTTACCGCTCGCATTGCCACTGCCCATTACAGCCTGACGCCGATCGAATCCGATGAAGCTCAGAATATTGTACTGAATCCGACCAGCTACAAGCCCAAGTCACCCGTCACCGCAGCTCGCATCAAGGCATTCCGTGAGTTCCGGGTAAGCCGAGGTGGTGCGGACAAACACGTCGAGCAGCAAGTTAGCAAGCTGGAACTGCTATCCGGCTTCTTGAAGAAAGAGACGCTGCCACTTAACTTCGACACCGTAGACATGTGGCTGAAATCGTTGAATCGTGCCCCAGCAACATTGAGTCAGTACCTGATGGCTGGTACTGCGTTCTGGAAGTGGGCTATCAAATACGATGAAGGCTGGCGTGAAGAGTACAAAGATAAGGTCAACCCGTTCACTGGGCACGAACTACCGCAAGGCGGGGGTGCCGAGACGGCTGGCCAAGACAGGGAGATGTACACGCCGGATGACGCAATCAAACTGCATCAAGCCGCCCTGCAAAAGAAAGATCAGCCGCTTGCCGACCTAATCCTAATGGGTTGGTACACAGGCGGCAGGATCGAAGAGCTGTGTAAACTGACAAAAGACAGTGTTATCACAGTTGATGGCATCCAGTGCTTTGACTTCCCTAAAAGCAAGAGCAAGGCGAGCAAGCGTGTAGTTCCTGTTCACCCAAGCTTGTTACCGACGATCACCCGATTAATCGCAGACTCGGCTGACAACTTTCTCATTCCAGTCAGTTCAAGCGCCCCTTATGGTAAACGCTCGCACGCAGTATCTAAAGCCTTCGGTAGGTTGCGTACAGCAGCTGGTTTCAGCAAACTTCACGTTTTCCACAGTTTCAGACATACCGCTGTCACCGAACTTATTAGGGCAGATGTACCAGAGCACTTGGCCCAAGAGCTGATCGGGCACGATTCGAAATCAGTAACGCACAACGTATATTCAAAAGGCGCAAGCACAGAACAGAAGTTGTTAGCGATATCGAAACTTCCTGTCTTGCCGGATATCGAATCCTGAATAGCTTGCCCTGTACCCACGGGGCAAGAAATACCCCAACTACGACAGAAAACTTTATTTTCACAAATGCATGCTTGAGCTATTGACAAACACAGAAACAGTGTATAATGGACGTTGCAAGTTTGGTGATGCAGCCAACTTTTCCTAGAAGTATGCTTGCTTATTCCCATCTTTAAATACCGGCACTCGGCAGACTCGGAATGGTCCTGCTTGGGTGTTGTCCCCGTTTTCAGTCTGGGGCTATATGACTGAAGATTTAAAAATCGCGTACAAGTTGCACCGGCTTGCTAATTACATAGGGTCATTAGCATCAAGGTTACACCCGCGGCCAGTGGGGCAGCGAAACTGGCCACAACTTTACACATTCGCCCGCAACGGGCAATAGCGCACTTGTTACAAATACGCAGCCACACAACTCAAGACAGACTTAGCCCGAAGCTCATAACGAGCGACGGGTTTACTTTGTCCGCTGGAAACTAATAATTCATTGAAGGCAACACTATATGCAAAGACCGCTACGCCGCAACACCTGCGAAGCTTGTGGGCGAATCCACTATTCCAGAAGTCCACGCACCCGCTTCTGTGGGTCAACTTGCCAAAGTCGAACTTGGCGCCACAACAACAAAGCCACACAAACAGAACTTGAGCAACTTTATTTGGTTCAAGAGCAAGAAGAACAAGCCAAGGATGCAGCTTAATGTCCAGCGATAATATATACCTAGAAGTGCTGAGGGGAAGCGGGGCAATCTTGAGCTATTTCCTAGAGCTGCCAACCACGCAATCAATTGCTGTGGATTATGTCGAGGCAACAAGGGAAGAGCTTACTTACCTGTCAGCGTTGGCTGATCATATCCTACCTGCCGGGGCGGTGGTTTCTTTAGCCCACCTAGAAGCGCATAGGAGCCGCGTTAAAGAAGCGAAAGCAACCAAGGCAGCCCAACATATAGCGGCAGCTCGCAAGGCCACTCAGAAGCTTTCCCAGAGCGTTACAGCAGTAAGCGGCAAACCAGCCACAAACAATACAGCAAAGTTTAAAGCCGGATTCAAGCCGGTTCCCAATAAAAGGAAATAACCATGATAACAGAACACCAATACGGCGTTAACGTTGTAGAGTTTTACCCCCATTCTGATGAAGACTTGCAGAAGCTGATTGCAGCCAAGCAAGATAGCTACAACAGAGGCAGCGAAACTCTGCACTACAAAGATAAAGCGGCCCACATCCACTGGCAACGCAGCAAGCCTCTAGAACCTGCCGTCATGGAACTTTTCGAAGAGATGGCGAAGGGGTATACGCTGGTGAAGCTGGCATTCAACCCACCGCTGGATGTTTTTGCTGTGCTACGCAAGCCAGAGAAGACCATCAAAGCCGAACTTGCTGAAGTTGCAAAGTCTGCTCGCAAAGAATATGACCAGTCTCGCTTTGAATTGAATCTGGCCGAAACCAAGCGTCAGGTGAAGTTCAGTGTAGATCAAGTGAAGCGTGCAGAAGATGCAGCGGCAGCAGAAGCAGCAGCCAAAGCAGCGGCAGCACTCAAACAAGATCAGGAAGCAGCGGCCTTGGCTGACCTGCTTAAAGCCTACGCCGCACCGGAAGTGGCCACAGTAGAAGGTAAGGCAGCGTGAACGACGAGTACGTACATGGCGAGGGTATGCGACTAACGTTCACCCCTACCGAGTTTGAAGTTCTGTGTAGCCAGGCACGCAAGCACAAGATGCCCGTTCGTAAGTTCGTGAGCTGGATGGTGAAATGCTTCATTAACTCTGTGCCAACCGATGACACGAATCGGGCGTAATACCGCCCCTTTCGACTCGCCCGGCAACACCGGTTAAGGCCGCAGGTAGTATAGAACTTGTCCGCCTTAATCGCTCAAACCCGCATGGCACTTGGGCTTCAGCCCAATCCGCTATGCACAATTTCAGCAGGAACCCATATGCGAATCTCAGTATACCGGCCTGAGCACCAAGCGAAGTTGCTTCGCTTGATGGAACACACAGGCGCCATTAACCCTACCCGAGCGGTAGAACAATTGATTGAAGAAGCTGCCATGCGGCTTGATTCCCTAGAGAGCGGAACGAATGTCAACGAGCAACACCAAGAAGAGCAGCACCCGTAACTACGGTTACACCTGCTACACCTGCAATAGTCCCTATACAGGACGCCGAGAACAGGCGGACAAGGCCAAGCGCTTCTGCAAAGATAGCTGTAGAAAGGCCAAGTCTAGACAGCCCGATAAGGCCACAAAGCGGCAGTCCCGCATAGAAGACCAGTTCACCCGGTTCTGTAAGAGCAGCTTCGGGCAGTGGGTAATCAGGGAATGTATCAAGGCGAACACCGTATGCATCATGATGGGCCACACCACTGCTTCACTGTTCGAGCTAGAGCAGTTCCATAACCGTTATTACAAGTGCTATGGCTTCAACCCAGATGAACAGAAGTCTGTATATCACCGCTGCCACATCCAAGCCCGCATAGGCGTAGATGGCTCAGTGGGAGCACTGCACCCGCTTAACCTGTTCATCGGCCTGTGGCTGCCTAATCAGCAAGCCGGTAACAAGTTCATATCACCAGATGCGGGGCTGAGCATCCCAGCTCACAAGCTGCTGAAGAAGTGGCAAGTAGGCGTAGGCGATACCACCAAGCAGGTGGCAAAGAAGGTACGTGCCTTGCTGGGCGAAGAGTTCGTTGAATATCTGGCCCAATCCAGTGCTTTGAAGCTGGATACGCTGCACACCTTAGCCCGGCAAATCTACAACCGGCAGCAGAAAGGCACAGCAGTGCGGGAACTTGAAGACAGCTATACGCTTGGCCAGCTTGAGCAGCTGCCGCTTGAGCAGCTAGAGCTTATGGACGCCCACCAGCGTGGCAAAGATTCAGTCACCAGGTTTAAGCCCGAACTGCACACCCGTGCCGCACTATGTGTATATGCCGACGAACTGGAACGGATGGCAGCGGTATCGCCGTCACAGCGTCACCGCGATAACTGCACCTTTATGCTTGGTCTGGTGCGGGTGCTCGGCATCTATATCGCCCAACGTGAATGCCCAGTAGATGGTGGCCACAAGGTCTTTCTGCCGCAAAAGGGGCTTGAATGGCAGCCGCTGACCTACATGAACTGGCAGCAGCCGTGGGGCAAGCCCAGCCGGCAGCTTATAGACGCTGACCACAGCTTGCTGATCGAGAGCATCACCGACCACTGCTACCACACACTAGCGGGTGCAGACATTCCCAAGGGTTTGCTACGTGCTCGCCTGCTGAAGCGGCTTGATGTGGCCACACTGGTGCCAACGGTGCTTGTACCAGATGAACAGCGGTTCAAAAAGTTGGGCACATGGCCTGATTACATCGCTGCTCTGTACGCAGATGCCGAGCAGGTTTGGCAGCCATTGCTTGCACTATCCCTGTGTACCGCTGATCAGGTTGAAGCAGCCCGAACCGGCTTACTTGATTGCCTACATGCAGCCATCGAAAAGGGCCGTCGAGACTACTTGGCACAGCCCCGTTTCAAGCGGGTGTATCGTGACCGCTATTACAGCCAGTGGGGCTTTAAAGGGTACCCGGCACACCTTGATTTCCCAACCGTGATAGCAGAGCCGTTACCGCTGGCGGTATAGGCGTCAGCAAATCTGCTGATACCCCTGTAAGAACGCTCCCGGAAAGTCGGGAGCTAATGGGCTGAGTTTTCAGCCGATTACCCGATGGATCAGCATTGATCCACAGGCCGATTGGGCAAGGTGTACGCAGCCCAGGGCGATCTTCGACATCACTTTCCGTCAGTTTTGAAGGAAAGTAGCAGCCGCCAGATAACTAATGGAAAACTAACGCCATATCTAATCCCGTTGGCCACCATTTCGAGCCTGCTGGACGTCGCTACACCGCTACAGCCCAGTGTTTACGGGGACTTGCACTACAGGGGGCTTAGCCAAGTCCTGCATATCCGCTTATTCCACAATATTTATATGGAAATACAACTTGTCTAGCCCATCAGCCCGCCTATGTGCGGGCTTTTTCGTGTGTGTGGAAAGGTAGCCTGTTTAACGGGGACAGTCGGGGGGCATCTACCATTTGGGTATAGTTATCCGAGATGGCGATAAAAAGCGGCCCGAGGCTATCAATCACCAGTTGATTGCTAGCCAAACGATAGGTTATCATTTGTCTATCAATTATCATGACAAAGGATAAATCATGATCAAGGCGCATCTTTACCTTCGTGCTTCGACTAATGATCAGGACGCAGAACGAGCGAAACAGTCTTTGCTGGACTTCGCCCTGGGTAAAGGCCTGGAAGTGGCAGCTGTATATGCAGAGAACATCAGTGGTACCAAGCTGGAACGCCCTGAGCTTTCTCGCCTGCTGGCCACGGCCTCGGCTGGGGATATATTGCTGGTGGAATCGGTTGACCGCCTGTCCCGCCTTTCTCAAGCTGACTGGAAGCAGTTGAAGTACATCATCGAGTCCAAGGGCCTACGGCTCGTGGTGCAGGATCTAGAAACTACCCACCAGCTTGCCGACCAAACCATTGCCGGCCAGATCATGGATGTAATCAACGGTATGCTGATTGATCTGATGGCCACTATGGCCCGCCTCGATCAAGAAAAGCGTGTAGAGCGTATCAAGCAGGGGCTGGACAACAAGCGTGCCCGTGGTGAAAAGGTGGGTGGCAAGGGCCGTAACCAGAAGAAGTGGGATCAGGTGGCAAGCCTGCTCAAGCGTAATGGCAACACAATGGAAGAAATTGCCAAGCTGGCTGATGTGGGTATTGCTACCGTCTACAGGGTCAAGAAAGAAATGTCCCCGCCTGTCTTGTAATCGCCTACGCTGCTGTATCTGCCCACAGCGAGAACCCCACATGGAAGACCGGGACGCGGCAATAGCGGACGCCCTAGAGCTGCTGCATATGAACCAGACTGCCTTGAGGGCAGCCATCGAAGAAGTCAGTACATGGATCGAGCGCCGTGGCTCTGTAAATGCCCACGAAAACACCATGACCTGTCTACAGGCCCTTGATGCCAACGCTGATGCCATCACGTCAGCAATAGAACGCCTTCGCACGTAGCCGCCTTCGGGCGGCTTTTTGCTGCCTTGGATATTCTGAAATTTGCCGGTGGGGGTGGTGAGCACGTCGGCGTGGGGGTTAGGCACCGATCCAGCTGCGCCTGAAAATTCAGCAGCAGCTCAGAGATGATATTTCAGCCCCAGATATCACAGGTGATATTCGTCTGGGACAGTGTTCAGTTGAGAAGTTTCATCCAGCAGCAGCGTTAGATGGAAGGGCTGGCCATCGTGCTAGCATATCGCCTTCACTGGGTAGGGGGTTGGCGATGGATGATGAAGGCGATTACAAGAAGGCCAGAGGCTTCCTGTTCACATATTCGTGCCTGGTGGTTGGCCTATGGTACTTCAAGGCTGAACTAACCCAGTTCAACCTGATGGGCGTCACCCTTGCATTCGCCCATCGCAAAGAGAGCATCTGGCTGGTGGTCGCACTGGTTAACGCCTATTTCTGGTTCCGCTTCTACCAGCGCCTACCTCGTACTGCCCTGTACTTTGACGAGCCAATGCACGATCTTTATGACAAGGCGCTGGTGTGGCTATCGGTACGGTGGAAGCGGCGTGACTTGAAAGTCTTAGCCGAGCAGACACTTGCAGCACTCACCCCGCCACCTGAGAAGACGGCAATTATCCGCTTCTGGGGTGAAGCGACGGGAAGGCAGTCGCTGGCTGAGGCACAGCATCTAAATGGTGACGAAGCCCCTGAGTTATATCAGGTCAACCGGGAATACCGGACAAAAATGTACATGTCCGTTGACTATAGCTACGCTGAGAATGGGAAGTGGATTCTATTCCCGATGACCGTTGGCATGCCATATCAGCCCTGCAAACTGTTAACTTGGGCAGCAAAGACTTACGCAGTGGCGAAAGGCGCGTTCATCACCCCTTGGTTCACAGACTACGTTGCACCCCTGTTGCTGGGCTTTATCAGCACCTGCATCGCGTTGTGGCGGTGGTGGGAAGTGAACTTCACAGCAGTGGGCCTGTAGGCTCTCGGCAGACCCGTATAGCGACGTTCCGGGGTTGGCCACCCCACAACGCACAGCTTTGGGGGTCGCCCCGCTGATGGCTCCGAATTAAGCGATCTCTACGCTGTTCCCGCCCCGGCGCATGGACGATATTCGCTTGGGGGCGAAGGTCGGTTTAAGAAATAGTGGAACCCCTTCAGTATCGTCGTGGCAGCCACCCATACTCGGCTGAAGTCACGTTATAGTCGGGATTATTTCCTTGGCGGACAACGCAGATGGACGACACCCAGCAACAAATTGAACGATTGAGCAGCATGATCGACACGATTCGACAGGAAATCGAACTCGCGATTATGTTTCATGAGACGTGGCGACCGGCGGCATATGACACTGAACTTCAAGATCGTATCGGCACTTCTTTTGCGGCACATAGCTTCCAAATTATTAGGATGTCGCTGCGTCGAGAGTTGCTGCTAACACTTACACGCCTGTGGGACAGCAACCCACAAGCTGTGAGAATGAGCTGGATAGCGAGTCGCCTGCGAGACAAGAAGTTCTTTGGGGCTTTGGTTCAAATCAGATCTCGGCGATTGGGCCTTCACTCTAGGTTCGATCCCGACCCAGTGGGTGAAGCACTCACGCCAAGACGGGATATGGTACTGGACGTCATCAACAAGTACAGCGAAGGTGGTTCAGGTTCCGAGGTTCTGAAGAAGCTGAAAACGTTACGTCATGAGCGTCTGGCCCACCGCCAATTAGCAGATCTGCCGATAAATGCAGCAGAGGCGGATGCGCCGGGGCCGCGAGTTGAGGATGGGCCTGTCTGGGCTACGGATGATGAGATTGAAGAGTTCTATCAAGACAATCTCGAAATTGTGGGGCTGCTACTGAGTCTGGTTCAAGGCATTGGCTTCGACTTGTCCCAAGCCGCCACAGTCTATAAACATCACGCGAAATTTTTCTGGGCTTCTGCACGGGGTGAGCGGACTGAGGGACATCCCAACTATCGTCCACCGACTCTAGACACCTAGTAAAAGGGCCGATCCGGTAAAACGCGGGGCTTTTTCGGGCGCGCGAGCATCCGCGCCTTGACGTTGCCGTCCACCCGACACGAACAGCGTACTAGCATCACCACCACAGCACGACCCAAGGCGAGGTGAGTAGTACAATAGAGTAGTACAATCGGAAATGAAAAAGCCCCGCAAACCATTGATTTGCGGGGCTTTTCGGAATGTGGCGGTGAAGAAGGGATTTGAACCCTTGATACGATTTCTCGTATACACACTTTCCAGGCGTGCTCCTTCGACCACTCGGACACTTCACCGTTTCTCTTCAAGCCTTGCGGCCTGTCGAGGTGCGCTAATTTAGTGAAAGACTTTCCCTTTGGCAAGCATTTTTTTCAATTTTTTCATGTATTTGCACTTGGGCTGCCATGAGCACTGACCGACCAGTCAGCCTTGCTGCTTTACCTCGCCCCTGGCGCTGGGTAACGTCGTCGCCACGCCAACAAAAGGACTCTGCCATGAGCGAGCTGATTACCTACCACGCCGAAGACGGCATCGCCACCCTTACCCTGAACAACGGCAAGGTCAATGCCATCTCGCCGGACGTCATCACTGCCTTCAATGCAGCGCTGGACCGCGCTACCGAGGAGCGTGCAGTAGTGATCATCACCGGGCAGCCGGGCATTCTGTCAGGCGGTTACGACCTCAAGGTAATGACCCGCGGCCCCAAAGACGCCATCAGCCTGGTCACCGCCGGTTCCACCCTCGCCCGCCGGCTGCTGTCGCACCCGTTCCCGGTGGTGGTCGCCTGCCCCGGCAATGCCGTGGCCAAGGGCGCCTTCCTGCTGCTGTCGGCCGACTACCGCATTGGCGTCGATGGGCCATACAAGGTATGCCTGAACGAAGTGCAAATCGGCATGACCATGCACCACGCCGGCATTGAACTGGCCCGCGACCGCCTGCGCCGCTCGGCCTTCCACCGCTCGGTGATCAATGCCGAAGTATTTGACCCGCAGGGTGCCGTGGATGCCGGCTTCCTCGACAAGGTGGTACCGGCCGAGCAGTTGCAGGAAGCGGCAATGACTGCAGCACGAGAGCTGAAGAAGCTGAACATGCTGGCGCACAAGAACACCAAGCTGAAAGTGCGCAAAGGGCTGCTGGAGGCGCTGGACAAGGCGATCGAGCTGGATCAGCAGCATATGGGCTAGACGCACGGGCCCTTTTCGCGGGCTTGCCCGCGAAAAGGCCGGAACAGGCCTGCACCAAGGTTTGCCCCAACCAGTGCACACCCGTACACTGCCCCGCGACCGTCTGGTGTGAGCCGTACCATGCTTTATTCATTGCGTATGTTCCTGCTGGGGCTGCATTTTCTTGCCGTTGGCGCCGTGGGCCTGCTCATTGGCCTGTGCCGCCCCTTCAACCCTGACAACAGCCGCGTTTTCGCCCGGCTCTACAGCTTGCCGGCCACCTGGCTGATGCGCATCAAGGTCAAGGCCGAAGTCGGCCCATTGTGGGACCATCCACCCGGGTGTGTGATCGTGGCCAACCACCAGTCCAACTTCGACCTGTTCGTGCTGGGCCAAGTGGTGCCGCAACGCACCGTCGCCATCGGCAAGAAGAGCCTGGGCTGGATCCCGCTGTTCGGCCAATTGTTCTGGCTGGGCGGCAACGTGCTGGTCGACCGCAAGAATGCCTATCAGGCACGCAGGGCCATACAGAAGACCACCCGGGTTCTGCAGGACGACACCTCGATCTGGATTTTCCCCGAAGGCACCCGCAATCCCGGCGAGCATTTGCTGGCGTTCAAGAAAGGCGCGTTTCACATGGCCATCGAGGCCGGTGTGCCGATCGTGCCGGTCTGCGTCAGCCGCTATGCCAGGCGCCTGAGCCTGAACAGCTGGCGCCAGCGCACGGTGATTGTGCGCTCGCTGCCGCCCATTGCCACGACGGGCATGACGCTGCAGGACCTGCCCGCGCTGATCGAGCAATGCCGGGTGCAAATGCAGCAGTGCATTGACCGCATGGAAAAAGAACTGGCCTGATCCGGGGTTGCTCTGGAGCCGGGTACAGCCCAAGCTGTATCCGTGTTCAATCGAATAAGCGGACAACCATGGGTCGAGTCGTGGCATCGGCGGTGTACAGCGCCGGCAGAAAGGTCACCAACATCAGCATCGACGAAGGCAGCGAGTGGGCGCGCAAGCCGGGGCATTTTGTGTGGATCGGCCTGGAAGAGCCCAATGCCGAAGAGCTGGCCAACCTGCAGTCGCAGTTCAACCTGCACGAACTGGCCATCGAAGATGCCCTGGAAAAACACAGCCGGCCCAAGCTGGAAACCTTCGGTGACGCGTTGTTCATCGTCACTTATTCGCCAGTGCGCCACGAAGGCAAACTGGAATTCATCGAGACCCATATCTTCGCGGGCAACGGCTACATCATCACCTGCCGCAACGGCCACTCCAAATCCTACGCCATGGTCCGCCAGCGCTGCGAAGCTCGGCCCCTGCTGCTGGAACATGGCGAAGACTTCGTGCTGTACGCCCTGCTCGACTTCGTCACCGAGAACTACCAACCGGTCAGCGAGGCCATTCATGGCGAGATCGAAGCGCTGGAGGAAAGCGTACTGGGCGGCTCGCTGCGGGAAGACGACATCCGCCGCCTGCACAGCCTGCGCCGTGACATCCTGCGCCTGCGCCGCTACGTGGCACCCCTGGTTGAAGTGAGCGAAGAACTGCAGCGCCTGAGCTTCCCGTTCATCGACAAGAACATGCGCCCGTACTTTCGTGATGTGCAAATTCACGTGACACGGCAGATGGAAGACTTGGCCGGCATCCGCGACATTGCCAGCCAGACGATCGAGATCGGCATGCTGCTGGAATCGTCACGGCAAAGCATCGTGCAGCGCAAATTCGCGGCCTGGGCGGCGATTCTGGCATTCCCTACGGCCATTGCCGGGGTTTACGGGATGAACTTCCAGAACATGCCGGAGCTGAGCTGGCACTACGGTTACTTCGCGGTATTGGGGGTGATTGTGACGGGGTGTGCCGGGTTGTATGCCAGCTTCAAGAAATCGGGTTGGCTTTGATGGCCTCTTCGCGGGCGTGCCCGCGAAGGGTTGCCACCGCTTAAGCGGCGCTGTCGCTGGCCTTTGATGGCTGCTGGATGAACCGCAACATCCACTCCCCTACCAAATCTCCCTGGTGCTCGGTGGCCAGGCTGGCAACGGCCTTGTGGTACACCTCGTCACCCAGGTATTCCTGGCGCGCATCGAGCAGTGCGCGGGAGTAGTCATGCACGAATTCCGGGTGGCCCTGGAAGCACAGCACCTGGTCGCGAATGTGGTACGCCGCATTCGGGCAGAAATCGCTGGAGGCGATCACCGTAGCGCCTTCCGGCAGTTCGGTCACCTGGTCCTGGTGACTGATCAGCAAGGTCAGCTCCGACACCTCCGGGTCCATCCAGGGCGCATGCGCTGCCAACGAGTAGCGATGAATACCCACGCCCCAGCCTTGCTCAGCCCGCTCGGCCTTGCCACCCAGGGTCAAGGCCAGCAACTGGTGGCCAAAACACACGCCCAGCAGCTTTTCACCGCGCTCGTACAACTTGAGCAGGTAGGCCTTTAGCGTCTGGATCCACGGGTCGGTACCGAACGAATCGGCCTTGCTGCCCGTCACAAGGTAGGCATCGAACTTTTCACTGTCGGCGGGATAGTCGCCGTGCATCACGTTGTACACACAAAATTCGGCGGCAATCGGCTGACGCGAGAAGAGCTGCTCGAACATCCTGCCGTAGCCCTGATATTGCGCCGTCAACTCCGGTCGCAGGACATCGGTTTCAAGGATGCAGATGCGTAACGACATAGGGGTAGTCCTGAACGACATGGGTGGGAATCTGCTGTAGAGACTGCCGCGAAAGGCACGTACAAGCAAGTAGGCTGCACTGACGAACGGTCACATTTCGTCGGCGCCTGCCGGGTGCTTGCGCCACTGTCTAGATAGAGCGTGTCAGCTAGATAGCACTTAGCCTCATAGCCAGAGGAATGGTTTTAGTGCACGGTTAGAACAAAGGGTTCTCAAATATGGATAACGCACACCCTACTGTTGAAGGTATATCCACTTTCAAGCGGCAAGCAGTCCGGCGCCATTCAACGCCGCTGTGATCGACCCGAAGCGCGACAAGGAAGCCAACGGGTATTCAGGAATAACAACAAGAAGGCGGTCCGCCATGTTCAGACAATCGAAAATTCGCCAAGCTGGGCTCATTTTATTTGCCACCACGTTGCTGTTGATCTTGCCGAACCTGACACGTTTGTTTGGCTGACTGCGGCGGTGGCGCCAACGGGCAACGCACAGGTAACCTGCTGGCCTTGATGGTCGGAGATCGCCTATGCGCCACTGCCTTGCCCTGCTAGCGTTGCTCCTGAGCCTGCCATTGTCGGCGGCGCAACTGCACCTTGAACTGGGCGCGACACCGCGCCAGTGGAGCAGCGCCGAACTGCTTGGCCACCCTGAGGCCCAGGACATCAGCATCGAACAGGACGTATCCTACAAACGCCCCATGCACTATCGGGCGGTGCCACTGGTCACGCTGCTGAAAGGCGTGACTGCCAGCGATCACCTGCAGGCCGTGGCGCTGGATGGTTTTGCCGCCGAAATGCCCGCTGCGCCCTTGCTGCAGCAAGGGCCGGCACGGGCCTGGCTGGCCGTGGAAGACCCCGACACGCCGTGGCCGTCACTGGGTCCAGGCAAGCCAAGTGCCGGGCCGTTCTACCTGGTGTGGACTGCGCCGCAGGCCAGCGGCATCCGCCCTGAGCAGTGGCCATTCCAGATCGCCACCCTTCGCAAGCTGGCCCCGGTGGACCAGCGGTTTCCTGCGCTGCTACCCGACCCGAAGCTGCCGGCCGACAGCCCGGTGCGCCAAGGCTTTGCCCTGTTCCAGCAGAATTGCCTGGTGTGCCACCGGTTGAACGGTGCGGGGGATGGGCAGGTGGGGCCGGACTTGAATGTGCCGTATAACCCGACCGAGTATTTTCAGCCGGTTTATTTACGCAAGCTGATACGCGACCCGCAAAGCCTGCGGCGGTGGCCGCAGGCGAAGATGCCGGGGTTTGCCGAAAGTGTGTTGAGTGAACAGGAACTGGATGCGCTGCTGGCCTATTTGGGGCACATGGCAGCGCGTAAGCCTTGAGGGCCTCTTCGCGGGTAAACCCGCGCCTACACGGTGGTGGAGGGTGGACACAGGCCGTCGTAGGCGCGGGTTCACCCGCGAAAGGGCCGGTCCTGCTGGCCAATATCACCGGCCGTTCATCGTTGCCGCCGCCACCGTATTCGCGGGTGAACCCGCTCCTACAACGGCAGGGAGTGTCCACCCTCCATCAATGTGTAGGCGCGGGTTAACCCGCGAACGGGCCAACACAAAACTGTCAGGCCGTGAGCCGTTCGTGCTTGACGCCCCACCCTTCCACCTCACCCCCATACGGTGTCACCAACTGCTCGAAGGCCTCTTCAAAGTCGCCAATCCCGCCATGGGTGGCGTACATGACCTTGCTCAGTTCCAGGTGCCAGGCACCGTCGCCCAGCTCCTTCACCTGGGCATTGAGCGATTCCCCGCGAAACTGCCCGGCTGCACGACGGGCCCCTGCTTCGTCCGGGAATACGGCATAGAACTCGATGGGGTGGATCTGGGTGAAGTCGAAACCGCCTGCTTTCATCTGGCGCAGGACGTTGCTGCTGATATCGTCGTTCTGGCTGCTCATGAATCGTCCTCCTGAATAAAGCAATGGATAGACTTTCCGTGCACTACGCACCTGCCGGCAAAGGCCGTGCAGTTCGAGCTGATGCAAGACGCGAATTGTAGCGGCGCCAACCCGCAGAACAGGCAGGCCCTTCTCCAGCGTAGTGCCTGCCAAGGCACCACGCAAACGTGTGGTTCAGGGGACTTCGTGAATGCTGGTGATGGTCACACCGCTATGCTCTTTGAGCCAGCGTGCGGTCGGGGAGATGATACGGTCCTGGAAGTCGTTGAGGTCCAGCTCGTCCATCACCGGAAACAGGTGTGAGCGGATGGCCCGCGCAACGTCTTCCTCGCTGGGGCAATGCTCGGCATGCAACAGCAATGTGGACGGTTCGCCCTTCTGGTCGGCAAAAATGACTTCCCACTCTTTCATTGAACGGACCCTCTCAGTCAACGAACACCAGGTGTGTGATGCCTGAATAACTGACCTTGGGGCGGGGATAATGTTCAGTCCGGGGAAATTGTGCGGGGCCCATTCGCAGGCTTGCCCGCGCCCACAGGGCCAGCACAAGGTTCGAACCCTGTACAAGCCTGTGGGCGCGGGCAAGCCCGTGAATGGGCCGCAACGCGGCCCCGGTTTACTTCGGTGTGCCGTGCACCACGCCAGCGGTGTTATCCAGCAGGCTCTTGGTCGCCGTCTGGATATACGCTTCCAGCTTCTTGAGCATTTCCGGCTGGTCCGGGCTTTCGATCAGTTCGGCCTTGAACTCGCTGCCCAACTGGTAGCGGTACATCCGCGGGCTCATGTCCTTGGACTCGATCAGGATACGGTCACCCTGCACCAACCCGACAATCTGCTCGCTGCCCGACGGCTTGATCATGCCCACGCCCTGGTCACCCTCGGGCAGGTTGAGCAGGTCACGCCCCCAGCACTGGTGGCGAGCCTTGCCACCCAGGCGGCCCATGATGGTCGGCACGATGTCGACCTGGGTACCCACAGTGTGGTTCACCGCACCGAACTTCTCCTGAATGCCCGGGGCAATCAGCAGCAGCGGCACGTTGAAGCGGCCCAGGTCCAGCTCGGTAACCTGCTGGTGGTTGCCAAAGCCATGGTCACCGACGATGACGAACAGGGTGTCCTTGAAGTAAGGCTCTTTACGCGCCTTCTCGAAGAACTGGCCCAGCGCCCAGTCCGAATAACGCATGGCGGTCAGGTGCTCGTCCAGACGGCCCTGGCCGGTCACTTTCTCTACCGGCAAATCCTTCGGCAGGGCATACGGCGTGTGGTTGGACAGCGTCTGCAGCAGCGCGTAGATCGGCTTCTTGCCATCATGCTTGGCCAGCTCTTCGTTGCCGCGGTCGAACATGTCCTGGTCGGACACACCCCAGGTCGGGTCGGAGAACACCGGGTTGACGAAGTCATTACGGCCGATGAAGGTGGTCATCCCCTGGTTGCCGAAGAACCCGGACTGGTTGTCCCAGGCAAAGTCGCCGTTGTAGACGTACACGTCGTCGTAGTCACGGGCGCTGAGCAGCGCCGGCAGGCCCGACAGCTTATGGCCGCCTTCCGGGGTCTGCATCAGGTATTCGAAACCTGGCAGGTTGGGGAAGCAGGCCATGGTGGCGAACATGCCCTGGTGGGTATGGGTGCCGTTGGAGAAGAAGCGGTCGAACAGCAGGCCTTCTTTGGCCAGCTTGTCGAAGTACGGGGTGATGTTGTTGGGGCTGCCAAGCGCGCCTACCGAGTGGCCGGCGAAGCTTTCCATCAGGATCACCACCACGTTCTTGATCGGCAGGGTACGGTCAGCCGGCGGCACAAAGTCGCGGCGGATAGCGGCTTCGTCGGCGTCGACCAGCGTGTCGTGGGCGGTCAGCAGTTGCTCACGCACACTTTGCGTGGCCACGTCCTGCTCCAGGACTGGCTTCCAGATGTTGGCACGGTCCTCGCCAAAACGGCTCTTGGCAGCGTCGATCAGGGTCAGGGTGCCGTTCAGGCCCAGCTGGTTGACGAAGTTGGAGTCCGTGGTGAAGGCATCACCCCAGCGCATCGGCGGGCCCTGGCGCAGGGTGCCACGGGCAGCGACCACGGCCACCAGCAAGATCACCATGAATACCGCCAGGCGCTTGTACCACGGGGCAACGCGGTACAGGCCTTCGGCACGGGTGGCGCGATCGATACCTTTGAACAGCAGGCTCAGCAGCCAGGTCCCGAAGGCCCAGGCCAGCAGGTAGCGGACCACCGGGAAACCGTACCAGAGCATGCTCATGACGGTTTTCGGGTCTTCCTTGATGTATTGGAAAACCAGGCCGTTGAGGCGCTGGTGGAACTCGCGGTAGAAGTCCATTTCCATCAGGCCGAGGAACATCACCACGCTCGAAGCGAGGGTCAGCCAGAAACGGAACACGCCACGCCGGGCCATGGCCCAGGGGCTGAGGATGGCCAGCAGCAGCGGAATACTGATGTAAACCACCACCCGCAGGTCGAAGCGCAAGCCGTTGAGGAAGCCTTCGGCGACCGTCGAATAAGGAGTATCGCCGACCATGTCGTTGTTGTAGGCCAGCAGCGCCAGGCGCACGAGGCTGAGCATCAGCATGATCACCAGGCCGCTGAGCAGCGTATAGGCCAGGTGGGATTTCAAGGTCGGCGAAAATGACGTTCGCGCGCCCTGTTGCTTCAAGGCGTCCGTGTTAGCCATGAATGGGAAGGTCCTAGGATTGCGGTTTGCGAAGAGGCGATGGCGCTAGGCCAACGCAGCATTATGCGGGTGCGGATTCTGTTTAAACCAATGTGAAAATTTTGTCACGGCCCTATTACTGGCTATGTCAGTAACGCGCCTAGAGCCGCACATTTCCCCGCGGCCCGGCAATCGCCCAGATCACCAGCCCCACCACCGGCAACAAGGCAATCAACAAGATCCACAACACCTTGATGCCCACCTCGCTGCCACTCTTGATCACGTTGAGAATGGCCCAGATATCCAGCGCCAGAATGATCAGCCCGACCAGGCTGTTGAAGGTAGATCCCATGTCTGAATTCCTGTCCAGAGGCTTTGCTGCACAGCATAGTCAGCTATCGCAGCAATAGAAGGGAATCCTTGGCGGATGTCGCAGGTCCCTCGGTAGACTGACTGCATTCACTGATTCGAGGTTCGCATGCCACCCACCCACAGCCAAAGCGCCGCCCCCTCTTCACTGCTGCAGGCCTGGCGCCAGCAGGTTACCGATACCCCCTGGCTCAGCGCCGGCCTGGGGCTGAGCCTGCTGGCGGTGTGCGTGCTGCTGGCCGCCAGCCTCTGGAACGCGGTGAACGGCGACCATGCCGACAACCTGCACCTGGCCATGCTGGGCGGGTTGTCCGGCTTTGGGGCCACCGCACTGGGCGCCGTGCTGGCAGTGGTGCTGCGCGATGTCAACGCGCGCACCCAGGACGTGATGCTGGGCTTTGCTGCCGGCATGATGCTGGCCGCCAGCTCGTTTTCGCTGATTTTGCCGGGCCTGGAGGCTGCCCGCGAGATCACGGGCAACGGCCCGGCCGCTGCGTTTACCGTGGTGCTGGGCATGGGCCTGGGTGTGCTGCTGATGCTGGGCCTGGACCGCTTCACCCCGCATGAACACGAAAGCACCGGCCCGTGCGGCCCCGAAGCCGAGCGCATCAGCCGGGTGTGGCTGTTTGTGCTGGCGATTACCCTGCACAACTTGCCTGAAGGCATGGCGATTGGCGTGAGCTTTGCCAATGGCGACATGAACATCGGCCTGCCACTGACCAGTGCCATCGCCATTCAGGACATCCCCGAGGGGCTGGCCGTGGCGCTGGCCTTGCGCGCCACGGGGCTTTCCAACCTGAAGGCCGCGTTGGTGGCGATAGGGTCGGGCCTGATGGAGCCGCTAGGGGCGGTGATCGGGCTGGGGATTTCTACCGGCTTTGCCCTCGCCTACCCGATCAGCATGGGGCTGGCGGCGGGGGCGATGATCTTTGTGGTCAGCCACGAGGTGATCCCCGAAACCCACCGCAACGGGCACCAGACAGCGGCGACCCTGGGGTTGATGGGTGGGTTTGCGGTGATGATGTTTCTCGACACTGCGCTGGGCTGAAGCTGAACACCGGCCTGTGGGAGGGGCCTTGTGTCGCGAAAGGGCCGCGAAGCGGCCCCAGCATTATTTGCACCGACGCTGAAATCCCGGGGCTGCTGTGCAGCCCTTTCGCGACACAAGGCCGCTCCCACAAGGCCTGTGCCAGGCTTTAGATGTGTACGGCGACCTTCAGTGCTTCCAGCGCCGGCTCGACCTTGATGCCCAGCGCTGCCCCCAGCTCCATTACCCGCGCCAGGTCCTGCTGCCCCACCATGACCATCTGCAGTTCATCATCGAGCAACTGGCTGAAGTTGAGCAGCACATAACCCCCGGCCTCCTTGTTCAGCGCGCCCATCTGCACCTGGATACGGTTGAGCGCGGTCAGTGGCTCGGTACGGGCCAGTTGCTTGGGCTTGAGGGTAAACGGCACGCTGTTGTCGAACGAGTCGCTGATCTGCTGGAACAGCGCCTGGTAGCTGTCGGCCTGGAACACCACGGTATCCGGCAGGCTGCCCAGCACCACCCATTCGCCCAAAGGCATCGGGAAAGTGTCGTCGTAGTTGATGTCGGGGTTGGCGGCCAGGAAGGCGACAGGGTCGGCGTAGGCCTGGGCGGCCTCGTCGGCGATACGCTCGATATCTGCCTCACGCATGCAGCCGGCGCCAATGAGGCTGATGAATTCGAGCAACTGAGTTTTCATGAAAGGGGGCCTGCGACGGGTGAAAAGTCGCCAAGGATAGCCGCAAATGCCCCCAGACGGTTAGCCGGCCAGCACTTGCAGGCGCGCCGCGGTGTCTGCTGCGCCCATGGTTTGCGCCGCCATCAGGGCGGTGATGCCGCGGGCGTCCTGGTGCGCCGGGTCGGCCCCCTGGGCCAGCAGATAGTCGAGGATTTCGCTGCGGTTGAACATCGCCGCCAACATCAGCGCGGTGCGACCGTCCTGCGCGGCGGCATCCACCGGCACGCCATGCTCCACCAGCAGGCGAATCATCGCCAAGTCCCCTTTGAATGCGGCACCGGCAATCGGCAGTTGGCCATTGTCGTTGGCAATCAGCGGATCGGCACCTTGCGCCAGCAGCACGCGCACCGCCTCGTGGTGGCCGTGGTAGCTGGCCAGCATCAGCAAGGTATCACCCTTGTGATTACGCAGGTTGGCCGGCAGGCCGCTGGCAAGCAGGCGCCCGAGCATGTCGGCGTCGCCCTGGCGGGCACGTTCGAACACCTGCTCGGCGAACGCAGCGGTTTCGTCATCGGTCATGGTGGCGGGTGCGGCTTGGCTGGACATAGGGAACCTCCTGGCATAATTGATGGCCCAAGTGTTCGTCAGGCATGCCATTGCGGTCAAAGGTTCAGATTCTATGAGGCCGATAGGCAAACCCTGACCCGTGCAAAATGCACTGTGCAAAATGCACGACCGTGCAGCCTGCACGATGCCGCTTCTGCAAATTACCCGTAACCGCCTGTATTTACTGGGTTTTTCGCCAAACAGGATTCTGGCACGGTCACTGCAACCATCAACTCATGTCTGCCACACACCAGCCAGGAGTTGATATGGACCTCATCCAGCAAAAGTTCGCCTCGGTATTTTCGGCCTATCAGGTAAATACCAAAGCCCGGCCCGATGGCGGTGTACTGCTTACCCTGCGCGCAGCGGATGGCAAGGTTACCCGCCGGGTGCTGACCTACGGGCAATTGCACAGTGCCGAACAGCTGTCCTGGGCGATCAGTGCCATCCGTCGTGACCTGGCTGAAGAGGCCAGTGAACTGCCGGTCATCTCAATGCTGCAGAGCCAGCAGCGGTTTGCCTTGCCGACCTATCGTTGAGATTTGTGTCGCCTGACCTGGCCTCTTCGCGGGTGAACCCGCTCCTACATTGACTGCGTGATGCCTAAGGGCGGCGCAACCGCTGTAGGAGCGGGTTAACCCGCGAAGAGGCCGGCAATGCCATTACAACTCGTCGATCCCCAAAAACGCCCGCGCCGTTACATCCCCGGTAAACCGCGCCTGCATGCCCTGCTCGCTGCCATACAAGCGCAACGCCAGGCAAAACGGTGTATCACCCAGCTCAACCCAGCGCCGCGTCCCGGCCGGCACCAGCAGCTGGTCACCCTTCTCGCACAGCACCGAATACACCCAGTCCCCCAGCCGCAGGCCAACCTGCGCTCGCCCGCCGACCACGGCGAACAGCTCGTCGGCATCATGCACATGTTCATCCCGCACATCGACCTGTGCCGGGTCTTCACCGTCGCGGTTGAGCAGCGCGAAGGCCTTGCTGCCATGCGCCGTCATCAACTCATCCAGATACCCCCGGCAAACCTCCAGCACCTCGTCCTGGGCCGTGCCCGGGCGCACCCGCAGGCCAGGTTCGGCATGCACAAAGCGCACGCCCTGTTCGGCCAACGTAGCGGCGATGTCGTCGTGGTGAGTCAGCACCTTGTTCGGCAGTGCCGGGCTGGCGGGGTGGAAAACGCTGAGAATGCTCATCAGGGGCGGGTCCTGGTCGGTTGCGAACAAAGGGCAATGATAACGGCTGCGGCCAAGGCTGCGGCACTGGCCATACCAAAGGTGAAGGTGGGGCCCAGCAGCTTCCAGCTGTAGCCTGAGTACAGCGCCCCCAGCGCACCGCCGGTACCCGACAGCGCTGCGTAAAGCGCCTGGCCCTGGCCCTGCTGGCGGGCACCGAAGCTGGCCTGGACGAACGCGATGCTGGCGGCATGGAAGCAGCCGAAGGTGGCCGCGTGCAGCAGCTGGGCGAAGATCAGTACTGCCGGCTCCTGGGCCAGGTTGCCCAGCAGCAGCCAGCGCAATGCCGCCAGCAGGAAGCTGACCAACAGCACGCGCTGCACGCTGAAACGGGCGAACAGGCGGCTCATGACCATGAACATCAGCACCTCGGCCACCACCCCAAGCGCCCATAACAGGCCGATGGCACCGCGCGTGTAGCCCAAGTGCTCCAGGTGCAGGGTAAGGAAGGTGTAGTACGGTCCGTGGCTGAGCTGCATCAGGGCCACGCACGCGTAGAACGCGATCACCCCCGGGGCACGCAACTGCTGCAGGAAGCCCCCCGTGCCGCTGCGCCCGCCCTGTTCCACCGGCTGGGCATTGGGCACCCACAGGCTGGCGGCAACGATGCCGGCCATGATCGTGACCAGCGCCACCGGGTAGATGTCCAGGCTCAACCACTCGAACAAGCGGCCCAGGCCAACCACGGTGAGGATGAAACCGATCGAACCCCACAGACGTACCTGGCTGTAGCGCGACGTTTGCCCGTGCAGGTGGGCCAAGGTGATGACCTCGAACTGCGGCAGCACCGCATGCCAGAAGAACGCGTGCAGGGCCATCACCAGCGCCAGCCAGGCGTAGCTTTTGCCGAAGAAGATCAGGGCGAAGGTGGCCAGGGTGCACAGCGCGCCAAGGCGGACGATCAACAAGCGCTGGCCCGTGCGATCGCCCAGCCAGCCCCACAGGTTGGGGGCCACGCAGCGCATCAGCATGGGGATGGCCACCAGCTCGCCGATGCGCGCCGGGGAGAAGCCAAGGTGGTCGAAGTACAGCGCCAGGAACGGTGCGGTGGAGCCCAGCAGGGCGAAATAGAACAGGTAGAAGCTGGACAGGCGCCAGTAGGGGATGGGTTGCATGGGGTGGCCTTGTGGGGACCTGGGCCGGCCTCTTCGCGGGTGAACCCGCGCCTACGCGGATTTCACCCTGTCACTGCACCTGAGGGCAGTGATATCCCAATTTAGGCGCGGGTTTACCCGCGAAGAGGCCGGTGCAGGTGGATCAGCGCTGGCCCAGCACCGGGGTATTCACTTGCACATCGGCATTCTGCGCACGGTGGCGCAGCAGGTGGTCCATCAGCGCAATGGCCATCATCGCCTCGGCAATCGGCGTGGCACGGATGCCCACGCACGGGTCATGGCGGCCCTTGGTGATGACGTCCACCGGGTTGCCATCGACATCGATCGAGCGGCCCGGGGTGGTGATGCTGGAAGTGGGCTTCAGTGCCAGGTGGGCAACGATCGGCTGGCCCGAGGAAATACCGCCCAGAATGCCGCCTGCATTGTTGCTGAGGAAGCCTTCCGGGGTCAGCTCGTCCCGGTGCTCGGTGCCGCGCTGAGCCACACTGGCGAAGCCGGCGCCGATTTCCACGCCCTTGACCGCGTTGATGCTCATCAGCGCATGGGCCAGCTCTGCATCCAGGCGGTCGAAGATCGGCTCGCCCAGCCCGGGCATCACGCCTTCTGCGACCACGGTGATCTTGGCGCCCACCGAATCCTGGTCTCGGCGCAGCTGGTCCATGTAGGCCTCCAGCTCAGGTACTTTGTCCGGATCAGGGCTGAAGAAGGCGTTCTGCTCCACCGACTCCCAGGTCTTGAACGGGATTTTGATCGGGCCCAGCTGGCTCATGTAGCCACGCACGGTGATGCCCTGGGTGGCCAGGAACTTCTTGGCGATAGCGCCGGCGGCCACGCGCATGGCGGTTTCGCGGGCCGAGCTGCGGCCGCCGCCGCGGTAGTCGCGGATACCGTACTTGTGGTGGTAGGTGTAGTCGGCGTGGGCCGGGCGGAACAAGTCCTTGATGGCCGAGTAGTCCTTGGACTTCTGGTCGGTGTTGCGGATCAGCAGGCCGATCGAGCAGCCGGTGGTGCGGCCTTCGAACACGCCGGAAAGGATTTCTACCTCGTCGGCTTCCTGGCGCTGGGTGGTGTGCCGGCTGGTGCCGGGCTTGCGCCGGTCAAGGTCGTGCTGCAGGTCGGCGAGGGAAATTTCCAGGCCCGGAGGGCATCCATCGACAATGGCGACCAACGCCGGGCCATGGCTCTCGCCAGCGGTGGTGACAGTGAACAGCTTGCCGTAGGTATTGCCGGACATGGACGCTCCGCGAGATCTGCCTGAAATGGACGAAAGCAGCAGTATACAGATGGTTGGCTCGACTGTGCTGGCCTCTTCGCGGGTAAACCCGCTCCTACACGGTCACCACCAGGTTCCAATGGTGTGCAGCCCCCCCGTAGGAGCGGGTTCACCCGCGAAGAGGCCGAACCTGCCATGCACACCCGAGAACCTTCCTGCAAACATTGGGTCAAACCCACATCTCCCCATGTAGTACCGCATGATGTCGCGCCTCGTCGCCTTGCTCTTCCTGCTGTGCACCGGCCTGGCCCAGGCCGCCGCCCCCACTGTACTGCAACGCCCGATCGACCTGGACACCGGCCAGGGCGTGCTGCACGGCAGCCTGCTGCTGCCACAACAGGCCACCCCGCCGCCAGTGGTGCTGATCATCGCCGGTTCCGGCCCCACCGACCGCGACGGCAACAACCCGGCGTCGGGCCGGGTCGACAACCTGAAGCGCCTGGCCCTGCTGCTGGCCAACGAACACATTGCCAGCGTGCGTTACGACAAACGCGGGGTGGCCGCCAGCCAGCCGGCCACGCCTGACGAGCGTGACCTCAGCGTGGAGCGCTACGTGGCCGATGTGGTCGCCTGGAGCCGCAAGCTCAAAGCCGACCCGCGCTTCGGCCCGCTGATCCTGATTGGCCACAGCGAAGGCGCACTGATTGCCAGCCTGGCCGCCGAGCAGGCGGGCGCCAGCGCAGTCATCACCCTGGCCGGCAGCGGCCGGCCGCTGGCCGAGGTACTGCACGAACAACTGGCCCAGCGCCTGCCGCCCGCGCAACTGGCCGGTGGCAGTGCCCTGCTCGACCGCCTGCAGGCCGGGCAGACCAGCCTGGATGTGCCTGCGCCGTTGCGCCAGGTGTTTCGCCCCAGCGTGCAGCCGTACCTGATTTCGCTGTTCCAGCAAAACCCGGCAGCCGCCTTTGCCCGCCTGCCCATGCCCGCGCTGATCGTGCAGGGACGCAACGACGTGCAGGTGGACGTGGCCGACGCCCAACGGCTGAAAGCGGCCAAGCCAGATGCACAACTGGTCCTGATTGATGGCATGAACCACATGCTGCGCATCAGCCCCAAGGGCATGAGCCAGCAGCGCGACAGCTACCTCAACCCCGAGCTGCCGCTGGCGCGTGAGCTGGGCGAGCGAATTGTGACGTTCATCCAGCATTTGCCTTCGGCGTAAGTCAAACAGGCTCAGGTCTCAGCCATGCCTGCCGATACAGCAGGCATAGCTGAGGACAAGCCCTGATGACCACCTCCCCCACCGCCGTCGAGCCGGCCGAAGAACCCCAGGAAATCCCCGCCCTGCCCTGGGCCGAGCTGACCGCCGAACATTTCCAGCTGCTGCGCCTGGCAGCACTGCCTACCGACCGCAACACCGGCGCGCGGCCGCTGCGTTTTGTGCAGTTCGGCTATGCCGAGCGCCATGACAAGGCACACAGCCTGCTGCGCATGGAAATCCAGCTGCCTGGGCAAAAAGTGCACAAAGAGCAGAACCGCCTGGACATCCGCGTCGACCATGCCGAGCGCCTGGTGCGTATTGGCAATGAACATGGCCTGCAACTGGAACCGGTGAACCGTGGCATCGGCCGTTTCATGCTGGCCCAGGCCGCGCAGTGGTTGCAGCGCAGGTGGTCGCACTACCGGGTTGAAGGCATGGCGCTGCCGAGCAAGGATGCCCTGAACGAGGACTCACGCCTGCGCCGTGACCACTGCTTGCGCGGGGTGGGTATCGAGGTGCAGTACGAGGACAGCCAGCACCTGAAGGGCCGTATCGCGGATATGACGGTGGGCCAGCTCAAGGCCGCCTGGAGCAACGAGCGCCTGCAGCGGGTGGAAATTCTGGATGCCGCCAACCTGCTGCAGCAGGCGGACCAGCAACTGCAGGAAAAGGAAGGGCAACTGCGCGAGCGGGATGAGCGCGTGGCCAAATACCAGCGCGAAGACGGCGGATTGCGTTTCACCATTACCTGCCTGGTGGCGTTTGCCGTGTTCCAGGCAGGGCTGTTGATCTGGATTGCAACCCGCTAAGACCGCATCAGCCGGTGGAGATTGGGGCCGCTTCGCGGCCCATCGCGACACAAGGCCGCTCCCACAGATTGATCGCGCACCTTGTGGAGCCTTGTGTCGCGATGGGCTGCAAAGCAGCCCCAAATAGCCTAAACGCGGGCCTTGAACAATTCCTGATGCTGGCGGCACTGCTCGGCGGTGAGCATGAACACCCCGTGCCCGCCACGCTCGAATTCCAGCCAGGCAAAGTCCACCTCGGGGTACAACGCCTCGACATGCACCTGGCTGTTGCCCACTTCGACAATCAGCAAACCCTTCTCGGTCAGGTGGTCAGCCGCTTCGGCCAGCATCCGCCGTACCAGGTCCAGGCCGTCGCTGCCGCAGGCCAGGCCCAGCTCGGGCTCATGGTGGTACTCGGCCGGCATGTCGTCGAAGTCTTCGGCATCGACATACGGCGGGTTGGACAGGATCAGGTCAAAACGCTGCCCCGGCAAACCACCAAAGCCATCGCCCTGCACGGTGTACACGCGCCCGTCCAGGCCATGGCGCTCGATGTTCTGGTTGGCCACTTCAAGGGCCTGGAACGACAGGTCGGCCAACACCACCTCGGCCTCGGGGAACACGTCAGCGGCGACGATGCCGATGCAACCCGACCCCGTGCACAGGTCCAGAATGCGCGCCGGTTCGCTGGCCAGCCACGGCTCAAAACGTTTTTCGATCAGCTGGCCAATGGGCGAACGCGGCACCAGCACCCGCTCGTCGACAATGAACGACATGCCGCAGAACCAGGCCTCGCCCAGCAGGTAGGCGGCCGGTACACGCTCTTCGATACGGCGCTTGAGCAGGTGCTGAAGGCGTACTCGCTCGTCGTCCTCGAGCATGCAGTCCAGGTAGCTGTCGGCCACCTCCCATGGCAGGTGCACCGCACCCAGCACCAGCAGGCGGGCTTCGTCCCAGGCGTTGTCGGCACCGTGACCGAAGAACAGGTCATGCTCGTGGAAGCGGCTGACCGCCCAGCGGATGTAGTCGCGCAGCGTGCGCAGACGGGATGTGATCACGGGGTACTCCTATTTTCAGACCGGACAAAAGTCTAACAGCCCCACCCGCACATTTGTTCCTTTGCCTTGCCCAAAGGCTAGCCACAGGCCAGTAACCACGCTGCTTGCGTTGTCAACCATTCCCATTGGCGCCAAGGCAGGGGAGAATAGGTATACAAAAGCCCTATCCAAGGAGCCCTTGATGTCCGTTCCAACCACGATGTTTCGCCTCACTGGCCGCGACTATCCGCCGGCCAAGCTGAGCCACGCCAGCCTGATCATCATCGATGCACAAAAGGAGTACCTCAGTGGTCCCCTGAAGCTGTCAGGCATGGACGAGGCCGTGGCCAACATCGCCAGGTTGCTCGACGCCGCCCGTAAAAGCGGCCGTCCGATCATCCATGTTCGCCACCTGGGCACTGTTGGTGGCCGCTTCGACCCCCAGGGGCCGGCTGGCCAGTTCATTCCGGGGCTGGAGCCGCTGGAAGGTGAAATCGTCATCGAAAAACGCATGCCCAACGCGTTCAAGAACACCAAGCTGCACGAAACTTTGCAGGAGCTGGGCCACCTGGACCTGATCGTCTGTGGTTTCATGAGCCATTCCAGCGTCAGCACCACCGTTCGCCGCGCCAAGGACTATGGTTATCGGTGCACCCTGGTAGAAGACGCGTCGGCCACCCGCGACCTGGCATTCAAGGACGGCGTCATTCCGGCCGCGCAGATTCACCAGTGCGAAATGGCCGTGATGGCTGACAACTTCGCTTGCGTCGCACCCACCGCGAGCCTGATCTGAGCGGCTTGCAGGACCGCCCGGCAGCCGGGCGGAACCCGATGGGCAGCAGCAGGTCGAATTCCGGATATCCACCGAGGAGAGCGGAATGAAGCTTAAAGGCAGTTTCGACGCCAAGCGCCTGCGCCCGCGCGAGCCGCGTAACTGGGGCACCCGCCTGGCGGCCGGTCTGTCGGCCCTGCTGGCGACGCTGGGCGTATTGCTGGCCATGGCCGGCGTCGCCGGCCTGCTGGGCAACTACCCTGCCCTGCAGGAACTCAACGCCAACAAACCGTTGTCCAGCATCCTCACCGTGGCTGGCTTGTTGCTGCTGTGGCTGGGCGTGCGTTTCTGGCGGCGCAGCCGTATCCGCTTGCGCCGCGGGCGGGAGCTTAACCTGTCGCCGCACCTGATGAAGAAGCACGATTGAGACGCTGCCAACGCGGTCCTTGTGGGAGCGGCCTTGTGTCGCGAAAGGGCCGCAAAGCGGCCCCGGCAATTCATGCAGTGAACTGAAACCCTCGGGGGCGCTGCGCACCCCTTTCGCGACGCAAGGCCGCTCCCACCCCGATCGCACCGGCCTCAAGCCATGCGCAATCCCTGCAGGAGCGGGTTTACCCGCGAAGAGGCCCGCACAGGCTGCCCCGGCAATTCATGCAGTGAACTGAAACCCTCGGGGGCGCTGCGCACCCCTTTCGCGACGCAAGGCAGTTGCCCCCCGATCGCACCGGCCACAAGCCATGTGCAATCCCTGTAGGAGCGGGTTTACCCGCGAAGAGGCCCGCACAGGCTGCACACGGCCCCACAGTCGCGTAAACTACGTCGCCTACGTGGAGGCATCATGCAAGACGACGATTTTTCCCTGTTCAAGGCCGAAGTGCGCGGCGTAAAGCCGATCAGCCACGACCGTGCCGACGTCGGCAAGCCCAAGGCCGACCGCCAGAAGCTGGCCGGCCTGCGCCAGGCGGCGACCGTGCGCAGTGACAAGGCTTTGGTCATCGATGGCATGTCCGACCAGTTCGTCATCGACGTAGGCGCCGAAGACGAGCTGATGTGGCGCCGCGATGGCGTGCAGGAAGGCCAACTGCGCAAGCTGAAGCTGGGGCAGATTCCATTCGAGGGCAGCCTCGACCTGCACGGCATGACGGTGGAAAAGGCCCGCGAAACCTTGTGGGACTTCATCGCCGAAGCCACCAAACTGGAGGTGCGCTGCGTGCGAGTGACCCACGGCAAGGCCGCGCGCCTGGACGGCAAGCGCCCGATGATCAAGAGCCACGTCAACACCTGGCTGCGCCAGCACCCGCAAGTGCTCGGTTTTGCCTCGTGCAGTGCCCGCCACGGCGGCACCGGCGCGGTGTATGTGATGCTGAAGCGAACCATGCTCGAAGGCCGCGACGAGTAACGCCGCGCTTGCAGCGCCGCCCTCACCGCCGTACCCTTCGTTTTTGCGATTTTTTCCCACAGGTAGATCCATGTCCCTGGAACAGAACTACACCGAGATCCTCAGCCAGATTGGCGAGGACGTCTCCCGTGAGGGCCTGCTCGACACGCCCAAGCGGGCTGCAAAGGCGATGAAGTACCTTTGCCGCGGTTATGAGCAAACACTGGAAGAAGTCACCAACAACGCTTTGTTCAGCTCTGACAACAGCGAAATGGTGCTGGTCCGGGACATCGAGCTGTATTCGATGTGCGAACACCACATGTTGCCGTTCATTGGCAAGGCACACGTTGCCTACCTGCCGAAGGGCAAGGTACTGGGCCTGTCCAAGGTGGCACGTATCGTCGACATGTACGCCCGCCGCCTGCAGATCCAGGAAAACCTCAGCCGCCAGATCGCCGAAGCCGTGCAGCAGGTAACCGGTGCCGCGGGTGTGGCCGTGGTGGTCGAAGCCAAGCACATGTGCATGATGATGCGCGGTGTCGAAAAGCAGAATTCGACCATGATCACCTCGGTGATGCTGGGTGAGTTCCGCGATAACGCCGCCACCCGTAGCGAGTTCCTCAGCCTGATCAAGTGATTGGTTGCTGACCCCAAGCCGACCCTTCAGGGTCGGCTTTTGCATTTCAGGAGTTGCCCATGATCGTCAAAGCCCTGCGGGTTGGCCTCGGCCAGCTCATTGTGTTCGGTGACTGGATCAGCCGCCCGGCCAAGCGCAAGCGCGACGCGGCCGCCCAGGCCCGCATCGAGCAAGCGGCCAAGGGGCTGGCGCTGTACCAGTTCCACGCCTGCCCGTTCTGCGTCAAAACCCGCCGCACCCTGCACCGTTTGAACGTGCCGGTGGCGCTGCGCGACGCCAAGAACGACCCGGTGCACCGCCAGGCCCTGCAAGAAGGTGGCGGCCGGGTGAAAGTGCCATGCCTGCGCATTGAAGAAGCCGGCAAGGTGACTTGGATGTATGAGTCCAAGGCGATCATCGCTTACCTGGATGAGCGGTTTGCCACCATCTGACTGACGCTGCAGATCCCTTGTGGGAGCGGGCGAGCCCGCGAAGCAGGCATCGCGGTGGTTGGCACGGGCTGCGCCCGTGTTCGCGGGCACGCCCGCGAACACAAGGGTTGCGCAAGCGCCTGGAAAACAGGTCGGCTTTCAACCCACCATCGGCACATGCCGCGGGTGGCTGCTGACCCGCTCCAGCCAGGCCCTTACCGCCGGGTACTCTGCCAGGTCGAAGCCGCCCTGCTGCGCCACATGGGTGTAGGCATACAACGCCACATCGGCAATCGAGTAGTGCTCACCCACCAGGTAAGGCGTCATCTGCAACTGACGCTCCATCACCTTCAGCGCCTTGTAGCCGCCCTTGTGCAATTTGCGGTACTCGTCCAGGCGCTCGTCCGGTAACCCCAGGTAGAACTGGATGAACCGCGCCACGGCAATGTACGGCTCATGGCTGTACTGCTCGAAAAACTGCCACTGCAGCACCTGGGTACGCAGGCGCGGCTCGCTGGGCAGGAACTCGCTGCCATCGGCCAGGAAGTTGAGAATGGCGTTGGACTCCCACAGGTAGCTACCGTCTTCCAGTTCCAGCACCGGTACCTTGCCGTTAGGGTTCATCGCCAGAAACTCGGGCGTTTCGGTCTCGCCCTTGAGGATGTCCACCGGGTGCCATTCATAGGGCCGGCCCAGCAGGCTCAACATGAGCTTGACCTTGTAACAGTTACCCGACTGGTAGTCGCCATAGACCTTGTACATCGACCCTCCCTGCAAAGCAGTTTCGCAATTGCGCCCAATATTTGGCGACTGTACGGCTAAAAGCAATGGCCGCTGTATGGCAAGGATCAACCTTGCTCGCTGTAGTCTGAAAAAACTGCTTACACCTTTACAAGGATTTTGTTCATGACCGATGCCACTTCCGCACGCCTGCGGCCCCTGGCAGACACCTCCCCCTCGGCGGTGGTCGCCGGCTTCATTGCCATGCTCACCGGCTATACCAGTTCGCTGGTGTTGATGTTTCAGGCCGGCCAGGCGGCCGGGCTGACCACCGCGCAGATCTCGTCCTGGATCTGGGCGCTGTCGATCGGCATGGCGGTATGCAGCATCGGCCTGTCGCTACGCTACCGCACACCGGTCACCGTCGCCTGGTCCACCCCCGGCGCGGCGCTGCTGATCACCAGCCTGGGTGGGGTCAGCTATGGCGAGGCCATTGGCGCCTACATTACCTGTGCCTTGCTGGTGCTGGTGTGCGGCCTGACCGGCAGCTTCGAGCGCCTGGTCAAACGCATCCCGGCCTCGCTGGCCTCGGCGCTGCTGGCGGGCATCCTGTTCAAGATCGGCAGCGAAATCTTCGTGGCCGCCCAGCACCGCACGTTGCTGGTGCTGGGCATGTTCTTCAGCTATCTGCTGGTCAAGCGCCTGTCGCCGCGTTATTGCGTGCTGGCCGCGCTGTTGGTGGGCACGGCATTGTCCGGCGCGTTGGGCCTGCTGGACTTCAGCGGCTTCCACCTGGAAGTGGCCAAGCCGGTGTGGACCACCCCAAGCTTCTCACTGGCGGCAACCATCAGCATCGGCATTCCGCTGTTCGTGGTGGCCATGACCTCACAGAACATGCCAGGCGTGGCCGTCCTGCGTGCCGACGGCTACCAGGTACCGGCCTCGCCGCTGATTTCGGCCACCGGCTTTGCCTCGCTGCTGCTGGCGCCGTTCGGCTCGCATGGGGTCAACCTGGCGGCGATCAGCGCGGCGATTTGCACCGGGCCGCATGCCCATGAAGACCCGGCCAAACGCTACACCGCGGCGGTGTGGTGCGGGATTTTCTACGGCATTGCCGGAGTGTTCGGCGCCACCTTGGCGGCACTGTTCGCGGCATTGCCGAAAGAACTGGTGCTGTCGATTGCGGCACTGGCGCTGTTTGGTTCGATCATGAACGGTTTGACCGTGGCCATGAGCGAGGCGCGTGAGCGGGAGGCCGCGGTGATCACCTTTATGGTGACCGCTTCGGGGCTGACCTTGTTCTCGATTGGTTCGGCGTTCTGGGGGATTGTGGCGGGGGTGTTGGCTTTGGTGATTCTTAACCCGCGTAGGGGGTGAGGGTTGTTGTTGCCTGGGGTGGCCTCTTCGCGGGTAAACCCGCTCCTACGACGGGAAATCACAACCCGCGAATGGGCCGGCACAGGCAACGAGATTACAACCTGAAATGCCCCACCATGCCCTTCAAATCGGTGCCCAGCTGCGCCAGCTCGACACTGGACCGGGCATTGTCCTGCATCGCCAACGCCGCCTGGTCCGCACTGCCGCGAATCTGCGTGACACTGCGGCTGATCTCTTCCGCCACCGAACTCTGCTGCTCGGCGGCTGCGGCAATCTGCTGGTTCATCTGCTGAATCAATGACACCGCTGCGGCAATGCTGCCCAGCGCACTTTCGGTCTGCAGTGCATCGGCCACGGCCAGCCGCACCAGCTCGGTACTGCCGCGGATCTGCGTCACTGACTGTTGGGCATTGCCGCGCAGGCTGGCCACCAAGGTCTCGATCTGCTCGGTGGATTGCCGGGTACGCCGCGCCAGGGCGCGCACTTCATCGGCCACCACGGCAAAGCCGCGCCCCTGCTCGCCGGCGCGGGCAGCCTCGATGGCAGCATTAAGCGCCAGCAGGTTGGTTTGCTCGGCCACGCTCTTGATCACTTCCAACACGTCACCAATGGTGTGGATTTCGGCACTGAGGCTGTCGATGCCGGCGCTGGCAGCTTCTGCCGCCGACGCCAGCTGCTCGATGCGCTGCATGCTCTGGCGCACCACCTGCTGGCCGGTGTCGACCTTCTCGTCCGCCGCCTGGGCCGCCTGCGCCGCCTCCTCGGCATTGCGCGCCACATCGTGCACCGTGGCAGTCATCTGCTGCATGGCGGTCGCCACCTGTTCGGTTTCCTCCTTCTGGCTGCCCACCTCGCGGTTGGTCTGCTCAGTCACCGTCGACAACGCCTGGGCGCTGCCGGCCAATTGTTCGATGCCCTGCTGCAAGCCGCTGACAATGCCCGAGAGCCCCGCCGCCATCTGCTGCATGGCCTGCATCAGTTGCCCCACCTCATCCCGGCGCGGCGCCTGGGCGTCGAAGCCCAGCTCACCCGCCGCAATGCGCTGTGCACGGGCAATCACATGCTTCAACGGGCCGACCACAGCCCGGGTAATCAGCCAGGCCGCCAACACGCCTACAAGCAGCGCCAGCGCCGTGGCCAGGCCGATGGCCAAGGCATTACGCTGCAGCTCGCCCTGCAGGGCCTGCTCCTGCCCAAGGTAGGCCTGGTCGACACGCCCGGTAACCCGCTCGGCGCTGGCTTGCAACTGCGCCTTGAGCCCCTGCTCGCGGGCCAGCTGGTCGGTGTATTCGTTGAGTTTTTCCGAGAAACTGCCAATGTGCCCCGCCACTTCGCCCAACACACTCTGGTAACCGGCATCGCCAACCGCGCCTTGCAACTGGCTGACCAGGCCAGCGGCCTCCACCGTCTGGGCAATACGCTCCTGGCTCACACCCTCCTCGCCCTTGCGGCTTTTTTCCAGGCGTACCCGTGCTTCGTCCATGGCCTGCAGCATCAGCCGCGACACCTGGGCCACCTGCGCGGCCTGCTCCAGAAACTCGCCACCCTGCTGGCCCTGGGACTGCTTGAGGGTGTACACGCCGTCATCGGCCAGACCGGCCTGCAGCACATCAAGGTTGTTGGACACGTTGGACACCGACCAGCTGGCCATGTCCAGCGCCAGCTCCTTGGCTTGCACGGCCTCGACAAAGGCTTCGAAGGCCTGGCCATAGGCCGCAAGATCGGTTTGCGCCGCCGCCAGCGCCGGCAGGCCGCGGGCGCGCTCCACCAAGCCCTGCAGGCCGCCACGCAAGGCGTCGGCCTGCTGCATGTCGGAGCGCAGGGCAAACGCCTGCTCATGCTCGCGCAAACGCAGCAAGTCGGTATTGAACTGGGCCAGCTGACGCAAGCTGTCGAAGCGCTGGCCAACGCTGTGCAACGCCGCGACGCCGATAGCCGCCACCGCCAGTGTCAGCAGCAGCACCAAGGCAAAGCCCAGGCCAAGTTTGCGGGCCATGCCCAGGTTGGCCAGCATACCGTGCTTGCTCGCGCCCATCGCCGATCCCCTTTCAGCCAGTGAGGTTATCCCGAAGGCTAAGGGTGGCAACGTTGTCTGCCAATGAACAAGGGGCTGACGTCAGAATAGTGTCAAATAGCTATGTCTTGTCGTTTTTGGCTGCAAAAGGGTCGCTTTCAGTGCCAGCTGTAAAAGATATCACTAGGCCATCAATGATAGCCCGTCCCTCAACCTGCGACGGCACCTGCCCATATTAAATCGACGCAAGTAAAACATTCATTTATTCCAATCCACACTTTATCGAACACTATTGACGCCATTAAATTTGCGCCAAAAGTGGGGTATTGAAATTTTTTTAAACACCCCTGCACACAATAAAAACGTCGCTATCGTGATCGGTAACTGGCCCGTTCTCCGGACCTGCAGTGCACCCTGGAGTTTGCAATGAAAACAGCCATGTTTACTGCTGTGGTCACCCCGTTGCTGCTGTTTACTGTGCCAACCGTTGGCTATGCCGAAACTTCCACCGCCCCGTTGTTCACCCTTGGCTTACAAGGGAGCTACACCCAACTGGAACTCAACGGCCGTAATAATGAAACCGAAGATATGCCCGAAGGTGGCTTATTCATTAACTACGGCAACAAGATGACGGCCACGCAAGGCCTTGTCTACCAGGCCGAGGCCAGTGGCATGTACTCGAAACAGCATGACCAGAACCTCAAGGACGGCCAGGCCGACCTGGACCTGGGCTGGCGGTTGGCACTGGCCGAACGGCATTCAGTCGACCTGCTGCTGGGCGCCGGCTACAAATGGAACCGCTTGGAACCCAATACCAGCCGCCATGATGTCGACCTTACCAACCGCACGCCGTTCGCCAAGCTGGTAGCGGGTTACAATTACCGCTTCAATAATGCCACCTTGCGTTTCGAAGCGGGCATACGCCAGGTTATCAATGGCGATTCGCAATTGAAAATACATGGCATCAGCAACGAAGAGGTTGATTTGAAAGATACCACCAACCCCTTTGCCGAACTTAGTGTGCTGTTCAACCAACACGGTACTGTGCCGGTATACGCTTCGCTTTACTTCAGCCGCTACAACTATGAACTGGATGGGCAGTTCCGGATGACCGACTCGGACGAACAAACCCGTGACGAGTATGGCCTGAAGATAGGTGCCAGCTTTTAGCCGAGTGGCCAGCTGACTGCCCGGCTTGCTCAAGAGAGGCCTGGGTACGCGCAGCCTGCCCATGCGCGACATGGTGGGTTTGGCCTGGGGTTGGTGAGCGCACGCGCAGGTGCGGGCTTGCCCACGCAGCAGCCCGCACGGTAACGACTCAGATCGCCGTAGCCCCACCATCCACCGTCAGGCAATGCCCGGTGGTAAACGCTGCGCCGTCGCTGCACAGGTACAGCACAGCGCTGGCGATTTCCTCAACCTTGCCAATGCGCCCCACCGGGTGCATGGCTGCGGCGAACTCGGCCTTGCGCGGGTCGGCCTGGTAGGCGCGGCGGAACATGTCGGTGTCGATCACGGCCGGGCACACGGCGTTCACGCGGATGCCCTTCTTGGCGTACTCGATGGCCGCCGACTTGGTCAGGCCGATGACCGCATGCTTGCTGGCACTGTAGATGCTCATCTTCGGCGCCGCCCCAAGCCCCGCCACCGACGCGGTATTGACGATGGCCCCACCGCCTTGGGCCAGCAACAAGGGCAACTGATACTTCATGCACAACCACACGCCCTTCACGTTCACGCCCATGATCGCATCGAACTCCGCTTCACTGCCTTCGGCCAGGCGGTGTTGCTCAATCTCGATCCCCGCGTTGTTGAAGGCGTAGTCCAGCCGGCCGTAGGCGGCCATCAGGCGCTCATGCAACTGGCGCACCTCGGCGTCGCGGGTCACGTCGCAGGCAATGAACAGCGCTTCGCCGCCTGCCGCGTGGATCTGCGCCACGGTGGCCTCGCCGCCGACCGGGTCGAGGTCGGCCACTACCACTTTCATGCCCTCGTGGGCGAACGCCAGGGCGGTTGCCCGGCCGATGCCGGCACCCGCGCCGGTCACCAGGGCTACCTGGCCAGAAAAGGTCATGCTCATCGCGTGCTCCTGTGAGGGGTTGGGTGGGGTTCAGAGCATAGTCAGCCACCGCTCGGCCGGGCAGCATCATCACAGCAACGGTTGGGCTACCATGCTTGTCAGTGATTTTAAGGAACCGCCTTCATCAACAAGGTAGATTGAACGCCTTACGCCCTCCACAGCCCACAAGGACCCGCCATGACCCAGACCAACCGCCGCTTCCTGCTTGCCAAACGCCCGGTCGGCGCCGTGCGCCGTGACGACTTCAGCTTCGAGACCGTACCCGCCGAGCAACCCGGCGAAGGCCAGGTACTGGTGCGTAACCTGTACCTGTCGCTGGACCCGGCCATGCGCGGCTGGATGAACGAAGGCAAGTCCTACATCCCGCCCGTGGCCCTGGGCCAGGTAATGCGTGCGCTGGGTGTAGGTGAAGTGGTTGCCTCCAATCACCCCGGCTACCAGCCCGGCGACCATGTGAGCGGCGCCCTCGGTGTGCAGGACTACTTCACCGGCGAGCCCCAGGGCCTGCACAAGATCGACCCCAAGCTGGCCCCCCTGCCCCGTTACCTGTCAGCCTTGGGCATGACCGGCATGACCGCCTACTTTGCCCTGCTGGAGGTTGGCCAACCCAAAGCTGGCGATACCGTGGTCATTTCCGGCGCGGCCGGTGCGGTGGGCAGCATTGTCGGGCAGATTGCCAAGATCAAAGGCTGCCGCGTGGTCGGCATTGCCGGCGGTGCCGAAAAGTGCCAGTACCTGAAGGACGAACTGGGCTTTGACGGCGTGATCGACTACAAGGCCGAAGACGTGCTGGCCGGCCTGAAGCGCGAATGCCCCAAAGGCGTGGACGTGTACTTCGACAACGTGGGCGGCGACATCCTCGATGCCGTGCTGACGCGCATCAACTTCAAGGCACGCATCGTGATTTGCGGCGCGATCAGCCAGTACAACAACAAAGAAGCGGTAAAAGGCCCGGCCAACTACCTGTCGCTGCTGGTCAACCGCGCGCGCATGGAAGGCTTTGTGGTGATGGATTACAGCAAAGACTACGGCAAAGCCGCGCTGGAGATTGCCGGCTGGCTGGCCAGCGGGCAGGTGAAGAGCAAAGAGGACGTGGTGGAAGGGCTGGAAACCTTCCCGGAGACCTTGTTGAAGCTGTTCAGCGGGGAGAATTTTGGCAAGTTGGTGTTGAAGGTTTAAACGCCACCGATGGCCCGACATAGCCCGCGGTAGGAGCGGGTTCACCCGCGAAAGGGCCGGGCCTGCGGGCCAATTTCCACCAGCCGTCCACCGTTGCCCCCGCCACCGTATTCGCGGGTAAACCCGCTCCTACACGGGGGGGCGCAGCCGCATCAATGGTTCGACACAGGCCTCGGTGGCCCGAAAGGGCCAGGCCTGCCGGCCAATTTCCACCGGCCATCCACCGTTGCCGCCGCATTCGCGGACACACACACATCGCTGGCTCAGCACAGCCCGTCGTAGGAGCGGGTTCACCCGCGAAAGGGCCAGCCCTGCCGACCAATTTCCACCGGCCGTTCACCGTTGCCGCCGCTACCGTATTCGCGGGTAAACCCGCTCCTACGCACGGATCGGGGGTGCAGCCACATCAGGGGTTTGACACAGGCATCGGTGGTGGGCCCACATCGGTGGTTCGGCGCAGGCCCTTGCTGGACAACCGCAGGTTAATTACCCACGAATCTCCGCCACCACCGCTGCCAACGCTTGCGCAGGGTCTGCAGCCTGGCTGATCGGCCGGCCAATCACCAGGTAGTCCGAACCGGCATCCAGTGCCTGACGCGGGGTGAGGATGCGGCGCTGGTCATCCTGCGCGCTGCCCGCCGGGCGAATGCCCGGGGTCACCAATTGCAACGATGGGTGCGCCGCCTTCAGTGCCGGGGCCTCGAGCGCCGAGCACACCAAACCGTCCATACCCGCTTTTTCCGCCAGCGCCGCCAAACGCAGCACTTGCTCTTGGGGGTCGACATCCAGGCCAATGCCGGCCAGGTCTTCACGCTCCATGCTGGTCAGCACGGTCACGCCAATCAGCAACGGCTGCGGGCCGCTGCGCTTGGCCAGCTCTTCACGGCAGGCCACCATCATGCGCAGGCCACCGGAGCAATGCACGTTGACCATCCACACGCCCATCTCGGCGGCGGCCTTTACCGCCATGGCGGTGGTGTTGGGAATGTCGTGGAACTTGAGGTCCAGGAACACTTCGAAGCCCTTGTCACACAGGGTTTCGACAATGCCCGAAGCGCTGCTGGTGAACAGCTCCTTGCCAACCTTCACCCGGCACAGCGCAGGGTCAAGCTGGTCAGCCAGCTTCAGGGCGGCCTCACGGGTAGGGAAATCCAGGGCGACGATCAGGGGCGTCTGGCAGGCGGACATGGGCAGGGTCTCTTGGCAAGTCGAAAACGGCGCGCATTGTAAACGAAGTGACGCAGGCTTTGGGGCCCGCAGGTCACGGAATTGGCCCTGCACGGCCTGGCACCTATAATTGAACCAACGGAACGGGCAATTGCTCAAAACTTATGTAACCGTTGCCCATGGCCCGATCTAAGGAGAACGACAATGCCCTGGTATGCCTGGCTGATACTCATCATAGCCCTCGGCTCGATTGTCGGCGGGTTGATGATGCTACGCGACACGGCCAAAAAACTGCCGCTGACCGAAGAGCAACTGCGCAAGGTACATGAGCGCAATGCCGAGGCGGATGCCAAGGACGCACAAGACCGCTAAAACGCCCAGCCCTTCAGGCGCTGCGCCTGCGGGAGCGCGCCATTCCCGGCACGTAAAGGCCGGGCCAGGGCATCACCCCGGCCCCTGCCCGCTTACTCCACCATCACCTTGTCCCGGTTGCGCTCCAGCAACGCATTGCCTATGCCCTTTATTTCCAGCAACTCATCCACTGAAGCAAACGGCCCATTGGCCTCGCGGTAGGCCACGATAGCCTCCGCCTTGGCCTTGCCAATGCCGTTCAGCTCCTTTTGCAGGGTGAGTGCATCTGCCGTGTTCAAGTCCAGCCTCGGCGCCTGCTGTGCCTGGGCCTGGGCCACCACCGGCACCGGTTCGGCCACTGCCATGGTGCTGGCCGGGGCGGCGCTAAGGGAGAACGACAAACTGGTGAACAGCGGCAGCAGCAGGTACGACAGAACGTTATTGCGCATGGTCAACACTCCTTGGGTTGGTCATTTTCCAGCAACCGTTTTCCTTCGGCTGCGCAACCAACCCTAGCGGCTAACCCGGCCGCACAATACCCAACCACCCCGGCGAATGGTTACCGAATCGGTCAGCAAAACGCTCAACTTCGCCCACCCACCAACAGTGGCCGTTTCCTCCTCGCTCGGCCCCGGCCCTTGATGCACAAGACTCTGGCCCTGTGCCTGTAGCCAAATCCCGGTTGGTTCGACACCCACTGCCCACCAATGCCCGGCCATTCTCCTACAACGCCCGCCGAACAAGGCTCACCCCGTAAAGCAGCCGGCCTTGGCGGCTTCAAGCGCATCTGGAACATGGCGACACCAACGCCCCGCTCAACACCCCCGATCGATGTACAGGGCTTCCCCCGCGAATGCGGTGGCGGTTCGCGGGTAAACCCACGCCGACAACGGTCGGCAATAACGGCGAAGCTACTTGCCTTGGGGTGCACACTCAGCACGTCAGACTTTCCTGAAACCCTGCCCCACCTCTTCAGTTCGACAACCAAGCGAACTATCCTACGCGCCAGTCAGAAGCAGCTGAATTGTCGGGGAAATGCCCCAGGGATAACTTCACCGGGTCGCCCTGTTGGTGACCGGGTGTGAGAACTCGTTGTGCACTGCTGCTCTACTGTTCAATGGCAGCCATTCGCGGGCAGGCTTCGGCTTGGCCGGTTTCAGTGCATCGGTTTCTCACCCCGCGCAATGGCTGCCACCTTTGTCCGTGAGAAAGATCGAGGTGGTGAGTTCTAACAACGCACTGGAATCTCACCATGAAAAACAACAACCAATCCCCCCTCCTCACCGCAGGCATCGAAACCTTCCTCGAAGCCGGCAACCCCACCCTGGACCTGCTCCGCGTCCAACCCGGCATCCCCGTCGATGACGCCTATGAACACGTCTCCGTCCTGCTGGGCTACTGCAAGCACCTGGTACGCGAAGGTGACATGGAAGACGACCACAAGATGCTGGGCGCAGCGGACTACCTGCTGGCCACCGCAAAAGCCCTGATGAACGACATCGAGATTGCGAAAAACAGCCGCCACTGAAGCGGATGACGCGAGACCAGGCGAGGCTATGCCTCGCTTGCAGTCAGCGGGAATGGGTTTTATCAGGCCAGACGTGGCGAGGGCGAACACTGCATTGGCCAAGCCCCACACTGTGGGAGCGGGCGCGCCCGCGAACACCGGCACCGCCGGTGCCATCCACCCCATGCCTACAAGATCACAGCCCCACCCGCCGCTCAAATCTCACTGCGCGGATAAACACTGATAAACGCCGAAATGGCAATTGCATCCCCATCATCCACCTTCACCCGCGGGCTCTGCCCCGAGCGCTTGATGTCAGACGCAAACTCAGCGGTCTTGAATGCCTGCTCAAGCTCGTCACCGCCCACCCCGGCATAAACGACCACCTGGGTACCGGTATTGTGCTTCTGCAGGGGCAACTGCTTGATCTGAACCTGCACACCCGCCTTGGTCAGCGCAACGGCAATTTCCTTGGCAAAGCGCACAGCTTCCTTGTCATCTTTGTGGATATTCAGCAACACCACCGGCGCCAGCGTCTTAGCCTTCAGCTCACCCGCCAATGCCTTGAACGCATCATGCGCCTGCGGCGTCAGCGCTCTGGGCTTCAGGCTGGCTTCCAGCTTCAACCGCTCGGCCCTCTCGCGCTCCAGTTCCGCCCTGAGCGCATCGTTCTGCTCCATGAGCTGCTCGATCTCCAGCCTGGCCTGCACGTCCGACTCCTGGACGACAGTAACCACCTGCGCCCCCCGGGAAACGGGCACTTCGGCTTGCTGGTTTTTTACATCCGAGGTCATATGGGCAATGATCATCGCACTGGCGGCGATCAGCGCTGCGATTACCGCAGTGGCAGAGGCTATGGCATGGATAAGGCTGGCTGCGTCTGCTGAAATATCAGGCATAAACAACTTCTTGAAGTTAGGGATGTTCATCGTTTCACGGTCAGGCAGGCGTGCCGGGCAGAGGCCACGGAACGGGTACAAGTCGAGCCAGAAGGCTAGCGAGGCCTGGCAGATTGCCATAATTTTGCGGATTCTGCTGGAAAACACAAAGACTCCGCGACCAATGTTGCATCCCATACTGCGCCTGCTACGCGCCATCCAGTGAACAACCCAGCGGCGGCGCAAGGACAATGTCGGATGTTGACCTCTCGCATTCGCGCAGCGCCCTTCGGCAGCGGACCTGCCTGGCAGCCCTATCAGTCATCACGCAGTTTAATCAGAAAATCAGCCTTAATAGCCTCAGAAAACTTAAGGCTGGTGTGGGGTGAAAACAATTGCGTGGGGTTACAGACTTGGTCTGAGAAAGCGATACAACCTCTTAGACTGCCGCCTTCCGGCGCGCGCCAAAAGAGCACCGTAGAACGCCTCGCTCTGGGTGAAAAAATACTCATCCAACAGTTAAATTTTGCACTCAGCAGCGCGCCTTTCGATCTCATCGGTTACCTGTATGAGTGGCCTCACTTAAATATTCACGCCCTGCTTAATCTCATAACAAGGAATCATGAGCTAGAAAAATAGCCCCTCGGCCTTCCCAATACTGCTTCAGCATGCCCTCAACCAGCCGCAGCCCCCTGCGCGTAGCGGCACAACGCCAGCTATCCCGTAAGGCTGGCAACCTGATGCGATCTGCTGTATCTATGACGCCCTTTCGACCCAGGGAGAAGGCTGTGGAGTGGTACGAGTCGCTTTTTTTGCAGATGTGTAGTCATGTTCTAACCCAATCCAAGATGGCAAATCGCCGCGGACTCACTGGGGCTTTGACTATGGACACCACATCGACTCGCGATCTGGTAGAGAGTTACGAGCGTAACGTGGCAGTAGCGTTCAGCGCGGCAGAAATGAAAGACCATCTTTCACAAGGTGCAAACTGTGTGGTCCTGATCATTGTGAAAGAGCACCAGTTCCAGAACTACTTGACCGATATTAACCGTCAACAAGAGGTCGTATTGAGTGCCACGCTGCGTACGGATGCCCGATCCACCGAGTACGCCAATTACCATGTCGACATCGCGGTTATACGACCCACCTCATCAGGCCCCATGGACATCGCTCACTAAAACGTGACGCTCGCTGTGGCCCCTATTGCCGGGCCGACCGCCGCCTACACTCGCCTTCCGAACGTGTAAGCGGCGGAAATTGCAGCGCTTACCTCGCGGCGCCCCGAGCATCCTCTGGAAAGTCCAGCTATGATGCCTTCGGCCCTGATCGATGTGCAGAGCGACGCCCCCTCCAGCGTGGGTATACCGTCACCTGCTTCACGGGCCTAAACGTTCGTGGCAACACCCCAGCCTTGGCTTTTACAGCCAGGCTATACCTGCCTCAACGAGGTAGCGCAGCAAAATTCATGCGGCTAATCATTTTGCCCACCATCCCCTTCTAAACGGTGCCTGCAGTCGGCACCGCATATGAGAGATGTATGTACGCACCTATCCAAACTCGTTGCTTCAAAGCCTATGACATCCGCGGCCAAGTGCCGACCGACCTCAACGACGACATCGCCTACCGCATCGGTCGCGCCCTGGTGGCCCAATTGGGCGGACGCAGTTACGTGGTCGGCCGTGACATGCGCCTTGAAAGCCCGGGCCTGTCGCGTGCCTTGATGCAGGGCCTGACCGAAGGCGGTGCCGATGTGATCGACATCGGCCTGTGCGGCACCGAGGAAGTCTACTTCGCCACCAGCCATTACAAGGCAGATGGTGGCATCATGGTCACCGCCAGCCACAACCCGAAGGGTTACAACGGCATGAAGCTGGTGCGTGAGCAGTCGCGCCCGATCAGCGGTGACACGGGCCTGAACGATATCCGCCAGCGCGTCGAAACAGGCGAACTGGGCACTCAAGTGGCCACGCCGGGTAGCGTACGCGAAGCGTTCGACAAATCTGCCTACATCGAGCACCTGCTGACCTACATCGACCTGGGCGCACTCAAGCCCCTGAAAGTACTGGCCGATCCTGGTAATGGCGCGGTTGGCCCGGTACTGGAGCTGCTCAAGGCCCGCCTGCCGCTGGATATCACCATCATCAACGGCGAGCCAGATGGCAACTTCCCCAACGGCATCCCCAACCCGCTGCTGCCAGAAAACCGTGACCTTACCCGCCAAGCAGTGCTGGAAACCGGCGCAGACATGGGTATCGCATTCGACGGCGACTTTGACCGCTGCTTCTTCTTCGACAATCAGGGGCGCTTCATCGAAGGCTACTACGTGGTCGGCCTGCTGGCCGAAATGCTTCTGGCCAAGCACCCGGGCAGCAAGATCATCCATGACCCACGCCTGACCTGGAACACCATCGAGCAAGTCAGTGCCGCCGGCGGCCAGGCCATTCAGAGCAAGACCGGCCACGCCTTCATCAAAGAGCGCATGCGCGCCGAAGACGCGGTGTACGGCGGTGAAATGAGCGCGCACCACTACTTCCGCGATTTTGCCTACTGCGACAGCGGCAACATTCCGTGGCTGCTGGTCGCCGCGCTGATGAGCCACACCGGCAAGAGCCTGGCCCAACTGGTAGACGAGCGTATTGCGGCATTCCCGTGCAGTGGCGAGATCAACTACGAAGTGGCCGATGTGAAGGGCACCATCGAGAAGATTCTGGCGTTCTACTTGCCACACAACCCAAGCGTCGACCGCACCGATGGGATCAGCGTCGAGTTTGCCGACTGGCGCTTCAGTCTGCGTGGTTCGAATACCGAACCCCTGCTGCGCCTGAACGTCGAGAGCCGGGGCGATGAAGCGCTGGTCGCTCAGCGCGTCGCCGAAATCACCCGCCTGATCCGGGAATAACGCGGACAAGGGAATTGCTGGTGATCTGGGCGTGCGCAAGCACGTGCCATACACGACTCGGCATTTTTGGGGCTGCCTCGCAGCCCCTTGCCTTGCCTCCCTTCAAAGGTCCAAACACTGCTTTGGGAACAATCAGCCTGGTCAGCGGCTGGCCGACAAGTACCGGCGCCTTTTACTACACAATGTGAACCCGTTCACCTACACAATGTATCCTTCCGCGTAAGCTGCAAAGCCGCCCAACGGTGAAAACGTACTGGCCTCCACTTCCCAGAATGATGTTACTATGACATCATTAGTTCTGCTGCCATTCGTCTCGGATCTGACCATTGGATTAGAACTTTTGACTGTATTTGCGGTATCTCGCTTGACGCTTATGCCCCCCGGCGCTTACCCTTTCGCCCCTTAGAACAGGGAAGTTTCCGGAACAACCGTCTGAAATCGCCTCAGGGCGAGCCTTTCCTGAAGATGAATTCCAGCGTGCCTAGGCGCGCTGCATTGCTTTGCGGTCGCCATCTTGAAAGCTCGTTCGTCTCTACAGATCCAGAAATCGGTCATCTTCGCTTTAGTCCTGCGCGAAGCGCGTGCACGTGTTGGCGACACTCGCCTGGGTGCATTGTGGATGCTGCTGGAGCCGTTGGCTCACCTACTCCTCTTCTCGCTACTGTTTGCAATGCTGCGCGGCCGCACAGTATCCGGCGTTGAGTATCCGGTGTTCATCCTCGTCGGCATGGCGCCCTTCCTGCTCTACCGCAATACCGCGCTGCGACTGATGGATAGCCTTCGTGAAAACCGCTCACTGTTTGGTTACAAACAGATCAAACCACTGGATACCTACATTGCCCGCGTCATCGTAGAAACCTGCATTGCGGTTACGGTGTACGCGATTCTGGTGTTCGGCTTTGCCTGGGCAGGCTTCGACATGTCGATCCACAGCCCACTGCAATGGATCGCCACCCTGTTGCTGGGCCTGCTGTTCGCCTTTGGCCTGGGCATGTTGCTGGCCTTGATCACTCACGCGCTTCCCAGCATCAAGCTCGTCATCCGCATGGCCTTCTTCCCCCTGTACTTTATTTCTGGAGTGATGATTCCCGCATCCTACTTGCCTCAGGCCATGATGCCGGTGCTGCTGCTCAACCCGTTCTTGCACATCCTCGAACTGATTCGCGCCGAAGTACTGCCGCATTACACCCCGGTCGATGGCGTGTCCGAGACCTATGTAATCAGCTTCACCCTGGTATTGCTGTTCCTATCTCTGGGTGCCTACCGCGCCCGCAGGATGCACCTGATTTCCACCAAGAACGGTTAAGTACAGGCCAAACGTGTTCGAACTCAGAAACGTAACCAAGTCTTACCTCACGCCCAATGGTCGGCGGTATATCTTTCGCAACCTGTCGCTTGCCATCCCGCCGGGTAAGAACATTGGGCTCATCGGCCGCAACGGCGCTGGCAAGTCCACGCTTATGCGCCTGCTTGGCGGTGCTGATGTGCCCGACTCCGGCACCATCATTACCGACCGCAGTATTTCCTGGCCGGTTGGTTTGACGGGGGGCTTCCAGGGCAGCATGACAGGGCGCGACAACATAAAGTTTGTATGCCGCGTTTATGGTGCAACTGGCGACGCCATGCGCAAAAAGATTCGCTACGTTCAGGAGTTTGCCGAAATCGGCGACTGGATCGACGAGCCAATCAAGACCTACTCCTCCGGCATGCGCTCACGCGTGGCTTTCGGCCTAAGCATGGCGTTCGACTTCGATTACTACCTGATTGACGAAGTGATGTCGGTTGGCGATGCGCAATTCAAGCGCAAGTGCAACGAGGTTTTCCAGGAAAAACTGCAGAAGTCCAACGTTGTGCTGGTGACCCATACCATGTCCGAAGTCGAAAAACTCTGCGACGTGGTCCTGCTGGTGCGCAATGGCGAGATCCAAGTGTATGACGACGTATCCGAAGGCATCAAGGCCTACAGCAGCTGAATAAACCCCATTCCCAATTTTAAGCAGCACCGTTCGACTTCAAGGATGCATCCAATTATGAGCAGTACGGGTAAAAAGAAGGGCTGGCGCCTGGCGATCGCCATGGTGGTTTTGCCAATGATCCTGGCAGGGGTTTACTACGGCCTATTTGCCGCTGACCGTTTTGTCAGCTCCGCTCAGGTGGTGGTACGCCAGGATGGCAATAATCAAGGTGGGCAGATGCCAGCCCTTGCTACCTTACTGACAGGCGCCAACGCAGCCTCGCGGGAAGAGACTCTTTACCTGCGCGAGTACATCACGTCGATGGACATGATGCTACTGCTCGAAGACAAAGTGCATTGGATCGAGCAATTCGCAGAACAGCGCAGCGACGTACTCTTCTGGCTGGACAAGGACGCGCCACGCGAAGACCTGCTGAAGTACTATCAGCGCATGGTTTCGGCCCACTACGACGAAGCCACCGGCCTCCTGCGTGTTGAGGTTCAGGCATTTGCCCCTGAACTGTCCGAGAAAATGCTGCGTATCATCCTTCAGGCCAGCGAACACTTCGTCAACGAAGTCAGCCACAACATTGCCCGCGAGCAGATGAAATTTGCCCAAGGCGAATTGGAAAACGCGCGCGTCAACTACGCCAAGCGCAAGACCCAGTTGCTGAACTTCCAGAATGAAAACAAGGTGCTGGACGGCGGCACCTCCGCACAAAGCCGCGCCACCATCATTGCCGATCTGGAAGGGCAGTACACCAAGGAACAGGCCGTTCTAACTGAGATGTCGTTCAAGCTGCGCGCTGATGCGCCGCAGGTCCGCCAGCAGAAGCAGAAGGTTGAAGCCATCACCCGCCAATTGTCCAAAGAGAAACACTTGCTGGTTTCGTCCCCGCAGGGTTCACAGCTCAACGTAGTCGCTTCGCGCTTCCAGCAGCTGACCCTCGACACCGGTATCGCCGAAGAAACCTACAAGACCGCTGTTGCCGCACTCGACAACGCGCGGATCGAAGCAAGTAAGAAGATTCGCACTTTGGTCACAGTAGTCAGCCCAAATACCCCACAACTCGCCCTCTACCCAGAGCGCTGGTACAACCTGGCAACAATTTTGCTTGGTCTCCTGATGCTCTATGGCATTACACGCTTCATTCTGGCTTCGATCGAGGATCATCGTGATTAAATCCCTGGCTGTCTCCAAGACAATCAATCTGAAGCTAGCCGCCTTAGCGCTGGCAACCTTAGGACTGGCTGGCTGCGGCGGTACCCTTTCAGGTGCAGGCCCTTACAAAGGTACCATTGAGAGCAAGAACGAGGCCTATAACCTTGTTGATATCAACGCAAGCACAATTGCTCCTTACATGACAGGTGCTCCACGTGCTGCTCAAGCAACAATCACCAAGCCGGTTTCACCTGAAGTGCGCTTAGCTGCAGGAGATACACTGAATGTTCTGATCGCTGATACAGCGCCGGAAGGCTCTGCTGTTTTCGCATCGCTTGCAACTGGCGGCACTCAACTAAAGTCTCGAATTGATGCACAAGGTATGCTTTCTCTGCCGTATGTGGGCAGGCAGTTTGTTGCCGGAATGACCTTGAATCAGGTCGAAAACATGATCCGAAAGCAACTTAAAGGAATCACTACTGACGTCCAAACACACGTTGAGCTTGTTGGTGACCTTTCCGGCTCTGTACTTGTTGCTGGCGCAGTCAAAACACCCGGACGCTTCAGCACGCTGCAAGGCCCACTCACTTTGCTGGATGCAGTGAATCAAGCTGGCGGTCCGGTACTGGAGCCGCACTTGATAAATGTAACTGTTCGCAATGGAACCCAAGTGCAGCAGTTCAACTATGAAGATGTGCTTGCTGGCAACAATATGGTTCTGCGCCCCAATTCGGAAGTTGTGCTGGACCGCGCACGGCAGCGTTTCGTAGCCATGGGAGCGGTCGCGGAGCCAGGCCTCAAGGACCTTCCTAGCCAGAATGCAAGCCTGCTGGATGCTCTGGGCAGTGTTGGCGGCTTAAGAGAAGCCAATGCTAACCCTGAGGGAGTATTCATTTTCCGCATGGGCAATAGCACAAATAGTAAACCAACTGTAATACGCTTGAACATGCGTGACCCGGCAGCTGTTTTTTACGCAAGGCAGATCGCCATCAAGCCTGATGACACGATTTACGTGACAAACGCAGCCATATATGAATGGCAAAAGGTTATTTCGCCAATCGTACAAACTATGCTACTCGGTCGTGCCACTGGCGCTTACAAATAATTTTTATCAAGGATGGAGAAATAAATGATCCCGGTTATACTTTCGGGTGGCTCGGGCTCCAGGCTATGGCCACTTTCGCGAGCCCTACACCCAAAGCAGTTCCTGAATATCAATGCTGAGCAGTCGCTGTTCCAAACGACCCTTACGCGACTAGCAAAAGTAATTGATGGATCAATTTCACCCATCATTGTGAGCAACGAAGACCATCGATTCCTGGTCGCAGAGCAATGCCGTGCACTAGCCGTTAAGCCCTGCTCTATTCTCTTAGAGTCGATTGGTCGCAATACTGCACCAGCTATCGCAGCAGCAGCCCTCACAGCAATCAGCCTAGGGAGAGATGAGCTGCTGCTTGTACTGCCTGCCGACCATGCGATTGAGGATGTAGACGCTTTAAAAGCGGCCATACAGCTGGGTACACCTGAGGCCGAAAGTGGCCGAATCGTTACCTTTGGCATCATCCCGAACAAACCCGAAACCGGCTACGGCTACATTCGAGTAAGCGAACTTGGAACCCACGCCCAACCTGTAGATGGCTTTGTTGAAAAGCCCGATCTAGAGACTGCCGAGCAGTATTTGGAGGATGGTCGCTATTACTGGAACAGTGGAATGTTCCTGTTTAAGGCAAGCACGATGCTTACCGAGCTTCAAACACACGCACCAGAGGTTCTTGATGCCGTCTCCAAGGCTTTGAGTGATGTGTCTAACGACTTGGATTTCCAGCGATTGAGTCCGGATGCGTTCGCAACCGCCCCAAACATCTCCATCGACTATGCCGTCATGGAGCATTCGAAGCTGGTTACCGTAGTCCCACTAGACGCAGGATGGAACGACGTAGGCTCATGGTCAGCTGTCTGGGAAATTGCAAATAAGGACGAGCTCGGGAACGCAAGTCGTGGCGATGTAATTTTGGAAGGCACAGAGAATGCGTATGTTCACGCTGAGCACAGGCTCGTTTCTGTACTAGGCCTTAACGATGTTATCGTTGTTGAAACAGCCGACGCTGTAATGGTCGTAGCCAAAGACAAGGCGCAGGATGTCAAGAAGATTGTTGACACCCTGAAAAATGATTATCGATGCGAGGCTACGAGCCACAGGAAAGTTTACCGCCCTTGGGGGGCGTATGACTCTATTGACTCCGGAGAGCGATACCAGGTCAAACGCATTACTGTTGCACCCGGTCAAAAGCTGTCGGTCCAAATGCATCATCATCGAGCCGAACACTGGATTGTCGTTACTGGAACTGCCAAGGTGACAATTGGCGGCGAAGACCTTTTACTGACCGAGAATCAATCGACCTACATTCCGGTCGGAATCGTTCATGCACTCGAAAACCCTGGGAAAATCCCACTAGAAATGATTGAAGTTCAATCAGGCTCTTATCTAGGAGAGGACGATATCGTTCGATTTTCAGATAGATACGGCCGAGTGGATCCACAAGAAGCGGTAAAAATTTAAAACCTTGTGCGGTGCTATCAGTCGATAGCACCGCGAATTGCATATTTCATCTCGCAATTCATATTACCGATAGAGTACCCATGAAAATACTCATCCAGTGCGGCGATCATTTTGAGAACCAAAACAGGATCATGACGCTGGCTTCTACACTGAAGGACCTGGGGTGTACGCCGATTGTCTTGTTGTATTCGAACAAAAAAGGTCGCTACTTTGAGAACGCAGGCATCCAGACAATCGCCTGTGAGGATCACGTACCTAGCACACCTGTCCCGAACGGGACAAAAATAGACAGCTTCTTGGAAGAAGGTATTACATACAATGATGTGCTGGAGCCTGAGCAGCGTCGCCGCCCCATAGTGGGATGGCCAGGGCAACGAGCGCGCTCAATTAATGACATCTACCGTCATTACAGCACACTTAACTCTGTAATCTCCACTTGCAAACCAGACAAAATTGTTGTGTGGAATGGATTCACAGGCTACGTCGCAAATATTCTTCGCCTCATTTCTGAGCAGCGAAAGATTCCCAGCGCCTTCTTGGAGCGCGGCCTTCTTAAGAACTCGCTCTTCATTGATCGCCAGGGTGTGAATGGTGCATCCTCACTCAATAGCGTAACAGCTATAGTACTGGATGCCCTGACAGTCTCGGCGCAAGAACAAGAAAAAATAATTGAGCTTTTCCAGGTGGCACCCGAGCAGCCAGAGAAACCTAAATCGCAGATTCGCAATGTGTTTTTCCCTCTGCAAGTTCAATTAGACACTAACATCATCATGTACAGCCCGTACAGGTCGATGCGTCAAGCTTTCTTTGATATTTATGGTGCCCTTAACAAGTCCCCCAGCAACTTCCTGGTTAGGCCGCACCCTGAAGAACTCCCCGAGACATCTCCAAACATTCCTCGATATGAGAATGTCAAGACATCAACTGCACAGACACTAGATCACTGGCTGGAGTGGTCAGATATTGTCGTAACCATCAACAGCACTGTTGGACTTGAAGCACTCATCAAGGGTAAGAAGGTCATCACTCTCGGCGGATCTATTTATTCTTGCGCCGGATTAACTTCCAGCCTTACGAAAGACCTTGACCTTAGCCCCAAAGATTTACGCACAAGACTAATCAAATATCTGGCCTACCTCACGCGCTCTAACCTGCTAATCCAAGGCAGCAATGCGAATCATTTTGCCATCGCAAAGCAACTTGAAATTCCGCTTGAGCGTTACAAGCCACCAGTCGTTAACTACACTAAGGCGGAGCCAATTATTGATCAAGCCGTGATAGCGCTTGACCTCCCCTTGAATACAACCATTGATCTCACCTATAGAAACAACAAGGTTAAAATTAATCACACCTGGATTCTATCGATTGCAAAGCAACATGTATCAGCTAAAAAATATGCAATCATCCCATATGACCCCAATGGCTCGGTAAACGCTACGATAAAAATTGTCAAAGAATGCAGAACAGTAAAAGCGGATTCTCGCTTTTCAAAAACCATTGATATCTATGGAAATCTTGTACGGTAATCAGAGCAATGAAAAAAATCGCTATTTTCGCGTCGTCAACTACTACCGTACAGATAGAAGCCATTGAGAAACTCATCGCCAATGAGCCCACCAACGCATTCTTTGTGCAAGGTGCAAAGCTCAAAGGTGAAAATGTCACTATTATCCCTGAACCAGATCGCTTCCTAGATGTCTGCGGTGACGCCGATGATTTAATTTTAATTGGCGAAAGTAACTTCATAATTGAAGAAAAAATGCTGAACAGCTTCTATTCCTATCGACTGGGAAGTGTTTGGCACCTACTCCCAGACGGCGAAATGAAGCGGTACCGCCTGAATTCACGTAGAAAGGCTTCAGTTCTGCTTATCTTCCCTGGCTCTATTTTGCCCCTAACACTTGGGTCGCACCAACGCGCCTTCAACTTGATCTTCAATTTGAGCAAGCATGGCGTTGCGGTTGACCTCCTAATTACCACACCAAAAAACATCCCGCAGCCACGTTTTAAAACAGCACTGGAAACCTTCTGCAACAACGTCTATTTCTACAAGAACAACAAGAAAAAACCTTCAAAGCTTCAACAATACAAAAGAGCCATTGAGACAAAGTCGCGGAAATTTTTCGGAAAAACTGGCGAACTTCCAGACTTGTTCTCCGAACGCGCCACCTTTAGACCAACCGAATCATGCAAGCGATGGGCTAATTCTCTTCATGTAGCAAATCGCTACAAATCTATTATTGTCTCCTATGCCTGGATGATGGACGCAGTCAAGTACATAAAACATGATCGCGATAATTTTAAACTTATCTGCGACACCCATGATGTACAGTTCACCCGAAACGAGCAAATTCTAGATCGCCGCGAGCGCTTATTCTTCAACGCATCGAGCGAAAAACGTCGAGAACTGAGAAAACTCAAGATCTGTGATTCGGTCCTAGCTATCTCCGCCTCTGATGAGAAAATTTTAGCCGAATCCCTACCCGAAGATGTCAATGTTATCAAGGCATCTTCTGGGTTTGACTACGCGCTATCGCCTATCAAAAGACGAGCAGCAGGCAAGCCGCTGTCATTTGGTTTTATTGGCGGACAGATGTCTGCAAACGTTAAATCTTTGGAATACATCCTTGAAAAATGGTGGCCGGTTATCAAGCTGCAGTCGCCGGATAGCAAATTTTATATTGCAGGTTCCGTATGCAACGCGCCTGCAATTCTTCCCAAGATATTCTTTGATCACAACATCGAAGCTCTGGGATTCGTAGACAATATCAGTGACTTCTACAATCGCATTGATGTATCTCTTAATCCTGTCATTGTACAAGGCGGACTGAACTTTAAGAGCGTAGAGGCAGTCTTCGCCGGGAAGCATTTGTTCACTAACCCTCTGGGGCAAGAATGCTTGGGAGTCGATTTCCCTTCAACTATCATCAAGAATGACTCCGACATCACTGTTTTTTTGAAAACCTACGAATTCAACCTCAAAAAAGATGTTGGGTCACGTACTCACAACCAAAACAAAGCCAAGAGCTTGTTCTCTAACAAGTCTACTTATCGCGAGCTCTTCAATTACTTTGCCGCGCAACACTAACACTTTCTCTGAGGCCATAAACTCGTGATCAAGATCAGCAATAACATTCAATGCTCCAACAACGCACCCTTTGTCCTTTTCGGCGGCATCAACGTATTAGAGTCCGAAGATCTCGCGCTAACAGCTTGCGCTGAGTATGTTCGCGTCACCGAAAAACTGGGCATTCCATATGTATTCAAAGCCAGCTTCGACAAAGCCAATCGCTCCTCCATCCACTCTTATCGTGGTCCTGGAATGGAAGAAGGCCTACGCATCTTCGAGAAGGTAAAAGCCGAATTCGGTGTACCGATCATCACTGACATTCATGAAATCCACCAGGCACAACCGGTTGCAGAAGTCGTAGACGTACTCCAACTACCTGCATTCCTGGCCCGCCAAACCGATCTCGTCGTTGCGCTGGCAAAGACCGGTAAACCCGTAAATATCAAGAAGCCTCAGTTCCTGAGCCCTTCGCAGATGCAAAACATCGTCCACAAGTTTAAAGAGGCTGGTAACGACCAGTTGATTCTATGTGATCGAGGGTCCTGCATGGGCTACGACAACCTCGTTGTAGATATGCTGGGTTTTGGTGTGATGAAGCGCACCTGCGCCGACCTACCGATCATCTTCGATGTTACCCACGCTTTGCAGAACCGAGACCCCTCGGGTGCGGCTTCTGGGGGACGTCGCGACCAAGTTGTCGATCTGGCGCGCGCAGGTATGGGCGTTGGCCTTGCTGGCCTGTTCCTTGAAGCTCACCCGAACCCAGATCAAGCCAAGTGCGACGGCCCAAGCGCTTTGCCACTGGACAAACTTGAACCGTTCTTGGCGCAAATTAAGGCTTTGGATGACCTGATCAAGTCCTTCCCACCACTGACTATTTCGTAAGTCTTTAGCAACACGGATTGTGAACATGGCCACTTCAGAACAACGGGTCGCGATCGTCATTCCAGCGCGCTACGGCTCAACTCGCCTGCCAGGCAAGCCTTTGGCCGATTTAAACGGCAAACCGATGGTGCAGCACGTTTACGAACGTGCGCTGCAGGTTGCTAGTGCGCATGTCGTAGTAGTTGCGACAGATGATGAACGTGTTGCCGAAGCTGTGCACAGCTTTGGCGGCAAATACGTAATGACCTCTCCGGATCATCCCTCTGGAACGGACCGCCTTGCGGAAGTTATGGGAAAAATTGATGCGGACGTTTACATTAACCTGCAAGGCGACGAGCCCTTGGTTCGACCGAAGGATATCGAAGCCTTGGCAGCCGGTATGTTGGAGGATGGGAGTATAAGTATTGGGACTCTATGCCACCCTATCGAGAAACATGAAGCGAGCAACCCCAATACTGTCAAGGTAGTGTTATCAAATAATGGCAACGCGCTGTACTTCAGTCGCTCAACAATTCCCTACCCTCGCGATAGTGAAGTTGCCACTTATCTCAAGCATGTAGGTGTCTACGCCTATCGCCGCGAGGTACTTGCCGAATACGCAACCCTTCCACAGCCGATGATTGAGCATGCCGAAAAGCTTGAGCAACTGCGCCTGCTTGCAGCTGGCTACTGTATTCGCGCCTATATCGTAGAGCCCACAGGGCCGGGAGTGGATACCCCTGAGTGCCTGGAGCATGTACGTGCACTGATGTCGGGTCAAGCTCCATCACCTAAGCCAACATTGGCCGATATACGCTTGGTTATCACAGATGTAGATGGCGTACTGACTGATGGCGGCATCTACTACGATTCTAACGGAGAATGTTTCAAACGCTTCCATGTGCGCGACGGAATGGGTATGCGCTTACTTGAAGAAAATGGAGTTAGGGTAGCGGTTCTATCTGGCCGTGATTCTGCCACGTTGCGCAAACGCGTTGCTGATCTGGGTATCACGCTTTGCCAATTTGGCGTAAAAGACAAGTTCTCAGCTTGCGTAGAGCTGATGGCAGAAGCAGGTGTCTCCGCTTTTGAAACCGTATTTATTGGAGATGACTGTATTGATTTACCTGCATTTTCTGCATGCGGTATGTCGCTCGCAGTCGCAGACGCCCCTGAATACGTAAAGTCGTTAGCGACTGAAACATTGCTATCCATGGGTGGATCAGGGGCGTTCCGAGAAGTCGCTGACGCCATCCTCCAAGCCCAAGGCAAGGACTCAGTTCTGCACTCCGCCGCCGGGTATGCAAGAGTCATGACAAAAATGGCACAATAATTAACCCCCATATAAATCTATGGTCACCCTAATTTTTGCAATACTGATTATTGGCTGCAGTGGTTGGCTTGCTTAAATCTGTCCGGCGTCTGTTTGGGGCACGCCCCGCGCCACGATGAGAGTCGCGCCTGACAAATCTTAAAAGTCTACCGGCTTCAACAGCCGGTTTCGACACAGGTTCTTTGCCAGGCCAGTGGGCCGTTCACGTCATCAATTTTCAGCGACCGCAAAACCAGAAGGGTGAAACGTGGTACTACTACAAATGCAGGGTCAGGCGTTCAATGCACTTGACCCGGCTTTATGTTGCGCATGGTGAGCTGCGAGCGCCCATGCGATGCGGGCCAGTTTGCTTGTCAAGGCACAGGCCACCAGGTTCGAACGGCGCAATAGCAGCAGAGCTCGCACCCAGTCGGCCAAGGTACCTTTCTGATGTTCGAGTCGTAGGAAAGTAAGCGCTCCATGAATCTATGGTCACACCCTTTTTTGCAATACTGATTAGCGGGCGAAGTGGCTTGCTTTAATCTATCCGGCGTCTATATGGATGCCGGCCTGACTATCCCAGGAAGAGCTGAAAGCGCACTTAGGCTTCAGTGAACCTCTTCCGAAGAAAGCTCAATGCGTCCTTGAAAACCTCATGCCAATTTTCAGAGGGCTCACTCATGAGAGGATGCCAAAAGAATCTGAATTCATGACCTCCATCATCTTCTGCAAAGTCCGCCCAAGTATCTGGAAGGTCTAGGGCAACATGTCCTTCATGAAATGCCCATGTGTGTCCAATTACGATGGAAAGCCACTCCCCCAAATGTCGCCCAACTGCCGACTGAATCCCTTCTTCTTCTTTCAGCTCTCAAACCGCAGCTAGTCGCTTGATTCACCTGGTTCGAAACTGCCTTTGAGCAACTGAAAGCCCGCTAGTAGATGCTCGAACGCTAAGATTTGCAGAGTTTCTCGGCCTCGCAGCACTAGTGGACAAGATTTATCTGCTTCCATGCCGTCACACCTACTCCGATCTTTACGCGCAAGTCGAGAAGCATAAGCGACGCAAGCTGCCATCGAAACCGGAAGGGACGAAAGACTCGCAAGGTGTGTTTAACGTTCGCTTACCTTGCATGCTGAGTGGCGGCACCCTATGACTGAGCCTCTTTAGGGCACTCGCCGTGTAACTCTGAGCACTTAATTCAATCAGCTTTCAATCCATATTTAGCTGAAAATTCACCGCTGGCAATCAAACCCATCACCATCTTAGCGAACTCGTCTTTCGATTTCCCCACTGGATTATGCATGAATGGCTGCGGCGCATCTGAACCAATAAAGCTTTTAAACTTGAACTTAGGCTGATTTCGAATATAATACTGAGTCACAGTAAATAGAGCACTTTGATCCAACCACCAAGACTTCGCACTGGTTGAATCATAGACCCCCAGCATAAATTTCGACAAATCTCTTGCATATGAAATCCCAAGCGGAGAATTCTTAAAGAACATATACCCCCCACTGATAGAGTTCCAAGGAAACTTTTTGAACGAGTCAGGATTTGTCGAAGCATTCACACCAACATCGCAATTTCCAACATAGCTCTGCACTTTGGCGAGCGGCCCAACCACAGCGGAGTCAATATCCCCAATCACAACATCTGAGCCGTAGTGCTTCATTATTTGATGCACAACTATGAAGCGAGACATCGCATAATAAGTTGTGGTAGCATCGCTGGGTTTCGGCTCAAATGAATACTTAACAGAAACATTGTGCCCAGTCTCAGCCAATTCTCTGACAGCCTCAAGACTTTCAACAATGTTTTCTTTCAAGCCAATAATATGAAAATGAACAAGAATATTCTTGTTAGATCTAATCACAGACGAGATCAAAAACTCTGAAAACCTTCTGAAATAGCCTTCATCACAACCTAACAAGAACACCAAGTTGGTTGCGCACGGCGCATCAAAAGATATCTGAATTTCCGGCAGCCCCTTTGATTCAAAAATCTTCTTGGCCTGCCCAAGCGAACGGACTGTAAAGCATCCATAAGCTGACTTATGGACTATCGGATAATTGGTGCGATACGGATCCGCTAGAAGCGCCGCTCTTTCAAAGAGCTCGAGCGCGGACTCTACTTTATTATAATAATACTCAATTGCAGCCAAATATAGAGAAGACCAAGGGCGCTCGCCATTTCTCTCAACGTCCCTCTCGCACATTGACTTCAACTCACTGATCACACCATCTCTGATCAGTTTATTTTTTTCTTTTCTAGCCTTTTTGAAATACTCATCGCCAACAATCTCGAAGACTTTAGAATACTCAGGAATATCCGCATCTGGGTCCATATCGAGAATGGATTTCAGCATGGAAAGTCCCAAATACTCATTTCCCGACTTAAGATAACAAAGACCCAAGTGACTCAAGGCAGGCATCCATTCCTCATGAATGGATGCGCACATTTGAAAATGCGGGATAGCATCTCTATGCCTGCCAAGTTTAAGCAAGGAAAGTCCATATTGATAACGCGCATCAATCCAAGTAGGATCAAAATCAACAACCTGCTTAAGAGCCTCAGCAACTTCTACTTTTCGACCAGTTCTACGAATCTGAAAAAAGCCGTCCGTGGCGTCAGTATTTTTTTTCCTAGCTTGCTTGAGCAAATCAATTTGCGCTTCAAACATTTTTTCCCTCACATGCTAATTTAAGCATACTTGCCCACACTTTTTTCAAACAAAATTAAGACACCACTATAAGCAAATACAAACCAGCATAATATTTCTGCTCTTATGCTTACTCAGATCCCTTTCAGAGCGCGAACCAGTGCAATCTAAGTCAATTCAAAATTTTCAGTCAAAAATTTCGACAACACCAACTACAGCCCCAGTGATATCCGTCACCGCCAATGCACGTATTTTATTCTCCAGCATATAAGCTTCAGCCTCTGAAAGCTGCGAATCCTCTTGAATCGTATGAGGGCTACCGGTCATAAAATGATCAACCGTTGTTTGAATCACGCTCTCATCGTCCAGCAATGCCCTTCGCAGATCTCCATCGGTGACGATACCTACAAGCTTTCCACCATCCATTACCACCGTCATGCCCAAACGGCTACGGGTCATGACCAAAAGGCAATCATGGAAGCTCGTGCTTGGAGAAACAACCGGAGCTGGTGAGTGCATAACATCACACACTCGGGTCAGCAGCTTGCGACCTAAGCTTCCACCAGGATGGTAACGAGCGAAATCCATCGGTTTGAACTGAATAGCTTCGATCAGTGCAACAGCCAAGGCATCGCCCATAGCCATGGTCGCCAGTGTCGAAGTAGTCGGAGCCAGGTTGTTAGGGCATACTTCACGCTCAACACAGATGTCAAGCCAGATGTCTGCATGCCTAGCAAGGGTAGACTTGCCGTGGCCGGTCATGGCAATGATCTTGTTACCGAACGACTTCAGGCTCGGAATCAGCTTGATCAGCTCTTCAGTCTCACCACTGTAGCTGATGAGAATCAGCACATCGATGGGTTTGAGCATGCCTAGATCGCCGTGAAATGCTTCGGCTGGGTGCAGAAAGAAGCTGGGGGTCCCCGTTGAGGCGAAGGTGGCGACCATTTTCTGGCCGATCAATCCTGACTTACCCATACCACAAACCACGGTACGGCCTTTGCAACCGAGGATCAGTTCAACGGCGCTCTGGAACTCGCCATCTAGGCGATCGGCCAGTTGAGTAACTGCTTGAGCCTGAGCGATTAGAGCTTCTTTGGCGATACTGAGGTGATTCATTTTCGTCCCTGACGACAGCTGAATATTTGCGAAGTCGCGAATGTTAAGGTTTTTGTAATCGGATGCAAAGCGTGAAAGCCTGAGTTTCTAGGGATTCTCCGATCAAATCAGCACAGGTCGGTCTGACCTGTGCTGAAATAGCCTTCCGTTCAGCCCCCCCAACAAGCCTTGCCCATGGGTCAGATGAGCTTTTCCGATTTCGAGTACGCTGGTAGGCGCAAGCAAACCCGCCGTGAGCGCTTCCCGGCCGAGATGGAACATGGAGTGGCTTGATGGCGCTGATTGAACCGCTCTACCCGAAGGCGGGTGGTGGTCGCAAGCCGTATCAACTGGAAAAATGCTGCGTATTCACCTGCTGCAGAACTGGTTTTCGCTGAGCGACCCGGCCATGGAAGCAGCACTGTGCGAAATCACTTCGATGCGTCAGTTTGCTCGACTGACGCTGAGTGCGCCGATTGGCGAAGAAACGACGATCATTAATTTCCGGCACCTGCAGGATAAGCATCAGCTCGCGGCAGGGATTCTGGAAACCATCACCAACTACCTGCAAGACAAAGGCCTGTCGTTGCGTCAGGGCACGATTATCGACGCCACCATCAGCCACGCACCCAGCTCGACCAAGAATAAGGAAGGCAAGCGCGATCCGGAAATCCATCAGACAAAGAAAGGCAACCTGTACTTCTTCGGCATGAAGGCGCATATCGGCGCCGATGCTGAGTAGGGGCTGGCACATTACGCCCAGGACACTGCCGCGAATGTGCCTGCCGTGAGGGAAGTCACTCAGTTGTTGTATGGCAGTGAAAACATCGTATGCGCCGATGCGGGCTACACCGGCGTGGACAAAAGGCCAGAGCATGAGGTGCGGCAAGTGATTTCGCAGATCGCAGCCCACCACAGTACCCACAAGCACTTGAGCAACCACAGTGTTCTCTACAAGGCCCAACGTCGTCCTTTGTCAGTTGCTGGCCGACTTGTTCGGAGCTTCTTTAGCGTGAAAAATGGACCGTCCGAACCTCACGAGTGACTATCAACAGCGCAATTTAGTCACCCTTCTTCTGATCGAAAGTCCCCAAAGCGCGCTGAGTGAGCTCATTCACTTAGGTAGGATGTGCTGATCGCATTGACCAATCACCTCCCCCCAAAGCAACACCAGTTAAACACAGCGGAGAATAAAGGGTGGCTGCATTCTAGCCTCTCTCGGCTTCCCGAGCCGCCCCCCTAAAACCCAGGTTGGGCGACCGCGCCGCCCTTATGGATCAATATCTTGTTGTAACTTTTCGTTGTGCACAGACCTCGGATAAAGCAGCATATCCCCCTTCACAGATTCAAATCGGACGTTTGACAGTGCCCACATGGATGTTATGAATCCTTCTACGCGCCGGCACGCAGCCAGCAGAACACACTACCGCTGGCAAAGTGCCTCCCTCGAAAGGCACCTCCATATCCTCGCCCCGCAGTGGGACGGAAAAAATCTGGAGATAACGACTGAGGTCTTGGGCGCTAATGCGTCGTTCGTGAATTACGTTCGACACCATCGCTTTCTAGACCCCTGTACAGAGCAACCTGTGGAGGTGGTGGAAAAGTCTATTCGCAAAGTGGCGTTCATCGGCAGCCAAGAGGCACGCTTTCATCGCGCCGAAGGGATGCTTGCGGGCAGCATGCAGTTTCAATATCCCGCTTGCCTGGGCGTTATTGAGACTCCTTGGGAAAGCTTGATCTTCACTGAGTTCGTTCGCGGCAAGCCGCCACGCATGCACAAAATTGCCAAACAGCTAGCCCAAGGCATCGCTGAACTGGAGGCGTTAAGCCATAACTATCTGCAAGCGCAGCCGACTGGTAAGGCACCTCTTCTGTGGAGCATGGATTTCTTCAGGCCTTGGTTTCTTCTACGACCACGCTTCAATTTCTCCCGCTGCCTACCCGGGTTGGTAAAGCTTGGGCTCGATGACAATAGGTTTACCGGCTTAGCTGAGTGCTTCAAGGCGTTCATCCCGCTGACTCGAAAAATGGCAAGCGACGCACGACGTAGCCCGCGCTGCATTAGCCACATGGACTACCTCCAAAAAAATCTTTTCCTCGATAAGGGTCAACTTCACCTGATCGACTGGAGCGAGGTAAAGGTTGGGCGAATAGGCTTTGACGGCGGGGCCTACCTGGGCAGCCTGTTCCGGCGCAAGGACATGAAGGTATTCCTGGCAGCACAGGCCGAGTTCATCGAGACGTACCGAGCAGCGCTGCCAGAGTGCTTCGATGTGGAACAGGCGCTAGGGAACTTGCGCTACGTGTTCCTCCTCACAGCGTTGTTCCATTGCTTACGCCCAGAAACAGTCGCTGAGTACAAGGAGCGCGACCGGATGGGGTTATTGCTGGAGAAATACCACTATTTGCTGGGGATGCTGGAGCAGGAGTAGATGAGCTTTTGTACCCATGGGAAAAGGCTTCGCGGGTAAAACCGCTCCTACAGGCGTGCGTTGCGTTCCCCAGCGGCGTGGTACGCCGCGGTTTCGGGGAGTTTGTCGGGATCAGATGTCATTTTGATGCCATAGGTCATCATCTGCACATATCGTCTAATTTCTTTTCGCGTTTTTTGCTCAGTGGCACGCCTACAAATGTGAATTTGTATTAAGATTCGCCCTCGTTCGTTTCCACCGGACCCGCAGGGCTATAAGCCCATGCCGCCCCCTTGCTGAATGGATGCCGCTCCACGTATATGGACGACGCTTCGCCCCGCCCTCGCCTGCTGATCCTGTCAAAAGGAGCCCAGCGCATCAGTACGTTGCCTGCCTTGCTGCCCGAATTCGCGCTGCAAAGCGGTGCTGTGCGCGATGTCGAGCTCGCTGATTGGGTAATGGCCTGGGGCCGCAAGCCAAGCGCCATCAAGGCAATGGCCGAGGCGCACAAGGCTGGCAAGCCCGTTCTCACGCTGGAAGACGGCTTCATCCGTTCCGTGGGCCTGGGCGCCGACGAGCCGCCCCTGTCGCTGATCGTCGATGACGTGGGCGTCTACTACGACGCTTCCCAGCCGTCCCGCCTCGAACAGTTGATCGCCACGCCCCTCGACGCCGAGCAAACCCAACGCGCCCTGGCACTACGTAGCCTGTGGCAGCAGCAACGGGTGTCGAAGTACAACGACGCACGCATCGAACTGCCAGCGCTGCCGGCCGACTGCGTGCTGGTGGCCGACCAGACCTGTGGCGATGCCTCGTTGCAAGGTGCAGGGGCCAGCGACTTCCGGGCCATGCTGGAGGCGGCATTGGCCCGCTACCCGCATAGCACCATCGTGCTCAAGGTGCACCCCGACGTGGTGGCCGGGCGCAAGGCCGGGCACTTCGACCTGGCAGCGCTGGCCGGCAACCCGCGAGTGCAGGTACTGGCCCACAACGTTCACCCGGCCGATTTGCTGCCACGCATGCGTGCAGTGTTCGTGATGACGTCGCAACTGGGCTTCGATGCCCTGCTTTGGGACGTACCGGTGCACACCTGGGGCATGCCGTTCTATGCCGGCTGGGGGCTGACCGACGACCGCTTGCCGGCACCTTCACGCCGCAAGCCTGTGCCGTTGGCGCAACTGATTCATGCCAGCCTGGTGGCCTACCCACGCTATGTCTGCCCTGAACGTGGTCAGCCGTGTACGCCAGAGGTGCTGATCAACTGGCTGGGCCTGCAACGGCGGCATCGCAGCGTATTGCCAAACACCGTACAGATGCTGGGTTTCAGCCGCTGGAAAGAACCGCTGGCAAACCTGTTTTTCAATGGCGCGGCCATTCGCTTCGTCAAGCCCGAGCAACCGCTGGCGCAAGACTTGCCCGTGGTGTCCTGGGGCTGCAAGCACGACACTCACCTTTGCGCCCACCCACTGCCCGTCAACCGGGTGGAAGACGGCTTCCTGCGCTCGGTCGGCCTGGGCGCCGGCAAGGCGCGACCGTTGTCGTGGGTGGTCGATGACCTGGGTATTTACTACGACGCCACCCGGCCTTCGCGCCTGGAGCGCATCCTGGCTGAAGAGCCCTTCGACCCGCAGTTGTTGGCCCGCGCGCATGCTTTGCGCCTGGCCATCTGCGCGGCGGGGCTGACCAAGTACAACTTGCCCGGCGCCAGCTGGCAGCGCCCCTCGCATGCGCAACGGGTGATCCTGGTGCCTGGCCAGGTGGAGGGCGATGCGTCCATCCGCTTTGGCGGCAACCGTATCCGCAGCAACCTGCAACTGCTGCGCGCCGTGCGTGAGCAAAACCCTGATGCGTGGGTGTTGTACAAACCCCACCCAGAGGTATTGGCCGGCACGCGCGCCCGCGGTGACGACGAAGCGCAAACCGTGCACTGGTGCGATGAAGTGATCGGCGATACGCCACTGCAGCAATTGCTGGAAGTGGTCGACGAATTGCATGTGCTGACCTCGCAGTCGGGCTTCGAGGCCCTGCTACGCGGTGTGCCGGTGACGACCTATGGCCAGCCGTTCTACGCCGGCTGGGGGCTGACCCGCGACATGGACCTTCAAGCACCGGTGCAGGCACGGCGCAGCCGACAACTGACGCTGGACCAGTTGGTAGCGGGCACGCTGCTGCTCTACCCCACTTACGTAAGCCTGGTGACCAACCGCTTCACCACCGCCGAACGAACCTTATACGAACTACAAAATTGGCACGCCTTACCGCAGCCTGGAGCTCCCTCCCGATGGCAGGACTTGAAACGACGCTTGAGCAGTTTGTTGGGCATGAAGCGCCCGACCAACTGAATGCAAGGGCGACGCGTGGTCCGCTGCTGCGTATCCCGTCACACAATTTTCTGCTGCTTCAGGGTGTCAGTTCGCCCTTCTTCAGCCGCCTTGCCAAAGGGCTGCGGGATATCGGCCAGCGAGTGCACAGTGTGCGCTTCAACGTCGGTGACGCCCTGTATGGCCCCGGCGGCGCGCAGCTGACCTGCCCGCACGCCCCGGAAGAGATGGAGGCCTGGTATTCACAGGTGTTCCGCCAACTGGATATCACCGACCTGGTGCTGTTCGGCGACTGCCGCCCGGTACACCGCCCGGCCGTGACCCTGGCGCGGCTGTCGGGTATTCGCGTGCACGTGTTCGAGGAAGGCTACTTTCGGCCCTATTGGGTGACGCTGGAGCGCGACGGGGTCAACAACAACTCGCGTTTGCCACGTGACCCGCAGTGGTACCGCGATGTGGGCAAGTACATTCCGCGCTATCAGAATGGCAACCCGTTCAAGCTGTCGTTCGCCGCACGTGCCACGCACGATGTGCTGTACCATGCCGGCGGCGCGCTGAACCGGCTGTGCTTCCCGCGCTACCGCACCCATGCCCCGTTCAACGCCGCCATGGAGTACGCCGGGTTTATCCGCCAGGGCATGCGCCTGCTGCGCGCCCGTGTGCATGACGACGCGCTGGTGGCCGAAGTGGCCCGCGAGCGGCACCCCACGTTTTTGCTGCCCTTGCAGCTGGACAGCGATGCGCAAATCCGCGACCACTCGCCGTTCCAGAACATGACCCAGGTGATCGAGCATGTGATCGACTCGTTCTCGCTCAACGCGCCCTTCGATGCGCGCCTGCTGGTGAAAAACCACCCGTTGACGCCTGGGCTGGTCAACTACCGCAAGGTCACCGAGCAGTTGGCGCGCAAGTACGACGTGGCCGAGCGTGTCGACTTCATGGAAAGCGGGCACATGCCTACGCTGCTCTCGCACATCACCGGCATGATCACCGTCAACAGTACCGCGGGGGCTTCTGCATTGCTGCACCACCGCCCTACCTGCACGCTGGCCGAGCCGATCTACGCGATGCCGGGGCTAACCCATCAGGGCGGCCTGGATGATTTCTGGCAGCAGCCCGAAGCGCCCGACAACACGCTGTTTCAACGCTTCCGCAACACGGTCATCCACACCACCCAGGTCAACGGCGGCTTCTACACCGCCTGCGGCATGGACATGGCCGTGGCCAACTGCCTGGAAGTGCTGATGGCGAAAACCTCAAGAATCGAAAAATACCTATGAGTTCGCATGCCTCACCCCGCTGCATCCTCATCACCGGCGCCACAGGCGGTATCGGTGGCGCGCTGGCGCCTGCCTACGCCGCCCCGGGGGTGACGCTGATCCTGCAAGGCCGGCGCCAGGACCGCCTGGCCGAAATGGCCGAACAATGCCGCGCCCTGGGTGCCCAGGTGCTGCTGGAAGCCCTCGACGTGCGCGACCTGGACGCCCTGCGGGCCATGGTGCGCCGGGTAAGCGAGCAGCATCAGCCCGACCTGGTGCTGGTGGGTGCAGGGCTTAACACCGCCGTGGGCGCCAATGGCGAAGCGGAAGACTGGGACGACAGCCGCGCCCTGATGGAAGTGAACGTGATGGCCGCCCTGGCCACCGTCGAGGCCGCCCTGCCCGCCATGCGCAGCCGTGGCGACGGGCAGATCGCCCTGTTCAGCTCGCTGGCGGGCTGGCGTGGCTTGCCGGTCACTCCGACCTACAGCGCCAGCAAGGCCGCTATCCGTGTGTATGGCGAGGCCATCCGCGACTGGCTGGCGCCGGAAGGGGTGAAAGTGAATGTGATTGTGCCGGGGTATGTGGAGTCGAAGATGTGCTTCGAAATGCCCGGGCCTAAACCTTTTCTGTGGACCGCCGACAAAGCGGCCAGGCGTATCAAGCGCGGGCTGGCGGCGAACCAGGCGCGTATCAGCTTTCCGTTCCCGCTCAACCTGGGCACCTGGCTGCTGGGGCTTATCCCGCAGTGGCTTTCTTCGATGATCCTGCGTGGGTTGAAGTACAGTGATTGATGTTTCCATGTTGCCGGTCGCTTTGATCGGCCTGGGCTTGACCGTCGCGGTCGAGCGCCTGCTGGTTCCCCGCCCTGCCCTGCGTCGCCCGGCCGATTGCTGGCTGCTGCACGCGGGGCTGTGGTGTGTGGCCTTCGGGCTTTTGTATGCACTGACGGCGCGGCCGTTGTTCAGTGGCGTGAATGTGTTGCTGCTGTGGCTGCTGATCGTGCTGGTCAGCAACGCCAAGTATCACTCGCTGCGCGAGCCGTTTGTGTGTGCAGATTTCGAGTATTTCAGCGATGCAGTGAAGTTCCCGCGGTTGTACTTGCCGTTCTTTGGCTTTGGCAAGGCCGCGCTGCTGGCGGTGGGCTTTCTGGTTTACCTGTGGGCGGGGTTGAGCTTCGAGGTGGCGGGCGCGCGGCTTGAGGCGTTGCTGCCGTTGGCGCTGGGCCTGGGCTTGCTGCGCCTGGGGCATCGGCCTGTGAAGCCGAGCTTTGATGCCGAGCAGGATGTGCGTGGCTGGGGGTTGGCGGCCAGCTTGTGGCGGTACTTCTGGGCGGCGCGGGCGCCGGTGGACCGGGACGGGCTGGGCTCGCCGTTTGCTGGTGTAAGTGTGCCGGCCTCTGGGCAGCCTGCATCGCAGGCGACAGCGGCCCAGGCCGGGGCGCTGCCGGACTTGGTCTCGGTGCAGAGCGAGTCGTTCTTCGATGTGCGTGGGCTGTGGCCTGGCGTGCGCCCGCAAGTGCTCGACCAGTACGACCTGTTGACCAGCCAGGCGCTGGCCCGGGGCAAACTGCAAGTGGCAGCCTGGGGCGCCAATACGGTGCGGACCGAGTTCGCCTACCTTACCGGCATCCCTGCCGACCGGTTGGGCGTGCACCGCTTCAACCCGTACCGGGTGCTGGCCCGCCAAGGCCTGCCCAGTATCGCCTCCAGGCTCAAGGCGCAGGGGTACCGGACCATTTGCATCCACCCGTACGACGGTGGTTTCTATGGCCGCAACAAGGTGTTGCCGGCATTGGGCTTTGATGAATTCATCGATGTGAAGGCGTTCAACGCTTCGCAAAAGGCCGGGCCGTTCATTGGTGATTGCGCCGTGGCAGACAAAATCCGCGCGCTGCTGCAGGCGCCAGGCCGCACCCAGCCGCTGTTCATCCATGCGGTCACCATGGAAAACCATGGCCCGTTGCACCTGGAAAGCGTAGCCGCGCACGAGCTGCCCGCCTGGTTCGACCGCCCGCTGCAACCGGGCATGAAAGACCTGGCGCCGTATGTGCGGCACATTGGCAACGCCGACCGCATGCTGGGCATGCTGCGCGACACCTTGCTGGCCCAGCCGAACGAGGCGCTGCTGTGCTTCTTTGGCGACCATGTGCCGATCCTGCCCGAGGTGTACCAGGCTGTTGGTGCGCCCGCAGGTGATACCGACTACCTGGTGTGGTCCAACCGCCGCCAGCCTGGCTGCGGGGCCAAGCCCATGCCGGTGCAACAGTTGTCCAGCACATTGCTGGCCCATGCCCTGTCACCGGCAACCTGCCAGGGCACGCCTGTGGCCAGTGCCGGGGTAGCCTGACAACGTGGTGCGTATCGTTTTGGGATCGGACCTGTCGCCGGAGCGTGCCGCAGACCCTGCCTTGGCCCGCTTGCTGACCGAGGGGCGGGGGTCGCTGGCGTTCCTGATTGGCAATACGGCCTGCCGCTATCGCTTGCTGGGGTCGGCTATCCACTGGGACCGTGTGCTGCTGGCCTTCGACGGCGAGCAGGCACTGGGCTTTGCCGCATTCAAGCATGGCCGGCGCGGGCCGTTTGCCTGGCACTGGCGGCCGTTCGTGCGTGAGTTTGGCCTGTTGAGCGGCTGGGTGCGGTTTATCGGGTTCTGCCTGAGCGAACTGCGCGAATGGCGCTACCCGTTCTTGCTGTACGGGCTGCGGGTCAGCAAGGCCGCACGCCAGCACGGCGTAGGCTCGGCGCTGGTGCAGGCGTGCTGCGCGCACGCCGCCGGCCAGGGCTTTACCCAGGTAGAGCTGGAGGTGCCGCTGAGCAATCATCGGGCGCAGCACCTGTACCTGCATAATGGCTTTGCCCTGCGCCGCAAGCGCTGGGTGCCGTTCCCGCCGGTGCGCAACATGTGGCGGGCCGTGTAATGCACAACACGCCTCCCTTTTTACCCCACCCGCCCGAAGGTTACTCGCCACCCGATGCCCTGGTAGACGGCACCGGCTGGGTCGGCATCATGTCGCAATGGGTGGCCTGGAAAGTCCTGCACCTGCCGCAGTTCCTCGGCCCGGAAGGCCCGCCCTTCTGGCTGTGGCGCCGTGGCCGCAAGGCGCCCAAGGGGCTCAAGGCCATTGCCGGTATCGGCTACAAGCAGTCGTCGGCCCATGCCCGGGTGCTGTGCCAGCGCTGGGGGCTGCCCTACATTGCGCTGGAAGACGGCTTTTTGCGTTCTTCTTCGCTGGGCATCGAGGGCGATACGCCGATGTCCATGGTGGTCGACCCGGTGGGCATCCACTACCTGGCCGACCGCCCTTCGCTGCTGGAAAACATCCTGCAGCAGCCCGAGGCGCTCAGCGCATACGAACTCAATTGCGCCCGCGAACTGATTGCCTTGATGCGCAGCAGCGGCATCGGCAAGTACAACAACGCCCAGGACCTGCCCGACGACGACCCGCTGGGCCGCGAGCGGCCGCTGGTGCTGGTGGTGGACCAGACTGCCGGGGATTATTCGATCCCGGGCGGCGGGCTATGCGAAGCCGACTATGTGCGAATGCTGGATGAGGCCCTGGCAGAAAACCCGGATGCCGACGTGCGCGTGCGCATTCACCCGGACTGCCTGGGCGGGCAAAAGCCCAGTTGCCTGCTGGATGCCGCGCGGGCCCGTGGGGTAACGCTGGAGGCGCGGCCGGTAGCCTGGGCGTCACTGGCCCGGCGTGCCCGGCGCGTGTACGTGGGCACCAGCCAAGCCGGGCTGGAGGCGTTGATCCAGGGCGTGCCGGTCACCTGCTTCGGGCTACCGTTCTATGCGGGCTGGGGGCTGACCGATGACCGCATGGCCATTGCTCGCCGGCAGGCACGGCCAGACCTTGTGCAACTGGTGGCGGCGGCCTATGTGCGTTACTGCCGTTATGTCGACCCATTGAGCGGCCAGTTGACCGATGCCTTGACCGTTGCACGCCAATTGGCCAGCAAGAAAGCCCGCGATGCTGCGTTTGCCGGCCCCACCACGGTGCTGGGCGTGAAGCGGCACAAGCAGCACAACATCCGGCGTTTTTTCGCAAGCCGTTGGGGGCAGCTGCGCTTCAGCGTGGACAGCCCGCAACTGATAAGCCAGGTAGCGGCCGAACAGGGTCGGCTGCTGGTATGGGCTGCGCGCGAGCCGGCCGGCCTGGCCGAACGTGCGCGCCAGGCGGGGGTGCCAGTGTGGCGGGTCGAGGATGGTTTCTTGCGCTCCACGGGGTTGGGGGCGACCAACAGCCCGGCGCTGTCACTGGTGCTGGACCGGGGTGGCATTCATTACGATGCGCAGTCTGCCAGCGACCTGGAGCAGCTGTTGCAGCATGGCGAATTCGACGCCCCATGCCTGGCCGAAGCGGCGCGCTTGCGGGCGCAGATCGTTGCCAGCGGCACCAGCAAGTTCAACCTGCGCAGCAATGTGCGCCCGGCGCTGCTGGGGCAGCCGGGGCAACTGCGGGTGCTGGTGGTGGGCCAGGTCGAGGATGATGCCTCGGCGCTGTGCAGCGGTGGTGGTGCCGGGTGCAACCTGCGGCTGCTGCAACAGGTGCGCGCGCGGTTGCCGGATGCCTGGATTTTGTACAAGCCACACCCCGACGTGGAAGCCGGCAAGCGCCGCGGGCAAATTGCCCCGGCACAACTGGTGGGGCTGGCCGATCAGGTACTGGCGGGTGTGGACATCGCCAGCCTGTATGGCCAGGTCGATGCGCTGCATACGCTCAGTTCCACCGCCGGTTTCGAGGCCTTGCTGCGCGGGCTGCCGGTGGTCACCTATGGCACGCCGTTCTATGCCGGCTGGGGCCTGACCGAGGACCATAAGCCCTTGCCCCGCCGCACCCGGCGTTTAACCCTGGACCAGTTGGTAGCCGGCGCCTTGTTGCGCTATGCGCGCTATGCCGACGTCCAGCAAGACCTGCCCTGCGATGCCTGGCACGCCCTCGCCTGCCTCAGCGCGCCCCACCCGGCGCCGGTGGCCTATCGACGAGTGGCGCCGTTGCTCAACTATACCCGGACCATGCTCGGCTGTGGCCGGCCATTGGCCCCATCAAAGGACTAGATCATGCCTGTTTCGATCAAGGACATCGGCCGTTACGCGGCACTCCCCTGGCATTGCCTGCAGTTGGCTACCCATGCCAAGTCGTTCGAGAACAACCCGGTACTGGGCAGTGCCCGGCTCAATGCCTTGGGCCTGCATGTGCAGCGTCGTCAGCTGGCGATGGCCATGGCAGGTTACCGTCGCAATGCGCTGGCCTCGCGGCTGGATGCCGGTGAGCGCGCGCATTTTGAGCAGAACGGTTTTTTCATTCGTGAAAACGCCCTGCCTGCCGAGCAGTTTGCGGCCTTGCGCGCCGAGCTGGGTGCATTGCGCAGCACCGGCTGGGAAATGCGCCAGGGCCGCGCGGTTACCCGCCGGGTCAGCCTTGACCAGGACGTGCTGGCGCAAAACCCGGCCAGTGCGGCGTTTGTGGCGGACCGTGGGGTGCGCGACCTGATTGCCTATGCGTCGTCCAATACCGGTGGCATTACCTACCAGTTGCAGTCGATCGTGATCGACGCTGCCAATGCCGACCAGGACCCGCAGACCCGCCTGCATGCCGACACCTTCCACCCCACGGCGAAGGCGTGGTTGTTTCTGGACGATGTGGCGGATGACCAAGGGCCGTTCAGTTATGTGCCGGGGTCACACCGCCTGACGCCGGAGCGTTTGGCCTGGGAGTACCGTCAAAGCCTGGGGGCGGCGCGCTCCGGCGAGCAGATGCACCGTGAGGGTTCGTTCCGCATCGACGAGCCCGAGCTGGCGGCCCTCGGCTTGCCGCCGCCCCGTCGCTTTGCGGTGCCAGCCAACACCCTGGTGGTGGCCGACACCTCTGGTTTCCATGCCCGCTGTGCGAGCCATCAGGCCAGCCACCGCGTCGAGATTTATGCCAGCCTGCGGCGTAACCCGTTCATCCCCTGGCGCGGGGCGCACCTGTTTGCATTGCCATGGATTGCCAACCACCACATGCGTTGGGATATCCGGTTGAAGCGGTTGATGGGGTTTGGCAAGAAGAGCCATTGGCGGTTTGTGGAGCAGTTGAATGCGTATGAGGCACCGCATATCTGACCCACGCCCAGTCCCCGGCCCGGTGGCTGGACGCAGGCCGTCGTGTAGGAGCGGGTTTACCCGCGAAGAGGCCGGTCCTGCTGGCCAATGTCCCTGGCCGGTCACCGTTGCTGCCGCCACCGTATTCGCGGGTAAACCCGCTCCTACGCCGATCGGGGGGTGGGCACAGATCGGTGGTTGGACACAGACCGTCGTGTAGGAGCGGGTTTACCCGCGAAGAGGCCGGGCCTGCTGGCCAATATCCCTGGCCGGTCACCGTTGCTGCCGCCACCGAAGCCTCAAGGATGACCCCATGCACTACGCCCACGCCCACCATCTGCGCCGCCACCGGGTTTCACACCCCGGCAGGCTATACATGCTGACAACCGTCACCCACCAGCGCCGCCCGCTGTTTCACAACTTCAACCTGGCCAGGCTGGTGGTCAATCACCTACGCCAGGCAGACCGGGAAAACAGCTGCGCCACGCTGGCCTGGGTCGTCATGCCCGACCATGTGCACTGGCTGATAGAACTGAAACAGGTGACGCTGGCCACATTGATGCGCCGCTTCAAATCAAGGTCCAGCCATGCCTTGCACAAGGCTGGTGTAACAGCCACCCACATCTGGCAGGCGGGCTACTGCGATCGCGCCATGCGCAAGGATGATGATCTGCTCAATACCGCTCGGTACATCATTGCCAACCCGGTCAGGGCCGGCCTGGCACCCAATGTCGGCGAATACCCGCACTGGGATGCCATCTGGCTGTAGGCGTGGCCCTCACCCCAGCCGCGCCATCTCCTGCGCCACCACCGCAACGGTATGCCTGATCTGCTCTTCCGTATGCTCGCAAGACACAAAAAACCGCACCCGCGCCGAATGCTCCGGCACCGCGGGGTACAGGATCGGCTGGGCATTGATGCCACGCTCGAACAGGGCGCTGGACAAGCGCCCGGCTTTGAACGAACTGCCGGTAATCACCGGGATCACCGCCAACCCGGTACTGGTCGCCGTGTCCAGCCCAGCTTCACGCGCCAGGCGCAGGAACAGCTCCCCGCGCGCCTGCACTTGCGCTACCCGCTCGCTGTCAGCAGCCAGCAGCTTCAACGCTGCCAACGCAGAGGCCGTGACCGCCGGCGGCATGCCAACACTGTACAAGAAGCCCGGCGCCAGAAACTTCAGGTGCTCGATCAGTGCCGTGCGGCCCGCAATGTACCCACCGCAACTGGCCAGGGTCTTGCTCAAGGTCCCCATCCAGATGTCGACGTCATCGCCAGCCAACCCAAAATGCTCACGAATACCTTTGCCCGTCGCCCCCATCACCCCCAGTGAATGGGCTTCATCCACCATCAGGAAAACCTTGTGCTTATGCTTGAGCTCGACGAACCGGGGTAGCTCGGGGTAGTCGCCGTCCATGCTGTAGATGCCTTCCACCACCACCAGCACCCGCTCGAAGTGCTGGCGTTGCTCGCCCAGCAGGCGGTCCAGCGCCTGCCAGTCGTTGTGGGCAAAGCTCAGACGGCGGGCACCCGACAGCTGGATACCCTGCAACACGCTGTTGTGAATCAGCTCGTCATGCACCACCAGGTCGCGAGGCCCGAACAGGTAGCCGATGGTGGTGACGTTGGTGGCATGGCCGCTGACCATCACCACCGCATCGTCCACCTCGTACAGGCGGGCCAGTTCGCGCTCGAGCTCGCGGTGCAGCGGGCGGTCGCCAGAAACGGGGCGGCTGGCCGACACCGAGGTGCCGTAGCGGTCGATCGCCGCCTTGGCCGCTTCGGCCACGGTCGGGTGGCCGGAGTAACCCAGGTAGTTGTAACTGGCAAAGTTGAGGTACTCGCGCTCGCCAATCTGCGTCTGGGCGCCGGCGGTGCCCTGGTGCATACGGAAGAACGGGTTGCTCACGCCAAGCTGCATGGCACTCTGCTGGATTACCCGCAGTTGCTGGTACCCCGGGTGCTGATCAAAGCGATAGTGCGCTTCGGGCACCTTCAGGGCAGCCTGCTGTACCTGCTCCAGGGTGGCGCCCTGCTCGCCCTCGGCAGCCACATGGCGGCGCCGGGCGAGGGCTTGCTGGATCAGGCGTTGCTTGGCATCACCACCAAGGCCGGTCGGGGTTCTGGCTGTCATCTGGCACTCTTAATCAATCAGTCGGTTGGGTGCCGCGTTGCTGTCGGCCAAGGCTGCGTTCAACTGCGCCAACTCTTCGGCACTGTGCTCGCTGCCATGGCGGGCAAGCACATTCTGCGCCAGTTGCTCTTCGCCGCTGCTCGCTTCACCGCGCAGCAGCTCCAGCAAGCGTGCGGCAAGCTTGTCGATGCTGGAGCTGTCGCTCAGTTCCATCACCGGCAGGCGAATACCGAAACGCTCTTCCAGCGCCACCACCAACTCAACGCTCATCAACGAATCGAGCCCCATTTCCTGCAGCGGGCGCTGGGCATCCAGGCGTGCTGGCGGCAGGCGCAAAATCTCGCACACCTCGTGCTTGAGCATGTCTACGAAGCGTTCGAGCAGTTCGCCATCGTCAAGCTCCTCCAGCATGCGCTGGATGTCCTCACCGCCACCTTCATCCTCATGGTCGCCGCCATAGGCACGGGCCAGTTCGCTGAAGCGCGGTGTAGTGGCGCTCGGCAGGAAGCGCGCCAGGGCCTTGAAGTCCAGCTCCAGCACGCCATGGCCGTTATCACCCTGCAACAGCATGGCCTCGAGCTGTGCCAAGGCTGCCTCAGCCCGCAGCGCCGAGCCCCCCATGCGGCTCTGCAGGGCGTCCTTGATCTGGCTGTTGCGCGCCAGGAAACCGACATCGTCGATGGCGCCCCACAGCACGGCGGTGGCTGCCTGGCCCTGAGCACGACGGTGCCGCGCAAGGGCTTCGAGCCAGTGGTTGGCCGCCACGTAGTTGGCCTGGCCGGGGTTGCCGAACAAGGTGGTGGCCGAGGAGAACATCACGAAGAAGTCCAGCGCCAGGCCCTGGGTCAGCTCGTGCAGGTACTGCGCGCCCTTGGCCTTGGGCTCCAGCACGCGACACAACTGGTCGCCGTCAAGGTTGCGGATCAGGCTGTCGTCAATCACCGTCGCGGCGTGCACCAGGCCACGCAGTGGCCATGGGCTGGCGGCAATGCGATCAAACACCCCGCGCAGTTGCTCACGGTCAGTGATGTCGCACGCCACGGCCTGCACATCGATACCTTGGGCGTGCCACAACGCCAACTGCGGCTGGGCCTCTTCACTGGCCGGGCCACGACGGCCCAGCAACACCAGGTGACGGGCACCTTTGTCGATCAGCCACTGCGCAGTACGCAAGCCAAAGCCACCCAGGCCGCCAGTGACCAGGTAGCTGGCATCGGCGGCAAGCTTCAGTGCCCGCACCGGCTGCACGCGGGTGTCGACGGTTTGCTGGATCGGGTTGGCGTACGTCACCACGACCTTGCCAATCTGCCGCGCCTGCTGCATGTAACGGTAGGCCTCGACCACCTGGTTGGCGTCGAACTCGCGGAACGGCAACGGGTGCAGGATGCCCTGCTCGAACAGTTCCATCATCTCGGCGAACAGGCGGCGGGTGAGCGCGGGGCGCTCGCTCATCAGTTGGTCAGCGTCGATACCGAAATAGCTGATGTTGTTGCGGAACGGGCGCAAGCCAATACGGGTGTTCTGGTAGAAGTCGCGCTTGCCCAACTCCAGGAAGCGACCAAACGGCTTCAGCACCTGCAGGTTGCGGTTGATGGCCTCACCGGCCAGCGAATTGAGCACCACGTCCACGCCACGCCCACCGGTGGCTGCCAGCACCTGGTCGGCATACGCCAGCGAACGGGAGTCGTAGATGTGGCTGACGCCCAGCAGGCGCAGGAAGTCGCGCTTCTCGTCGCTGCCTGCGGTGGCGTGAATTTCTGCGCCCAGCCATTTGGCGATCTGGATGGCCGCGATGCCCACGCCACCGGCAGCGCCGTGGATCAGCACCTTCTCGCCCGGCTCCAGGCGCGCCAGGTGATGCAGCGCGTAGTACACGGTGAAGAAGGTACTCGGAATGGTCGCCGCTGCTTCGAACGACATCCCTTCGGGGATGCGTGCAACGGCGTTGGCGTTGGTGACCAGGCGGTTGGCGAAGCTGCAGGGGCCAAAGCCCACCACACGGTCACCCGGGGCGAAGTCGCCCACTGCCTCGGCGCCTTTGCCCTGCACCACACCGGCAAATTCGAAGCCCAGGGTAGGGCCGGAGAAGCCGTTTTCGATGGCTTCATCCGACAGCAGGCCGAGGGCGAACATCACGTCACGGAAGTTAAGGCCCGTCGCACGCACCTGAATGTCCAGCTCATCCGCCGCCGGTTGACGCGGCTCACGCACTTCCCAGCGCAGGTTGCGCAACTGGCCCGGCAGGTCGAAGCCCAGGCACACCCACTGCGCATCGCCCACTGCGCGGCGCGGCTGATCGGCCAGCACGCGCAGGCGCGGCACGTAGCGACGGCCTTCGGCGTCCAGGGCCAGCTCGGTTTCGCTGTCGGCGTGCAGCAACGCAGGTACCGCCAGCTCGACCGCTGCCGCATGGGCCAGATCGAGCAGGCGAATACGACAGTGCGGGGATTCGTTGGCCAGGGTACGGCCAAAGCCCCACAAGGCGGCGTCGCCGATGGCCGCAACCTCAGCGGCGGTGTCGACGCTGTACAGGTGCTCGGCAGCGCCACGGCTGAACAGCCAGCACTGCGGGGCGATCGTCAGCGACTCACAGGCCTGCACCAGCGCGGCCGCTTGCATGCAGCGCTCGGCCTGGCCATCGAGGCCTGTGCCGCTGTCGAAACCAGCCAGGTGCAGCACATGCTCAGGGGGCTGGGCAAAGGCGCCAAGCTGGGCCGCCAGCGCCTGGGCGTCACCCGGCTGCAACAGGTCAACCTGCTGGCCCTGGGCACGCAGTTGCTCTGCCAGGCGCAGGGCAGCGCCCTGCCCGGCTTCGGCGAGTACGGCCCAGCGCTGCACGGCCACGGGTGCAGCAGTGTCAGCACCGGCGGGCTTGTCCGCCAGCAACAGGTAGCTACCACAGGCGTTACCCGGCAACGCCTCCAGCGTGCGCAGCGCGGTCAGGCCATGTCGCTGCAGCTCATGGCTCCAGAACGCCGGGCCTTGCTGGCGCGACAACGCCTGCTGCGGGCCGGCCAGCCACCAATCTGGCTGGGCACCGAAGACGAAATCGGCCCAGCGCGCCGGGTACTGCCCAAGCAGCGCCAACTGGCCGTGCGGGTTGAGCCGGCCACTGGCCAGGCGCAGGGCGTCACCCACCGTACCAAGGGGGCCGAAGTCGGTAGGCACCAGGACCCAGTCGAACGTACCGGCGTCGGCCAGTTGCTCCAGGCCAAGCACCTCCAACGCCGGGCAATCGTCACGCAGGCGCTGCTCAAGCTCGGGCTCGGCGACGCAGTAGGTATAATCGAGGCGATCGAAATCCAGGCCGGCGTACAACAGCTCGGCAAACGAAGCGCCACCAAAGCCGAATTCCAGCACCCGCAGGCGCTGGCCGGGCGGCAGCTGCGCCAGGCGCGCGGCCAAGGTCTGGCCAATGCCGCTGAGCAGGTGCTGCTGCCCTGCCGCACCCAGCACCAGCCGCGCCAGGCTGGCGCCGCTGGTTTCGCGCGGTAGCAGGGTGTCGAAGGCCTGGCTGCCATCCAGCAACGCCGACAGATGACGGCCGATACGGCCAACGGAATGGATAATCTGGAAGTACTCGGGGTAGCTCTTGAACAGCTCTTGCCAGATAGCCTGCGATGTGTAGCTCCTGAACAGCTCTTGCCAGATAGCCTGCGATGTCGGGCGCTCGCCCTGGTCGACCAGTTGCCAGCCGCCGTCAGCGCTACGCTGCAGGCCGCCGTCGTGCTCGGCATAGCGCAACAGCATCGCCAGGAAGTCGCCCTGGCCCTGCGACCATAGCGCGACCTGCTCGGCACTGATGCGGCCGCCGGCCTGTTCCACCGCATCGAGGACAAAGCTGCTGCACAGCACATCCAGCAGTGGCTCCACTTCATTCAGGTAACGCACCTGTGCGGGCTCGTCGGCCAGGCACTGCAAGGCCTCGGCCAGCGGCGAGCAGGCCACGGCGTTACGCTGCACAGGCACAACTGCGCCTGGCGCGGCCTGCCCCACATGGCCCATACGCTTGATATCGCCACTGCGGTCGTACTGCAGGCGCACGGCACGCATGCGCGCATCCTTGATTGCCAGCACGGCAGCGCCGCTGGCATCGAACAAGGTGAAGTCGACCAGCAGCGAATGCGCGGTGCGCTTGCGCTGGCGCACCTCGGCCAGCACCGGCACACCACCAGCATTGGTAAAGGCAATGCGCCCAAGCTTGACGGGGATGAACGCCAGGCCATCGTCATGCCCCTGGCGGCTGGCCAGCAGCTCGGTAATCAGCTGGAAGGCACCATCCAGCAGCGCCGGGTGCAGGTGCAGGCTTGCCAGTTCGTGTTCAATGGCAGCAGGCACGACCAACTGAGCCAGCACGCGCGCCCCTTCCACCCAGGCTGCGGCCACCGTCTGGTAAGCGGGGCCGTAGTTCAGGCCAACCGCGCAGGTCATTGCCAGGTGCTGCTCGCCGGTGAAGTCTGCCGGGCGGGCTGGCAACGCCGGTGCCCGGGTGTCCAGCAGCACACCGCGCGCTTCGCCCGGCAAGCGTGCGACCACGTGCTGTACCCAGTCTTCGCGTTGCATCAACGTGCGCGAGCTGATGCGCAATGTGCCATCGGCCTCTTCCACCTGCACGCGCACTTTCTTGCTGACCTCGCTGCTCAGCAGCAGAGGGTTGTGGATTTCCAGCTCTTCGATATCGACGAACTCGCCCGGCTGGTGCAGTTGCGCCACCGCCAGGGCCAGCTCGGTAAAGCCTGCACCTGGGAACAGTACCGACTCACCCACCTTGTGGTCGGCCAGGGTCGGGTACTGCTGGGTATCCAGGCGGTTTTCCCAGGTCAGCGCCTGGTCCGTTACCGGGTAACCCAGCAACGGGTGCACGCGCTCGTGGCTCAGCGGGCCATAGGCCTCGGCCGTGACCGGCAAGCTGAAGTGATCGCGCTGCCAGGCGTAGTTAGGCAGGCGCAGCGGGCGCCCCGCCACCGGGAAGCGTGCCTGCCACTGTGGCTCCACGGCGGCAATCTGCAGGCGGGCTACGGTACGTTCCAGCAGCAGCGGACTGTGGTCGTTGCGCTTGAGGGTGCCAATCACCTGCCCCGGTTGTTCGCACTCGACCAGCACATCGCTGACGTAGCTGCGCAGAATCGCATGCGGGCCCACTTCGACGAACAGGTTAAGGCCGTTGCGCACCAAGGCAGCCAGCGCGCCCTGGAACAGCACCGGGAAGCGAATGTTCTGCCACCAGTACTGGCTGTCCAGGCGTTCGCCGTTCAACTGGCCACCAACAACAGTGGAGTAGAACGGAATCTTCGTAGCCTGCGGGCGGATATGCGCGAGGTCGTCGATAACCGCTTGCTTGATCGGGTCCATGGCCGGCGAGTGGAAGGCGTAGTCCAGGTCCAGGCGACGGGCGAATACCTGGCGCTCTTCCAGGGCCGCCTCCAGCAGTGCCAGGGCGTCGACCTCACCGGCCACAGTGGCGCCGCGGGCGCTGTTCTCGCCCGCCACCACCAGGCGGCCGTCCAGTTTCAGTTCGGCAATCAGTTGCGCCGTGGCCTCACCCGAGAGGCCGACCGCCGTCATCTTCCCGGTACCACGGGTCAGGCCCTGCAGGCGGCTGCGGTGGTAGATGACCTGGGTGGCGTCCTCCAGGCTCAACGCGCCGCTGGCCCAGGCCGCGGCCACTTCACCCACACTGTGGCCAATCACCGCCACCGGGTGGATGCCTTCGGCAGCCAGCACTTTGGTAACCGCCACTTGCAGGGCAAACAGCGCAGGCTGGGCGATTTCGGTACGTGCATAACGGCCTTCGCCGTTGTCACCCAGCAGCTCGGCGCGCAGCGAGTAGCCCGCCAAGGGCTGGAACAACGCGTCCACTTCATCCACGGCGGCGGCGAACAGCGGCTGGTCGAGCATCGCCCGGCCCATGCCCTGCCATTGCGAGCCGTTGCCGGAATAGACAAATACCGGTGCCGAGGCGCCGTCCAGGGCCTGGCCGGCCTCCAGCACTGCGCTCAGTTCGCTGAGGGTCGGGTCCTGGGCATAGTCGTCCAGCGCCTGGGCAGCTTCGGCTGCAGTGTCGCAAACCAGCAGCAGGCGATGGCTGTGCGCATCGCGACGGAACATCGCCTGGTAGGCCACATCGTAATAGTCGGCCTGCGGCTGCCCGGCCAGGTAGGCGGCAAAGCGTTCTGCGGTTGCGCGCAGGCCTTCTTCGCTCTTGGCACTGAGCAGTAACGGCACGCGCCGGGCGCTGACCGCTTGCGCTGCCGGCGCCTGTAGCTCGGGGCTTTGCAGGATGACATGGGCGTTGGCGCCGCCAAAGCCGAACGAGTTCACCCCCACGGTCAACTGGCCATCGGCCTTCAGCGGCAGGGGCTCGGTGACCACCTGCAGGTTGAGGTCGGCGAATGCGATGTTCGGGTTGAGCGCCTGCACGCCAATGGTAGCGGGCACGGTACGCTCGGCCAGGCAGTTCAGTGCCTTCATCAGGCCAGCCACGCCAGAGGCGGCTTCAAGGTGCCCGAGGTTGCTTTTCACCGAGCCGATTGGCAGCGGGTTGCCGGCGCCGCGCGCCTGGCCCAGCGCCTCGCCGATGGCGCGGGTTTCGATCGGGTCTCCCACAGCGGTACCGGTGCCGTGGGCCTCCAGGTAGTCCAACTGCTCGGGTGCGATGCCGGCCTGGGTGTAGGCGCGCTTGAGCAACGCCGCCTGGGCCTCGGCATTGGGCAGGGTCAGGCTGGACTTGCGCCCGTCGGTGTTCACCGCACTGGCCGCCACCACCGCCAAAATGGTATTTCCATCGGCCACTGCCTGGTCGTAGTCCTTGAGCAGGAACAACCCGCCGCCTTCGGAGCGGGCGTAACCGTCGCCGTTTTCGTCGAACGACTGGCAGCGCCCGGTGCGCGACAGCATGGTCGCTTTGGCGAAGATCATGAAACCGAACGGGTGCATGTGCAGGCTGATACCGCCCGTCACGGCTTGGTCGACATCACCGCTGAGGATGGCCTGGCACGCCTGGTGGAAGGCCACCAGCGACGACGAGCAGGCGGTGTCGATGGCCATGCTTGGGCCACGCAGGTCGTAGAAAAACGACAGGCGGTTGGCCGCGATACTCATGGTGTTGCCGGTCGCCGTGGCGCCATCGATGGCCGACAGGTCCTCGAGCAGGCGGTAGGACTGCTCGACACCGGCGATGCCCAGGTACACGCCACAGTTGCTGCCACGCAGGCTGGACGGCTTGACCCCGGCGTTTTCGAAGGTTTCCCAGCACATTTCCAGCAGCATGCGCTGCTGCGGGTCCATCATCGCGGCTTCACGCGGCGAGATGCTGAAGAAGCCAGCGTCGAAAGCGCTGATATCACCCAAGGTGCCTGAGGCGAAGGTGTAGCTGGTTGCAGGGCTGGCCTTGTCCGGGTGCAGGAACTCGCGTTTGTTCCAACGCGACGGGTCAACCTGAGTCACCAGGTCGCGGCCCTCCATCAGGTTTTGCCAGAAGCCCGCATTGGAAGAGCCAGGAAAACGGTACGCACAACCAACGATTGCAACCTTTCTACGCTTGATCAAAACCTATTCCTTCAAATCTCATCGGGCACCGTCCCATCCGTCGGACAGCCGGCATGCCTGGCCCGGCCACGAAACTGGCCAGTCGTTATATGTCACTGATGATTGTCTGGGTACCTGAAACTGCCATGCACGCAGGGGGCGCAAGACTCATGGTCTGGGACTCGCGTGGGAATGTTCAGATGTGTGTATGCGGATGATACGCGGGTTGCCGGGGTGGGAAAACCCTGGGGTGAGGGATGGTTCACGGCGTGGGAACGGGTTTACCCGCGAATAAGGTGGTGGCGGCGACGGTGAACGGCTGATGGGAATTGGCCAGCAGCGGCGGCCCTTTCGCGGGTAAACCCGCTCCTACACGACGGCCTGCGCCCAATCATCAATGTGTGTCCACCCCCCAATCTGCGTAGGAGCGGGTTTACCCGCGAATACGATGGCGGCGGCGACGGTGAATGGCGGGTGGAGGTTGGCCAGCAGGCCCGGCCCTTTCGCGGGTGAACCCGCTCCTACACGACGGCCTGCGCCCAATCATCAATGTGTGTCCACCCCCAATCTGTGTAGGAGCGGGTTTACCCGCGAATACGGTAGCGGCGGCGACGGTGAACGACGGGGGGAATTGGCCAGCAGGCCCGGCCCTTTCGGGGTGAACCCGCTCCTACACGACGGCCTGCGCCCAATCACCAATGTGTGTCCACCCCCAATCTGTGTAGGAGCGGGTTTACCCGCGAATACGGTAGCGGCGGCGACGGTGAACGACGGGGGGGAATTGGCCAGCAGGCCCGGCCCTTTCGCGGGTGAACCCGCTCCTACACGACGGCCTGCGCCCAATCACCAATGTGTGCCCACCACCAATCTGTGTAGGAGCGGGTTTACCCGCGAATACGATGGCGGCGGCGACGGTGAATGGCGGGTGGAGATTGGCCTACACCCCCCCTTCCGCAAGTTGAACCGCCACTGGAATGACGGTTCCGCCCCGCCGAGGTTGTTACCTCAATAAACCGTGCCTTGAATCAAACGCAGCAGATACTGGCCATAACCATTCTTGGCCAGCGGTGCTGCCAGCGTTTCCAACTGTTGGGCATCGATCCACCCCTGCCGGAATGCCACCTCTTCCGGGCATGCAACCTTCAGCCCTTGCCGCCGCTCGATCGTCGCGATATACCCACTTGCCTCAAGCAACGAGTCATGCGTCCCGGTATCCAGCCAGGCATACCCGCGCCCCATGATTTCCACCGACAAGCGGTGCTGCTCAAGGTACGCGCGGTTCACGTCGGTAATCTCCAGCTCACCACGCGCGGATGGCCGAATGCCCTTGGCAATCTCGATCACGTCGTTGTCGTAGAAGTACAACCCGGTCACGGCATAGTTGGACTTGGGTTTGGCCGGTTTCTCTTCCAGGCTGATCGCATTACCCTGCCCGTCGAATTCGACCACGCCATAACGTTCAGGGTCTTGCACGTGATAGGCGAACACGCTGGCGCTGCCTTGGCGGTCCATTGCGCTGCGCAGCAACTGCTGGAAGTCGTGGCCGTAATAGATGTTGTCACCCAGCACCAGCGCGGTGGGGGCGTTGCCGATGAAATCTTCACCAATCAGGAACGCCTGGGCCAAGCCGTCCGGGGATGGCTGCACGGCGTAGGTGATATTGATGCCCCAGCGGTGGCCATTGCCCAGCAGTTGCTCGAAACGAGGGGTGTCTTGCGGGGTGGAGATGATCAGGATGTCGTGAATGCCCGCCAGCATCAGTGTGGTAAGCGGGTAATAGATCATCGGCTTGTCGTACACCGGCAGCAGTTGCTTGGAAATTGCCAAGGTCGCCGGGTGCAGGCGGGTACCCGACCCACCTGCCAGAATGATGCCTTTACGCTTCATAGTGGTCCTTTCTCGTGGATTTCCGTCAGCATGCGAGCCACACCCAGGCGCCAGTCTGGCAGGGTCAGGGCAAAGGCCTTCTGCAGTTTATGGGTATCTAGACGCGAGTTGGCCGGCCGCATGGCCGGCGTCGGGTAGGCCTCTGTGGTCAATGGGGTGACGTTTTCGGCATGCGCTTTCAGCGGCACACCTTGGACCGCCGCTTGCTCAAGTACATAACGGGCATAGCCGCACCAGGTGGTTTCACCCTCAGCGGCCAGATGGTACAGGCCAGCCAGGGAGGGGTTGCGGCGGGTGGCGACAATGGCGTGGGCGGTGATGTCGGCAATCAGTTCGGCGCCTGTCGGGGCACCGTGCTGGTCATCGATCACGCCCAGGCGGTCACGCTCCGTAGCCAGGCGCAGCATGGTTTTGGCGAAGTTGTTGCCGCGTGCGGCATACACCCAGCAAGTGCGGAAAATCAGGTGCTGGCAACCGGCAGCCTGGATCGCTTGCTCGCCGGCCAGCTTGCTGGCGCCGTAAGTATTCAGCGGGTCAACGCCGTCGTCTTCGCACCAGGGCTGGGTACCCTGCCCCGGGAACACATAGTCGGTGGAGTAATGTACCAGCAGTGCGCCACAGTCGGCGGCAGCGCGGGCCAGCACGCCGACGGCTTCGGCGTTTATCTTGAAGGCTTGCTCACGGTCACTCTCGGCCTTGTCCACGGCAGTGTAGGCCGCCGCATTGACGATGACATCGGGGGCGTAGACCCGGACCGTTTCAGCCAGGCCTGGCAGGTTAGCCAGGTCGCCACAGTACGCCTGGCTGCGAGCGTTCAGCGCCAGCAACTGCCCCAGAGGGGCCAGGCTGCGTTGCAGTTCCCAGCCTACCTGACCGTCCTTGCCCAGCAGCAGCACCTTCATGCAGAACGCCCTGCGTAGTTTTTTTCTACCCAGTCGCGGTAGCTGCCAGACTGCACGTTCTGCACCCAGTCCTGGTTGTCGAGGTACCAGGCCACGGTTTTGCGGATGCCGGTTTCGAACGTTTCCGCAGGCTTCCAGCCAAGCTCCTGCTCCAGCTTGCGGGCATCGATGGCATAACGGCGGTCGTGGCCGGGACGGTCGCTTACGTAGCTGATCTGTTCGGCGTAGGGCCTGCCGTCGGTGCGAGGACGCAGTTCGTCCAGCAGCGCGCATACGCGGTTGACGATTTCCAGGTTGGGCTTTTCATTCCAGCCGCCGACGTTGTAAACCTCACCGGGTTTGCCGGCTTCCAGCACGCGGCGGATGGCACTGCAGTGGTCCTTTACGTACAACCAGTCCCGAATCTGCTGACCGTCGCCATACACCGGCAGCGGCTTGCCGGCCAGGGCGTTGACGATCATCAGTGGGATGAGCTTTTCCGGGAAGTGATAAGGGCCGTAATTGTTCGAGCAATTGGTGGTCAGCACCGGCAGGCCATAGGTGTGGTAGTACGAACGCACCAAGTGGTCGCTGGCAGCCTTGCTGGCCGAGTACGGGCTGTTAGGCTGGTACTGGTGGGTTTCAGTGAAAGCCGGCTCGTCCGCAGTCAGAGAGCCATACACTTCGTCGGTAGACACATGCAGGAAGCGGAATGCCTGCCTCGCCGGCTCATTAAGGCCGCCCCAGTATGCACGCGCGGCTTCCAGCAACTGGAACGTGCCGACGACGTTGGTTTCGATGAAGGCTTGCGGGCCATGGATCGAGCGGTCGACGTGAGACTCGGCGGCAAAGTTGATGATGGCGCGGGGCTGATGGGCATTCAGCAATTCCGCGACCAGCCGGCTATCGGCAATGTCGCCGTGCACGAAGATATGGCGCTTGTCGCCCTGCAGGCTGCTCAGGGTCTGCAGGTTGCCTGCATAGGTGAGTTTGTCCAGGTTGACCACGGGTTCGTCATCGCCGGCCAGCCAGTCCAAAACGAAGTTCGCCCCGATAAAACCTGCACCGCCGGTTACCAGAATGGTCATGTTTGTCTGCTTCCGTTGTCAGGGTCTGCTCTTCCACTTTCAGGATTCTAGACTGTCGGCGGTCGATTCGAGAGCGAAGACGATGTCAACGTGACATTCAGGCTGGAGCGGCGGAGACACAGGGGCCGCGCTGCGGCCCTGTGGAAGCGAGTTTAGCTGCGAAGCAAGGTCAGGGCTCCAGGCGCCGCTGCTGGTAAATCCAGTCGACAATCTCGCCTTCCGGCGAATAGCCGCTCACGGTTTCGCGCAGCAACTGCCGTACCCGCACAAAGTCATCAACCGCGGCTGCCGCCATCAACTGCCGCAGGAACTCCTTGAGCGTATCCCAGGGCAGGAAGTCTTCGTTGGCACTCATGATCATCGGGTGACGGGTCGCAATGACGTTATCGCCAATCAGCAACTCTTCATACAGCTTTTCCCCCGGGCGCAACCCGGTGAACTCGATGGCAATATCACCCATCGGGTTACGCTCGGAGCGCACACTGAAGCCAGACAGGTGAATCATCTTCTCGGCCAGTTCCACAATTTTTACCGGCTCGCCCATGTCCAGCACGAATACGTCGCCGCCCTTGCCCATCGAGCCGGCCTGAATTACCAGCTGCGCGGCCTCGGGAATGGTCATGAAGTAGCGGGTGATCTTGGGGTGGGTGACAGTAAGCGGGCCGCCCGCCTTGATCTGTTTGTGGAACAGTGGAATCACCGACCCCGATGACCCCAGCACGTTACCAAAGCGCACCATGGTGAAGCGGGTTTTGTTCACCTGCGAAACGTTGCTGCTGTCGCCAAACAGCACCGGCGCCACTTCGCGACTCAGCGCCTGCAGGGTCATCTCGGCCAAGCGCTTGGTGCTGCCCATCACATTGGTCGGGCGCACGGCCTTGTCGGTGGAAATCAGCACGAAGTTGGCAACCCCGGCCTGCAACGCGGCCTGGGCAGTGTGCAGTGTGCCGATGACATTATTCATCAGGCCTTCGGTGATGTTGTGCTCCACCATCGGCACGTGCTTATAGGCAGCTGCGTGATAGACAGTGTCGACGTGCCAGGTGCGCATGATGTCGAGTAGCTGGGACTGGTTGCGCACCGAGCCCAGGATGGGTACCAGGCTGACCGTAAGGGATTCACGGGCAACGCGCTGCTCCAGCTCGGAGAGGATGCTGTAGAGGTTGAATTCACTGTGATCGAAAAGCAGCAAGTACTTGGGCGTCTGCCCCAAAATCTGCCGGCAAAGCTCTGAACCAATAGAACCACCAGCCCCGGTCACCAACACCGTTTGCTCGGTAATGCAGCGCTCCAGGAGGTCAGCCTGGGCAGGCACTGTATCCCGCCCCAGCAAGTCGCCAATGTCGACCTCCTGAATATCATCGACTTTCACCCGGCCGCTGGCCAGGTCCATGATGCCCGGCACACTGCGGACATGGAGCGGATAGCCTTCCAGGAAGTTGAGAATCTCCCTGCGACGGGTGCGCGTTGATGAAGGGATGGCCAGCAGAATTTCCTGGGCTCCCGTCACGTTGATCATCTGGTCAAGTTGTTCTGGACGGTAAACCTGCAGCCCTGCAATCACGCGATCACTGATGCTGGCATCGTCATCGATGAATGCCACTGGGCGCATGGCCCGGTCCATGCGCAAGGCGGCGACCAGCTGGTTACCGGCGGCACCTGCACCATAGATGGCGACTTTGGGCAGGCCATCGTCACGTTGGGCGAACGGTACATGTTGCGCGGCTGCGGCAAACCAGTCACCCAGGAAGTACTGGCGCATGGCCAGACGCAGCCCGCCGATCATGATCAGGCTGAGCCACCAGTAGTTGAAGGTGATTGAGCGTGGCACGACGTTCTGGTGGTTGCTGGCCCAATAAATGATGAACCCCAGAAGCAGTGCGGACAGCGTGACGGCCTTGATGATGGCAATCAGAGCGTCGTTGCCGAAGTAGCGCATGACGGCGCGGTACATACCGAATCGAATGAACAGCGGGATAGATACGACGGGAGCTACGACGAACAACCAGGCATGCTCCATTACCGGGTTGGCCAGATCATCGATGCCCAGCCTGACCAAGAAGGAGAGCCACAAGGCTGCCCACACCAGAAAGATATCCGCTACGACCTGAACAAGGCGCTTGTGACGCCTCGGCAGGGCCAACAACCAGGCGCGTAGTTTGTCAATCATGCGTCCACTTCCATGCCATTCTCTACCATACAGTTGGGGAGCATTACGCGGCCGCCAAGGCCATCACGTCTTTCAGTGCCTGGCAGGTTTTTTCGATTTCCTGGACGCTCAACGTCGGGTGCACCAGGAACATAAGACTGGTTTCCCCAAGCTCTCTGGCGACACTAAGATGTGGGTTTGGCCGCCAGTCAGTGCCATCGAAGGCTTTTTCAAGGTATACCTCCGAACAGGAGCCCGAGAAACAGGGTACGCCACGTTCCGTGATCGCACTCAGAATCCGGTCACGCGTCCAGTCAGGGCGTAATGCACCAGGCTCGACAAAGACATAGCACTTGTAAGCCGCATGGCCAAAGTCCTTCCCTGGAACTGGCACACGCAAGCCCTTGAGCCCCTTGGCACATTCCCAGATCGAGGTGGCGTTGCCCACGCGCGCCTTGTACCAATCCGGCATACGGCGCAGCTGTATACGGCCAATAACCCCTTGCATTTCCATCATGCGCCAGTTGGTGCCAAAGCTCTCATGCAGCCAGCGGAAACCGGGAGCATGCTCACGCTGATAGACAGCTTCCCAGCTCTTGCCATGGTCCTTGAACGCCCACATTTTTGTCCATAGCTCCCGGTCGTTGGTGGTTACCATGCCACCCTCGCCCCCGGTAGTCATGATCTTGTCCTGACAAAACGACCATGCGCCTACGTGGCCAATGGAGCCAACAGAACGCCCCTTGTACGTCGCACCATGCGCCTGCGCACAATCTTCGATCACTTTCAGGTCGTGCTGAGCTGCCAGCGCCATGATCGGGTCCATGTCGCACGGCCATCCGGCGAGGTGAACACAGATAACGGCCCGCGTACGCGGTGTCAGTACCGCGCGAATGGTTTCGGCAGTGATATTCTGGGTATCCCTGTCAACTTCAGCGAAAACAGGAACCGCCCCGGCATTAACGATGCTGGACACCGAAGCAAGGAACGTCCGCGGTGTGACAATGACTTCGTCACCGCTGCCAATACCCAGCGCATTCAATGCGAGGTCCAGCGCAACGGTACCATTTGCAAGCGCTATCGCATGAGCTGCCCCGACCCAAGCAGCGAACTCTTGCTCGAACTGACGGCACTCCTGGCCTGTCCAGTAATTGACCTTGTTGGACAGCACGACATCGCGAACTGCATTGGCCTCTTCTTCGGTGAATGATGGCCAAGGAGCAAAAGAAGTATTCAACACAGTGATCTACTCGCTATCCAGAATTTTTTCCACACTGGCGCCAAGCTGCACCAGCAATAACTGTTCGATCTCACAGCGCGGACCGAGATCATCTCCTGACTGCCCGCGCGGGAACCCCAACGACCGTGAGGCTATCTGCAACAGGTGCTACAACCGCTGCTCCGGCACCTACCGTGACATACGCGCCGATGCTGATAAGCTGGCGCACGCTGGCGCCAATTCCGATCCAGCTCGCGTCGCCCACATGCACCTGGCCCGCAAGACGAGCCCCGGGGCTGACGTGTACAAACGCCCCAAGGCAACAATCGTGATCCACGCTACAACCGGTGTTGAGGATGGCACCATCACCAATCTCGCAAAACGGGTTAATCACGGCCGTGGCAAACACTACACTGCCCGCTCCCAGGCGGACGTGCTCACTGACCACGGCAGCAGGATGGATTATAGTTGCCATGATCGCGCCACCCTTCTCGAGCAGCTGCTGTTTAGTGCGACGGACGGCGTTATTGCCAATTGCAACAATCACACCCTCATAGGCACTAACCGCCCCAAGGAGCTGTGCACTGCCCCCGACAACTGGCCATACGCCACAAACCGTGCGTTCAGGCCAGGCATCGTCAAAAAAGTCGATATGAGACCAACCGCATAACGCTGCCGCATCGGCGACGACTTTACCGTGGCCGCTGGCGCCAAGAATCGCTAACCGTTTCATTTGCGCGAGCCGGTAAACTTGGACATGGTGACTTCGCCTTGGGCACTGATCCCGTCCTTTACGATGACTTTTTTTACCGTAAGGAAGAGGATTTTGAGGTCGAGCCCGAACGTGCGATTGTCTACATACCAGACGTCCAGCTTGAACTTCTCTTCCCAGCTCAAAGCGTTGCGGCCGTTGATCTGGGCCCAGCCAGTCACTCCAGGGCGCACATCATGACGGCGGCGCTGTTCAGCGTCGTATAGAGACATATACTCCATCAATAAGGGGCGCGGCCCGACCAGGCTCATGTCACCTTTGACGACATTCCACAGTTCAGGCAATTCATCGAGACTGCTCGATCGCAAGAAACTACCGAACCGGGTCATTCGCTGTGCATCCGGCAGGGGGTTTCCTTGGCTGTCAACCGCATCGCGCATGGTACGGAATTTAACCATTTCAAAAGGCTTGCCATGTATACCGGGACGTACCTGACGGAACAACACTGGCGAGCCAAGCTTTCGACGGACCAATATCGCCACAATGGCAATGACAGGCGACAGGAGCGCCAGGCCTGCAACCGCTGCTACCACATCGAACAATCGTTTCAACATCTCAATACCTAACCAGGTTCAACGGGCCTACCATGACTTGTGCAATTACTTGCCCAAGCGCCTGAAATGCTCTGCGAAGCGCTGTACGCCCACTTTCAATGAAAGTTTCTGGCGATAAAATTCCGCCCCTCTCTGTCCCATCTGAGTTCGTTGCTCTTCAGTAAGCATACTGAGCGCGATGCAGGCATCCGCAAGGGAGCCAGGGTTCTGCGGCTCGGCTGTCACGCCGCAATCGGCCTCACGTACCAACTGTGCCGCATCACCTTCCACCGCCATGATCACCGGCCTTCCGGCGGCCATGTAAGCTTGAGTCTTGGATGGAATGGTAATGGTAAAAAGCGGGTCTTTTTTCAGGTGCACCAACAACGCATCTGCGCTTGCCAGATACGTCCCGACCTCTGCCATGGGCACCCCTGGCAGAAAGATCACGTTATCGAGCATTCGCTCACGGGCGACAGCTTGCAAGCGCGAAACCTCTACCCCCCCACCCAGAAAGACCAGCGAGACATTGGACGCCCTCTGCTTGAGGATCGCCGCCGCCTCGATTACGGAGTCAAGCGCCTGCGCCTTCCCCATGTTGCCAGCGAACAACACCCGGAATGAGTCGTTGCCCGGAAATTTCGGTGGCCTGCCTGTTTCCGTGGCACACACCATGTCTTCGGCACACCAGTTGTAAATCACATCGATCTTCGCAGCAGGAACATTGCGCTCGATAAGAAGACGTTTAAACCCTGGTGAAAGCACTACGATCTGGTCAACACGGCGGTATACCCAGTCACATACCTGGCTGACCAGCCTTAGTGCTTTGTCGTTTGAGAACATGCCAGTAGCCTTCAGGGTATCCGGCCACATGTCCTGGATGTCATAGACGACCGGCACCCTACGAAACAGTCGTATGAGCGCAGCCGACATCCCAACCGTCAAAGGGGGGTGGTAGGCATAGATGACATCCGGTTTGCGCGCGCCAAACAACCCATAGAGAAGGCTCGTCGCAGCGAAGCTGGCATAGTTGAGCACCCGTCCGATACCGCTCTGACCATGGCTGGGGTAGAGCGGAACGCGTGTCACGCTGACGCCATCGATCACTTCACGCTGTATGAGTTTGACCTTAAAGCCTGCATACAACTTGCCGCCAGGATAATTGGGGAAGCCTGTAACGACCTCCACCTCAAAACCTTGGGCGACCAGCTCACGCGCGAACACCAGTCCTTTGAAAGTCGGCTCCGGGTCAAACCATTGAGTCAGCAGCAGAACGCGCTTGGCCATGAGCAATCAGTACCTTCTCCAAACGGTACGCATCACGTAGTCACGATAGCTGTGTATGATCCGCACGACCTTGTCCGATACGTTGGGCATGCTGTAATCCTCGACCAAACGCAGGCCGCGCAGCTCGCCTCGAGGCTGACTTTCCAGCAAGGCCAACCCCTGAAGTACACGCTCGGTTTCCAGGCCCACCATCATTACGGCGGCCTCTTCCATACCCTCTGGGCGCTCGTGCGCTTCGCGCAGGTTCAACGCCGGAAAATTCAGAATTGAAGATTCTTCGTTGATCGTGCCGCTGTCCGACAGAACCGCCTTGGAAGACAATTGAAGCCGGTTGTAGTCGGTGAACCCCAGTGGCTTGAGCAAACGAACATTTGCGTGGAACTTGATCCCCAAGGCGTCAACACGCTTCTGCGTACGGGGATGAGTGGAGACGATCACGGGTAGATCGTACTGCTGCGCGACGGTATTGAGCACATCCACCAGCTTGAGGAAATTCTTGTCAGAATCGATATTTTCTTCGCGGTGTGCACTGACCACGAAGAAACGCTCTTCCCCCAGACCCAGACGTTGTAGAACATCAGACGCGTCGATAGCTTCGCGGTAATGACTGAGCACCTCGAACATCGGGCTGCCGGTCTTGATCACCATATCGGGTGACAGGCCTTCACGCAGAAGATAGTCACGCGCAATCGTGCTGTAGGTCAAGTTGATGTCCGCAGTATGGTCGACGATGCGGCGGTTGATCTCTTCAGGTACCCGCATATCGAAGCAGCGGTTCCCGGCTTCCATATGGAAAGTCGGAATCTTACGACGCTTGGCGGGGATGACAGCCATGCAGCTATTGGTGTCACCTAGCACCAGAAGGGCTTCTGGCTCGACTTGGGCCAGCACCTTGTCCACCGCAATAATGACGTTCCCGATGGTCTCTGCCCCCGATGCACCAGCGGCATTGAGGAAATGATCAGGTTTACGAATGCCCAGATCGTTGAAGAAGATCTCATTCAGTTCATAGTCATAGTTCTGCCCGGTGTGCACCAACACATGATCGCAATGTTGATCCAAGGCGGCCATGACACGAGACAGGCGGATGATTTCCGGGCGAGTACCGACAACGGTGACGACCTTCAACTTTTTCATTTCTGTTCCTTACTGATGCAGGCACTCAAGTATTCAATGGCTTGGCATAGGTATCAGGGAGCTCACGATCGAACACTTCGTTAGCCCAGAGCATGACGATCATCTCTTCCTCGCCGATATTGGTGATATCGTGGGTCCAGCCGGGTACGGTCTCGACGATAACCGGTTTATCACCGCAGGTCTGTAACTGGTAGAACTCACCCGACACCATATGCCTGAAACGAAAATTCGCCGTGCCCTTTATCACCAAAAACTTTTCGGTCTTGGTGTGGTGATAGTGCCCGCCACGCGTGACACCTGGATGCGCTGTGAAGTACGAAAACTGGCCACTGTCACGCGTTTTGAGCATTTCAACGAACACGCCACGCTCGTCACCATACTTGGGGACTTCGTAAGTGAAGCGCTCCTCGGGCAGGTAACTGACATAGGTTGAGTACAAGGCGCGGACGAAACCAGTACCCACCGGTTCGGTGATCAAGTTGTCGCGACTGGCCTTGAATGCATGAAGATGGTCTGCGATTTCGCCAACGCTGGCATTGTACTGAGGCTCAACTTCAACAGCGCGCTTACCAGCGTGCTCGCCACGCATGGTTTCAAGGAAGCACCTGACCACGTCATCGATATAGACCAAAGTGATCCGCGCGGCCCTATCATTTACCTGAATGGGCAGGTCGCGGGCAATGTTATGGCAGAACGTTGCCACTGCCGAGTTGTAGTTGGGCCGTGCCCATTTGCCAAACACATTGGGCAAGCGGAATAAATAAACCTCAGCACCTGTTGCCTCTGACAACGCCTCGAGCACCTGTTCCGCAACGCGCTTACTGGCGCCGTAGACGTTATCCATGGCCGCCTGAGTTGAAGAGGTGTAAAGCAGGGGAATAGATCGACCACTGGCGCGCACGGCTTCGGCGAGCGCGCGTGTCAGATCGACATTGCCAGTGGTGAACTCCTGCGGATCTTGGGGACGGTTGATACCGGCCAGGTGGAAAATGAAGTCGGCTGCTGCAACTTTTGCAGGCAAATTGGCGATGTCATCACCGCGCGTAAAGGTGTCGATGGCGACGCCCTTCATCTCCTGTAAGTGCACTACAAGATTCTTGCCGATGAAACCGTCGGCCCCCGTTACCAGAACATTCATCAGATTACTCCTCTGGCACGGCATGTTCGCCGCGCTGGATCGCCTGCATGAATTCAAGCTTTAGCAACAGGCGTTGCATACCGCTCACATCCAGACGTTCTGTATTATGCGAGTTATAGTCTTCGGCACGAGAAATCTTGGCCTCTCCCTCTTCTACAAACTTTGCATAATTAAGATCACGCAAGTCCGGCGGTACGCGGAAGTAATCCCCCATGTCTTCGGCACAGGCCATTTCTTCACGACTCAACAGAGCCTCGTACAGCTTTTCACCATGACGGGTGCCAATAACCTGAATTGGATGCTCAGGCTTACCAAGCATCTCAGTCAACGCCTTGGCCAGCGTCTCGACTGTGGCGGCCGGCGCCTTCTGAACAAACAGGTCACCATTATTACCGTGTTCGAACGCATACAGAACCAGGTCTACCGCATCGGCCAAGGTCATCATGAAACGGGTCATGTTGGGATCGGTAAGGGTCAGCGCCTTACCGGCACGAATTTGATCAATGAACAATGGGATAACCGACCCGCGCGAGGCCATGACATTGCCATAACGCGTTCCGCAGATTACTGTTTTCTGGTCATCCACATTCCGTGACTTGGCAACCATCACTTTTTCCATCATTGCCTTGGAAATACCCATTGCATTGATCGGATATACAGCCTTATCGGTACTCAGGCAAACAACTCGTTTGACGCCATTCTGGATGGCGGCCTCCAAGACGTTTTCAGTACCCAGAACGTTGGTTTTTACCGCTTCAAGTGGGTGAAACTCGCACGACGGCACCTGCTTGAGCGCAGCGGCATGATAAATGTAATCAACACCACGACTGGCATTCAATATACTCTGATAGTCGCGAACATCGCCAATATAAAACTTCAACTTACCACTACTGTAACGCTTGCGCATGTCGTCTTGTTTTTTCTCATCACGACTAAATACGCGAATCTCACGAATATCACTATCCAAAAAACGCTTGAGTACAGCATTACCAAATGAGCCTGTACCGCCGGTAACCAGCAAGGTTTTACCTGCAAAAATAGTCACTTAATTTTCTCCATAAATTCAATAACTTGCTGCCCGACGACACGACCTGTCTTAGTCTCGCTCACCCAAACTTTACCATGCGCCGCCTTAGCAAACAAACTGTGTTCTGCACTGTTACTAATGGTAACAAGAGACTCCGACACCGCCTCAATCGAAAACCCATCAATCACATTCAAATAGTTAAAATATGGCTCTGGTATACCCATCAAGCGCGTAGTGAGGACCGGTATACCAGCAGACATATACTCAATCAGTTTTGACGGAAACGAATACCGCGTGTACCGCTCTGCCGGATCCCGCGTAATGACCAGAAGCGAAGCACGCGCCTGCAGACGCTCTACCTCAGCCGGCGACACAAAACCCAAGTAATGCACCGCGGAATGACGGGAGGAAACATCTTTCAGATACCCCTCGAGATCACCACGCCCACAAATGACCAGCTCGTAATCGATGCCCGAACGCAGAAAACCCTCCACCAGCTCAACGATCCCATAGGCACGATTAACACCGCCCGCATAGAGGATAGTCTTCTTATCACCCGCCTCCACGTCGACAGCCGGCTGACGATCGGCAGAAATTCCTTCCATAACCATGTAGGGAATACCTTTCCAAGCCGGGTTATCCTCAACCATCGGACGACTAATCACAATCAAACCACGAGCCGATTGGACCAATCGCGAAAGTAACGCAGAATCCACACGTTTCAAAAATTTGAGAAGCCTGCCCCGTCCCATCGCCACATTCATGTAAGAAGGCAGGTCAGGAATATAGATAAAGTAGGGTTTCTTAAACAGTCGAGAGTAGATGTATGCTGCGACCAAATTAGGCGTATGGGCGGCGTAAACGCATATAGCATCCGCCTGACGCCCCATACGCAAAAGCCCATAAAAGACCCCGAGGCAGCGCGATAGCATTTTGACCACTGGGAGGTTTATGACAGGCATCACCCTTCCCTGCCCCCCACCCACGCTCGGAAGTGAAGCCGCAGGAAGCCAGACCCGCTTTATATGTGGGAACGTTGAGACTGCCAAGGTGGCCAGTGTACTGACCGTCACTCCATTCGATCTAAGCGCCTCAATAAATCGAGACTCCAGTTTATAAGCTGCAACTTGAGGAAATCTGTCACCCTCCGAGTAGCGCTTAAAATACTGTTCTCCCACATGAAAGCCAAGCATTAGAATATTGCGCATCTTGCCACCCCCTATTGCCTGGCACTCGCCCAACCAAGATAGACGAGGTTCATTTTTTTACAATCCTAAAAACCCTGACGACCAATGCGTAGCCGACCAACATCACTATTGTCCAGAGCACTCCGTGATCATAGATTATCGGCCCCTCACCAGGAAGCTGGGAGAGGTGATAACCCAACACCCCACCCGTCGTCGCCATGGCGGCCACTAGCGAATTGGAAGAAGATGGCAACGCAGCAAATAGACCAAGCAAGACCGAGGCACACAGCAAACCAACGGCAGCCAGCGGCCAGCCACCAAGCGCGTACGCTGTAATATGAACCGCCGCAGGCGCCGTACCACGGCCATCGAACTGATCATTGAAAATCTTGTTGTAGATATAGAAACTCGGGCGACACTTTTGACCCGCATGAGCCTGTGCGAGCAACCCGCCACACAGCACCCCCTCCTTCGTGGAAATCTCATAATAGTACGGGTACAAAATTGCCATACGGTTGACTGCATGCAACATCATCTGAGGTATGCGACCACCAATCTCACTCCCGAGGGCAACCACATAGCGACCGCCCTCTTCCACAGGCTTCACTGCCCTCTTCGGGCTTATCCCCATATTATTTATGTTATTTTCATTCCCATTTTCCGTCTTCGGCACTGATAAATCTACAGCAACGTCATCGGATGATAACGACTGAGTAACACTTGGCCGATCACCAGTGAGCGAAGGAGCTGATGGCACTGACACTCTATAGACGAATGCCGAAATAAGCACGTAAACAAGCAAAAGTGCGATCATGCCCATCACAGCCTTGAGGTAAGGGCGCCTTGGAGAGTACATGAACACGACCAATACCAAGCCGGCATAAAAAATAATGACTGGCCATTTCATGTTCAGAACAACCAGAAGGACTGTCATTACCAAAGTGTTTCCAACAACGATCCCCCACCACCAAAGCCCTGCCTCTCTCACTAACCTGACCACACTATAGATAGCAAGAAAGTGAAGATTGGACATGAGTAAGGCCATACTCATAAAACTGACACGCTCACGTATCTCGAACCGGGCTTCGACTGACGAGATGAAGTCACTCCCCCCCAGAAACAACCGAAACACATCGGCGTGCCAGAACGAATAACCGACAACCGCATAACAAAGCAGCAACACAACCAAATAAGAAGTACGCGAGAACTCAGGAAAAAATCCAACAAGCTTGACCAACACAGGCCGCGAAAGCCGACGCACCAACACCACAATGAACGGTGTGACGACAAACGGGGACAACAACAACACCCAATACCCTAAAGAAAACAAAGTATCAAAATCAAAAACTGGCGCCATGTACGGAGTATTCGCCAGGTAGTTTCGCACTGAGGGCAGCAAATACAGTATATTACCCAACACCACAGTCAAGAAATAGGACGCCAAAAAAACCACAGAGGCAATATTAGTTGACAGCCACATACGCATATTACTAAGCACCATCACCTCCTGTAATTTTTACTGACGCGCCCCACCCACTATCAAGCTCTCCAGGGGCACGGCCTGACAAACATAGGGTCAGTTGAGTTTTGCATTGATGAAGTCCTTCCAGGAAATTGCTTTCCACATCAGAACAAGCGAGAACACAGAAAACAGTAATGCCCACACTGCCGCTTTCACCCACCACGCAGCACTGCTCAAGGGAACGTCGATGAGCACACGCAGAAGATTGCCAACAATTATTGCCATCACAGCCACCAGTAAAGGCTTGACGCACCCTTCATACCAGTCAACTTTTCGCACAATAGTCGTACTGACAATTGCAAAATATGCGAACTGACCAACCACAACCCCTAACGCCACGCCATACAAGCCAAATAGCAGGCCACCTAAAAAAGAGAAAACAGCGGAAAGCACAGCCGCAAAAATAGCAGTAATCGCTAGCAGACGCAGACGCCGGTGAACCTCAAGCCGCTTCTGAACATAGACGGCTGCACAATTCAAAAACACACCAAGGTAAGCAATTATCAAAACCCCCATCGGTGCAACTATGGGCTTACCCGTGAAATATTCAAATACAGCAAACCCTACAAATTCAATCACAGCCCATAACAGGGTGAAAACGATAATCAGGAAGCCAATCGAACTGTGAATCAATGCCCCATCGAAGGCACCCTCACGAAAGCGCTTCATAATCAACGGATGCACGAGCATAAGCAAGGGCATACTCACAAGCCCGCCCACACCAACAAAGAGATCCTTCATTGACAAATAGGACTCACCACCCGAGAGCCCCAAATACCCAACGGAGAACCGATCAACTGACAACATCAAAAGCATGCCCAACATCCACGGCATCAATGCAGCGCCATAATTATATACAGAGCGTATATCTCGCCATAATACTCTTGACGCCATCCATGGGCCGTTGAGCCCCTCACCCATTACCACGGCAGACAACATCACAGCAGCAGCAGCGCCATACCCACCACTCAGAGCGATCATGGCATCACGGTAATAAACGCTACCTGTTTGATAGCAAAAATAGATCACCCCTAATTGCACTAGAAGCTGCGCAAACACAGCCATCAACTGCTGCCGAACAAGAAATGCCGCCTGGCAAACCGAAGACATAAAGAAGAAAAGCATTTGTGTGAAACACAATAGCGCGACACAAAAAAAAGTATCTGCGGCCGAAGAAAAAAAGCTTGCTATAATTGCCGCCACCAGAGCCGCAAACGGCGAAATGATTAGGACCAAGTACAAGCAACTGGACAAAAAAGACCGCTTATCTGCGACACCCGAATAGTAATAGACATAGGAGTTACCGACCCACATCGCACTCAACTGCGCCACGATTAGCGAACAGGACACACTAACGGAGTAAGCAACATACTCATTCCCAGGAAAGAAGCGATAGAGAAAGAAAATAAAAAAAACCGTGAGGAACGCCGGCAGCAGCTTAACCGGAACGTACAACAAAAATTTCCCTATAAAGCCATTACTTTTACTGTTGTTCAGCACTGCTCACCACCCCACAGCCTTTTCTTCAGTTATTATGATCAACAGGCTTCTCTTTCAACGGTAATCACGCCTCGCAGACTCCTTGCTTTGGCGGATATCGCTGGGATAGTAACTGAAATATTTCGCAAGGAACAGAACATCACACCCACGCCACGCCTCCCCCACTAAAATAGAGCCCTCGACGAGCACGCCCAAGGAGGAACGAGGCCGGCTTGGGCAGGAAATGCATATAGCTTATTAACAGCTTGTCTAGCTCACCATTCACAATCACTTGGCACATGAGCCAGAGCACGAATACAACCGCCCTCACCCGCAATGGGACCTACACGTCGGGAATCTCAACTACGACCTTCCAACCTCTGCACCCAAAGAAATCCAAAAGCGCAGCGCGCAATGCTGATTTTGCTTTTTTTTCACCATGTACCAGCAGCACCCTACCCCGCCCATGTGACATCTGGGCGGCAAATCGGAGAAGACCGGTCTGATCCGCATGCCCAGAATACCCACTCAACGTCATCACCTTAGCTCGAATCTCGCAAGCCTCTCCATCCAGATCTAGCTGCACGAAACCTTCGGCCCCCTCACTCGCTTGTATCACCGCCCCCGGCGTCCCCTTAGCCTGGTACCCCACAAACATCACCTCATGCCGCGGATCACCCAGCATGGCCTTGAGGTAATTGACGATGCGCCCACCCGAACACATGCCATTGCCGGCAATCACGATCGCCGGTCGCCCGGTGCTCTTGAGGTAATTGACCACCTGCTGGTGGCGGGCATGGGTGTCCACACTGATCAGTTGGCTGAAGCCAAGTGGATCGCGCCCTGCTGCAACACGCGCCCTGGCTTCTGCATTCCAGTATTCGTGCAACTCCCGGTACACGCTGGTGATGCGCTGAGCCAAGGGCGAATCGAGGATGATGGGCAACTGTGACCAGTCGATTGGCTCACCGTCCGGAGCCGGACCGGTAGTGTTCAGTAGGGCTTTGCGGTGCAGAATGTCTTCCAGCTCGTACAGCAGCTCCTGCGTACGACCAAGACTGAATGCGGGAATCAGGAGGGTGCCCTTGTCGGCGAGGGCTCGGTCGATGGCGTCCTCCAGCCGCTGACGGCGGTCGCCTGCCTGTGGGTGCAGGCGGTCGCCGTAGGTGCTTTCCAGCACCAGTACATCGGCACGCTCCGGAGGTTGCACCGGGCGCAGCAGCGGGTTGCCACAAGCGCCCAGGTCACCAGAAAACACATAACGGGTGTTGGTTTGCTCATGCTGGATATCGCACTCGACATAAGCGGAACCCAGCAAATGCCCTGCACGCTGGAGGCGAATACGGCAGGCAAGACCAGGGTACTCAACCACCGTGTGCCACTGCTCAAAGGGCAGCGGCACGATCAGGTCACGGATGAAGTCGAGATAGCGCGCCACCTGCGCAGGCTCGCTGCTGATGCTCAGCTTGTAGGCGTCTTCCAGTACCAGCGGCAGCAGCCGGGCCGAGGGCTCGCTGCACAGGATAGGGCCACGGTAACCCGCTGCCAGCAGCGCAGGGATGCGCCCAACATGGTCGAGATGGACATGGGTGATGACCAGGGCCTGAATACCCTGGATATCAAAAGCGAGGGGGGCGGATTCTGCACCGGGCGGCGCATCACTTCCCTGTTCCAGCCCGCAGTCGACCAGCAAACTGGTGGATGGGCCGAGGTGCAGCTGGTGACAGGACCCGGTGACACCCCGGGTACCACCGTGATGGGAAAGGCTGGGATATTCCATGCTGCGCACACTCGCCTGGACCGAAAATGAAGTGGGCTATTACTCCATGACAGCCGACGCATGCATAGGTGAACCTTTCTTTAATAGGTGTAGGAAATTTCCTTAGTTGCCGTTCAGTGCCGCCTGACGGGCAGAAGCCCTGATCTTGCGCTTGCTGCGCTGCACGCCGTAAGCCCCCAGCAATGGCCCGACCGCCAGGCCAATGACCAAGGCAGCCAATACCAGAACAGCAACCGGCATGGCTGGCGTAGCCCAACCGAACAGGACCAATGACACGGCTTGCTGGTTCTCCAGCACGAAGAACAGCACCACAGCCGCCAACAGCAGCACGAACACTGCCGCCAGGGCGCGCTTGAGGTTACGCATCAGAATTCTCTCCTTGGTAGATCAGGCTTCAGCCTCGTCTTCTTCATTGACCCGATCACGCAGCTCTTTGCCGGGTTTGAAGTGCGGCACGAACTTGCCTTCGAGGCTGACCGACTGGCCGGTCTTCGGGTTACGGCCTACGCGGGGGGCGCGATAGTGCAGCGAGAAGCTGCCAAAGCCGCGGATCTCGATGCGATCGCCGGTAGCCAGGCATTGCGACATCTGCTCAAGCATGGTCTTGATGGCCAGCTCCACATCCTTGGACGAGAGCAGCCCCTGATGGGTGACAATACGTTCGATCAGCTCCGACTTCGTCATATTTTTCCCTTCGTTATCAAGCAGCTAGATCATTGCTTAACCAGTTTGTAGCACGCTGGGAAGGATTTGAACAGGGTGGATCTTGACTTAATAAAAAAATTCAAGATTGAAGTAATTCAAGAATGGTCTACCACTCAGGCAGGCCAGCGCTACCTGATTCGCGGGCAAGCCCGCTCCTACAACGGGGCGTGTCAGCCTGAGGCGAGTGTGATCCAGCGCCATCGGTGTAGGAGCGGGTTTACCCGCGAACACCGGCGAAGCCGGTGCCATCCACCGCGCCGCCTGATTCGCGGGCAAGCCCGCTCCTACAACGGGGTGCGTCGGCCTGAGGCGAGTGTGATCCAGCGCCATCGGTGTAGGAGCGGGTTTACCCGCGAACACCGGCGAAGCCGGTGCCATCCACCGCGCCGCCTGATTCGCGGGCAAGCCCGCTCCTACAACGGGGTGCGT
>Ga0315339_1000134_pt1 | contig 114754 bp, 121 predicted proteins | sample ASW17metaG_FD_204514 | JGI IMG/M metagenome (GOLD analysis project Ga0315339, IMG submission 204514) | Ammonia-oxidizing marine archaeal communities from Pacific Ocean, United States - ASW #17 | ecosystem: Environmental > Aquatic > Marine > Oceanic | place: USA: California | collected 2016-12-05
GTCAGTCTCAAGACTCATAGCGTCTTATGCTCCATGGATATGTTGAACAACAAGGGTTTGCAGGGCGATCACCCCGGCGGCGTTGCAGACCACCGCGCTTAGCAGGTTGTCGCGGTCAGTGTCCTGCCGCTGCTCAGCGGCCTTCATGCGTTGCAACAGGTTGGCAATCTGCTCGCCAGCAATGCGCTGCTTGGCGGCCTGGGCGTCGGCTTGGTCCTGCAGCTGCAGACCGCGCAGCTGCTCGGCAATCAATGCCTGCGCCTGCGCAGCCAGCGGCCCGGCCAAGCTCAGACTCAGCCCGGCCTCGTTGCTGATGATCGTCACGCTGTCCGCCGGCAGCGCTGCCAGCGACAGGTCATAGGCCAGCAGCAAGTCGGTGTCCGCCGACTTGTAGGCCAGCGGGGTAGATGAATCGGACCACACCGCCAACAGGGTGCCGTCGCTCAGCAGAAAGCCGATTTCCCGCACCCAAAAAGCGCGGTCGCCATCGGCCAGGGCGGTCAGGTGCAGCAAGGTACTGCTCAGGCGCTCGCCCCCGGCAATCGGGTACTTGGCCGTTTGCGCAACCAGGCTTTTCTGGTCGGCCGATGGCGTGTAGCCCGAGGTGCCCAGGGCAATATGGGTGATCTGCGCCGCGATGCCGGTGTTATCAGCACGCAGGATCGCGGCCAGCCCCGCCTTGGTGATCACGGGTTGTAACGGGGTACTCATAGAAGAGCCTCCATCGTGCTGCGCACGACGACTAGGGCACGGGTCGCACTGGCGACCACAAAGCCCGATTCAGCATTGATCGGCACGCCAAGGGCCTCGACAGAACGCCGAGACACGCCAAGCGACCGGGTGGCGTTGGCAAACTGCAGGCCCTGCACCGCCACGTCGATCTGCACCGCTTGGGCATTCACAGTCAGGCGCTGCAGGCCGCGCGCTCGGCCGGCATTGGCAAAAAGCAGGCCGCCGTCAAAGCGCGCGCCCAGGCGAAACTCGTAGTGGCTGCGCTCGTTCTTGGCCGCGTCGACCAGGGCGCGCAAACGCGCCCCCAGCTGCGGCGAGATAATCGAGCCCTCCCCCTCGCTGTTCTCGTTCGCCCAGGCCGTGACCTGAAACGTGTACGGGGCCGCGTTGGGGATCTGGTGCCATTCCTTGAAATCCGCATTGACCCGCACCGCCTTGAGCACCCGCCGGATCGCGCCGACGGTGCCCTTGGTCTTGTGGACCGGGATCGCCTCGCGGACCAGCTCGCGGCGCTGGGCGGTGGTGTTGGCCGCCTCCCAGCCCTCGACCTTCCAGGCCCAACCGAGCCACGGCAGGAAGTCGGGCGGGCAGCGCGTCGAGTCGGCAATGCCCCGGATGATTTCCGGGTCAATGCCCTGCTCGCTGGCCGCCTCCAGCGAGCGCTCCAGCAGGGTGGCGTTATGCGGCAACAGGCTCACGTCGCCACCTGCGTGGTCAGCGCGATTGACGTGCAGTTGGGGTAATGCCGCTTGTCACACGCGATGCCTTCCGTTGGGTACACCAGGTCGACTTGGCTAATGCCCGTTACGTGTAACGCCGCGTAGATCGCTGAAAGCGGCAGCTGCCCCTCAAGGCGCCGCGCCTCAGCTATGGCCGCGTCCAGGCCTTTGCGGGCTGTCGCCTTGACCACCGCCGGATCTGGTCCGGCCTCAACGTGCAGGACGGCCTGCACCTTGAAATCGGTCGGCGTACCCGCCTGCACGCGCGGTCGGTCAGTGACCGGACGCACGCTTTCAGCCGACAGCGCCGCCTGCACGGTGGTAACCAGCTGCGCCGGCAGCGTGGCGCTATCCAGCCTTGGCAGGATGGCCAGCGACACGTCGCCGGGTAGCGGGTTGGCCAGACCAGCGTCGTAGTCGCAGACCACCACAATGGCTCCATCCGGCAGCAGTGCTCTAACTGCGGCATCGAGCGCCACCCCAGTAAATCGGGGTGAGTCGACCGATACGTTAGCCAGCTCGGCCGAAGCGCTTAGGGCATGGTACTCATACGCCCCACGACTTCCGGCCACCGATAGCGCCTCAAGCGACAGCCGCGTGCGATAGAGCAACGCATCGTCGTCTTCCATCACCGCCGCCACCGGCGGCACTGCATCGGGGTCGGCCGCACGGATCGTCAGCCGCCGCACGTCGTAGTCGGCGGCGCGGTTGTCCAGGTCGGCCCCCTTGGCATAAGCAAGCAAGCTGGCCTTGGCCGCCGCGTTGACGCGCGCCCGCATCAGCAGCTCACGGTAGGCCATCACCTCCATCAGCTTGACGACCGGTTCAGACTCCAACAGCGCCGTCCACTGGTCGCCCATGTGACCACGGAAGATGCCCAGCACCTCCTGATACAGCGTCTCAAAGTCCAGGGTTTCCACCACATCGGGCGGGGGCAGCAAAGACAGGTCAATCATGCTCTCACCTCCACGACGGCCGAGTTGCCCAGGTACTGGCCTGTCAGTTCCAGACCAATCTGGCCATCGAGCACGGAAATCACCTTGACGCGCTCCAGCTGGACGCGCGGCTCCCAGCGGCCCAGGGCGCGGGCGACTTCGGCCTGCACAGCGCTTTTCCAGCCCTCGTTAACCGGCAGGTCGACAAAGCGGCGCAGGTTGCTGCCGTAGTCCGGCCGCATGCGCCGGCTACCCAAGGGGGTGGTCAGAATGTCCTCAATCGACTGTTTCAGGTGATCGAGGCCCGAAAGTGGCTGGCCGGTTCGCCGGTCCACGCCAATCATGGTTAGCCGTCCAAGCGCTGCAGGTCGGCGTGACCGCCCAGGAACGCCAGCGCCTCGTCGTCGTCGGCCTGGACGGTCACGCGGCCGGCCAGCACCTTTAACTCGCGCAGGTCGTCACCGGCCTGCAGGAACAGCGAGCGCGAGGTGTAGGCGCGGTCGGCAAAGGTCACGCTAGGTACTGCTGCGGGCTCGCCCGCATCCGCTGCCACATCAGTCGCGGCGGTTTTCTTGACTGCCATAAAGTCATGCTCCAGAAAAGACAAAGCCCGCGAGAGCGGGCTGTCAGTGTTTGTGGTTGGCGGTATTGCCGCCGGTGTCGATGATTTTCCCGAGGCCGAGAATGTCGCCCGTTACGCGTAACGCTCCGTCGATCTGGACAGCACCCTGCAGGGTGATCTGGGTTGCCTTAGCCGTGATGCTCTCGGCCTCGGCGCTGATCGCGGTAGACTTGGCGGTGATTGCGTTGTCGGTCAGCACTGCCTTACTGCCACCGACCTCGATGTTGACCGTGCCGGTGGGCAGCTTGATGGTGTAGCTATTGGCCGCCCAGTCGTAGACCAGGGAACCGCCATCATCGAAACGCCACACCTCGACATGGTCGCGGTTGTCCGGCTGGGCGCCGGCATTGCCATACAAACCAGGAATGAACGTACCCTGCGCAGGCTCGCCGCTAGGGCTCACCAGCGCGCCCTGCTCGCCCATGCTCGGCGCACGCCAGTGGCGCGCCTTACCGGCGGCGATGGCATGCCAGCGCACCCAGGCACTGGTCCAATCGCCGCCATCGGTGACCCGCACCTTGGCGGCCACCAGATCCACCCCCACGACGTAACAGGGGATCACCAGGCCGGCTAGCATGCGGTCCAACTGGGCCGCGGCGTAACTCATGCCAAGGCCTCCGGCTCGCGATACTGGCCCTCGTTACCGGGACCACTATCAGGATCGAAGGCGAACACCAGCGAGCCCGGCGGCTCGTTCTCCCAGGGCCATTCGGTTTCACCCAGGTAAACGTCCTGCTGCCATTGCACCGCCCAGCCTACGCAGCGGGCCAACTGGGGAGCGAACTCCGCCGGCATGGCTTCCACGTTTTCGGTCGGGCCGACGAAATCCATATCCCAATACTGCAGGCGCAATTGCTGCATCAGCTTGCTGGCCAGAACGGCCGCCTGCAGCGGCGCCAAGGCACGGCTGGACTCCAGCATAACCAGCGCCTCAAACGTCACCTTGAGGCACAGGCGCCCGTCGCCCGGATCATCGCCGGGGGCAAAGTTGGTCGCCGCGAACAGCAACGCCGGCAGCTTCATGCCCTCTTTGATCAGCTTGGGGTAAGCCTCGATCAGCTGAAACTGCGGGAGATTCGCCTGCAGGGTGGCAGTCATCGCGTCATGCAACTGCTTTAACTCGCTGGGGATCACCGGCGGGTCATCAGAAGATATCGGCGGTTCTTGCATGCTTCACCTCCAGCACCAGGGCAACCATGCCGTCGCCGGTAGGCTCGGGCCGCACCACGGTGTAAGGGCCACCGCCCTCATGGGCTGGTAGCTCGACGGTCAGGGCTGCCCCCCTGGGCAAACGCTCAGCGATGGCCGACAGCACCGTAAACCGTGGCTCGTCCAGCTCGGCCGCGTCGACGCCCTTGGCCATGCGCTTGCTGCCCAACTGGGGATCAAGGGCCGGGTTGCTAAATACGCCCAGCACCTTGCTGCCATCTTCAAGCGTTGCGCTATCGCCTACCCGCTCGAGGATTCGCCCTGTACGGAAAGCCATGCGCTCGCGAAAGCTCGGGCGGGCCATTACTGCACAATCAGCACGTCGGCGAAGCCGTCGACGGTGTCGCTCAGCTGCTTGCCGTAGGGCTTCGAGTCCGGGGTGCCGTCGGCCACCAGGGTGCCGTTGAGTACGCTTACCTTGGCGCCGACCTTGAGTCCCGGCGTCGACGGCACTCGCCACACGTCGCAGGTACGGTAGGTAATGGGCGTACCTTTAGGGCCGGATTGCAACGGCATTACCGCGAGACTGTCGATCACCTGGGGAATGCCGGCAACCGAGCCGCCGGTGGGGGCCGGCAGACTGATGCTGCCGCCACCCTGTACATAGTTCTTGGCCATGGCCATTTTCTCCTGTCCAGAAACAACAAACCCCGCATAGGCGGGGTGCTTGGGGGTGATCCGCGGTTACGCGCCGACAGACTTGTTGAGGCCGCGCGAATCCAGCGCAGCAACGCCGGCGTCGATCCGCACCTTGGTAGCCACGCCGTCGACGCCGAAACCTTCTTGCTGCTCCATATACGGCTTGTCGACGCCATCCAGGTACGACACTTCGATAGTGTCGCGCCCCTGCGCCGCCGCGAGGTACCAGGTCTTGGCCGAGTCATCGTCCAGACGCGGCTCGGCGATCACCTCGGCGAAGTTGCGAATCGGGTTATCGACGCCGGCGTTTACGTCAGCGCCGGGTACCGAGGCAGAGCGGATCAGCTGCTTGGCGCGGTCTTCCAGGGCCACAGGGCACAACAGGAAAGCCGGGCGAATGTTCAGGGTGCGGGCTTTTCCACCCTCAACCTGCGCCTTTTGCGTGGCCATGGCGTTCTTGGCGGCAATCATCGACTCAATCGACAGTGCCGAGCCGGCACCGGTGAACAGGTTTTTGCGGTCGACATGGAACAGCGCTTTCTTGTCGCTCATCGGCTTGTTGTCGACCAGGACCGCATAGACCAGGTCGCCGATAGTGCCGCGTGCAGCCAGCCCCATGTTGTAGGGCACGCTGCTCAGCATATCGAGGTCGTCGTTGATGATGGCCTGACGGGTGATCGAGAACAGTTCACCGTAGGTCGCCAGGCTGATGGTTTCGCCACGGTCGCCGGTGGTGATGTACTTGTACTCAGCACCTGGGCGCACTTCACGCAGGCTCGGGAACGACCCCATGCCTACACGCTTGGCGGTGCGGAAGTCGCTCAGGCGGCCGCGCTTGGTCCACAGGTGGAAGGTTTCCGGCGCCTCGTCCCAGCCAGCCAGCACCGAGGCGCCGGCAATGTCGATCAGGATATTGCCAAAGTCGCTGGCGTCATGGGTGAAGGCCATACCGACCATCTGCATGGGATTCAGCGAAGCCACCAGAAGGCCCCGATCCGTCAGCGAGGCGCGGGCCAGTTCCTTGAGGCTCATGTGGTTATAGGCGTTGTCTGCCTCGTTCTCGGCCTGGCCAACTCGGCCGGCCAAGGCAGCGCGCACCGAGTCGCCCACCAGGTTGCCGTTGGAAATATGGCCGTGCTGGCCGGGCGCCTGGCTGCCGGTTGGGGTGGTCGACTTGCCCATATGGGCCAGCAGCTTGGCGTTGGCCGACTCTACGCTGCAATTGGTGTCGTTCAGGCACTCGTCACGAAGGGCTGCCGCACCCTCGACGGTGGGGAACATGGCAAACGCGGCGGTGATACTGGTACGGCGGTTGGCTTCGGCCTGCAGCACGCGGGCCTCGATCTGCGCCGGGGTTTCGTTCGCCGGGGGCTGGGTCGGCTGATTGACCGGCGGGGTCGGCTGGTTCACCGGCGCCGGTGGCTGGGTTTGACCGCGCGGGGCGAACATCGGTTGTGCAGCGGTGGGCATGTTGGTGTACTCCTGCATGCGTTGAGAGTTGAGAGCGGCGAAGGCATCCAACGCCCCCACCAATTCATCGGCAAAGCCCAGCTCGACAGCCTCGGCGCCGGTCATCCACGTTTCAGCGGAAAGCAGCTCCTTGACCTCGTCGGCGGTCTTGCCGGTCTTGTTGGTGTACGCCGCCACCAGGGAATCCTCGACCTTGTCCAGCAGGTCGGCGTATCGGCGCATTTCGTCCGCGTCACCGCCCTGGATGCCCCAGGGCTTGTGCACCATGATCATGGCGTTTTCGGGGATGCGGATAACGTTGGAAGCCATCAGGATCACGCTCCCCATGGAAGCGGCCAGGCCGTCCACAGTGCCCTCCACGCGCGCCGGGTGGTTGCGCAGGAGGTTGTACATGGCCATACCCTCGAACACGTCCCCGCCTGGGGAGTGAACGTGCAAATTGATCTGTGACACGTCACCGAGGGCTTTCAGATCGCGGGCGAACTGGTTGGCCGAGATACCCCAAGCGCCAATTTCGCCGTACAGCATCAGGTCAACCACGCCGCGCTGACTGGACGCGCGCAGCGTGTACCAGGTCTGGGAGGCGGCCGTTTCAGCCGTCGTCGCCACCGCCCCGCGCGGCCCCAGGACGGGCAGCCTTGCCCGCTTTCTTCGTTTGCTCATTGGGTTGGTTTCTCCCGTAATACTCGTGGTAGGCATCCGAACTGAACACCAGATCGTCTGCCCGGTTGGCGGCAATCTCGGACTTGCGAGACGCCTTAAGCTCGGACGGGTTGCGGCCACGCGAGCGGGCCATTTCCGCCTCGTCAGCACCACCGATCTTGATCAGCGTTTCCCAGGCGTCAGCCTCGTGCACCGGGTTGATCCACGGCATCACAGGCCCTTGATAGAACGCGCCATATATCGTCCGAGGGTCCACGTCTGGCGGCACCTTTAGCTGCCCGCTCAGGATCGCCATGCGCAGCCAGTTGCGGTACACACGGCGGCACCAGTAGTCGATGAACTCATGCTGCAGCAGGTCGTAACCCAGCTGGCCCTCGACCAGCTCCTGGCGTTGCGCCGAATACGTACCGTCGTAGCTGCGCGCCACGCTGGAATAGGTGCCGCGTGTACCGGCCGCTACAGCTTTGAGCTGCCCATTGCGGAACCCCTCAAGGAACGGGTTCGGCCGGTTGCTTTCGATCATGCCCACGTCTTCACCCGGCAACAGGGTGTCGACCACTACGCCAGGCGCAATAGGGAATGTTCGCTCGGCCCGCGTTTCACCAGGGCCAGCCGGCACATAGTCGTCAGGGGTGCCTTTCTTGATGTACATGGCCAGCGCCGCACTGATCCGCGCCGCCACCCGCTCGCTTTCCTCGTAGTCCTTGATATCCGCCAGGCGGATCAGGACCGCGTGCAGGAGCGGCTGGCCACGGCTTTGGCCAATGCGCTTGCGGTAGGCAACGTGAATCACCTGCTCAGCTGGCACGCGCTTGGTGTTTTGCGCCAAGGTGCCGCGCAGCCCTGCAGGGTGCGCCTTGTACAGGTGGTAAGCCTGCACGCGACGCCACCCGTTGCGCTCGATGCCCTGGACGATGCCCTTGGAGTCGTCGGTGTATTCGACCGGCAGATAATCCGCCTCCAGCAGCTCCAAGGCGTAAGGCACGCCGTGCAGATACTGATAGTTCGGCACTTTGCCCATCAGTTCCTGGGCAAGCGCCTCGCCATCTCGCAGCCAGCTGCGGCACACCAGGCGCTCCATCTGCGGCCGGGTCAGTTCGCCAGAGGCCTCGGGCTTTAGCGACCACTCCCCCCACAGCGAATTGATAGCGGCCGCGAACTCGCGGTGCACTGTGCCATCCAGGTGCAGGGGGATCGGCTCAACCGCGATACCCGAACCGCCCACCACGCGCTCCTCCAGGCGATCAAACAGCCCGGTGACAATGTCGTGATCCTCGTCCAGTTTGCGGCACTGCTCGCGCATGGACTTGAGCGTGTGATTCAGCGAACGGTCAGCGCTGCCGTTCTGCTTTTTGGCCTTGTGGGTCCGTGTTGGCTTGGCGGCTTCAAACGCCATGATCACGTTACGCGCCCTCAAGCGCTCAGCCACCATGCCCGGAAACAGCGGCGCAAGCGCCCTGTCCAGCAGGTTCATGCCGCTCAACTAAAGGTCGCCAGGGCAAAGCCCGGACGCCCCCCGCGCGCCTCAGATGCGGCGCGGCGCTCCCAGTGCATCCGCCCGGCAATGATTTGCTGCAGGCTCTCGAAGACGACTCGACGATTGCCAAACTGTACGTCTTTGCCGCCGGTGACAAATTCGACCTCAGCCTGCATATAAAACTGGACCATCTGCCGGGCCGTGTAGGCGCCTTGCTCTATCTCAGCCATCCGTTATCTCCGGTATCAACCCAGCCGCCGGCGGCTGGCTGGTGGTCTGGTTGCGGCGCCACCGGCGCCGGCGGCGGCAAAGCGGCCGGCACTGGGGGCTCGTCCGGCTCCGCCGCCTGTGCAGGTTCTGCCGGCACCTCCCAAACCCCCGTGTCCGGGTTCTGGCTGGCCAGCAGGTCGAGGTCGAGGCCGAAACGCTCTTGACTGATACGCAGCGCCGCCAAGGCGTACACCAGGCAGTCGAGCGCTTCGTTTCGTTTCTTGCTGGCATCCCAGCGCAACACGCGCCGCCCTTTTACCAGCACCCATTTCTTGGTCTCGCTGGTAAGCTGCTTAAGCTCATCGTCGTCGCAGATCGAATCGTCGGCCGGAAAGTGGATCAGGCCCGGTACCGGACGATTGCCGTCCGGCTGCAGCTTGAGGCGGTTGTAAATGACCTCTTTGGCGTTGTCGGTACCGACCTCGGTAAGGTAGGTCTTCGACTTCTTGTCCTTTTTGCGCGGGAAGTTGGCGATGGGCTTACCGTAAGTGCTGGCCCCGAAAATCGGGATCACCCAGTGCAAACCGTGCTTGCGGCTTTGCGCCCGCACCGTCTCCGAATGGTGGCCGCCGGAGTCCCAGCACCACCGCAGAACGCCCATTTGGGTGCCGTCGACGCGGGTAAACTGTCGATGCAGTTCCAATCCGACTTGTCGCAGCAGCTCGGCACTGGCCGGGTCGCCCGTCAACACGCGACGGTAAACCAGCCACTTTTCCTCGTCCTTGCCGAACGCCCACACCCGAAGCTCGTAACGGTCGTCTTGTGTGTCGACACCCCCTGTCAAAACCAAGGCGCGCGCCGGCACCTGGGCAGCGTAGACCTCGCGACGATCGCGCAGCTGTTCCCAGTCGACTTTCTCGGCCAGGTTTTCCTCCCACACCTCACCTAGCGTGGTGTTGACGAAAGTTTTCAGCTTGCCCCGGTCGTTGCCGACTTTGACGAAGTCGGTCGCGATATCGACCCAGGTGGTAAACGTCGAATAACCGGTCCACACACTGAATGTCACCGAGCGCGGCGTCACGGTCGGCGCTCTACCAGCGTCGAACCACTCCATGCTGTCCCGCGTCCAGATGCCCGAGCGTTCGCAGACCCATCGGCCGGTTACCTCGGCCGCCGTAACCATTTCGTGATACTCGAACGTACCGCCCTGGCAATGTGGGCACAAATACCAGGCCGCTTCGACCTCATGACGGTCATTGAGCCGCCACTTGATGCCAAACGGCTCGTCTTTGCCACCCCACGCCAGAACCAGCTCGTTGCCGCAGCAAGGCGCCTGGATGTTGAACCGCAGGTCATGTGGCGACTCAATGGCGGCACGGGTGATCTGGCACTTCTCGGCCTCGGTCGGCGTTGAGCCCCTGATCGACTTCTTGAAGGTGGCGCCCTCTAGGCGTTTGTCGCCCAGGAACGTCGGCGCACCCTCACCCTCGATATCCTCGTCAAACTTCGACAGCTCGTCGTAAATGACGGTGTCCGGGCTCTTTTCCCGATAGTTGCGCGCCGCCTTGCCACCCAAGCACCACAGCATTTTGCGGTTGGAGAAACACTTAGCCTCCAGGGTGTTATCGCGGTGCTTCATGCCGTACCAGGGCGCCAGATCGAGGACCACCGGAACGTCACGAATCATGCCCTCACTGTGGCGTTTCATGACGCCCTCGGCGTCACCCTCGGTGGGGCAGTACATCAGCACATTGCGCTTTTTGTGCTGCACCAGGTAGCCGATGAACGCCATCAGCATCTTGGTGTAACCGAGACGGGCCGACTTCACGAAGTTGACTTCGCGGATCAGGTCATTGCCCATCGCATTGAGAATGGCCACCTGAAACGGCGCCGTTGTCCATCGCCCCTCCTGATAGGAGGACTCCGACGACAGGTAAAAATGCTTGTCCGCCCATTCCACGACGGTCATGGGCGGCTCTTTGTACAACGCCGAAAGCCCGACCTTGATCGCTTCGGCCAGCGGCTTCAGCCATGGCGGGTCAGCCTCCGTCGTCATCCATGGCGGAAATGAACTCATTCAGAATCTCCGGCAGTCGCTCGTTTAGCTTTGCCGTTTCGTTACGCGTAACGGCGACCTCCCGCTGCACTGCCTCAAGGTGTCGAGGCTCGATATCGGGATGCTTGCGCTTGACCTTGGTATGCACGGTGTCGAGGGTTGAGCCGATCAAACTGGTGATCCGGCTTAGGGCGAACGTCACGAAATCGACCGGCACCAGGTTGCGGCGCTTAACCTCGTTGCGCATCGCTTGGGCGTCGGCCTGCTCTCTGGTCAGGCGCAGGCGCTCTTGCAACAGCTTGGCCTCAGCGAGAGGGTCGATATCGTCGCCGCCAAGTTGTTGTTTCCCGCTCTGGTGCTGCAGGCGGTTATCCACCACCGAACGAACGTCATAAAACGACTCTCGGCCGATCTTTGCGACCGGCACGACGCCCCATTTGTCAAAGGCTGTAACCGAAATCCCGAGGCTTTCGGCCATGCGTTTCTTGTTCAGCCAGAACGGCTGTCGGGTAATCGTTGGATTTGTCATGGACTAAACAACAACCAACCTCCGAATTTGGGTCATACATAACGAAAAGGCGGGGCCCGAATTACCCCCTAGCCCCGGTGGGTCCGGGAGGACCCATTAGCCGGGGGTGGGGGTGCCCGCCGGCTGGGGTGCCGGGGGGCTTACAGGCCAGGTCGACCCTAGCGCGCCGTGCTCAGCGCCTCGCGCAAGGCGTTGGCCAGCTCGACGCGGTAGTGCGCCTGCACGATGTTCTCGCCTATCTTGAAGAACGGGAAAATGGTCCGGTACTGCGGCGCGCCCTCGGTGTAGAGGAACGCCGGCTTGACCCCCGCACCGAACGCCGAGGTCTTGCGCTCCCACACTCCCGCCTCACCGTCGACCGTGCCGGCAAAGTAACGCTCGGCATTACCCTTGCGCTGGCTGCGCTTGCTGCCGGTGGCGTTGGCCTGATAGCCGCGCCCACCCTCAGCCGCGCCAAGCCCCGACAGGATGCGGGTCATCACCCCGCGCGAGACGTTGCCGTATTGGTTGAGCAGGCCCAGACTGGGGATCGCATACTGCCCAGACTTCATCAGGCCTTGCGCGATCAGCGATTTCTCGAAGCGCTTGTGCGGTCGCGGCCCACCCCGGACAGCCTGCTGTAGGTAGGCGTCGGCCGGAATGCCGGTGGTCCACTGATCCTTGAACCAGACTTTCGCCCCGCGCTGCTTAGTCGCGGACTGGGCGAACAGGCTTTTCATGGTGGTGGGCGTCGGCCGGTCCAGGCGCTGCGTCATGACCTTGAGCATGCCCGGCTTCACCCGCTGGGTGGCCAGGCGCGTCTGCGCGAGCATCAGCGCATAGTGGATTTGTTTACGCTGAATGTCCGAGATTTCGCGGAGCAGCAAGCTGCTGTCGACCGCCAGTTTCAAATCAATCACGTAACCACCTCCGGTTATTTTCCAGACTGAACCCCTGCCCGCTTAGCTAGAAACTGAGTGTAAAGGCCTCCTGCGACATCAGCCCCGATGACCGCAATGACAATACCCAAGCCGGCCGCAAGGTAGAGGTTGTTCCACAGTGCCATGGCGAGCAGCAGCGTTGCCATGCCGAGCAAGCCAGACGCTAGAAAGCGCAGGGCTACACGCTGCAGGATCTGCCGAAGAGCAAGATCAGTGCCTGATGCCCTCAGCATTTCCCCAGACAGCCCAGCCATGCTCAACAACACCAAAAGCCAAAGGGGTACATCGGCGAGCGCTTGGTGCTCAGTGTTCATCTGCAGTCCTCAAATAGGTTCGGCCTCCATGGCGCTGGCATCCGCTCGTAGCAAGGAGTCAGGCATGGGGCCGAAAACGAAAAAGCCCCGCACGATGGCAGGGCTTGTAAATGGGCACAAAAAACCCGGCTCATTAACCGGGCTTTTGAAGGTGTCGTGGTGCGTTCACAGCAACACACTCTGCTATAAAAACACATCTATTCCGCGCGGAAAAGTACTTCGTTGTCATTTCGAGCGTTTGCACGGAATTGACTATCACGCTATAAGCCTTAGCTTCTCGCTGATGTTGCTGTGTCAGAGTCTATATTCTTATTCAAGTAGGTGAGTAATGCATGCAGACCCTCCAGATCCATAACTGGATTGACTGCACCCTCGCCGAGAAAACTTCCTTGGTCGACCAATAAAGCTCCCACCACATCAGTCCCTTGTAAAACAGACTCTTTTGCTAGCCAGTTGACCTTCCTTTCAAGGTTTGAATGAAAGCCCGCTTGATCATCCGGGCCTAGTTTGCCAACCACATTTGTCAGCTTGCTCCTTGAAAAAGGCTGCGTAAGTACTTTGCACTCAACGACTAGAGCGTATAAACCGGAAGGGTGCAGCGCCAAAACATCAATTTCTCCAGGGACTTTCCCCCCCCCAGGACGCACCAATTGACAATTTCCTGCTGCCCAGTAGCCGGTATCGCTAACCCCGCTGGCTTTCCAACCTGCCTCAAGGAAAAGATCCACAGCTTCTTGCTCAAAAGGCCGCGAGAAATGCAGCTGAAATGCATCGGATTTTACAGTTGCGCCGCCGTAACCAACGTTGGAAAAAACCGAGTTCTCAACAAAACAGTTAATAGAATCCATGATGGTCAATACCGAGGTAGCAAAGGTTGTTTTATCGATGCGCAGCACTGGCCTTTCGACCAACATATTGGCTGGCGACCCCTTCACTCGATTATTGTACCAATCCACTTTCCAAAAGCAGGCTTCTGTGCTCAATTTTGCCGAAGCAGCGTGTGGACCGACTTGAAGTTCTGCAGCAAACTCTTCAAACAAGACCACCCCGCTAAAATCCTGGGCTCCAGCCAGTTTGAACCGTGCCGCGAATGCAAGCAAAGTCACGCGAGATCTTAGTCCAAGCCAGAAGTCCGGGTTCTCTCCCACGGACGCGAACAGGGTATCCCTGAATAGCTCTATCGTGCTCGACCTCTCTCCGTTTAGCACTCGCGTCACGGCCTCAGAAAATGCATGGGGATCTCGAAATATCACCTGCTTGGAATGTTCTAATGTTCGCTGTGCCGCGCCATAAGGCGAGGCCATTTCATTCCATTGCGCCATCAGGGTTTCGTCTCTTTCGGACGAGTACGAAAAACCGGTGGAATTGAGTGTAACGGGACCGAACCCAAAAACGCTACAATGTTCTTCGTTCCCGACCAATTGCTCCCATGCCATGACCGCATAGACCAGTTTTAGCAATCGATCAGCACTTTTATCAACCGCGAACTGCGACTGAATGTTTGGCCAGATCATTGCTATTGAGCTTTTCAGCGCGGAACCGCAAATCGGAACCTCTTGCTTCCAACTTGTGTCACGATAATAAAAATCGTCCACCGACTCTAATAACGCTGGAATCGCGATCCGGGGATCAATCGTGCCTGCAATTGATTTAGCATGCTCCCACGCAAGTTCAACGGCGCGTTTACGCTCTTCATCATTTCCCAGAGAGTCCAGCCCATTCAACGCCAGCAATTTAGTTACATCTGAAAACCATTCATCCCCATCGCGAATACCTTGACGTAGAAATTTAGCCAGCTCATTAGCCTGCCTGTAAATTCTCGAGGAATCTTTGAAAAAAAAATTATCCCTTGACACTACTCAGCCTCCTACCTAATCACAAATAAATCTTGTAATAATGCCTTAGACTTTATTACAACCCAGATCAAAGCCGCTTCCCGCCTGAATATACAGCACATCTAGCTCAAGAACAAAAAACTCCGCCTGGAAAGAATCGAGTGTTCATCATAATTTGTCTATAGCCACGAGTTTTCCTGCCATGGGATGTCAAAAGGGGATTTTCTCACTTGGTGTGTAGCGTTCGTCAATAAATCAAGAAACTTGTCGCATTGATCCGACGGCACAATCGATCCATGCGGCCCCCGCTCTAGCCAGCTCCCTCGCTTTCCCCTCGCTGATGCCATAGTGCTTGCCCACTCGCACCATCGGCCATTTTGCTCCGTAGTACAGCCAGATAATGTCCCCCATCTGCTGATCGCGGGCCGCAAGACGGGCAACAGCATTGTCGATGCCCAGTGCCCAATCATCGGTGATGCAATAGTTTTTGCTCGCCGATGGCTGCGGCACTGCCTGCCGCATCAGGGCGAAGGTTGGCGATATGTAGTTTGGAACTCCGCTCCCATCCATCCGCCACCACCCCCACTGCTCCAACAAGTACTCAGTGTCTCCCAATGGTCGCCCTGCCGGTTTGCGAATCATCATCCCTTCAATCCCCTGTGTAATTTGTGCCCCCCGCCCCCAGGCGGTTCGATTCGTGGTACTGCTGCTGTGGACCGACTATTTTGACCGGCCTTTTTAGCGCTTCAATTTGTCTTTCAGCCTGCTGCAATTTGAAACTCAACTGCGTCACCAGCTCCTCAAGCGAAAGCACCAACCTGGCCCCTTCAATAACCCAACCTGAGCCATTGCAGTCGGTGCACACCAACTCATAAAACACTCCGTTCACGACCGCCCTACCCCTGCATACCGGGCACTGAACCAAGTCCAGGCGCGGCCGTTTAAAGCCATCCTGAAGGCGATTTTTCACGTTCTGCATTCTCCCCTGTAACTAATTCGTTGATTGGGCTGCGCGCCTTGCGTGGTTTGGCCTGTGGCCCGTTGTGAGAAATTGCGGATTGCACACCCGTCAACCCGTGAATGGCTGCAAACCCAATCTCGTCTAACCATTCGTGCCATTGCTCGAGGGCCTCACGACGGAGGCCGTTGCCCTTCGTTTTGATGTAGGTATCAGCAACCTTTCCGAGTGAGTGGTTAAGCAGCATTTCGCCTATAAACCCATCCACGCCCATGTCGAGCCAGGCGGTGCGCGCCACCTTGCGCAGGTCATGGCTCGACCATTTACGGCTAGCCAAACGACGGAACACCGACGAGGCCTGGCTGGCACTCATCGGCTGCCCTTTACGACCAGGGAACAAGTATTTGCCGGAGTACCCGCTTTCGATCTGGGTGGCGCGGTACCTGCGCAGTAGTGCGCACACCTGCGCCGTCAGCGGCAGTCGGTGCTCGGTGCGCGTCTTGGTGTGTTTGGCTGGTATGAACCACTCCGCATGCCCCAAAGCGAAGTCAGGCCACTCTGCCCGCCGGCTCTCACCCACTCGAGTGCCGTGGCAGATCATCAGCAGTGCCAGCATCGCGTCGACAGGCGAGGCATCAAAGAGCGCTCCCAGCGCGGGTACAACCTCACGCAGGTGGTCGGCGCGCAGCCGCCCGTCCCTCGCCGAAATCTTGGTCTTGATGAAATTCGTGAACTTCATTTCAGCCATGGGGTTACTGGGGATCAGCCCAAGCCCGCGCGCCGTGCTCACGGCTAGGCTGAGCACCCTGAAAATCTGCCGAACGTAAGAGATGGAACATTCAGCCTGGAGCGGCCACATCAGCGTTTTGTCCAGCATTGCGGGAGTCAATGCGAGTATCGGCAGATCACCAAGACGGGGCTGCAGGTGCTTATCCACCACCGTGCGAACGGTACTTTTCCACGAAACGGACAACGAGGCGTCACTTGTGGCGCGTCCCTTGAACCAGGCCAATAGGTCGGCGAACGTCACCAGACCAGCCAATGCTACTGGCTCGTCCGGGCGTCCCAACAAGCGCTGCCGTAGCCTAGGCAGTTCGGCGAAGATAGCTGCCGAACCATACTCGGGAAAGCGAGCCAGCCGATTCCACTTGCGGCGAACGACCAAGTACCAAGTACCAGCCTGACGGTTCAGGTCGAATCGAAACCTCAAACCGGGTTGGCGAGGGTCGCGCAGATCGCGCACCCCAAGCACAGCCGCCTGGCGTCGGATTTCAGCGTCGGACAATTTCACCGCCACAGTTGCACTCATACAAAAACAAACCCCTCACGCAGTGGCAGAACCTGAGTACGCATGACGCCCTCGGCGTGATACTGACGGGCGGACTTTGTCAGCTTGGACTGGCGCATCAGATCACCTCCCGGCCACGATGGGACGCCCAGTCGAACGGCAGGACGATCCCGCCGCCCTCCCGCAGCCGGTCGGCCGATCGCTCGCCCATAGTCGCTGGCAGCTCCTTCGCGCCAAGGTTGGAAATCACGATGGTCGGCAGCATCCGCTCGTAGCGACCGTTGATGATCGAGAACAGCCGGCTCAGCTCAAAATCGCTCGGGGCCTCCTTGCTCGCTCCGACTTCATCGAGAACCAGCAGTGACGGGCGAATCAATGCGTCAAGGATGCTCCCCTCGGTCTGGCCGGAACCGCCATCGAACGTGGCGCGGATGGCCTGCAGGATTCCACCAAGGGTCCGATAGGCAGCCGTATGGGTGGAATTGGCCATCACGGCTTGGGCGATAGACACGCCAAGATGCGTTTTGCCGGTGCCGGGGTTACCCACCAGGATCAGGCAGCGCCCGGCGGCCAGGTTGGCATCAAACTCGGCGGCGTAACGTTCGCAGCGCGATTTGGCCTTTTGCTGGCCGTCGCAGCTCACCGCGTAGCTGTCGAAGGTCTTGTCCTTGAATCGCTTTGGAATCAGCGAGTCACCCAGCTTGTAGGCGAGGTCAACACGCTGACGCTTGACGTCCTCGGCCTGGCTTTTCGCAACCTGCGCCGCCTTGCAGCCTGGGCATGGGGAGCGAAAGGTGTGGTTGAGTACCTGGTGGGTAGTTGCCTCATACGGGCCATGCTCTTCGCACATGGCCATGGAGGTGACCTGCGGGCCGGCAATACTGGACAGGTGAACCACTTTTTCAGAACGCATAGGAGCCATCCCCCCGTGGAATAAGGCCATCGTGATAGTCGCGGTCGTTGAAGCCGTGGTGACGGCTGTTGGGCTTGCCCTGGGCGGGCGATTGGGATGCAAAACGCTTGGTGACCCATTCCACTTCGAAACCTTGCCATCCGCTCTCGATGGCGATCTCCATCGCTTTGCTGGGCTGAACACCGAAGGCCTTGCACCGCTCGAGCTTGGAATTCAGCGCCGACCAGATGCGTGCAGTCAGCGGCGCACGCTTGGCCTTGCGGATAGCTAGGTAATCAGCGATCAGCGCCTCGCTCAGGTCATGCGGGTTGTCGGCCAGCATCGCTACCTTGCCGAAGGGAGCCTTGCGCTCAGCCTTCGCCGGGGACTGCCCCGATTCACTGGGGGGGCATGTAACATCTTCCGAAGGAAGATTTACATAGGGGGTTTCTTTCTTAGAATAAAGAAGGGAGTCGGCGGTTTTGGTCTGTTTCGAGTCTTCGCCGATTCGGACCACTTGAGCCGATTCGGCTGTTTTGGTCTGTTTCGGCTCAGTGACATAGGCCCAGTCTTTCGGGTCATTCACACCGATGTCGCCACGGGCACCACCTTCGCGGAACAATACGCCTCGGCGCAGCAGGCTGGAAATCGCCTTCGACACGGTATCTGGGTGAGCGTGGATGGCTTTCGCGATGTCGGTAGCCGGGATGCGCTGGGCGCCCGCACCGAAGTTGATGGTGACCTTGGCCACGTACAGCACAATCTTCATCTCCCGGGCTGGGAGATCGATAGCCAGCAGGCCATCCATGAGCTGGTTGTCCATCCGGGTGAACCCCCTGGACTTGTCAAGTGGGACGATGTTTGTCATGCTTTGATCTCGTTTGAAGCTGTAGAGAAAGCCGCCCTGCCAGGCGGTTTTTTTTCGTCTGCTATTTAGCTACTGGATGCCTGAACAGCTGGACGGCCCCACTACTGGCGCAACGCCAGTCGTTGCAAAATGCTCAACACGAAGCGGCCTGATCCTCTGTCGGATAAAGGTCTGGCCTTAGCTGATGGCGAGTGACTTTCCCGTCCACCGCCTTCTCAAATGGGATCACCAGATCTGCCGGTACCTTCTGGTTACGATGTACGCACTGCCAAATGCGCGGCTGGCTGGTTTTGCATCTTCGTGCGAGCTCTGCCTGGCCTCCGGCCAAGCGCACGACCTGGTCAATTGGTCTTTCTGTGTTCGGCATGTCTGCGTGCCTCAATGGATCGTACACTCGATGATAACTCAAGTTATAGATAAGGCAAACACATGTTATTTGATGAGTAATAACGTGTGTTTTACCCTTGCAGGCATGAACAAACCTTCCGAAATGCTCAAAGACCGAATCCTTGAACGACGCACAGCACTTGGCCTCAGCCAGGCTCAGCTAGCGGAGAAATCGGGAGTAAGCCAGGTCACGATCCAGCACCTTGAAAGCGGTCGGAACTCGACCTCCAAAAAGCTGCTTGAAATAGCGAGGGCTCTTGGAGTTACTGCCGAATGGTTGGCATCCGGCCAGAGCGCGCAGCGTGAAGCGAGTAATGTCAGGGAGCTGAGTGAGCAGCCCGAGTCTTTCAAGTATCCGGTGATCAGCTGGGTAGCTGCGGGCGCTTGGGCAGAAGCTGTCGAGCCATTTCCGCCAGGCTTCTCGGATCGCTATGAAATGTCAGATTACGATTCGAAAGGGGTCGCATTCTGGCTAGAGGTTAAAGGCGACTCGATGACCTCCCCTGTCGGCACAAGCATCCCGGAAGGAATGCTGATCCTGGTCGACACCGAAGCCGAGGCCATTCCAGGGAAGCTTGTCGTTGCCAAGCTTGCTGATAGCAACGAAGCGACGTTCAAGAAACTGGTAGAAGACGGGGGGCGAAGGTTCTTGAAGCCCCTCAATCCGGCCTACCCCATGGAAATGTGCATGGAAGGCTGCAGAATCGTAGGGGTTGTGGTACGCGCTACCATCAAGCTCTAACCCGCCCTTCCAGATGGCCCAGCGTAATGCTGGGCTTTTTTTCGCAAGCAGTAAGCGAAAGCTAAATAAAATTAGCTCAAGGCTATTGAAATTTCCTTCCGCAACGGATAACTGTATGCACATACAGTAAAAGGGAGTTTCCAATCATGCTTCAGCCCGCCTTCTCACATTCCCCACCCCTGTCCTACGAACGGCTCGGATACCGCATCCAGCAAGCGATCGCCTCACCTCACGTCCAGAAAAGACAGTTTGTTGAAGTCAAGCCGAGCGCAGATGAATCACCTGCGGACTGGAAGCGCTTGATTTCCGACCTGGAGGAGACTTCAGGCATCACGATCGAAACCCTGGAATCAGGCCTCGTCCGGATCGGATGGCGAGGATTTACCGAAGCATAAACACCTGCCCGCCATGTGCGGGCTTTTTTTGACTGGATTTATAACTTGAGTTATTGACAGCGTAAAAACATGAGTTATCATTCGATTCATAACACAGGTTATTGGCAGCTCCGGCAGCCACCGCTCTTTAAAAACCAGCAGATGAGCCACCAGGCGCCGAGTTAAGCCGGCCGTTGAGCCCTGGCGGACAGTACACAACGCAGCAAGCTTCCTCGCTCGACATGTCGACCCGCAGGTTTGCTGAGCAACACCGATTTCACTGGCTGGCCTTGGCAACAGGGCCAGACGGGAAATCAACCCCACGGAGCAACACCCCATGCTTGGAAAACTGTTCGGCAAGAAAGGTCGTGAAGCCCGCGCTGCAATGCAGGTAGTTCAGAACCGCGACCTGATGCAGGCGATCGTGTACGGCGCCTTCTACGTAGCGGCCGCCGACGGCGATATCGGCGAAGACGAGATCAAGAAGACCGAGAAGCTGATTGCCAACACGCCTCAGCTCAAGGGCTTCGGGCCGGAGCTGTCCAACACCATGGACCGCGCCGAGAAGGACTTCCACGATGGTGGTCACCGCATCCTGCGCATGAACGCCGAGAAGGAGCTGAAGGACCTGGCGCACTCGCCGGAAGAGGCGGCCATCGTGCTCAACGTCATGCTGACCATCGCTGAGGCATCGGGCGACATCGACGACAAGGAAATGGCCGTCCTTGAGAAGTCGGCGAAGCTGATGGGCCTCAGCCTCAAGGACTACCTGTGATCCGAATCGGATCTTTCGCGATCATGGCCGCCGCCGTCGTGTGGCTGGCCTTGCGCGGCATCGACTACGGCACCTGCGCTTTGTACGGCCACCAGACAGAGCGCGACACCCGCTACGCCGCATTCGTCGGCTGCATGGTGAAGACCAGCAGCGGATGGGTGCCTCGCAATGAACTGCGCACCCAGCAGTAGCACCACGTCAGCCTGACGAGAACTGCCCGGTTCACCTGGTTCCCCATCACCAGGCTGTTTCGGTCGTGGCGTTCGCCCTCCCCTTGGTCCGGGAGGTAGACGGCAGCGAGCGTCACGACCAATGCAGCCACCCCGCAAGAGCAAATCATGGACACGATCACTATCGGCGCATGGATAGGCCACCTTGGCCGAGGCCTGGCGCCTCGCGAATTGCAATGCATCCTCGATGTCGCCCAGGGCTTCACCACCAAGGAGATAGCCAGGCACTTCGGCATCAGCGAAAGCGGTGTCGAGAAGCGTATCGGCGACGCCATGTTGAAGCTCGGCGTTGCCCGCCGGGCGGCGGCCGTAGCCGAAGCCATGCGCCGCCAGATCATCAGCCCGCTCTGCATCGCCTTGGCCGCCCTCATCACCATGCACGCGGTTATCGACGACAGCGACCCAATGCGCCGCGACCGCCGCGCGCCGGAGCGCCGCACCGCCCAAGTTCGAATCGTTCGCAAGGCCGAAGCCTTGGAACTCCATGCCTGACCAACAAGGACCAACCCATGAACGCAGCCATCCGCAATAGCCGTGTGCAATACGCCCAGGTGCAGCAGCAGGCCGAAGCCGCCGCCGCCCAGTTCCGCAGCAACTCCCGGTTCTTCGTCCAGCAGGGCGAGAACAACAGCTGGGCCATCGTCGGCTCCGACGACAACCGCCTGTACGGCCAGCGCCGCCGTTACTTCGACGCGGTGACCTACGCCGAAAGCCTGGAGCGCGCGGTGAACGCAAAGTCGGTGCCGGTGCTGAAAGTCAGCCCGCCTGATGACGCACGCACCCGCTGGGCGGCTCTGTGGGCACTGGTGCTGATCGTGATGGCCGGAGCGTTCTCGTCATGAGTCGCGGGGTGAACAAGGTGATCCTGGTCGGCACCTGCGGCCAAGACCCGGAAGTGCGATACCTGCCCAACGGCAATGCCGTCACAAACCTCAGCCTGGCCACCAGCGAGCAGTGGACGGACAAGCGCTCGGGCGAGAAGGTCGAGCGCACCGAGTGGCACCGTGTGTCGCTGTTCGGGAAGGTCGCCGAGATCGCCGGCGAGTACCTGCGCAAAGGCTCCCAGTGCTACATCGAGGGCAAGCTTCAGACCCGCGAGTGGGAGAAGGATGGCATCAAGCGCTACACCACGGAAATCATCGTCGACATCAACGGCACGATGCAGCTGCTCGGCAGCCGGCCGCAGGGTCAGCAGCCAGGCCAGGTACCAGATCGGCAACCGCAACAACGCCGGCCGGCGCGCCAGCAGCCGAGCCAACAGGCGGCGCCACCTGATCACGACAGCTTCGACGACGACATACCGTTCGCGCCCCTTCCGTACCTCGCCGGTGCGTAGCGATGAAGCGCAGGCAGCAGGTTCACCCCACCGCCTACTACCTCGGCCGCGCCTGCCGCGACAACAGCCAGTCACGCGATGCCCAGCCCTATGGCTGGATGACTGTGGACTGCGGCTGGTGGCTTGCGGGCTGGCATGACCGAGACATGGAGCTTTCCGCTTGAAACGCATCACCGCGCGCGTCCGGCACGGCCGGCGTCAGTAATAGATCAAACAGCCGCCTAGCTGTTTAGCGACTCGGGAGCCTTGTCTTTTCAAAGCCCCCGAGGGCACAGCTATAACGAGGTGAGATCAAGAAGGGGCAAAGCAGTACGTAACAATTGAAAGTGCGATCTGAGCCCAGCAGGCCATATCGAACCCATTGTTAGCCAGGAAAACTTTCAGCCTAGATTTATCGAGGACACCCGGATTCTTAGTCCTCTTGACATCTTCAACAGCCTCCTTCACATGGTCGATCGGGACACTATCAGGAATACCCCAACCCTTAGCGAGCGCAACGTAGTCAATCTCCGAACCAGCAATAATCACTGTGTCGTTAAATTTGCTTCTGTCACTATCCAGATCGATGCCTACGCCGTCGGTCACGATTTTCGTCCCCTCAAATGTCGCATCGCTGTTGTAGCTTTTAATTCCTGTAGCCACTCTCTTTTCACTCCCATGACAGCGTTTGAATTTTTTTCCGGAACCGCAAAAGCACGACTTATTAAGCCCCATATTGAACGGCAGCTCTAGCTTAGATTTTGAGTATATATTTGAGTTGCGAAAAACATTACCTTGGCTGCTATTTAAATCGACACTACCAACCATTGAACAGTTAGTAAAGGTACAATCCCCAGCACCCTCAGCATCTATTGCTGTACCTCCAATACCATGAAACACACAATCTATAAAATCAGCTCCCGCCATATCCTTACCCTCAGAAAAGTAGCGCTAGTCAATTTTTTCAACAAGGGCGATGAATGAACGAAACGTCCCTAGGAACCTCTTACACCAAATTAACCCAAATTGCCACCATGCCGCATCCGGCCACGGAGGGCGGCGCATGCATGGAGAAAGCCATGAGCCACTTCTTCTACAAAACCGAATCACCCAAGGTCCTGGCTGCAGTGCGCGCCTGGGACGAAAAGCGAGCGGCATGGAATGCGCAGCGCGACGAACTCGGAAAAGTGTTCGGCGGCCACGCATCACCGATGTACAGCGGCACACGCAACTTCGTTGGCGGTATCAAGCTCAGCGCCAGCGCCGACCTGGATGTGCATTGGCGGCGACCTGATGAACATGGCTACCGCGCGCTGCGTAGCTCGGCCAAGCATGCCAAAGGCATCACCAAAGAAGCGCGTGCACTCGAAAAGGCCAATCACGAGCGGCTGCTGGAGAAGTGGAAGGAACACTGCCCGGCCGATATCGACAGCGACGAAATGTGGGCAGGCGTAGGTGTCGAGCGAGGGAACGTGTGGTTCTTCGGCGGGGTGTGCTTCGAGTACGACGGCGCCGTGTACCTGCAACTCGGCTCAGCTTCTTCCGCAGATCATGTCGAAGGCCTGGTCGAGGTGCTTGGTAGCGAATACCAGGCTGCTCGCCAAGGCGTCATGAGCGCGCGCAAAGCCGCCTGATCCTCCAGCGCTGCCCGCCAGCGCCTTCCCCTATTGAACGATAACGATCACGCCGCACCGGCGAGGACCGCCCATGTCTGCATTCCAGAAAAAGAACCCGCTCGACTTCAAAACCCAGTACGCCCTCGGCTTCGACCCGCAAGACGATGAAATCGTGGTGGACTTCTTCTGCGGTGGTGGCGGCGCCGGCACCGGCCTGGAAATAGGTCTGGGCCGGCCGGTGACCGTGGCCAAGAACCACAGCCCCGCAGCCATCAGCATGCACACCGCCAACCACCCTGCAGCGCGCCACTTCACCACCGACGTTTTCGAGGGTGACCCGGATGAGGAATGCCAGGGCCGACCAGTTGGCTGGTTCCACATGAGCCCAGACTGCACCCACCACAGCCAGGCCGCCGGCGGCCAGCCGCGAAAGCGCGAGATCCGCAACCTGTCTTGGATTGGACTGAAGTGGGCCGGCAAGAAGCGGCCGCGGGTCATCAGCCTGGAGAACGTGAAGCAGATCCTGCAGTGGGGTCCGCTGATCGCCAAGCGCGACAAGGCTACCGGGCGGGTGATGAAGCTGGACGGCACCGTGGCTGCCATCGGCGAACGCGTGCCGGTGCAGCAGCAGTTCCTGGTCCCCGACCCGAAACGTCGCGGCATCACCTGGCGCCGGTTCGTGCACTTGCTCGAAGGTATGGGCTACCAGGTGGAATGGCGCGTCATCAAGGCCTGCGACTTCGGCGCGCCCACCAGCCGCGAGCGCCTGTTCATGATCGCCCGCTGCGACGGCCAGCCCATCGTGTGGCCTGAGCCGACCCACGCTAAGAACCCAGCCAAAGGCCAGCAGAAGTGGCGCACAGCCGCCGACTGCATCGACTGGAGCGTGCCGAGCAAGAGCATCTTCGGCCGCAAGAAGGAGCTGGCAGCCGCAACGCTGCGCCGTGTGGCCAAGGGCATGAAGAAGTTCGTGCTGGACAACCCGCAGCCTTTCATCGTGCCGATAGCCAACTGGTCGGGCGAACTGGCCCAGTCGGCGCATGAGCCACTTCGCACTGTGACCTCCTGGCCGCGCGGCGGCTCCTTCGCCATGGCAAGCCCCGTCATGATTAACGCTGCCCATGGCGATGGGAGAGCAGGCGGGGTGCTGCGTTGGGGGGATGGTTGCAAAGATGCGGGCTCACCGCTTGGCACTATCACAGCCAGCAACGGGCATGCCCTAGCATCGGCGCACTTGGTCAAATTCCGCTTCAACAGCGAAGGCTCGGCCATCACCGAACCAGTGCCCACCGTTACCAGTGGCGGTAACTACAAGCGGCCAGCAGGCGCCGCGCACGCCATGGGCGTCTGCACCGCGTTCATTGAGCAGGCCAACGCCGGGTTCAACACCACGCCAGCGAAGGGCGCGGACGAGCCGCTGACCACGGTCACCAACACCGGCAGCCAGCAGCGCCTCGTGACCGCCAGCCTGGCCACGCTCCGGCGCAACTGCGTAGGCCGTCCCGTAGATGACCTGGTGCCGACAATGACCGCCGGCGCCGAGCACCACGCCTTGGTCGAGTACAAGCTGTCGCAGGAGCATGAGGAAGGCGCCCTGCGCGTGGCCGCGTTTCTGATCAGCTACTACGGCACAGAGAACATCAGCGCCTGCGACGCGCCGGCGCCGACCGTGACCACCAAGGACCGCCTGGGCCTGGTCACCGTCTTCGTGAAGGGCACCCCGTACGTCATCGTCGACATCTGCCTGCGCATGCTGCAGCCGCACGAGCTCTACCGCGCCCAAGGCTTCCCGGCCAGCTACATCATCGACAAGGGCGCCGACCGCAAGCCGTTCACCAAGACTGAACAGGTGCACATGTGCGGCAACAGTGTCAGCCCGCCACCGATGGCCGCCTTGGCCCGTGCCAACGACCCTTGGCGATCAGCCCGAGAGAGTGCTATCGCCGCTTGAGCTTGTCTATTTCGGTATTGGCGATACTGAAGGCTCGCAGGAAAGCGTCCTCTTCAGTTTGCCAAGCCTGTGATTTGTGATCGATCTTCTCGCCATTTATCAAGATCTCCTCAACAACCCAGCCACCCAGAGCATCAGGCTTCCCGGTCATGTTGCCAACCGTGACGGTTACACCGTTTCTGGTTCTAGTAGTACTCATAGACCCTCCTGAAAAATGGCCTCAAATATACCCGCGAGGTATCCCCATGCCCACAGAAAACCGATCCAGCAACACAGAGATGGTCAGCGAACTACTGCCGTGCCCCTTTTGTGGCCAGCAGGACTTCCTCATCGAGCGCCTAGACAGCGATGCCTCAGTGGTGATCTGCCAAGGCCTGACCGGACCGCATGAAGCCTGTCTGGCCCGTGGGCCAGTGGGCGTGGCGCAGAATGAAGGCGAGGAGCAGCCAGGCCGCGACAAGGCGGTCGAGCTGTGGAATGCGAGAGCCGAGCAGCACCAGGGCGAGCCGGCTGTATCGATCCCCGAGGGTTACTGCCTCATGCCAAGGCGACTCACTGCCGAGAACGGAGCCAAAGCCCTGCTGCTTGGCGAGTTCAAGCTGGAGGTCACGCGCGAGTGCCCCGAATGCCTGGAACTGGACGAGCCTGTAGAGGGCTGCGAGATCTGCGACGGTGAGGGTGAATACGCGCAGCGCTACACCATCCCATGGGAACAGATCAAATTCATCTACAGCGAGGCCGTGAAGGGTCTTGCTCTCCAGCCGAACGTCACCTGCAAACCATCATGACATTCGGAGTACAAAAGTACTCCACCCAGCTGTAACCCCTCTCCCCTCTATTCACTGCCGCGATATGGCGGAACTACTGGCACGCCACCGGAGCTCGCCGCTGCTGTTTCGTCCACATGGACTGATCTTTATACGGGCCCTTGAGCCATGTCTCGGTGACTTTGTTGCAGTTGCCATTGATGTTCTCGATGTACGTCCTTGGATAGCCCTTGGGCTCGTCACCGATTCTCAACCAGTTTGGATCGGTCGAGGTCACTTTCGAATCATGTGAACTGCAGGCGGATACGGCCGCGAGCGCCAGCATCAAAACAGCTTTTTTCATAATTACTTCCGGAAACCTCGGCAAGAGCGCCGAGGCTCTATCTTGCCACTTTCCCTAGCCACTGGCACCCAGACAAACCTGTCAGGAAAGGACAAAACTATGCCCACAATTCAGTATCCTTTGGAAATCATAAGCGTCGGCAGCGATACCTACATCGCAATGAGCAAGGGTCACCACGACCTTGAACAGTTCATGGCCGCCGCCGTCGAGGAATGCCCCGGCCGGTTCTTGGGCGGGCCTCAGCACAAATGGTGCAAGACGGTGCCTGATCGCTCGGGAGAGTTCGCGCACCGATACGTTTTCGTCGAGGAAGACACACCAGGCGCATGGCCAGCGACCTACTGCTGGGAGTTCGGCGAGGACTACAAGCGCTACAACGCTGAGGTGCAGCCATGACCCGCCTCGCCCTCTGCCTCCTGCTGCTGGCCACCGGCGCCAGCTCTCCCCGCACGAAACACAACCCGAACCTACACCCGCACTGGCGCCTGGGCGCTGGATTGATGAGAGGTATCAGCTGTGAGCAAGATCGATTGGAGCAAGGCGCCTGAGTGGGCAGACGGCCACGGCCTGGTTGCCCATCACGGCATCACCGAGGTGTGGATCAACATGGACCAGTACGCCGTGGTCGGCGCCGAGGATCGCGCTTATCCCTACGGCGGCGGCACCGGCGATCACCGGCATAACTTCACGCAGGGCCAGATCCAGTACATCACGCCGCGCCCGGCGCACTGGGCTGGCGAAGGCAGTCCGCCGGTTGGCACCACATGCGAATGGCACCCCAGTAGCGACCAGGTCATAGTTGTGACGATCCTGGGCCGTGATGGCGATGAAACATGGTTCCGTCGCAAGGGCGCAGAGGACTCCGAGACTTGCCTGCGCATGGCCTTCTTCAGCCCCATCCGCACGCCTGAGCAGATCGCGGAGGCGGAGCGGCGTGAATCCATCGCCACTCTCGTTCAGCACATCTGCGCGGACGAGGCCTTTGACGTAGACGACCCAGAAGTAGCTGCAGCTGCGGCCAAGATCTACGACGCCGGCTACCGCAAGCAGGTGGAGCCATGATCCTGCCCCTGATGTACATGCCCTAACCCCTCCCCCTACTACTCAAGCCCGCCGACATGCGCGGGCGAGGAGCAACCATGTCTGATTTTCAGACCACGACCGAGGCCGTGGCCCGGAAGCGCCATACCTGCTGCGAATGCCGCGGGCACATCGATCCCGGGCAACGGTACCAGCTGGTGGCTGGCTGCTGGGAAGGCTCGATGGAAAGCTTCAAGACCTGCCTTCCGTGCGTTCAGGCCCGCGATTGGGCGACAGCCCAACCAGAGTGGATGGGTGACGGAGAGCACCTGTACTACTTCGGCATGCTGGAAGAGGATTTGGCCAACCTGGCTCCGGAGGTTTCACCAGGTGACGGCCGCCGTTTCCGAGCCTATCGACTGCAGGTGCAAATCTGCCGCCGGCGTGACGCTGCGCACTCACAGAAAGCAGCCTGACCACCAACCTGCCGCCACCGGCGGCGTGGAGACCATCCCATGGAAACCGAAAGCACCGGTGACGTCGACAAAGTCACCGAACAGCGAATGGCCGACTTGCTCGGCTGCACCAAACGCGCCTTGGAAGGCCGGCGCTTACGAGGGGCGATCCCCGAGGGCGTCTGGATGAAGCACGGCGGACGCATCATCTACAGCAAAAAGAGGTATGACGAATGGCTGGAAAGCCAATGGATTTACCCCCTGGAATCGACGTCCACTATGGCTCGCTCCGGCTCAGGTTCATGTGGGAAGGTACTCGCCGAAGTGAGACCCTTCCCTACCCCCCGACACAAAAAGGCATCAAGGCTGCATCCCAGCTTCGCGATAAAGTAAACAGCCTGATCAAGCTAAACCTCCTCGACCACGACAAGTACGCGGAGTTGTTCCCCAGTTCCGCCGCGGTTGTGGGCGGCGTTCCAACATTCGGTGAATACGCCCAGTTGTGGCTGGACAGTCGTGAGATCGCAGCTGGTACCAGGCTGAACTATAAGGGCACCCTGAACCTGTACTGGGTGCCCCACCTCGCCTTGGTGCGTATTGATCTGATTACGTCGACGCTCCTGAGGCGAATCGTCGCCTCCATAACCTGGACTTCACCGTCGGTCAAACGCAACGCAATGGTGAAGCTGTCGACCATCCTGCGCTCAGCGGTACTGGACGGGCTGATCACGAGGAACCCGGCTGAAGCCATACAGCTGCCAGCACGCTCGAGGAAAGAGGTCGATCCCTTTACATTGGACGAGGCGAATCTGATCATTGCCGAGCTGTACAAGCATCCTCATTGGCCGAGCCAGATCTATGCAGCGTTCTTCGAGTTCATATTCTTCACTGGCCTACGCTTGTCCGAAGGCCTGGCATTGAGATGGGATGCGGTCGATACGACCAGGAAGACGGCCCACGTGCGGCGAACGATCGCGCTCGGGGTACTTGAGGAAAGGACGAAGACAGGGAAGGATAGGTTTGTGTTGCTCAACGACAGGGCCTTGCACGCCTTGGAGTTCGCCAAGCAGTACGCAGAGCGCCGCAGGCTGGGCAAAGGGCAATTCACCGAATCGCCGTTCGTCTTCCCGCCTGGGAAGAATGGGGAGCACGTCAAGCAGACGTCGGACCTGCACCACCAGTGGCGCCCGATCCTTAAAGGCTTGGGGATCAGATACCGCCCCCCGTATAACTGCCGCCACACCTATGCGACAATATGCTTAATGTCTGGTCTCAACCCCGCATTTATCGCCCAACAGCTCGGGCATAGCGTGCAGATGCTCTTATCGACTTATGCGCGCTGGATTAACTCGTCCAACGACTGGCAGGAGCTGGAAAAGCTCCAAATTGGTCCGAAATTGGTCCGTAGCTGCGAAGAAGCCACGTAAGTTATTGATAGGTAAGCTCCTTGATCTCCACCGCTAATATCACCATGCAGTTCGGCTCCAAGCCGCTGTTCGAAAACGTTTCCGTCAAATTCAACAACGGCAACCGCTACGGCCTGATCGGCGCCAACGGTTGCGGCAAGTCGACCTTCATGAAAATCCTCGGCGGTGACCTGGAGCCGTCCGCAGGCCAGGTCATGCTTGAGCCGAACACCCGCCTGGGCAAGCTGCGCCAGGACCAGTTCGCCTACGAGGAATTCACCGTGATCGACACGGTGATCATGGGCCACGGCCAGCTGTGGAAAGTCAAAGCCGAGCGTGACCGTATCTACTCGCTGCCGGAAATGACCGAAGAAGACGGCATGGCCGTCGCCGAGCTGGAAACCGAATTCGCCGAAATGGACGGCTACACCGCCGAGTCGCGCGCCGGTGAACTGCTGCTGGGCCTGGGTATTCCGCTGGACCAGCACTTCGGCCCGATGAGCGAAGTGGCACCGGGCTGGAAGCTGCGTGTCCTCCTGGCCCAGGCGCTGTTCTCGGACCCGGACGTGCTGCTGCTCGACGAACCGACCAACCACCTGGACATCAACACCATCCGCTGGCTGGAAACGATCCTCACGGCGCGTAACAGCACCATGATCATCATTTCCCACGACCGGCACTTCCTCAACAGCGTCTGCACCCACATGGCTGACCTGGATTACGGTGAGCTGCGCCTGTTCCCGGGCAACTATGACGAGTACATGACCGCAGCCACCCAGTCGCGTGAGCAGCTGCTGTCGGACAACGCCAAGAAGAAAGCCCAGATCGCCGAGCTGCAGACCTTCGTCAGCCGCTTCTCGGCCAACGCCTCCAAAGCCAAGCAGGCCACTTCTCGTGCCAAGCAGATCGACAAGATCCAGCTGGCCGAGGTCAAGCCGTCCAGCCGCGTCAGCCCGTTCATTCGCTTCGAACAGACGAAAAAACTGCACCGCCAGGCCGTGGTCGTCGAAAAAATGGCCAAAGCCTTCGACGACAAGGTGCTGTTCAAGAACTTCGACATCACCGTCGAAGCGGGCGAGCGCGTTGCGATCATCGGCCCCAACGGTATTGGCAAGACCACCCTGCTGCGCACCCTGGTCGGCGAGATGACCCCGGATGCCGGCTCGGTAAAGTGGACCGACAGCGCCGAAGTGGGCTACTACGCCCAGGACCACGCCCACGACTTCGAAGACGACATGAGCCTGTTCGACTGGATGGGCCAGTGGACCTCTGGTGAGCAGGTGATCCGCGGCACCCTGGGGCGCATGCTGTTCTCCAACGACGAAATCCTCAAGTCGGTGAAGGTGATTTCCGGTGGTGAACAAGGTCGCATGCTGTTCGGCAAGCTGATCCTGCAGAAGCCGAACGTGCTGGTGATGGACGAGCCGACCAACCACCTGGACATGGAATCGATCGAAGCGCTGAACCTGGCGCTGGAAAACTACCCGGGCACCCTGCTGTTCGTCAGCCACGACCGCGAGTTCGTGTCGTCGCTGGCCACGCGCATCATCGAGCTGTCGGCCGATGGTGTGGTGGACTTCAGCGGTACTTACGATGACTACCTGCGCAGCCAGGGTGTGCTGGTCTGATTGAAGGCCAAGGCCTGGCCACCTTGTGTGGCTGGGCCTCTTCGCGGGCTTGCCCGCGAAGCCCCCCTCCCACCGACTGACACTGCCCGACGAATAATTCGTTAGCCTGCTTTCTTTTCCTTTGCGCAACGGCCATGATGGGACCACGCCCAACCGCCCGCCCGCGAAAGAGCCCATGACCGCGCAACAACCTGCCCCCGCCAGTCACACGCTGCACATCACCCTGCAGATCTTGTCGATCGTTTTCTATACCTTCATTGCCTTCCTCTGCATCGGCCTGCCGATTGCGGTGCTGCCCAGCTATGTGCACGACCAGCTCGGCTTTGGCGCAGTGATCGCCGGTGTAACCATTGGCCTGCAGTACTTGGCCACGCTGCTGAGCCGCCCGTTTGCAGGCAGGGTGGCGGACACCTTGGGAGGGAAACAGGCCATCCGCTTTGGCCTGCTGGGGATTGCCGGTTGCGGGGTGTTGACGTTGCTGTCAGCCTGGACCCTCACCTTGCCGCTGCTGAGCCTGGCGCTGCTGCTCGGTGGACGTTTGCTGCTGGGCATCGCCCAAGGGCTGATCGGTGTGGCCACTTTGAGCTGGGGCATCAGCCAGGTCGGCCCCGAACACACTGCCAGGGTGATCTCGTGGAACGGCATCGCCTCCTATGGCGCGATCGCCATCGGTGCGCCGATCGGCGTGCTGGCCGTGGACGGGCTGGACTTCAGCGTACTGGGGCCGGCTTTGCTGGTGCTGGCAACCCTTGCCCTGCTGGTGCTTCGCAAGCGCCCCGACGTGGTCGTGGTGCGCGGCGAGCGCCTGCCCTTCTGGTCGGCGTTCGGCCGGGTTGCCCCGTGTGGCCTGGGTTTGACCCTGGCCTCGATCGGCTACGGCACCTTGACCACCTTCGTCACCCTGTACTACCTCGAGCGCGGCTGGGCCGGTGCGGCCTGGTGCCTGAGTGCGTTTGGTGTGTGCTTCATCATTTCGCGGCTGCTGTTCGTCAACGCGGTCAACCGCTTTGGTGGCTACAACGTGGCGGTCGCCTGCATGGCCACCGAAGTGCTGGGCCTGGGCCTTCTGTGGCTGGCGCCCTCGCCGCCCTGGGCGCTGGTTGGCGCCGGGCTCACCGGTTTCGGGCTGTCGCTGGTGTACCCGGCATTGGGCGTGGAGGCGATCAAGCACGTCCCCAGCAGCAGCCGCGGCGCAGGGCTGGGTGCCTATGCTGTGTTCTTCGACATGGCCTTGGCCATTGCCGGCCCGGTGATGGGCGCCGTGGCGGTACACCTGGGGTATGCCTCGATCTTCTGCGTGGCGGCCCTGCTCGCCTTGGCCGGGGTCGGCCTAACGTTGTGGCTGGCGCGGCGCGCCCGCCGTAGCTGAACGCTCAGCCGGCGCTGGCGCGCCCAGCGCCTGGCTGAAGAACACTGCCGTTTCTCGCTGCAGCGAATGATGGATATGCCGGCGGTCGACGCCGTCGGCGTCCTTGCACAGCGCCGGCATTCGCGCGTACTGCTCGGCATCGCAGTGGGCCATGAACACGAAATGCCCGGCACCGGCCAACAGGCGGTAGTCCGGTGTAACCGGCAGTTTGCGGGCCAGGGCCTCGGCATTACGGTCTACGGCCACAAGCTGATCGCTGTCGCCACTGTAGATCAGTGCGGGAACCTGCACCCCGGCCAGCGCATGGCGCCCGAACAACAGGCTCAGCGGCGCCATCAACATGACCGCCCCCACTCGCGGGTCGGTCTCGGGCGCCAGTTCGCTACGGTCGGCAATCAGGATGCCGTGGGTCTTGCAGGCGTCTGTGTCATGCGGGCGCTCCAGGCAGTACTGACGCAGACGGTCCAGGTCGGGGCGTGCGCCAGACAGGATCAACGCGGTTTCTCCGCCGGCCGAGTAGCCAATCACGCCCACCTTGCCTTCATTCAGATAAGGCCCGACCACTGCATCATCACGCGCTGCGGTGATCGCCGCGCTGACTTGCAGCGGCCGCCCATAAAGATTGCTCAGGGTGCCAAGGCGACTGTGGTCGCGCACGTTGTCCCCCGGGTGCACCACCGCCACCACCACGAACCCTTGCCGCGCCAGCGACGTGGCCAGGTAATGCAAAGCCAATGGGCTGCCCGTATTGCCGTGAGACAGCACCAGCAACGGGAATCGCCCCATGGCGACGGGCGCCTCTTCGGCCACGTCGACGGGATACCCGTCTATACGGCTGATACGGGTTTTGCCAACGGCCGGGTAGAACGCCAGCGCTTGCATCGGGCGGCTATCGACCGGGTCGGTCAAGGTCATAAGGTGCAGGCCGGCAACCCACGGCGCGGCCTCGGCGCGGGCCAACAGGCCGCCGAGCAGGACCAGCGCCAACACGCAGCGTGCAAGGGTCATCGGCCAGCGGTTCCTTGCAGGACGAAGGGATAACCCAGCATAAAACCGGCTGGCGTTGTGCCGGATGAAAACTGGATGAAACCGCCGTCATGCAAGCTGCGCCTGCACCCTGTGCATTTGCGCATTGCGTCGAACCCATGGCATAGATGCAGGTCAACGTTTTCACGTGACCGTTTTCGCGCCTTTGAAGGAGATTCATGCATGAGCAAGCCTGCCTACGTGCCACCCAAAGTCTGGCGCAACGACGCAGCCTCCGGCGGCCAGTTCGCCAGCATCAACCGCCCGGTCGCCGGCCCGACTCACGACAAGGACCTGCCGCTGGGCAAACACCCGCTGCAGCTGTATTCCCTGGCTACGCCCAACGGCGTCAAGGTCACCATTGCCCTTGAAGAGCTGCTTGCCCTGGGCCACGCCGGTGCCGAATACGATGCCTGGCTGATCCGCATCGGCGAGGGTGATCAGTTTTCCAGTGGCTTCGTCCAGGTCAACCCCAACTCGAAGATTCCCGCCCTGCTCGACCGCAGCGTGGAGCCGCCGGTGCGGGTGTTCGAATCAGGTTCGATCCTGCTGTACCTGGCAGAAAAGTTTGGAGCATTGCTGCCAAAATCGCCGGCTGCGCGCACCGAATGCCTGAACTGGTTGTTCTGGCAGATGGGTGCGGCGCCTTACCTGGGCGGTGGTTTTGGCCACTTCTACGTGTACGCACCGGAAAAGTTCGAGTACGCCATCAACCGCTTCACCATGGAAGCCAAGCGTCAGCTGGACGTACTTGATCGTCGCTTGGCCGAAAGCCGTTATCTGGGCGGCGAGACATACAGTATTGCTGATATTGCCGTGTGGCCGTGGTATGGCCAGCTGGTACGCGGCAACCTGTATGACGCGGCGCAGTTCCTGGCGGTTGACGAGTACCCGAACGTACAGCGCTGGGCCGAGGACATCGCCCAGCGCCCTGCTGTGCAGCGCGGTACACGCGTGAACCGTACCTGGGGAGATGAACACAGCCAGGTGCCGGAGCGCCATAGCGCCGCCGACCTGGAAGGTTGACGCAGACCGTGTGGGAGCGGCCCTTTGACAACAAAAGGCCGCCCCCACAATGGGCCGGGGAATGCCTGTGAATGCCCCCGACAATGCCCCCCTGCATAAAACCATTTGCCCCTGCGCAAACCTGCGTCCGCCAAGCCCTTCTTGTACACTCCTCGCATTAGCCCCCACCTGCACATTTTTTGGTGAACGCATGATCGAGGTAACCGAGGTTTCCATTGCCGAGCTGCGCGACGCGCTCGAGTCGGGCCGCACGACAGCGGTCGAGCTGGTCAAGGCCTACCTGGCGCGCATCGACGCCTACGATGGCGCCGACACGGCCACAGCCCTTAACGCCGTGGTGGTACGCAACCCGGAGGCGCTCAAAGAGGCCGAGGCCTCCGATGCCCGTCGTGCCAAGGGCCAGGTGCTTAGCCCGCTGGACGGCATCCCCTACACCGCCAAGGACAGCTACCTGGTCAAAGGCTTGACTGCCGCCTCCGGCAGCCCTGCCTTCAAGGACCTGGTCGCCCAGCGCGACGCCTTCACCATCGAGCGCCTGCGCGCCGCCGGTGCCGTGTGCCTGGGCAAGACCAACATGCCGCCCATGGCTAACGGTGGCATGCAGCGCGGTGTCTATGGCCGCGCCGAAAGCCCGTACAACGCCAACTACCTGACCGCGCCCTTCGCCTCGGGCTCGTCCAACGGTGCCGGTACCGCCACCGCCGCCAGCTTCAGCGCCTTTGGCCTGGCCGAAGAAACCTGGTCCAGCGGCCGTGGCCCGGCGTCCAATAACGGCCTGTGCGCCTACACCCCGTCGCGCGGGGTGATTTCGGTGCGTGGCAACTGGCCGCTGACGCCGACCATGGACGTGGTGGTGCCCTACGCCCGCACCATGGCCGACCTGCTGGAAATCCTCGACGTGGTGGTCGCCGATGACGCCGACAAGCGCGGCGACCTGTGGCGCCTGCAGCCGTGGGTGCCAATCCCCGCTGCCTCGACGGTACGTCCGGCGTCGTACCTTGAACTGGCGGTAGATGCCAGCGCGCTCAAGGGCAAGCGCTTTGGCGTACCACGCATGTATATAAATGCCGATCCCGAAGCGGGCACCGCCGAGAAACCAGGCATCGGCGGGCCGACCGGCCAACGCATCAACACCCGCGCCACGGTGATCGACCTGTGGCAACAAGCACGCCAGGCCCTGGAAGCGGCGGGTGCCGAAGTGCTGGAAGTGGACTTCCCGTTGGTGTCCAACTGCGAAGGCGACCGCCCAGGCGCGCCGACCGTGTACAACCGTGGCATCGTCAGCAAGGCATTCCTGCATGACGAACTGTGGGAACTGTCGGGCTGGGCCTTTGACGACTTCCTGCGCGCCAACGATGACCCCAAGCTTAACCGCCTGGCCGATGTCGACGGGCTGAAGATCTTCCCCCACGACCCGGGCACCCTGCCCAACCGTGAAGATGACCTGGCTGCCGGCATGGACGAGTACGTCAACATGGCCAAACGTGGCCTGAAGACCTGGGACCAGATCGAGACCCTGCCCGACGGCCTGCGCGGGCTGGAGCAGACCCGCAAGCTGGACCTGGAAGACTGGATGGACGAGCTGGGCCTGGACGCGGTGCTGTTCCCCACCGTAGCCGACGTTGGCCCGGCCGATGCCGATATCAACCCGGTATCGGCGGACATCGCCTGGAGCAACGGTGTCTGGGTAGCCAACGGCAACCTGGCAATCCGTCACCTGGGCGTGCCGACCGTGACCGTGCCGATGGGCGTGATGGCCGATATCGGTATGCCGGTGGGGCTGACCTTTGCCGGGAAGGCCTATAGCGACAACGCGCTGCTGAGTTTTGCTGCCGCGTTCGAGGCCACCGGCTCGCGCCGGATGATTCCGCCGCGCACGCCGGCGCTCGGCTGAGTCTTACAGGGCCCGCAAAAGCAGATCGCGAATTTCAACCATATGTGTAAAAATACACAAACAGTTGATTTTGCGGTCTGCCATGCCTATCACCCCCAGCGAAGAACGCCAACTCACCCTCACCGTGCTCAAGGCCGCGATCCAGGCCCTGGGCAGCGTTGCCGCGCGCAACATGGAAATACTCCTGCACGACCTTGACCACCCCGAACACTCGGTGGTGGCGATCGTCAACGGTCATCTTTCCGGCCGCAGCGTGGGCAGCCCGATCCTCGCCGCACCGGAGCAGGACCAGGGTTTCAAGGCACTGATGCAGGCCTCGGCCGACCAGCACGGCTGTGAGCCGGTGGTGCTGCCCGATTACCCCACTACGCTCAAAGGCCGCACGCTACGGAGTGCCACGGCAATCTTCCGTGACAGCAGCGGCCACCCCTTCGCCAGCCTGTGCGTCAACACCGACGTCACCGGCCTGGATGCTGCCATGAGCTTTCTCCAGCAGTTGCAGCCGCTGGGGGCCATACCGGCGGTCAACGAACCGGCCGACATGGAGCTGCTGATGAGCGAGATCATCCAGGCTGCCCTGCAGCGCAGCGGCCAGGGGCGGATGAACAAACAGGCCAAGGTCGAGGCCGTGCGCGTCATGCAGGAGCGCGGCCTGTTCATCGTCAAGGGCGGCGTCGAGAAGGCTGCCAGCGCCCTCGGCGTGACGCGCTACACCATTTACAACTACCTCGAGCAACTACGCGGAGCCAGCCAATGACCTTGCACATTCATACCCCCCTGATCGAGTCGCGCCCGCTGTCGTTGGCGGCCGGTCGTAATATCTGGCTCAAGCTCGACGCCCTGCAACCCTGCGGTTCGTTCAAACTGCGCGGTGTAGGCTACGCCTGCGAGGTACACCACGCGCGTGGCGCCCGGCACTTTGTGTCCTCGTCAGGTGGCAATGCCGGTTTGGCAGTCGCCTACGCCGGACGCAAGCTGGGGGTGCCGGTGACCGTGGTGGTACCCGAAACCACCACCGAACGGGCCAAGCAGCTGCTGCACCTGGAAGACGCCAAGGTGGTGGTGCACGGCAGTTCCTGGCAAGAGGCCAACGCCCTGGCACAGACACTGGTAGGCCCGAACGATGCCTTCATCCACCCATTCGACGACCCACTGCTGTGGGCCGGGCATGCCAGCCTGGTGGATGAAGTGGCCGAAGCCGGCCTGAAGCCGGACGCGGTGGTGTTGTCAGTCGGCGGGGGCGGCTTGCTCAGTGGCGTGGTAGAGGGGCTCAAGCGCAATGGCTGGGGCGATGTGCCGGTGCTGGCAGTAGAAACCGAGGGCGCGGCGTCGCTGCATGCGGCCATGCAGGCTGGGCATTCGGTGGAGCTGGAGCGCATCGCCTCGGTGGCCACGTCGCTGGGGGCCAAGCGTGTGGCTGATCAGGCGCTGACGTGCGTGCAGCAGCATCCGGTGCACAGCCATCTGGTCAGCGATCGCGCAGCGCTGGAGGCCTGTGAGCGGTTCTTGCTGGACCACCGTGTGCTGGTCGAGCCCGCGTGCGGGGCGGCGTTGGCAGTGGCCTATGATGCCAAGGCACTGGGCGCCTTGCGCAATGTACTGGTGGTGGTCTGTGGCGGCGCTACCGCAACACTGGAGCAGATCCAGGCCTGGCTGCAGCAGGCAGACTGAAGCTGCCATCTGTCGGGGGTGATCACGACAGTCACATGCACCTGATCTACTAGGCTCGCCGCAACCGAAAAAGCCCTCGCAATAGCGTCAACCCTGACGAAATGCGTATCCCGCCCTTTCGGTCTGCGGCAAGTGAAGGCACAATGCGTGTCCTTTTTTTGGCCGGCCTGGCCGGGGGCCTTTAAATGATCAAGACGCCGTATTACCTCATCGATAAAACCAAGCTGCTCAGCAACATGGAGAAGATCGCCTACGTGCGCGAACACTCCGGTGCCAAGGCGCTGCTCGCCCTCAAGTGCTTCGCCACCTGGTCGGTGTTCGACCTGATGCAGCAGTACATGGACGGTACCACCTCGTCCTCCCTGTTCGAGCTCAAGCTCGGCCGCCAGAAGTTCGCCGGCGAAACCCATGCCTATAGCGTGGCCTGGGCCGACGACGAGGTCGAGGAGATGCTTGAGAACTGCGACAAGATCATCTTCAACTCGATCGGCCAGCTGCAACGCTTTGCCGAACAGTCCGAAGGCAAGGTGCGTGGTCTGCGCGTCAACCCGCAGGTCAGCAGCTCCGACTACCTGCTGGCCGACCCGGCCCGCCCGTTCAGCCGCCTGGGCGAATGGGACCCGGCCAAGATCGAGCAGGTGATCGAACAGATCTCCGGTTTCATGTTCCACAACAATTGCGAGAACGGTGACTTCGGCCTGTTCGACAAGATGCTCACGCACATCGAAGAGCGATTCGGCCACCTGCTGCACAAGGTCGAGTGGGTCAGCCTGGGTGGCGGCATTCACTTCACCGGTGAAGACTATGCAGTAGACGCCTTCTGCGCGCGCCTGAAGGCGTTCTCGGAAAAATACGGCGTGCAGGTTTACCTGGAGCCGGGCGAAGCCGCCATCACCAACAGCGCCTCGCTGGAAGTGACCGTGCTCGATACCCTGTACAACGGCAAGCACCTAGCCGTGGTCGACAGCTCGATCGAAGCGCACCTGCTCGACCTGCTGATCTACCGCCTCAACGCCAAGATGGCCCCCAATGACGGCGAGCATACCTACATGGTCTGCGGCAAGTCATGCCTGGCCGGTGACATCTTCGGCGAGTACCAATTCGATCGTCCGCTGGCCATTGGCGATCGCCTGTCGTTCATCGACACGGCGGGTTACACCATGGTCAAGAAAAACTGGTTCAACGGGCTGAAGATGCCTTCCATCGTGGTCAAGCAGCTCGACGGCAGCGTCGAAGTCGTCCGCGAGTTCGGTTTCGAAGACTACGTTTCCAGCCTGTCGTAAGACCGGCTTTCAAGTAAGGAGCAAAGGGTAAATTGAAGAAGAACGTTCTTATCATTGGTGCAGGAGGTGTCGCCAAGGTGGTGGCCCACAAGTGCGCGCAGCATAACGACGAACTGGGTCGTATCGCCATCGCGTCACGGAACATCTCCAAATGCCAGGCCATCATCGACAGCGTCAAGGCCAAGGGTAGCCTCAAGGTACCCGCCGACATCCAGGCCTTCTCGCTCAATGCCCTCGATGTCGAGGCAACCAAGGCGCTGATCCGCGAAACCGAATCGCAGATCGTGATCAATGTGGGTTCCGCCTTCCTCAACATGTCGGTGCTGCGTGCTTGCATCGATACGGGTGTCGCCTATCTGGACACCGCCATCCACGAAGAGCCGGGCAAGATCTGCGAGACCCCACCGTGGTACGGCAACTACGAGTGGAAACACCTCGAAGAGTGCCAGGCAAAGAACATTACCGCCATTCTCGGCGTCGGTTTCGACCCGGGTGTGGTGAACAGCTACGCCAAGCTGGCGCAGCAACAGTATTTCGACAGCATTGATTCGATCGATATTCTCGACGTCAATGCCGGTTCACATGGCAAGTACTTTGCCACCAACTTCGACCCGGAAATCAACTTCCGCGAGTTCACCGGACAAGTGTGGAGCTGGCAGAACAGCCAGTGGACCAGCAACACCATGTTCGAGGTCAAGCGTACCGACGACCTGCCAGTGGTAGGCTCGCAAAACCTGTACCTGACCGGCCACGATGAAGTTCACTCGATTTCGAAGAACCTCAACGTCCCGAACGTGCGCTTCTGGATGAGCTTCGGCGAGCACTACATCAACGTGTTCACGGTACTGAAAAACCTGGGCCTGCTCAGCGAGCAACCGGTGAAAACCGCCGAAGGCCTGGAAGTGGTACCGCTGAAAGTAGTCAAGGCTGTACTGCCAGATCCGGCCTCGCTGGCCCCTGGCTACACCGGCAAGACCTGCATCGGCGACCTGGTCAAAGGCACCAAGGATGGCCAGCCGCGCGAAGTGTTCATCTACAACGTGGCCGACCACGAAGAAGCCTACGCCGAGACCGACAGCCAGGGCATTTCCTACACCGCCGGCGTACCGCCAGTGGCTGCCGCCCTGCTGGTAGCCCGTGGCGAGTGGGATGCCAAGCGCATGGTCAACGTCGAGGAGCTGCCAGCCGAGCCGTTCCTCAAGGCGCTGGACGTGATGGGCCTGCCGACCCGCGTCAAAGATGAAAAAGGCGATCGTCCTTGGGACGCTGAAGCCTAAGCAACAAACAGAAGGGGCGCCACATGGCGCCCCTTCTGCTTTCCAGGCCCAGCCACTTCGCGGGCAGCCCAGGCGCTCACAGGCCTGAAACAAGCACGTAACCTGTGTGGGCGAGCCCGCGAAGAGGCCGGTGCAGGATCACGCTCTACTTGCGGGCCTCCAGAATCAGGTTGAACGGCGTCTGCGTCGCCCGCCGGAACCTGCTGAACCCTGCCTCCTCGAAGACCGCCCGCAATCGCGCCTCCCCGGCCTGCGCACCCAACCCCAGCCCCACTTCCTGCGACAACGAATTGGGCGTGCAGATAAACGTCGACGCCGCATAGAACAAGCGCCCGACCGGTGTCAGGTTACCCTCCAGCGAGTCCTCGGCATAAGGCTCCACCAGCATGACCGTGCCATCCGCTTTCAAAGCATGGTAGGCATGCCTGGCTGCCCCGACCGGGTCACCCATGTCGTGCAGGCAATCGAAGAAGCACACCAGGTCATGGTCATGCCCCGGGTACTCCTTGGCGCTGGCCTGCTGGAAGCTCACCCGCGACTCCAACCCCGCTTCACGCGCACGCGCGTTGGCGGTGACGATCGAAGGCTGATGATAGTCGTACCCCACGAAGGTCGACGCTGGAAACGCCTGCGCCATCACCAGCGTCGAGGCACCATGACCGCACCCCACATCCGCCACCTTGGCGCCCGCCTGCAGCTTGGCCACCACACCCTCCAGTGCCGGCAGCCAATCCGCTACCAGGAAGGTGCGATACCCCGGCCGGAAAAACCGCTCGGTACCGCTGAACATGCACGGGTGGTGATCGCCCCAGGCCAACCCGCCATCGCCGCGCATGGCGGCTACCAGCTTGTCCTTGTCATGGAACAGCGCCGCCACCACGGACGCGCCGCCGGCCATGTAGGCCGGAGAATCCTCCAGCGCCAGGGCCATGGCCTGTTCTTCAGGCAGCACAAAACGGCCCTTGTCATGGACCATGTAGCCCGATGCCGCCTGGGCATTCAACCATTCTCGCACCAGCCGCGGGTGGCAGCCGGTCTTTTCCGCCAGTTGCTCAGGGGTGACCGCCTGGCTGTCGGCCATGGCCCGGTACAGCCCCAGTTCATCGCCGAGAATGACATTGGCCAGCGTCGCCGCCGCGCCCATGTCGCCCACCAGCTTGCCCATGAAATCGTGAAGCCTTGCCTCGTCCATGACCTGCCCTCCTCTGCAAGAAGGCCATCGCCAACGAGGGACATCCGCTCCGGGAAGGCGGTGGTCGGTTCAAGGGTTTTTGTTCGCGGTACAACGCGCTAACGCGAGCTGTCATTAAGTTTAGATGCTCTGCCTGGGCGAAGTGGAATAAAGGCCTCATGGCCCACGAAAACATCCTTCAGGTAACAATTCCTAAACAAGGATGTGACATTTTTTTTCAGCTTTCCTATCAAGGAGCTGTCAAATGAAGGTCACGGTTTTCGGAACCGGCTATGTCGGCCTGACCCAGGCGGTGTGCCTGGCCCAGGTGGGCCATTCGGTGTTGTGCATGGATGTCGATGCCGATCGGGTGGCCAGCCTGAGTGAAGGCCATTGCCCGATCTTCGAGCCCGGCCTTGCGCCGCTGCTGGAGAAGAACCTCGCCTGCGGTCGGCTGCGCTTCACCACGGATGCCGCAGTCGCTGCCAACTATGCCAGGTTGCAGTTCATTGCCGTCGGTACTCCGCCGCAAGCCGATGGTAGCGCCGACCTGAAACACGTTTTCGCCGTGGTCGACAGCATCCTCGAACACGCTGACGGGCCCAAAGTAATCGTCAACAAGTCCACCGTGCCGGTGGGTACGGTACACCGCATCAAGGCACGCATCGCCCAGGCCGTGGCCGATACCAGCCGCTTCCAGGTGATCAGCAACCCGGAGTTTCTCAAGGAAGGCTCAGCGGTGGATGACTGCATGCGCCCCGAGCGCATCATCATCGGCGGCGCAGATGCGGCCGAAGTGGAGTTGCTACGCGAGCTTTACCTGCCGTTCAGCCGCAACCGCGAGAAGCTTATGGTCATGGATGCGCGCAGCGCCGAGCTGACCAAGTACGCGGCCAACTGCATGCTGGCCACCAAGATTTCCTTCATCAACGAAATCGCCAACCTGGCCGAGCACCTGGGGGCCGACATCGAAATGGTGCGCCGTGGCATCGGCTCGGACCCGCGCATCGGTTATGACTTCATCTACGCCGGCTGCGGTTTTGGCGGCTCGTGCTTCCCCAAAGACCTGCAAGCCCTGCGCCACAGTGCCGAGTCGGAAGGCTTCGAGACACAGTTGCTGCGCGCAGTAGAGTCGGTCAACGAGCAGCAGAAGGGACGGCTGTTCAGCAAGATCCAGCGCCACTACCCCGGCGGCCTGCGGGGCAAGGTATTTGCCCTGTGGGGGTTGTCGTTCAAGCCCAATACCAATGATATCCGCGAAGCCTCCAGCCGGGTCCTGCTGGAAGCACTGTGGGCCGCGGGCGCGCGGGTGCAGGCTCACGACCCTCAGGCCATGGAAGAAATCCGGCGCCACTACGGCCCGCGTGCCGACTTGCAACTGGTGCCCTGCAAGGACGATGCATTAAAGGGCGCAGATGCCTTGGTGATCGTCACCGAGTGGCAGGACTACCGCGTACTCAATCTGGACAAGGTGCCGCAGCAGTTGACCGACCGGGTGGTGTTCGACGGGCGCAACCTGTTCGAGCCCGAGCACATGGCCGCCGCCGGCCTGACTTATTACGGGATCGGCCGTGGCCAGGTGCAGCCAGTATGCCCGTACTGATTACCGGTGTGGCAGGTTTCATTGGCTACCACGTGGCGCGGCGCCTGTGCGAGGCCGGCATCGAAGTGGTCGGTATCGACAACCTTAATGCCTACTACAGCGTCGAGCTCAAGCGGGCGCGCCTGCAGGCGTTGTTCGGTTTTTCCAGCTTCCACTTCCATGCCCTCGACATCGCCAACCCTGCCGATTTGCAACCGCTGTTCGCCAGGCAGGCGTTCAGCGAGGTGATCCACCTGGCGGCCCAGGCCGGCGTGCGCTATTCACTGGACAACCCGGGTGCCTACGGCCAGGCCAACCTGGTTGGTTTCCTCAATGTTCTCGAGGCCTGCAGAGCGCAGCCACCACGCCACTTGATCTACGCCTCAAGCAGCTCCGTGTACGGGGCCAATGCCAAGCTGCCGTTCAGCATCGACGACCCGGTCGACCAGCCCGTGTCGCTCTATGCCGCCAGCAAGCGCGCCAATGAACTGATGGCGCACAGCTACGCCCACCTGTACCGCCTGCCGACCACCGGCCTGCGCTTTTTCACGGTCTACGGCCCCTGGGGCCGCCCCGACATGGCGCTGTTCAAATTCACCCGCGCCATGCTCGAGGGCCGGCCGATAGCGCTTTACAACAACGGCCTGATGGGCCGCGACTTCACCTACATCGACGACATCGTCGAAAGCATCGTGCGCCTGCGCCTGAAACCGCCCCGGCCAGCCGAGGGGAAACCACCCTGCCAACTGTTCAATATTGGCCGCGGTCAGCCGGTAAGGCTGCTGCATTTTGTCGAATGCCTGGAGGACGCCTTGGGTATCAAGGCCCAACGCGACTACCTGCCGCTGCAAGCGGGGGACGTGCTGGAAACCTGGGCCGAGGTCAGCTCACTGGCACGCTGGATCGACTTCTCCCCAGGCACATCGCTGGAACATGGCGTCAACGCCTTCGTTGGCTGGTACCGGGATTTCTACCGGGTTTGATCCACGCAATCACAACACGATCACAGGTAGCCTCATGAGCGATCCACTTGACCTCTCGGTACTGATCCCCGCCAAGAACGAGGTTGACAACCTGCCATCACTGCTGATGGAGATACGCACTGCACTCACGGCCGAACACTACGAAGTGCTGGTGGTCGACGACGGCAGCAGCGACGGCACCCTGAGCGTACTGCAACACCTGAAAAGCCAGGGCTACAGGCAATTGCGCATCCTGCGTCACGACCATTCGCTGGGCCAGAGCACCTCGCTGTGGCATGCCGCCCAGGCGGCCCGCGGCCACTGGCTGGCGACCTTGGATGGCGATGGCCAGAACGACCCGGCAGACATCCCCGGCATGCTAGCCCTGGTGCGCGCCAACCAGAACCTGGCCGGCGGCGTCAAGCTGGTGGCCGGGCACCGGGTCAACCGGCGTGACAGCGCCAGCAAGCGCTGGGCCTCGCGCGTAGCCAACGGCCTGCGCAGCCGCCTGCTCAAGGATGCCACGCCCGACACCGGCTGCGGGCTGAAGCTGATCGAGCGGGCAGCCTTCCTGCACCTGCCCTACTTCGACCATATGCACCGCTACATTCCGGCACTGATCCTGCGCCACAACGGCCGCATGCTGGTGCACCCGGTCAACCACCGGCCACGCCACGCCGGTGTCTCCAAGTATGGCAACCTGGACCGCGCCCTGGTCGGCATCCTCGACTTGTTCGGGGTGTGGTGGCTAATCCGCCGCACCCGCCTGCACAGCCGCCCGCAGGAGCTTGAAGGATGACCCGCGAAACCCTCTGGTTGATCATCGGCTTCGCGGGTCAGGCCGTTTTCACCGGGCGCTTCGTGCTGCAGTGGCTGTACAGCGAACTCAAGCGCCGCAGCGTGATCCCGGTAGGCTTCTGGTACCTGAGCATGCTCGGCAGCGCGCTACTGCTGACTTACGCCATCTACCGCCAGGACCCGGTCTTCATTATCGGCCAAAGCTTCGGCTTTCTGGTCTACCTGCGCAACCTGCAACTGATTGCCCGCCACCAGCAACTGAAGGAATAGCCCTTTGCCTAAGTTCAAGACAATCGGGGCCGAACGCCTGGCCCTGATCGCCCTCGCCGTGTTGCTGGTGGGCGCGGGAATCGGCTGGCGTCAGCCGATGAATGTCGATGAAGAACGCTTTCTCGGCGTGGCCCTGGAAATGCTGCAGAGCGGCAACTGGTTCATCCCACACCGTGCAGCAGAGATCTATGGCGACAAGCCACCGTTGTTCATGTGGACCGTGGCGCTGTTCAGCTACCTGACCGGCGCGCCCAACGTTGCCCTGTACCTGCCCGGGCTGCTGTCGGCGGCGACCATCACCTGGGTGCTGCATGACCTCGGGCGGCGCCTGTGGAACCGGCGCACCGGCGTGATCGCGGCCTTGTTGTTCCTGGCCACCTACCAGACCTACAGCATCCTGCGCACCGGGCAGATCGACAGTTTCCTGTGCCTTTGGGTTGCGCTGGGCCTCTACGGCATGCTGCGCCACCTGCTACTGGGGCCCGCCTGGGGCTGGTTCTACCTGGCTTGCGCATCCATGGGCCTGGGCATTATCAGCAAGGGGGTGGGTTTTGTTCCGGCGCTGATATTGCTGCCTTATGCCTGGGCGGTGCGCCATCGCTGGCGCGGCGTAGTCGCCATGCCCGGCCAGGGATGGCGCTGGAGCCTGGGGCTACTGTGGTTACTCGCCGGTTGCGCCGTGTGGCTGCTGCCGCTGCTGGTGTCGATCGCCCATGGCGGCGGCGCCGCAGAGCTGGCCTACCTGAAGGAAATCCTGCTGCGCCAGACCGCCAGCCGCTACGCCAATGCCTGGGACCATCGCGAGCCGTTCTGGTACTTCTTCGTCAAGGTCATCCCCAAGTACTGGCTGCCTCTGATCCTGGCCCTGCCCTGGCTGGTACCGGCCTGGCGCCGGCAACTGCAAAAGCACGATGGCCGCTTCCTGCTGCTGCTAGGCTGGGTGGCATTGGTGCTGCTGTTCTTCAGCCTGAGCACCGGCAAGCGCAAGCTGTATATTTTCCCGGCGCTGCCAGGCCTGATTATGGCCATGGCGCCGCTTGTGCCGTGGCTGCTCAAGCGCTGGTGGCAGCGTCGGCCGGGCTGGCACAAGGCATTCACCACAGCAGCCCTGGTATGGTTCGCCCTGTGGTTCGCGCGTGGTTTCGTCGAACCCGTGAAGGAGGGCCGCAACCCGCATGAGACGCTGATGAGCGACGCCGCACAGGCCACTGCCGGTGCCGAACTGGTGCTGGTCAACTGGCGCGAGGGGCATTGGCTATTTGCCCGGCAACCCATCGTGCACTTCGGCTTCACCGGCCAATCCAAAGTGGATGCAGCGGTCTACTGGCTGCGCCAGCACCCCACCGCCTTCGCCCTGGTTCCAGCCACCGAACTGGGCCAGTGCTTCAACGTCGACAAGGCACGCAAGCTGGGTGAAACCTCGCGGGCCAAATGGTATGTCGTCGGTGCAGATGCCGACAACGGTCAATGCCAGGCCAGTGCCCCCAACGACGTCTACCACTTCGCCTGGGCCGATACCTGGCGCAACCCGCTGGTCGTTGAGGAACACGCAGGGAAATGACCCACCAGACCCTGCCGGTCCGGTGGGCGCTTAGGCGAATGCCCGCCGAACTACAGCGCCTGCCCGATCAGGTACTGCTCCAGGTCAAACTCGCGCTCCCCTATCCATATCGCTTGCAATCCATCAAATCTCAAAATACTGTATGAATATTCAGTATAGCGAGACCGCGCCATGCAACTCATCGCCAAACTCGGCATCCTGGCCGATGCCGCCAAGTACGACGCATCTTGCGCCAGCAGCGGCGCGCCCAAGCGTAACTCGCGCGGCGCTGACGGCCTGGGTGCTACCAATGGCATGGGTATCTGTCACAGCTACACCCCCGACGGCCGCTGCGTATCACTGCTCAAGGTACTGCTGACCAACTTCTGCCTGTATGACTGCCAGTACTGCGTCAACCGCCGCTCCAGCAACGTGCCACGCGCGCGCTTCAGCCCCGAGGAAGTGGTACGCCTGACCCTGGACTTCTACCGGCGCAACTGCATCAGCGGCCTGTTCCTCAGCTCCGGCATCATCCGCTCGGCGGACTACACCATGGAGCAGCTGATCCGTGTGGCCCGGCTGTTGCGCGAAGAGCACAGCTTCCGCGGCTACATCCACCTCAAGGCCATCCCCGATGCCGACCCGCTGCTGATCGAAGAGGCCGGGCGCCTGGCCGACCGTCTCAGCGTCAACATCGAACTGCCCACCGACGCCAGCCTCAAGCGACTGGCGCCGGAAAAGCAAGGGCGCACCATTCGCCAGGCCATGGGCGTGATTCATCAGGGCCAGCAGGCCGTGGCCAACGAGCCCAGGGCGCCGCGCTTTACCCCGGCCGGGCAGAGCACCCAAGTCATCGTCGGCGCCGACAGCACCGACGACAGTACCTTGCTGCGCAATGCCGAGTCGCTGTACCAGGGCTACGGCCTCAAGCGCGTGTACTACTCCGCCTTCAGCCCGATCCCCGACAGCCCCGGCAGCGTGCCCCTCGCCGCACCACCGCTGCTACGCGAACACCGCCTGTATCAAGCCGACTTCCTGCTGCGTGGCTATGGCTACAAGGCTGGCGAGCTGCTGGGCCACAGCGGTAACCTGGCACTGGACATCGACCCCAAGCTGGCCTGGGCGCTGGCCAACCGCGAAGTCTTCCCGCTGGACGTGAACCGCGCGGAACCTGCGCTACTGGCGCGTATCCCCGGCATCGGCCTGCGCAGCGTACAGCGCCTGGTCGCCCTGCGGCGGGAGCGGCGCATCCGTTATGACGACTTGATCCAGCTGCGCTGCGTGCTGGACAAGGCACGGCCGTTCATCGTCACCAGCGACTACCGCCCCGCCCAGGCCGAGCTGCGCAGCGGCTTGCTGCGCGCGCGCTTGAGTGAGCCGCCAGCGCCCGTGCAGATGGGGTTATGGGGGTGATCGCACTCGACTGCGACGACCTGTTCGCCACCTGGCGCGACCAGGCCCGGGTGTTGTTGAGCCATGGCATCGACCCGTCGGAAGTCACCTGGTCGCAAGGCCCGATGGCGGACCTGCTGGCCGTGCCGGCAGCGCCGCCTGAAGGGCCTGGCCCTTTCCGGGCCAAAGTCCCGGCCGCACTGCTGAGCCAGTTGGAGCAGGCCTCGCGCTACCGTGGCGAACAGCGCTGGAACCTGCTGTATGAAGTGCTGTGGCGCGTCGCCCATGGCGACCGCACGGCAATGCTGGCCGGTGACCGGCTGGGCAGTGAGCTGCAACGGCGCATCAAGCAGGTAACCCGCGAGGCACATCACTTGCACGCGTTTGTACGCTTCGTGCCGCTGCCTGATGAACTGGCTGAGCACTTGCAACTGGAGCTGGTGGCCTATCACGAGCCGGCACACGACATTCTGCACAGTGCCAGCGCGCATTTTGCCGACCGCCTGGGGCGTTTGCGCTGGTTGATTGCCACGCCACAGGATGGCATTCGCTTCGACGGCCAGTCCTTCGACTACCAGCGACAGTGCCCCGAGCCCTGGCGCCAGTGGGCCCGCAACGCCGAAGACCCCGGCGCCGAACTCTGGCGCACCTACTACCGCCACACCTTCAACCCGGCCCGCCTCAACCCGGACGCCTTGCGCCTGCACATGCCTGGGCGGTTCTGGCGGCATTTGCCGGAAGGCATGCTGATACCGCAACTTGAAGGCCTGGCGCGCCAAGGCAAACAGCGGGACGGCCAAGCCCTTGAGGTGGCCTCGCAAACCGGCAAGACCATCAGCAAACCTGCGCGCTCGGCGTAGCCGCGGAGCCCGTTGCGGCCCCGTCGGGCACAAGGCCGCTGCTACAGCGAAAACATCATGCTCAACTGAAGAGCCTGGCCAGGCAGGCCAGCTTCTTCTTATACGAACGCCGCGCCTCCAGTGCCTGCTCCAGGCTCACCGGCAGGAACCGCGCCTGCTGGTTGGGCTGCATCTGCCCGATCAGGTCGAGGTCGGCACTGATCACCGTGCCGATCATGGCGTAGCCGCCCCCCGACACTGCATCGCGATGCAGGATGATCGGTTCCAACCCTGCCGGCACCTGGATCGATCCGATCGGGTAGCAGCTGTCGACGATATTGGACGGGTCCGACCCCGCACCGAACGGCTGCTCGCGCGGTTGGAAACTCAAGGCGCTGCCGCCTTTGTAGCGATAACCGATGCGGTCCGCTTCGGAGCCAACGGTCCAGGCGTCGGTGAAGAAACGTTGCGCTGCAGCTTCGGTCAGGCGGTGGAAGTACAGCCCAGGCACCACCCGCAACACCACCTCGCCCCCCAAGGCCTGACGCAGGGCCATGGGCAAGCTTGCACCGGCACGGGTCTTGCCGCTGGGCACGCCGACCGGCAGCAGGTCGCCCGCCATCAGTTTGCGCCCATGAAAGCCACCCAACGCGCCCAGCGCGTAGGTGGACCGGCTACCCAGTACCTCGGGCACATCGATGCCTCCGGCCACTGCCAGGTAGGCCCGGGCGCCCGCTGTTGGAAAGCCGAAACGCAACACTTGCCCGGCCCGCACGGCAAACGCCGTGTCCGGGCGCTGCTCGCGGCCATCGAGCAACGCTGGCATCTGCGCGCCGCACACAGCGACCAGTGCGTCCTGCCGGAACTCCAGCTCCGGCCCCACCAGCGCGCACTCCAGGCCCGCAGCGCCGGCCGGGTTGCCCACCAGGTGGTTGGCTGCGCTCAAGGCGTACTGGTCGAGTGCGCCGGACGGTGGAATGCCCAGGTGGTAGTAACCTTCGCGGCCCAGGTCCTGTACAGAAGTGGCCAAGCCCGGTTTGAGTACCTTGATCATGCCAGCACCTCCTGCAACGATTTGGGGTAGCCGACCGGGTCGGCGAGGAAGGCGTCCAGGGAAAACGCCACCGGGCGAATGCGCAGGTCGAAGCAGCCATCCTCCACCTCCGCCACCGCCCGGTCGTAGGTGCGGCGGTCGATAGGCTTGAACTGCACGATGTCACCCGGGCGGAAGAACACCATGTGCTCTTTCAGGTAATTCAAGGTCTGCTGCGGGTCGTAGATCGGTGCCGGGGTGACGCCAAACATCTGGTAGCCCCCGGCCCCGCGCACCGAGTAGATGCAACCAAAGCAACCGCCATGGCCCAGGGTGAGCTTGGGCGTGTCGGTACGGGGGCGCAGGTACTTGGGCACCTGCAGCTGCCGCTCGCGCTCGACCATCTGGAACATGAACGGCAGGCCGGCAACAAAGCCGACCATCGACACGAACCATGGCGCGCCACTGTGGGCGGCGATGAAGGCCTCGACATCGGCCAGGCCGTTGATGCGCGCGGCGTACTCCAGGTCAGTGCTGGTGGGGTCCTGGTGGCGATCCCGAAAGCGCATCAGGGTTTCATGGGTCCAGGGGTCGTTGTACAGCACCGGGATCTCGATGATCCGCGTCTGCAACGAACGCTCGGCCACCGCCTGCGCTTCGGCGCCGCGCACGGCTTCGAGCAGTGCCTCGGGGGCGATACGGTCCGGGTCGAAGCGGACCTGGAAGGACGCGTTGGCCAGGCACACATCAAGCACGCCATCCAAGGCCATGCGCTCCACCGCACGGGTGACGGCCATACCCTTGAAAAAGGCCTCCAGCGACATGCTTTCGCTGACTTCGGCAAACAGGTGCTCGTCGGCGCCGAAGCTGTAACGGATCGGGGTTGTAGCAAGCGGTTCGGCCATGACAGTTCCTTTTCTTGGAATCTTTATAGAAAGGCAGGCGAAAACAAAATGCACGGGCTCCGGCGTGTCTGTTTGCCGGATGCCTGACGGGTTCAGCGCGGTGCACGCACCACGATGCCGGCCGCATCCAGTGCCTTGCGCGTGGCCTCGACCAGGTCCAGCGCGCCCGGGGTGTCACTGTGCAGGCAAATGGAATCGAATTCGATCGCCAGGTCCTGGCCTTCGACCGTGCGCACCACGCCTTGGCGGCAAGCACGCAGCACCCGCTCGGCGACGGCCTGGGGCTCATAGCCACGCACATTGCGGGTAAACACGATCGACCCGCTCAGGTCGTACTCGCGGTCGGCATAGAACTCGCGAATCACCGGCTGCCCCATTTCCTGGGCAATGCGGCAGATCACCGAACCCGGCATGCAGTACAGCAGCAACTCGGGCTCGATCACCCGCAGGTTCTGCACCAGCAAGCGCGCCGCTTCTTCGTCACGCGCCAAGTGCATGTACAGCGCCCCATGCGGCTTGATGTGCTGCAGGCGCATGCCCTGGGCACGAGCGATTTCACGCAGCGCGCCCAATTGATAGAGCATGTCGTCCACCAGTTCCTGCGCCGAGGCATTTATGTGCCGGCGGCCAAAGCCGACCAGGTCGCGGAAACCCGGGTGTGCTCCCACCGCAACCCCAAGGGCCTTGGCGCGCTCGACGGTGCGGCGCATGGTGCCGGGGTCGCCGGCGTGGAAACCGGTGGCGATGTTGGCGCTGCTGATGTAGCCCATCAGTTCGTGATCGACGCCGTCGCCTATAGTCCACGGGCCAAAGCCCTCACCCATGTCCGAGTTGAAATCCACTGCTTGCATGACCGCGTCTCCTGGCACTTGTGACTGCATGCAAGCCACGTTAGATTCTCTACACCCCCTTGGGAAGATCTATAAACAGATGGGGTACCTTCTGAAAAACAGATACCCCGGGAGCCTACCGTGTCACTCACCCTGCGCCAGGTCCGCTACTTCGTTGCCACCGCTGAAATCGGCCAGATCTCCCAAGCGGCGATCCACCTGAACATCTCCCAATCGGCAGTGACCACAGCCATCAAGGAGCTGGAAGCGATGCTCGGCGTGCTGTTGTTCCAGCGCTCGGCCCAAGGCATGAGCCTGACCGAAGCCGGCCGGCACTTCTTGAACCGTGCCTACGTCATCCTGCGCAGTGTCGACGATGCGTTGAACAGCCCGCTTCCGGACGTGCGTGCCAGTGGCCTGTTGCGCCTGGCGGCGAGTTACACGGTGATCGGCTACTTCCTGCCGCACCACTTGCAGCGCCTGGAGCACTGGCATCCGGACGTGACCCTGGAGCTGTACGAGCAGGAGCGCAGCGCCATCGAGCAAGGCCTGCTGGAGGGGCGTTTCGACATGGCGGTGGTGCTCACCGCCAACCTCACCCACCCCGACATCGTCTCGGAAACCCTGTTCAACTCCGAGCGCCGGCTGTGGCTGCCCGGGCATCACCCACTGTGCGAGCGCTCGGCCGTCAGCCTGGCCGATGTGGCCTGTGAGCCGTTCATTCTGTTGACCGTGGATGAGGCCGAGCACAGTGCCATGCGCTACTGGGAGCAGGCCGGGCAACGGCCAAGCGTAAGGGTGCGGACCAGCTCGGTGGAGGCCGTGCGCAGCATGGTCGCCAATGGCAGCGGTGTGGCGATCCTGTCGGACCTGGTGCACCGGCCGTGGTCGCTGGAGGGCAAGCGTATCGAGACGGTGAGCATCAGCGACCCGGTCACACCGATGAGCGTGGGGTTGGCCTGGCACCGGGAACGGGCATTCAGCCCGGCGATGCAGGCGGTGCGCAATTACTTTCATGATGCGTTTCTGGCGCCGCAGCAGTTGTCGGCAAGGCGTTGATCCTGCCTTTGCAGGCCCGGCCTCTTCGCGGGCAAGCCCGCGAAGAAACCAACCCCCATCTCGAGCCGAACGTTCGCGCCGCAACGCCGTCATAACCTGAGCCGGTGCCGACACGCAAAGAGGACGCGAAATGACCCAGCCCGACCCGTCGTACGTCAAATGGCTTGAAGACCGCGCCATGCTCAAGGCCTCCCAGGCGCGCGCCAGCCTGTACTCAGGCCAGTCGCGCCTGTGGCAACAACCGTACGCCGAGGCCCAGCCACGCCGCGCCACCGAAATCGCCTCGGTGTGGCTGACCGTCTACCCCGACGCCATCATCGCGCCCGAGGGCTGCTCGGTACTCGGTGCCCTGGCCCACGAAGCGTTGTGGAAGCGCCTGTCGGAGATCGGCGTACAGGGCCTGCACACGGGCCCAATCAAACTGTCCGGTGGCATCCGCGGCCGCGAACTCACCCCCAGTGTGGACGGCAACTTCGACCGCATCAGCTTCGACATCGACCCGCTGTACGGCAGCGAGCAGGAACTGATCCAGATGAGCCGCATGGCCGCTGCGCACAATGCCGTGACCATCGACGACCTGATCCCCTCGCACACCGGCAAGGGCGCCGACTTCCGCCTGGCCGAGATCGCCCATGGCCCCTACCCGGGGCTGTACCACATGGTCGAGATCCGCGAAGAAGACTGGACGCTGCTGCCCGAGGTGCCCGCCGGGCGCGATGCGGTCAATTTACTGCCAGCTCAGTGTGACGAGCTGAAGGCGCGCCATTACATCGTTGGCCAGCTGCAGCGGGTAATCTTCTTCGAGCCGGGCGTGAAGGAAACCGACTGGAGCGCCACGCCGCCGATCACAGGCGTCGACGGCAAGACCCGCCGCTGGGTGTACCTGCATTACTTCAAGGAAGGCCAGCCCTCGCTGAACTGGTTGGACCCTACCTTCGCCGCCCAACAAATGATCATTGGTGACGCACTGCACGCGCTGGACTGCCTGGGTGCACGCGGCCTGCGCCTGGACGCCAACGGCTTTCTCGGCGTGGAAACCCGCGCCAGCGGCACCGCCTGGTCGGAAAGCCACCCGCTGTCGCTCGTCGGCAACCAGCTGATCGGTGGCATGATCCGCAAGGCCGGCGGTTTCAGCTTCCAGGAGCTGAACCTGACCCTCGATGACATTGCGCAGATGTCCAGGGGCGGTGCCGACCTGTCCTACGATTTCATTACCCGGCCGGCCTACCAGCATGCGCTGCTGACCGGCGACACCGAGTTCCTGCGCCTGATGCTCAAGGAGATGCACGCCTTCGGCATCGACCCGGCCTCGCTGATCCATGCCCTGCAAAACCATGACGAGCTGACCGTGGAGCTGGTGCACTTCTGGACACTGCACGCGCACGACATGTACCTGTACAAGGGCCAGACCCTGCCTGGCAGCATCCTGCGCGAACATATCCGCGAAGAGATCTACGAACGGCTGTCGGGGGAGCATGCGCCGTACAACCTGCGCTTCGTGACCAACGGCATTGCCTGCACCACCGCCAGCCTGATCGCCGCTGCACTGGGTATTCGCGACCTCGAACAGATTGGCGCAACGGATATCGAATTGATCAAGAAGGTGCACCTGCTGCTGGTCATGTACAACGCCATGCAGCCGGGGGTAGTCGCCTTGTCCGGCTGGGACCTGGTCGGTGCCCTGCCCTTGCCCGCCGAAGCGGTTGCCGAACGCATGCTCGACGGCGATACTCGCTGGATTCACCGAGGCGGCTATGACCTGGCCGGGCTTGACCCACAGGCGGCGGCTTCGGTGCGTGGCATGCCGCGTGCCCGGTCGCTTTACGGCAGCCTCGACAGCCAGCTGGACGAGGGTGATTCATTTGCCTGCCAGGTGAAGAAACTGCTGGCTGTGCGCCAGGCCTACGGCATCGCCACCAGCCGTCAGGTGCTGGTACCTGAGGTACGCAGCCCAGGACTGCTGGTGATGGTGCATGAGTTGCCAGCCGGGCGTGGTATCCAGATCACTGCGCTGAACTTCGGCCAGGAGGCAATTGCCGAGGAACTGCTGTTGACCGGCTTCACACCTGGGCCGGTGGTCGACATGATCAACGAGACGGTCGAAGGCGATTTGACCGAGGACGGGCGCCTGATGGTGAACCTGGACCCCTACGAGGCGCTGTGCCTGCGGATCGTCAACAGCAGCGGGCATGTTTGAATCTGGCGTGGCCCTGCCGTCGGCAAACCGGTTTCGCCCGCAAGCACGCCGCCTGCCCCGCGCAGTTGCCAGACTCGCAAGCCGGCTTGCCAGCCAAGAAGCCGGTCTTGCATTTACGGCGCTACGGGCATAGCGTTCGGAAGTTTTCTTTTCCGTGCCCAGGAGCAACTCCATGTACACCGGCATCGTCCAGGCCGTCCGCCCTCTGCTTGATGTGACCACCTACCCGGGCCACAACCAGTTCACCATCGACCTCACCCCGGAACTGCTCGACGAACTGAAAATCGGTGCCAGCGTCAGTGTCGAAGGTACGTGCCTGTCCGTGACCGAAATCGACGGCAGCCAGGTCAGGTTCGACGCCATGACCGCTACCCTCGAACGCACCAATCTGAGCAGCTTCAAGCCTGGCCGGAGCGTGAACATCGAACGCTCAGCGAAGATGAACGCCGAAGTCGGCGGCCACCTGATGGCCGGCCACATCGCCACTACCGCCGAGATCGTCGAGCTGTCGATCAAGGAAACCGGCGCCTTCATCAAGTTCCGCATGCCGCCGCGATGGGGCAAGTACGTGTTCCCGCGCGGTTTCATCGGGGTCAATGGCTGCAGCCTGACGGTCGCTGACGTGGAGGATAACGTGATCACCATCAACCTGATCCCGGAAACCCTGCGTCAGACTACCTTCGCCAGCTACCACACAGGTGAACTGCTCAACATCGAGGTCGACCACCAGACCATGGTGCTGGTCGATGTGGTAGAGCGCACCATCAAAGGTACCCTGGCCCGCGAAAACCTGTTGCCCTGAGGCCTGCACATGCTCCCTAACGCCCTCCCCGCGCGCACAGCCAGGCGTTTGCGCCTGCAGGTAATGCGCGGTCGCGTCGGCCTTGGCCTGGTCGCCGCCCTGTCGGTGCTGGCCGGCATGACCGATGCCATCGGCTTGCTGGCACTGGGCGATTTCGTGTCGTTCATGAGTGGTAACACCACACGCCTGGCGGTGGCCATCAGTGAAGCTGACCTGGCCCTTGTGCTACGCCTCAGTGGCGCCGTACTGGGCTTCGTTGCGGGCAATGCGCTGGGTGTGCTCCTGGCTCGCGGATTGCGCCGTCGAGCCTGGCCGGTGCTGTTGGTGGTTGCCGCACTGCTGGCTTTCGCGGCAGCGTGGCCGTTGCCGGCCACCATCCCTGCGCTGTTGGCGGCCACGCTGGCCATGGGCATGATCAATGCGGTCGTGGAACAGGTGAATGGCCTGCCCATTGGCCTGACTTACGTGACGGGCGCCCTGTCGCGTTTCGGCCGCGGCCTGGGGCGTTGGCTGCTGGGCGAGCGGCGCAATGGCTGGCGGGTCCAGTTGATACCTTGGGCCGGGATGTTGCTGGGCGCCGCGCTCGGCGCCTGGTTGCAACAACACCTGGGCCTGCAGGCGCTGGCCGGCAGTTGTGCGCTGGCCTGCGTGCTGGCATTGGTATCGCGGTTCATACCGCGTTCCTGGCAGCGTGGCTACATGCCGCGCTGATCATTCGATACGCGGGTGCTGCTGTGCCAGTTTTTCGCGCTTGGCTTCCAACTCGGCGATCTGCGCATCGATGTCCTCGATCTTCTGCTCGATGTTGTCGTGGTGCTCCTGCAGCAGTTCACGCGCCTCTTCGATGTCTGACGCCGCAGGGGCGGCGCCGCGCAGGGGCTTGTTGGCGGTTTCCTTCATGGTCAGGCCGGTGACCAGGCCGACAGCAGCGATCACCATCAGGTAATAGGCCGGCATGTACAGGTCGTTTGTGGTCTCCACCAGCCACGCAGCGAGGGTTGGGGTAAGGCCGGCGATCAGCACCGAGATATTGAAGGCGCTGGCCAGGGCGCTGTAACGGATGTGCGTGGGGAACATGGCCGGCAGCGTCGAGGCCATGACGCCGATGAAGAAGTTCAGCAACACGGCAATGATCAGCAGGCCGGCGAAAATAAGCCCAAGCACCCCACTGTTGATCAGCATGAATGCCGGAATGGCCAAGGCCAGCAGGCCGACACTGCCGACGATGATGAACGGCCGTCGGCCAAACTTGTCGCTGAGCAGACCGATGATCGGCTGCACGAACAGCATGCCGACCATGATCGCGATGATGATCAGCACGCCATGGTCTTCGCTGTAGTGCAGGTTGTGCGACAGGTAGCTGGGCATGTAGGTAAGCAGCATGTAGTAGGTGACGTTGGTGGCGATTACCACGCCGATGCAGGTCACCAGGCTGCGCCAGTGCTGGGTGGCCACCTCCTTGAACGACACCTTGGGCCCGGAGGCCAGGCCTTCACGATCGCCCTGTTCCAGCTTGTCGACGTGCTGCTGGAACGCAGGTGTTTCTTCCAGCGCATGGCGCAGGTAGAGGCCGATGATGCCCAGCGGCAGGGCCAGGAAGAACGGCAGGCGCCAGCCCCATTCGAGGAATTGTTCTTCACCCAGCACCGTGGAAATGAGCACCACCACCCCTGCGCCCAGCACAAAGCCGGCAATCGAACCGAAATCCAGCCAGCTGCCGAGAAAGCCGCGCTTGCGGTCTGGCGCGTACTCGGCAACGAAGATCGAGGCACCGGTGTATTCACCACCCACCGAAAAGCCCTGGGCCATCTTGGCCAGCAGCAACAGGATGGGCGCCCAGATACCAATGCTTGCATAGGACGGTATCAGGCCGATGGCGAAGGTGCTCAGGGACATGATCACGATGGTCGCGGCGAGGATTTTCTGCCGCCCGAACCTGTCGCCCAAGGCGCCGAAGAACAACCCGCCAAGGGGCCGGATCAGGAACGGCACCGAGAAGGTGGCCAAGGCCGCGATCATTTGCACGCTGGGGTCGGCGTTGGGGAAAAACACCTTGCCCAAGGCATAAGCGACGAAGCCATATACCCCAAAGTCGAACCACTCCATGGCGTTGCCCAGCGCGGCGGCCGTGATCGCCTTCTTCATCTTGGCGTCGTCGACGATGGTGATGTCCTTCAGGCCGATTGGCTGGACGCTTTTCTTGCGAGGTTTCATACCCGTATCCCTGTCGATGAATGCTCTAAGGGATCAGATACAACAGGACACTAAATAATTCAGCGCTTACTGTTTTTTTGTGCGTTTGCGGCACCCCCCAACGGCGCCCAAAGAAAAGCCGCTGCAATGGCAGCGGCTTTCATGACCAAGGCCTGGCTTCAGATACCGTCGCGCGCCAGGTCCATGGCGAAGTAGGTCAGGATCAGGTCGGCACCGGCACGCTTGATTGCGCCAATGCTTTCGCGCACCACCCGGCCTTCGTCGATGGCACCGGCCAGCCCGCCGAACTTGATCATCGCATACTCGCCACTCACCTGATACGCCGCCAGTGGCAGGCGCGAAGCGGCGCGGATGTCGGCGATCACATCAAGGTAGGCACCGGCCGGCTTGACCATCAGCACGTCCGCGCCTTCCTGCTCGTCGAGCAGCGATTCGCGCACCGCTTCGCGGCGGTTCATCGGGTTCATCTGGTAGCTTTTGCGGTCACCCTTCAGTGCAGTGCCACCGGCCTCACGGAACGGGCCATACAACGACGAGGCGAACTTGGTCGAGTAGGCCATGATCGCGGTGTCGTGGAAGCCGGCACCGTCCAGCGCGCTGCGGATAGCCTGCACCTGGCCGTCCATCGCCGCCGAGGGGGCAATGAAGTCGGCACCGGCAGCAGCGGCGATGACGGCCTGCTTGCCCAGGTTGGCCAGGGTGGCGTCGTTGTCCACGCCATGGTCATGCAGCACGCCGCAGTGACCGTGGCTGGTGTATTCGCAGAAGCAGGTGTCGGACATCACCACCATTTCCGGCACGGTGTCCTTGCAGATACGCGACATGCGCGCAACCAGGCCGTTTTCGTTCCAGGTGTCGCTGCCATCGGCATCCAGGTGGTGCGATACGCCAAAGGTCATCACCGACTTGATACCGGCGCGGGCATAGCGCTCGATTTCCTGGGCCAACAGTTTCTCGGGGATACGATTGACACCGGGCATGCTGGTGATCGGCACGAAATCATCGATGCCCTCTTCGACGAAGATCGGCAGGATCAGGTCTTCAAGGCGGAACTCGGTTTCCTGGAAGATCGTGCGCAGGGACTCGTTCTGGCGCAGGCGGCGGGGACGAACGGACGGGAATTGGTTGGACATGACAGCTCCAGGGAATTTGAACGGCGTATACCTTATGCCTGTCGCGCGCCAGTGAAAAGGCTAAATGACGAGATTGTGTCTTGCGTCAATGGCAACGGCCGGGGTTTGCCTGTGTTGGCCTCTTCGCGGGCAAAACCGCGCCCACAAATCCCGTAGGTGCGGGTTTACCCGAGAAGAGGCCGGTACAGGAATAAATTACTGCAGCCAGGGCGGCGTCACTTCCTCTGCCTTGGCCGGCCCATGCTCAGCCTCGGCGCGTGCTGCACGGCGGCGAGCGTCGTCCATCCGGGCGGCGTCGATCTCGCGCATCACCCCGGTTACGTCAGCTTCATGTTCGTCATCCTCGAACACCCCGGTCAACGGGCTGTCGGGCAGCAACTCGCCGGCCTCGTACAACGCCCACATCTCCTGCGCATAGCGGGTGCTTTTCAGCTCCGGGGCAAAGCGCCCGAAATAATGGGCCATGTTGTCCACATCGCGCTGCAGCATGCTGAAGGCGTGGTTGTTGGCGGCTGCATCCACTGCCTGCGGCAGGTCGATGATCACCGGCCCGTCCGGGCCGAGCAGCACGTTGAACTCGGACAGGTCGCCATGCACCATTCCGGCGCACAGCATCAGCACGACCTGGCGAATGACGAAGGCGTGGAACGCGCGGGCATCCTCCGCTTCCAGGTGTACGTCGTTCAGCCTCGGGGCCGCATCGCCATCGGCATCGGTGACCAGCTCCATCAGGAGCACACCGTCCTGGAAGTCGTAAGGCTTGGGCACCCTCACACCTGCGGCGGCCAAACGGAACAGCGCTGCCACTTCGGCGTTCTGCCAGGCATCTTCAGCTTCTTTGCGGCCGTACTTGCTGCCCTTGGCCATGGCCCGGGCCTGACGGCTGTTGCGTACCTTGCGGCCCTCCTGGTATTCGGCGGCCTGGCGGAAACTGCGCTTGTTGGCTTCTTTATAGACCTTGGCGCAGCGTACCTCGCTGCCACAGCGCACCACGTACACAGCGGCTTCCTTGCCACTCATCAACGGCCGTAGTACTTCGTCGACAAGGCCGTCTTCGATCAACGGTTCGATTCTTTTAGGTGTCTTCATCAGGCTGCGTTCAGGGTCCTGGCTTTGTTGGCGGACATCCTCTCACAGCCTGATGCGACTTGCTCGTCTGTCTTCAGGCCGGACGAATCAGGCGCCCTGCCCTACGCCAGCCACGGCCCCGCCGCGTGCCCGGCGCCGGGTCACCAGCACCCCCGAGCACACCACCAACACCGCCAGCACCATCGTCGAGACCACTTCCAGGCGATGATCCGGACGGAACAGCATCAATACCAGTACGCCGCTGATGAACAGGATCACGCCCCAGGTCAGCCACGGGAACAGCCACATGCGGTAACCCAGTGTCTTGCCCTGTGCCGTCAGGCGCTGGCGCAGGCGCAGCTGGGAAATGGCGATGACCAGATACACCAGCAAGGCAATGGCACCGGAGCTGGCCATGAGGAAGCCAAACACCTGAGCCGGCACCAGGTAGTTGGCGATCACCGCCAGGAAGGCAGCCCCCGTCGACAACAAGACTGCCACCACGGGTGTACCACTGCGGCTGGTTATCTGGGCACAGGCCGGGGCATCACCCCGGCGGCTAAGCGAATAGACCATGCGCGAGGCGGTGTACAGCGACGAATTGAGGCAACTGGTCACCGACGTCAGCACCACGAAGTCGATGATGGCCTTGGCATTTGGCACGCCGAGGGTGTCCAGCACCGTGACATAAGAGCCTTCGGTCGCCAGGCGTGGGTCGGTCCACGGTACCAATGCGATGACGATGAAGATCGACAGGATGTAGAACAGCGTTATCCGCCAGATCACCGAATTGGTGGCCTTGGAAATATGCTTGCCCGCCTCGTCGGATTCAGCCGCAGCGATGGTCACCACCTCGGCCCCGAGGAACGAGAACATGGTGATCAGCATCGCGCTCAGCACCGCACCAAAGCCGTTGGGCATGAAGCCCCCCGTATCCCACAGGCGCGAGACGCCGCTGACACCGGACCCCGGCAACAGGCCGAAAATGGCGCAAACACCCAGGGCGATGAAGCTGACGATGGCCACCACCTTGACCAGTGCCAACCAGAACTCGAACTCACCGTAATTCTTCACGCTGAACAGGTTGGTGGCCGTCAGCAGCAACGTGATCACCAACGACAACACCCAGATCTCCATCTGCGGGACCCAGGAGTTGATGATGGTAGCGGCGATATTGGCCTCGATCGGAATGATCAGCACCCAGAACCACCAGTACAGCCAACCGATGGTGTAACCGGCCCATTTGCCGATGGCGAGGTCAGCGTAGGTTGAGAACGAGCCGGTGTCCGGGGAGGCAACCGCCATTTCGGCCAGCATGCGCATCACCAGCACCACCAGGCCGCCCGCCAGGATATAGGCCAGGATGGTGGCAGGCCCCGCTTCGGCGATGGCGCGGCCAGAGCCGACAAACAGCCCGGCGCCGATCACGCCGGCAATGGACAGCATGGTGACATGCCGTGATTTCAATCCATGACTCAAATTGTTCTTGTGGATTTGCATGGTGCTACCTTGTTGTTTTTGTCATGCCCACGCGGGGGCCGCCGGCTGCACGTCACCGACGCAGGCGCGAAAAAGCCCGCCCTGCCCTGAATGGTGAGCAGGGCAGTACGGGTTGAGTAAAACGAAACCGCAGGAGGTGTTACCGGGGTGTCAGCTGGCAGCCCTCTGGTTGGCCGACAGGTCGGCCTTGGGGAAGCTGCCGCCCTGCAGGCCGACCTGCTCGCACACCTTCTCGACGATGTAGGCGCCGATCGGGATGGCCGAGGTAGCAGCTGGCGACGGTGCGTTGCACACGTTGACACTGCGTGCGGTGTTGACGAACAGGAAATCGTCGATCAGCTTGCCGTCGCGCGACACCGCCTGGGCACGCACGCCGGCCGGGTAAGGTGTGAGGTCGGCTTTGGTAATGCTCGGGCAGTACTTCTGCACCTGCTTGAGGTACCCGCCCTTGAACAGCGAGTTCTTCATCTCGATCAGGCCCGGGCGGAAGTTCTTCGCCAGCACCTTGAGGATGCCGGGCGTGGTCAGGGTCTGGAACAGGTCGCTGGGGCTGACATCGGTCTTGCGGTAGCCCTCGCGCTTCATCGCCAGCACGGCGTTGGGGCCTACGGTGACGGTGCCGTCGATCATGCGGGTCAGGTGCACCCCCAGGAAGGGCATCGACGGGTCGGGAATCGGGTAGATCAGGTGGTTGACGATCTGATTGTGCTGCTTGGGCAGCAGGTAGTATTCGCCACGGAACGGGCAGATCACGAATTCGGTACGCAGACCGAGCATGCTCACCACGCGGTCGGCCATCAGCCCCGAGCAGGTCACCAGGAAACGGCTGCGCAATTCATCGCGCTGGGTGCGCACGATCACTTCATTTGCCTGTTCCTGCAGGCCAACCACTTCTGCGCCATAGCGGATTTCGCCGCCGGCACGCTGGAACTCTGCGCCCATCGCAGCGGTGACCTGGGCGTAGTTGACGATGCCGCTGGACGGCACGAAGATGCCCCCCATACCGACGATGTTGGGCTCACGCTCGCGCAACTCGGCAGCCGACAGCCAGTAGCGTTCCAGGCCATTGGCCGCCGTGCGCTCCCACAGCGCCTTCATGCGCTGCATTTCCAGATCGTTGGTGGCGACCAGCAGCTTGCCGCACTCATCGAAATGAATGCCGTGCCGGGTGCAGAAGGCTTTGGTCGCCTTGTTGCCTTCCAGGCAGAAGCGCGCCTTGAGGCTGCCGGGGGTGTAATACACGCCGGCGTGGATCACGCCACTGTTATGGCCGGTCTGATGGCGGGCCGGGCCGGACTCTTTCTCCAGCAGGAGAATCTTCGCGTCCGGGTAGACCTTGATCAGGTGCATGGCCGTGGACATGCCCACAATCCCGCCGCCAATAATGATGAAATCGTACACAGCCTTACCTCACACGCAGGCATTGCCTGGCAGGCTCACCAAGGCCCGCACGGGGCCTGGTGGCATTGTTTTGTGCAAAAACGCGTGGGCGAGCGCCCGCCCCGCGCCCTGTCATTATTGCCCGCGCTGGTACAGCGGCTTGGGGAAGGCGACGTAACCACGCTGGCGCATCAGTTCGCGGCGCAGGCCCTCGTGCGGGGTGAAGCGATCGCGGCCATGCAGCCAGAACAGGTTGTTGATCAGCAGGAAACTGCCTACGCCTACCGGTACCGAGACCTTCTTGCCGCTGCCTTCCAGCGACTCGGACAAGGCGTTCAGCCAGATACCTTCCTCGTAGTTTTCCGGCTGCACGAACTGGTCAATGTAGCGCATGGTCGGCCGGCCTTCGGTATCGGTGTCGAATACCGAATGGAACACATCTTCGGCAACCTTTTTGCTCGGCGGTGCGGTCCAGCGCATTTCGCGACGGGCCATCGGGTGACGGAAGAACGCCTCGCACTGCTCCCAGTCGTCCAGGTGCAGCAGCAGCGAGTTGCCGCCTTCCATGTTCTTTTCGTCGATCTTCAGCATCAGCACATAGTCGGTGATCTGGTTCACGAACGTACCGTCGTTGTGCAGCTCCATCACACGGTGCGGCTGGCGCAGGTAGCTGTCGGAGTTGTCGCTGTTGACCACCACGAAGCGCGCATAGAACTGGCCACTCATGGCGTCATAGTTGGAACGGCCGATCAGGTGTGCACAGGCGGTGGTGAACTTGACCATGTCTTCGGCCTGGCTCACGTCGTCCAGGCCGATCGGGGTAATCAGCATGCCACCTGTGGCGCGGTCGAGGATGGTGTTGAGCAGCACCGGGCGCAGCGTGCCCTGGCACAGCTCGTCAAGGATTTCGCCTACACGAAAACGCAGGAACGACTTGTACTCCAATGCCTGCACCGGCCATTGGGCAACGGCCTGCACGAACGCTTCGACAGTTTCCCGGGCAAAGGTCAGTTCCAGCAGGCGCGGCGACTGTTTCGAGGGGGCGATGGTGTAGCCCTGCGGTTCGAGAGGCAGTGGCATGACAAGTTCGTCGATCTGCGTAAAGGCGTTCATGGCAGTGTCCTGGCTAAAAAAGTAGGTGGCGCCGTCCGGTCATGACCTGGATCAGTGCGGGCGAGGTAAAAATATCGCCACTAACTAAAAATGTCTACATTTTTATGTTTCAACGACACTAACCGCGTTTGTCCATTGTTTTTCGTCGGCAGAGGGTTTCGGTATGATCGGCAAAACGTTTTGAGGAACAGGATCTTGGAAGCGCTCGCCCCCCGACAAAACTCAGCATTCAGCGGGTATGAGAGGCTCAAGAAGGACATCATCCGCGGGGTGTTCAAGCCCGGTGAAAAGCTATTGATGAGCGCCCTCAAGGAACGCTACGACCTGGGTGTGGGCCCGCTGCGCGAAGCACTGTCGCAACTGGTGGCCGAGCACCTGGTCAACGCGATCAGCCAGAAAGGCTACCGGGTAGCGCCCATGTCGCTGGATGAGATGAACGACATCTACGACGCCCGCGCCAACCTGGAAGCGATGATCATTGCCCTGGCCATCGAGCGCGGTGACGATGCCTGGGAGGCGTCGGTGCTGGCCCACTCGCATACCTTGGCCAAGGTGGTGGAAGTGAAAACCCGCGAGCAGCGGCTGGATGTGTGGGACGAGCGGCACAAGGCGTTCCATACTGCCATTGCCTCGGGCTGCGGCTCCAAGCACCTGCTGCAGGCACGCACCTACCTGTTCGACCAGGCCGAGCGCTACCGCCACCTGTGGCTGACGCAGACGGTGTTTTCCGAACAGGCGCTGGCGCTCAAGCGCCAGGAGCATGCGGCACTGGTCGAGGTGATCCTCGCCCGGGATGCCAAAACTGCCAGCGCCATGATGCGCTCGCACCTGATGACACCGGTACCGATCATTGCGCAGATCATGCACGCCGAAGGCATCGGTGCCCGCTAGATGAATTTTTCTTAAATCGCCGGTTGTCTATTCTTTGGCACAATCAGTTCTCCATTAGATGCCCAGGAACCAGCATGCCTCGCGTACTGACCATCGAAGACGACGCCGTCACCGGCCAGGAAATCGTCGCCGAACTTACCAGCCACGGCCTGGAAGTGGATTGGGCCGACAATGGCCGTGAAGGCCTGGCCAAAGCCATTGCGGGCGGCTACGACCTGATCACCCTGGACCGCATGCTGCCCGAGGTGGACGGCCTGACCATCGTCACCACCCTGCGCAACCTCAAGATCGCTACGCCGATCCTGATGATCAGCGCCCTCTCCGACGTCGATGAGCGGGTGCGCGGCCTGCGTGCCGGCGGGGACGACTACCTGACCAAGCCGTTCGCCTCCGACGAAATGGCTGCGCGAGTCGAGGTACTGCTGCGCCGTAACAGCGTCCCCATGACCCAGACCCGCTTGCAGGTTGCCGATCTGCAGCTGGACCTGATCAGCCACGAAGCGCGCCGCGGTGACAACACCCTCAACCTGTTGCCCACCGAATACAAGCTGCTGGAGTACCTGATGCGCCACAGCGGCCAGGTGATCACGCGGATGATGATTTTCGAGGAGGTCTGGGGCTATCACTTCGACCCGGGCACCAACCTGATCGACGTGCACATTGGCCGCCTGCGCAAAAAGATCGACTCACCCGGCCAGTCGCCGCTGATCCGTACGGTACGGGGCTCCGGCTATGCCATTGCTGAACCCGTCTAAAGGCTGGAGCTCTTCGACCAGCCGCCTGCTGGCGCTGTACAGCTTTCTGTTCGTGGCCTGGAGCAGCATCCTCATGGGGGTGCTGTACTTCGAGGTATCCAGCTACCTGAACAAACTCACCCGTCACTCCATGCTGCAACGCCAGCACCTGTTCGCCCACATGAGCGGCAAGCAACTGGACGACGCCCTGATTGCCAGCCAGGCCTTCGAGGAGCGCAGCTTTGACGCCTACGGTCTGTTCGATAGCCAGCTCAACCCGATTGGCGGCACCGTGCGGGCCTTGCCCCCAGAGCTCAGACTGGACGGCAAGATCCATGAATTGGAACGCTGCCTGGATGCCGACGACCCACGCATGCCCCGCGACAGCTGCGACGCGGTGGCAATCAAGGTACAGGATGGCCGGTGGCTGGTGCTGGTGCGTGACAATGGCTCGTTGTTCGTGGTTACCCGGATCATCCTGCACGCCCTGCTCTGGGGCATCTCGCTGACCCTGATCCCGGGTTTTGCCGGTTGGTACCTGCTACGGCGCAGGCCGCTCAAGCGTATACGGGCGATCCAGGCCCAGGCCGAACTGATCGTCGCCGGCGACCTGACCCACCGCCTGCCACTGTCGGCCCGCCGCGACGAACTGGACATGCTTGCGGCGATCGTCAATGCCATGCTCGACCGTATCGAACGGCTGATGCATGAGGTCAAGGGTGTATGCGACAACATTGCCCATGACCTGCGCACACCGCTGACCCGTCTGCGCGCCCAGCTGTACCGTATTCGCCAGCAAAGCGACGTGGATTCTGCGCAAGCCGAAGCGCTGGACCAGGCCATCGGCGAAACCGACACCTTGATGGCGCGCTTTCGCGGGTTGTTACGCATCAGCGAGCTGGAAGACCGCCAGCGCCGCGCCGGCTTCGTCCAGCTTGACCCGCATGAACTGCTGGTAGAACTGCACGATTTTTACCTGCCATTGGCCGAAGATGGCGGCATTCATCTGCAATTGCACCAACCTGCGCAGCTACCGGCACTGCACGGCGATCGCGAGCTGCTGTTCGAGGCGTTGGCGAATCTGGTGGGCAACGCGATCAAGTTTACGCCCGAGGGTGGTCGGGTGCGCATAAGCGCCACGCTGGATGACAACGGCGTGCACATGGCGATCGAGGATAGCGGGCCAGGTATTCCCGAAGAAGAGCGGACGGCCGTACTGAAACGGTTCTATCGCAGCGATGAAGGCCACCGCCATGCCGGCTTCGGGCTGGGGTTGTCGATCGTGGCGGCAATCGTCGACCTGCATGGGTTCGGGCTGGAGATTGGCGAAAGCGAATTGGGTGGGGCCAGGCTGGTATTGCACTGCCCGCTTGCGGGCCTAGCGAAGTAAAAGCGGGGGCTGCTTTGCGGCCCTTCGCGGGCACGCACGCTCCCACTGGTTGGCGCGACATCTCAAGTGTGCGCTATCCCTGTGGGAGCGTGCGTGCCCGCGAAGGGCTGCAACGCAGCCCCAGTTGCTTTAGTCAGCCAGGCGCCAGGTCGTCGTGCCCTTGCTGTCTTCCAGCACTACACCCATGGCGGTCAGCTGATCGCGAATGCGGTCGGACTCAGCCCAGTTCTTGTCCGCACGCGCCTGCAGGCGCGCCTGGATCAAGCCCTCGACTTCAGCCGCATCGACCTTGCCTTCGGCACCGGCACGCAGGAAGTCATCGGCCTCCAGCTGCAGCACACCCAGCACATCACCCAGCTCGCGCAGTCGACCGGCCAGGCCAGCAGCAGCCTCCACGTCGCTGTCGCGAAGGCGGTTGATCTCGCGCACCAGGTCGAACAGAACGGCACAGGCTTCGGGGGTGCCGAAGTCGTCGTTCATCGCCACGCTGAAGCGCTCGACAAACGCTTCGCCACCCTTGGCCGCCACCCGTGGCAGGCCGCGCAGGGCGTGGTAGAAGCGCTCCAGCGCGCCCTTGGCGTCACGCAGGCTGTCTTCCGAGTAGTTGATCGCGCTGCGGTAGTGGCTGGCCACCAGCAGGTAGCGCACCACCTCCGGGTGGTACTTCTCGAGCACGTCGCGGATGGTGAAGAAGTTGTTCAACGACTTGGACATCTTCTCGCCGTTGATACGGATCATGCCGCAATGCATCCAGGCGTTGGCGTACTGCTTGCCGGTGGCCGCCTCGCTCTGGGCAATCTCGTTCTCGTGGTGCGGGAACTCCAGGTCGCTGCCGCCGCCGTGAATGTCGAAGCTCTCGCCCAGGCAGCAGGTGGACATGACCGAGCACTCGATGTGCCAGCCCGGGCGACCCGGGCCCCATGGCGATTCCCAGCTTGGCTCGCCCGGCTTGACGCCCTTCCACAGGACGAAGTCGAGCGGGTCCTGCTTGGCTTCGTCGACCTCGATGCGTGCACCGATACGCAGGTCTTCGATCTTCTTGCGCGACAGCTTGCCGTAGCCGACGAACTTGCCGACCCGGTAGTACACATCGCCATTGCCTGGCGCGTAGGCGTACCCTTTGTCGATCAGGGTCTGGATCATCGCGTGCATGCCAGCGATATGGTCGGTGGCACGCGGCTCCTGGTCCGGCGGCAGAATGTTCAGGCGGCGCTCGTCTTCGTGCATCGCGTCGATCATGCGGGCGGTCAGGGCGTCGAAACTTTCGCCGTTCTCGTTCGCCCGGTTGATGATCTTGTCATCGATGTCGGTGATGTTGCGCACATAGGTCAACTCGTAGCCGCTCTTGCGCAGCCAGCGGGTGACCAGGTCGAACGCCACCATGCTGCGGCCATGGCCCAGGTGGCAGTAGTCGTACACGGTCATGCCGCACACGTACATGCGCACCTTGTTGCCATCCAGCGGCTTGAAGACTTCCTTGGTTTTGCTCAGGGTGTTGTAGATGGTAAGCACGGCGGTTCCTCAGCTGCCCCAGGAGTCACGCAGGGTGACAGTGCGGTTGAACACCGGGCGACCCGGCTGGCTGTCTTTCAGGTCGGCGCAGAAGTAGCCTTCACGCTCGAACTGGAAGCGGTCCTCGGGCTGCGCCTGGGCCAGCGACGGCTCGGCACGGCACCCGCTGAGTACTTGCAGCGAAGCCGGGTTGATGTTGTCCAGGAAGCTGCCGCCCTCCTCGGTCTTTTCCGGGTTCGGCGAGCGGAACAGGCGGTCGTACAGGCGCACTTCGCACTCAACGCTGCCCTCGGCCGGCACCCAGTGGATCACGCCCTTGACCTTGCGGCCTTCAGGGTTTTTGCCCAGGGTGTCGGGGTCGTACGAGCAACGCAGTTCGACGATATTGCCGTCGGCGTCCTTGATGGCTTCGTCAGCACGAATCACGTAGCTGCCGCGCAGGCGCACTTCACCGGCCGGCTCCAGGCGCTTGTAGCCCTTCGGCGGTTCTTCCATGAAGTCGTCGCGGTCGATGTACAGCTCGCGGGAGAACGGCAGCACACGCACGCCCATGTCTTCCTTCGGGTGACGTGGCAGCTCAAGCTGCTCGACCTGGCCTTCAGGGTAGTTGGTGATGACCACTTTCAGCGGGCGCAGCACACACATCGCGCGTGGCGCGGTGCGGTCCAGGTCGTCACGGATGCTGAACTCGAGCATCGACATGTCGACCACACCGTCGGAACGGTTGGTGCCGATCATTTCGCAGAAGTTGCGGATCGAAGCCGGCGTGTAGCCACGGCGACGGAAGCCGGACAAGGTCGACATGCGTGGGTCGTCCCAGGCATCGACGTGCTTCTCGTCCACAAGCTGCTTGAGCTTGCGCTTGGAGGTAATGGTGTAGTTCAGGTTCAGGCGGCTGAACTCGTACTGGCGCGGGTGTGCCGGCACCGGCAGGTTGTCGAGGAACCAGTCGTACAGCGGACGATGCCCTTCGAACTCCAGGGTGCAGATCGAGTGGGTAATGCCCTCGATGGCGTCCGACTGGCCGTGGGTGAAGTCGTAGTTGGGGTAGATGCACCACTTGTCGCCGGTCTGGTGGTGGTGGGCATGGCGAATGCGGTACAGGATAGGGTCGCGCAGGTTCATGTTTGGCGAGGCCATGTCGATCTTGGCCCGCAGCACACGCTCGCCGTCCTGGAATTCGCCAGCCTTCATGCGGGCGAACAGGTCGAGGTTTTCTTCCACGCTACGCTCGCGGAACGGGCTGTTCTTGCCCGGTTCCTTGAGGTTGCCGCGGTATTCCTTGGCTTGCTCAGGGGTGAGGTCGCAGACGTAGGCCTTGCCGCGCTTGATCAGCTCGACCGCCCAGTCGTGCAACTGGTCGAAATAGTCGGAGGCATAGCGCACGTCGCCGGCCCAGTCGAAGCCCAGCCACTTCACATCGCTCTGGATGGCGTCGATGTACTCCTGGTCTTCCTTGGCCGGGTTGGTATCGTCGAAGCGCAGGTGGCAGACGCCGCCGAATTCCTTGGCCAGGCCGAAGTTGACGCAGATCGACTTGGCGTGGCCAATGTGCAGATAACCATTGGGCTCCGGCGGGAAACGGGTGACGATACTGCTGTGCTTGCCCGAGTCCAGGTCGGCCTGGATGATCGGCCGCAGGAAGTTCGCAGGGACAGCGGGGGCGCCTTTGGCAGCGGCGTTGGGCGCGTTGTCGGCAGTGGGCTTGCTCATAGGATCCTTGAATGCGTGTGTCCAGCCTGGGTAGGCCGATTGAATCAAAGGGCCTATCATAGCCGAAGCAGTCAAGCTGCTGACAGCCGCGCCCGGACAAACTGATGTGATTTATCACGGCTTTTTGCCGCAGCCTGGCAAAATGGCCAGTGCGCGCCATGTGTCGTGATCGCCTGAACATACGTCAGGTGATAACCGGCGCCCTGCGCACCCTAATTTCTGATTGCCTTGAAAGAGCGAGTTTCAGCATGTCCAAAGTCAAACTGACCACCAACCACGGCGACATCGTCCTGCAACTGGACGCCGAGAAAGCGCCACTGACTACCGAAAACTTCGTTCAGTACGTCAAGGACGGCCACTACAATGGCACCGTATTCCACCGTGTGATCAAAGGCTTCATGATCCAGGGCGGCGGCTTCGAGGCCAGCATGAGCCAGAAGAAAACCCGCGCCAGCATCCAGAACGAAGCCGACAACGGCCTGAAGAACAAGAAGTACAGCATTGCCATGGCCCGTACCATGGAGCCGCACTCCGCCTCGGCGCAGTTCTTCATCAACGCCTCCGACAACGACTTCCTCAACCACAGCGGCAAGAACGTGCAAGGCTGGGGTTATGCCGTATTCGGCGAAGTGATCGAAGGCCGTGAAGTGGTCGACGCCATCGAAAAAGTGGCCACCGGTTCCAAAGCTGGCCACCAGGACGTACCGAAGGACGACGTGATCATCGAGAAAGCCGAGATCATTGAGTGATTCTGCTGATCTCTGATCTGCACCTGCAAGAAGAACGCCCGGATATTTCCCGGGCGTTTCTTGATCTGCTCGATGGCCGCGCCCGCCACGCCAAGGCCCTGTACATCCTTGGTGACTTCTTCGAAGCGTGGATTGGCGACGATGCCATGACGCCCTTCCAGCAGTCGATCTGCCAGGCCATGCGCCGGCTGAGCGACAGTGGCACGGCCATCTACCTGATGCATGGCAACCGTGACTTCCTGATTGGCCAGGCCTTCTGCGATGCCGCTGGTTGCACCTTGTTGCACGACCCCAGCGTGATCGAGCTGGGCGGTGAACAGGTGCTGCTGATGCATGGCGACACCCTGTGCACCCGCGACCTGGGCTACATGAAGATGCGCCGCCTGCTGCGCAATCCGCTGAGCTTGTGGATCCTGCGCCACCTGCCGCTGTCGGCCCGCTACAGGCTGGCGCGCAAGCTGCGCAATGAAAGCCGTACACAAACGCGGATGAAGTCCACTGAGATTGTCGACGTCACGCCGGAAGAAGTACCCAAGGTGATGGCGGCGCATGGCGTGCGCACCCTGGTGCATGGCCATACCCATCGGCCAGCGATTCACAAGCTGGTGGTCGATGGCCAACCGGCACGGCGTATCGTGCTGGGCGACTGGGATCGCCGCGGTTGGGCCTTGCAGGTTGACGAGCAGGGCTTTCAGTTGGCGCCGTTCGAGTTTTCCTGACATTACAGGGTCTCGCGGGCAAGCCCGCAGGCCCCTGTAGGAGCGGGTTTACCCGCGAATGGGCCGGCGCAGGCTGACGCCTCAGGGCTGGCTGACTACCGCCCCCTTGTCCCGCTCACTGATCACCACTTCCCGATACGCCGGGTCTGCCTTGATCTGAGCCTCGGTAAACGGAATCACCGCCAGTTGCTTGGCCGCAAATGCCTTGGTCTGGTCACTGGCATGCGCCGAAGCCTTCTCACTCGACTGGGAAAACGCAAGCAGGCCACGGGCGTCTGGCCCCTTGTCGGTAAAGCTGACCAGTTGCAGGTAGCTGGTGCCACTCACCACCAGCCGCTTGCCCTGCCCGTGCGGCACGCTGTAGATCGCGTTGTACACCCCTAGCGCCTGCGGGCCGCCCGGTACCGGCGTACCATCAAGGGCCTGTTGCACCTGCCCCCAGCGCGCTTCCCCGGCCACGCCACTTTCACTGACCTGCTTGAGCGACGCCAGTGCTGCCTGATGTACCAACCTGCTCACCGCCGCCTGCTCGACAGCCAGGCCGCGCGGGGTGTGCTGCGGGTCGGCCGGGTTGAATGCCACTCGCCAACTTTCCGGGTGCTCGGCCAGCGCATTGAACAGGTTCTGGAAGTGCACCAGGCCCATACCACTGTCGAGGTCGGCCTTGCCGTTCCAGGCGGTCAGGCTGCTGCACACGGCCTGCACATCTGCGCTGGCACCCTTGCACCATTGCAGCAGGTCTGGCAACACCAGGCTGGCCAGGTACACCTCGTCATCGGTGACCATGCGCTGCAGTTCATCTACACCTAACCGGGCTTTGCCCTGCAGGCGCTGCAAGGCAAAGCGGCCACGCATGCCCAGCGGCTGATCATTACGGCTGACCAGTGGAGAGTAGCCGGTCAGCGGCTGCGCCGGGTTGGCCATCCAGGCCGGGTCGTTGGAGTTCTGAACGAAGTCTCCACGCTCCAGGCTTGGCAGCAGCCGCGCCGGGAAGATGCCCGGTTGCGCCGCCTGCGCGTCAACCTTCCACTGGCATGCGCTCCGCGAGCCATCCAGCACCACCAGGCGCCCTTGTGCCTGCGGGTTGCTGCAGGTATCCAACAGTTGCTGGTCAACATAGGGCACTACCGACTGGTTCAGGTACAAGGCCCGCCCTCCCTCGTCCACGGCCAGCGTGTTGACCCAAGGGATACCTTGCAACTGCTCGACCGATCCCTTCAATGCCGCCAGGCTGTCGGCTCGGTTGATCTGGTACCACTGCTGCAACACCCGCGAGTTCTCAAGGTTGGCGTCTCGCACGCTGTAGGCCGCCTGCGCATCCCAGTCCAGGCGGCCTGGCCATTGCACCACCGGGCCGAACTGCGAACTGTAGACCGGCCGCTCAATCTGGCTCAGGCTGCCATCCGTGCCCTTGACCGCCACACGGATGGTTTGCCGGGCCATCGGCAGCGACTTGCCATCGAGCACATAGCGGGTCGGGTCTTTGGGGTCGAGTTGCAGACGGTAGAGCGTGAAGTGCTTGGAGGTGTCGACGGTGTGCGTCCACGCCAGGTGCTGGTTGAAACCGATGTTGACCACCGGCAGGCCCGGTAGCGCCGCGCCCATCACATCAAGCTGGCCGGGAATGGTCAGTTGCATCTGGTAGAAGCGCATGCCGCCCATCCACGGGAAGTGCGGGTTGGCCAGCAACAGGCCGCGGCCATTGGCTGAACGCTGCGCGCCTACTGCTACCGCATTGCTGCCGCGCTCCGCGGCGAACCGCTCCTGCCGGGCCAACGCGCTGGCAAAGCCCGCGGATGATTGCTGACGGGCCAGCGTTGGCGGTTGCGCCCCTGCCAACGCCTCAACGAACTGCCCGACACCGCCCTCGGCCAGTAAACGGCGGGTCAGTTTGACCAGATCCTGGCTGCTGATGGGCCGCACCCACTCACCATCGCCACACTCGGCGGGCAGCCCTTGACGACGGCGTTCGACCAACGCCCGGTTGTAGCCGCTGGCGTATCCCGCCAGCAACGCCTGCACCGGCGCGGGTTGCGCCTGCAGGAAGGCATCGACCGCCGCTGAGCTATTGAGCCAGGTGAAGAACAGGTCGCTGGTCAGGTTGTCACGCTGCTCCAGGGTCTTGCCCTTGGCGCCGAAATAGCGTGAGCGCTCACCGCTCACGGTCAGCACTTCATTGGCGAGCAGGCATAGGTTGTCCTGGGCGTAGGCATAGCCGACGCCATAGCCCAGGCCACGCTCATCCTTGGCCACGATATGCGGTACGCCGTATCGGGTATAGCGGATCTGGGCACTGGCGTCGGCTATCGCGGGCTGCGCCTGCACACCGACGCTGAAGGCCACCAGGGCAGCGGCCAGGCCGGCGCAAGTCATGGGACGGCAAAGTGGAAACACGGGCACTCCTCGGGTTCGGGGGTCATCCCGATCAGACGAATGGCCAGATGAATATTTTACGTATTACAAGGCGATGGAACGTCTTGATGAGAAACAGGCATTTTTTTCACGAATGGGTTGCAGTTTTTGCGTGCTCATTCGTCCTAGTAAGTGAGCCACCCACATTTCGGGTTCGTCCACGAAAAGGAGCATTCGCATGTACAACCCGCAAACCTCGATCCAGGCCGGGCGCGCGCCAGGCAAAGCGTCCAAGGAACAGGACGTATTTGCTGAAGAACGAATCGGCAACGAACAGATCCGCGAGCTGTTGCGCACCTTCGGCCTGCGCACCAGCCTGATCCGCCTCAAGGTTATCGATGCCTTGCACGCCGCCGACCGCAATGGCCGCAGTATTGGCGTACGCGGGGTGCACGCACAACTGGAACAGCTGGATATTCCGCTGTCGTTCCTCAGTGTGCGTGAAGTGCTCAAGCGCCTGTGTACCGAAGGCGTCATACAACTGGGTAGCGACAAGTGCTACAGGCTCAACCCCCAGGCGCGCGCCGTACTGGAGCAAACACCCTCGCGCTGAGCGCATGGCCGGCCATACCTGGCCGGCCCGCGCAGATCAGGGCTTGACCTTGCGCCGCAGAATGCCGTTGATCACCACGACCACCACGGCAATGGCGATGGCCAGCATCTGGAAGGTCTGCTCACTGATCGTGCCCTGCTTCTGCAGGTGGGACAGGCCCAGCATCAGGCCCAGTACCACCAGGATGATCAGAAGTGAATATTTGAGGCGCTGCACGTGTGTCATCGAATGTTCCTTGCAACATCAGGGGCAAATGGCTCGCAACGAGCCGCGGCAATGATACAACGGTCACCGCCCCCGGCGCTGGATTTCCTGCTGGGTGGGGTGACGTCAGCCTGAAAGCATGGGGCTTCCTAGCACCCACGCCGGAGGCACCATGTACAAACCCCTGTTGTTCGCATCGCTGTTACTGACCCCGCTCTCGCTTCATGCACTGGACACCCAGCAGACGCCGGCCGAACACCTGCTCGAATTGGGCCGCGAGTTGGCCACCCATGCCGGTGCCAGCCAATGGCAACAACTGTGGCAACGCGTACGCCAGGCCGGTTACCTGCAGACCGAAACTGCACCGGTACATTTCAGCGTGCCCACAGCCCGCTTGCCCGACCTGGCCCGACAAACGCTGGCGCAGGCCGACCAGGCACAGCCTCTGAATCAGACCCAGGTACTGTACCGCCGCCACTTTGCCGACCAGGTCATCGGCCAGCGCAACGGCCAGCCGTTGCACGCGCTGTGCCTGCTGGTCGATTGGCGCACGTTGCCGCCGGGCATGCGCGCCACCCCTCAAGCCTATCTGGGTAGCGCCAGCTTGCTGAGCAGCTACCCGTGCGATTGAGGGGTGCCGCACCCGCTCCGCATCATCGCGAGCGACACGACAGGAAACCAGGAAGCACAGCCAGATGTCGACGCCATTTCCTACAGCGCCAGATATCGCTGCCTGCAAATCCTGTTCACCGAAGCTACAACCCCCAACCCATATGCCGCCTAGCGACGCGCCTCGGCTGTCGCACAGAATTTGCTCACACCTTCGACATAACGCCGCGGGTGATCGGGTCGCACATCCCATCTACCCCGAAGGAGCGCCATATGCAAATGCCAGATTTGAGCCAGATCGATATCAGCCAACTGCCCCACTCGCTGCAGGCACTGATCGACTGTATCGGCATCGAAAACGCCTACCAACTGACCTGCGCCTACGGCGGCAGGCCCAAGTACATCCCCAAGCACCGCGAGCGCACCAAGCTCGCTGACGTGCTGCCGGCCGAAGCGCTCGACGCACTGATCAAGCGCTTTGCCGGGGTCGCCCTGGAGATCCCCAAGGCTGACCACTTTCTGCGTCAGCTGCGCAACCAGCAGATCCAGAAGGAAAGCGCCAACGGTTTGTCCCGCAGCCTGCTGGCCAACAAGTACGGCCTGAGCCTGCGACAGATCGGCAACATCCGGCGCCAGGAGCTTTGCACGCGCTGACGCCCGAACACCTTGGCTGCTATTCGCGGCGGCCTTAACCCACTAGATAGAGCGAGCTTCCCGATATGTCGTTAGATAACAGCCTTATAGGCTCCGTGATCAATGCCCTGCCGATGGACCGCATGATCGCCGGTCCCTTGCAGGCCATGGTCCAGGCGCAGGTCACCGCCAGCAAATCCTACGCCGACTTCCTGATGCAGGTATGTGTCCAGGATGGCAAGGCAGTAGCCATCCAGTTCGACTACGACGAAACCATCGTCGACGAACAGGGCGAATACAAAGGGGTGGTCAGCAAGACCATGAAAGTGCCGCTGATGGCGGCCATTACCCACCCGAACATTTCCATCGAAGAGGGTAATGTAGAGTTCGAGCTGGTTATCAACCAGATGTCGGAAGATGTTTCCAACAAGGACATGAGTGCAGAAGCTACCGGCTCACTGGGATGGGGGCCGTTCAGGCTTAACGTGAAAGGCAGCGTGAGCCACAAATCCACGCAAACCCGTAAAACAGACACCCGTGCCCGCTATGCCTTCAACACGACCCTGAAGCGTCAGGAACCGCCCGAAGCGATGATGAGGGTAATCGAGTTCCTCACTGACGCCGCAACCAAGCCAACCATTGTCCGAACCGCCGCACTGGAAAGCCCGGACGAAATATCCCAGGCGGACACCTTGAAACGGGCCGCGCCTGCAAACCTACCGACCCCGTAAAACGCTAGCGCTTGACCCATAGCCCCTCCTGCCGGTAGCGGGAGGGGCACACCCTGGCCTGAGGAGTCGAATCGTTGCAAAAGCCCCCCGCCCCCATGACCTCCATTGACCTGCGTGAAATTACCCGCGGCCTGCAAGAAGCCGCCAGTGCCACCAACAGCCTGATTGCCCAGCAGTACATCAACCTGTTCGACCAGTTTTTCGAGTGCGACACCCAAGCGCTGGGCGCCCCCATGAAAGCCAAGATGGTCGAGGTGGCCATGGATGGGCAGCACATCATGCGCGTCCCCCTGTTTGCGCTGGTGTCACCGAAAGGCCTGGCCCTTGAGCGCATGCAGGTCGACCTGTCGGTAAGGGTCAAAGGCACCGAGGCGCAGCAGGCACTGCTGACCGCAAGCGAGAGCAAGGCCGCGAGCTTCAAGGTCACCATTGGTGGCCAAGGCCGCCAGGGCGAAAACCGCGACCCCGACGAAGTGCAGATCCGCATGCAGTTCCAGGCGAGCGAACCGCCAGAGGCCCTGAACCGGTTGATCGAGGAATACACCAACCTGATCGTCCCGGTACGCGCCACCACTCCACCGCCCTCACCCGACACCAACGAGTTCATCGAGGCGGCCACCGTCCGTTGATGGCCGCCACGCTGCGGGCCTAGAAGTCGCGCTTGTAGAAGATGTCCAGAGAGCTTGCCAGCCCACTGGCGGCCTCGAGGTAAACCTTCTTGCTCAGCTTGTAACGCAACGCGATCGTGTTGGCCGGTTCGAACACGCCCACCCCGTAACGAAGGCTGAGTTTCTCGGTAAGGTTACCGCTGGCGACCACGCTGGTGCTGTTGCCAGAACCTTCGGTATCCAGCTGAAAGTCGTCGATCCCCAGGCTCGACGCCAGGCTGCCGGTTATGCCGGCGCTCCCGGCAAGGCCCAGGCCCAGGGCCGCCTCGGCGAGCATGTTGTTATCTTCGCCGGTATTGCCCAATGGCCGCCCCAATACCAGGTACGAAAGCGCCTGCTCTTGGCTCATGGCCGGCTCCGAGAACACTTTGGTCGTCGGCTGCTCGGCGCTGCCGCTCAGGCGGATGCCGGCTATCACATCGTCAACCTTGCGGATCGCTTCGATGTCCAGGTATGGCTGGTCAATCGGGCCGGCGAACAGCAGACGCGCCCGGCGTATGGTGAGGCGCTGGCCGTAGGCACGGTAGCGGCCGTCTGCCAGGCTCAGTTCGCCACGGGTATCGAGGTTATCGCCGATGTGCACATGACCCAGCAGGTTGGCAGTCAGCCCGAAGCCGCTGAACGACAGCTTGTCGCGGCCGACTTCGACATCGATGTCCATGGCCATTGCCATGGGTGGTTTGCCTTCCTCGGTCTGGTGACCGACGATTACCGTGTCATCCGACACCTTGACCGTGGACGGCGGCAGCTCTCGTACAGTGATCTTGCCCTTGGGCACCTGCACCTTGCCGGTCACCGCCAGCTTGTCATCGATCAGGCGCAAGGTCAGGTCCGGGGCAACTTCCAGTGTGGCGTAGGGCTCGACCGCGACCGGCAGTTGCTGGCCTTGCAGACGCACGTCCATGCCCAGTGCCTGCCCCCAGGTGAGGTTGCCGCTCAACTGGCCACGTCCCGCCTCGCCACTGCGCCAGTTACCGTTGAGCTGCACTTGCTCGCCGGCAATCAGCGCCTGCAATGACAGGTCCTGAAGGCTGGCCGGCAGCTCGGCGCCACTGACTTCGCCACCGCTGAGCATCAGGTTGCCGTTGACCTGAGGTGCAAGCAAGGTGCCTGAAAGCCGACCACTGCCATTGAGCTGCCCGGCCAGGCGTTCGACCATGGGCACGAATGGGCGGGCCACCGACAGGTCCAGCCCGGCCAGTCGGAAATCACCCGACAACGGTTTGTTCTTGCCCAGCGGATCGAGCCGGGCGTTGACGTTCAGCTCACCCAGGCGCTCACCGCGAAACGCCAGGCGCGTATCGATGCGCCGCGGTGCCAGCGTGCTGTCCAGGCGCAGGGCCTGGTAAGGGAAATCGACCCAACGGCCTTTGTCGCGCACGCGCAAGGTGCCACCACTGGCATCGACAACGACAGTGCCCTTGGGGCCGCTGGCCGGGATGTCCAGGTTGATATCGGCATTGAGCAGGCCTTGCCAGGCAAAGTCCTTCGGCAGCCACTGGGCCAGGCTGCCCAGCGGGAACTGCTTGAGGTGGTAGCGCAGGCGCGGTTCGGGGGCCAGCCGCTGGTCGTCGCCACACAGGCTTGCCTGGCCGGAGCGCCAGCAGTGGGCCCCGAAGTCAAGCTGGCCGCTGGCCAGCCGCTGCAGGCGTGCGGGCGCCTGCAACTGCCAGTCCTGGCCACCGGCCTGGATGCGGCCAGTGGCCAGGCGCCCGCGCCAGTCACCTTTGTTCAACTGGCCATCCAGGCCAAGGTCGAGCTTGAGCTGCGGGCCATCCAGCGCGAGGGTCAAGGCCTGTTGGCGAATGTCGCCTTTGCCGTTGGCCTGCAACGTGCCCAAGGCGGTATCACCCAGGTGGATACCGGTTGCCTTGAGCCCGACTACACCGCGTTGGGCGTTGTCCAGGCGGGCATCCAGGTCCAACTGCTGCAGGCGGTTTTCGCCCTGAGCCAAGCGCTGGCCCTGCAGGGTGAGCGTACCTTGCGGGGCCTGCAAGGTGCCGGCGACATCCAGCCGGCCCTTGACCCCGCCTTGCAGCCTTGGCCACAACTGGCCCAGGCGCGGCAAGTCAAGGTCGACTTGCCCCGCCAGGCGCTGTTGCACGCTGCCACTGCCGTTGATGCGGTTGTCACCCAGCTGGATAGCCAGTGCGCCCAGGGTCCAGCTTTGCCCTGCCCCTTGGGCCTCGGCCTTGAGCATGGCTGGCTGGCCACGCAGGCGGCCTTTGAGGTCAAGCTGGGCATCGAGGGTAAGTGCATCGCCTTTCAGTTCGCCTTTGCTGCGCAGTGGCCCCGCCAGGGTACCGGGCAGCTCGGCCAGCCAATAGGCCGGGTCGAGCGCGGAGAGCTGCAGGTCGACATCCCAGGCCAGGGTGTCGGCAAAACGGACGGCGACACTGCCGGCTGCCTTGCCCTGGCCGGCGGTCAGCGCCAACTGCGGCAGTTTCACCTGGGTGAGGTCACCTTCGAACGGGCTGGCCAGGCTGAACGCTCCTGCAGGGCCGTCCAGGTCCCCCGTGAAAGTCCCCTGGTAATTGCCATCACGATAATGCACCTGGGTATTGAAGCGCTTGAGGGTGACCTCGGGCGGTGTCTCCAGAGGGTACAGACGCAACCACGGGAAGTCCTGCCAGTCCAGCTGCGCATCGGCGCTCAGGCCTTGCTGCCAGTCAGCCGTGGCTTGCAGCTTGACCCGTTGGCTGTCGCTGGCGGTCAGGTCCAGGGCATCGAGCCTGGCGCCTTTACTGTCAACCAGGCCGGACAGAAGCAAGGCGATCGGTGACTGCTCGGCCGGCAGGCTGGCCCTGCCAGACAGTTGATAGCCATCGAGCAGATCGCCCTTGGCATCGAGCTCGAGCGCGTTCAATTGCAGGGTGTCAGGCAACGCACCAGCCGGTTTGAAAGCGTCGGAGCGGATGTGCAAGGTCGCCGGCAGGTGCTCGGCCAATGCCTGCAACTGCCCGCTCAATGTGGCATCGAGGTAACCACTGCTGGTGCCGGCGAGCTCCAGCGTCTTCTGCAATTGGCCTTTGGCCGTCAATGCCAGTTGCCAGGGTTTTTCGTCTACCGCAGGCAACTGTAATTGCGCCTGTAGTGTTACCGGCCAGTCGCCTTCGGGTTGCAGGTCACCCTGCAGGCTCAGTTGCAGGTCGTCGCGCAGCAGCCGCAGGCTGTCGATGCGTATCCCGCTGTTGGTCCAGTGCGCAGCCAATTGCAAATCGCCAAGCAGGTCGCTGCCATCCAGGCGCAGCTGCCCGACCTTGACCTCACCCAGTTCGATGGCCAGCGGCAAGCGCAGGGTCGGCAATTGCAGCGGGGCGCTCTCGGTCGGTTCGGTGCTTGGCGCAAAGGCCATGTCAATGCGGTCTGCCTGCAACCGGTCAATGCACAAGGTAGCGCGCAGCAAGCAAGCAGGCGACCAGGCCAGCGACGGCGCCTGCATCTCTACCGTGCTGCCGCCGTCGGCCCAGGTCAGCCGGCTGGCCTGCCAACTGCCCGCCAGGCGACCCTGGAAGTCGGCCACTTCAAGCCCGGGCACCTTGCCCAGTGCCCAGCGGCTGCCGGCCTGGGTACCCAGCAGCAAGCCGAGCACCAGGCCCACGCTCGCGACGCCCCCCAACAGGCCCAGTGAAGTAAATTTGATTACGCGTTTCACAGCTCGGGCCCCATGGAAAAGTGCAGGCGAATGCCCCCTTCGTCATCCAGCGCCTTGGCCAGGTCCAGGCGCAGCGGCCCGACCGGCGATACCCAGCGCACACCAAAGCCGACACCGGTCTTGAGGCTGGGCAGCTCCAGGTCGTTGAACGAGTTGCCTTGGTCAACGAACGTCGCGACCCGCCATTTTTCGGTCAGCGAATACTGGTACTCGACACTGCCTGCCACCAGGTAGCGCCCGCCAATACGGTCACCGTCGCTGTTCTTCGGCGACAGGGTCTGGTAGTCGTAACCGCGCACACTCTGGTCGCCACCCGCGAAGAAACGCAGCGACGGCGGAATGTTGTTCTTGAAGCCATTGGTCGCACTGCCACCAAACTGTACGCGCCCGAGAAAGCGGTGGTTGTGGCCGAGCGTGGTCAGGCCTTTGAGCAATACGTTGCCGTGCAGCAGGTTGGTGTCGGAAACCAGCCCTTCCTTGGCACCTTGAACATCGAACTGCAGGCGATAGCCGTTGTGCGGATCGATACGGTTGTCACTGCGCAGGAAGGAATAGCTGACGCCTGGCATCAGCAGGTTGCTCAAACCGGAGTCGTCACCCAGGCGATATTCTTCGCGTTGGTACTTGAGCGAAATCACCCGCTGCCAGCCACTGGGCAGCTTGCTGTGCCACTCGGGGCCGACCGTCAACAGCTTGCTGAGCGTGTCGGTGCCGGCAAGCTCCTCGTTCTGGTAGCCACCGGCAAAGCGCAGCTTGTCGGTCAGCGGCGGATCAAGCGGAATGTCATACCACAGGCCGACGTTCTGGCGCGGGGCCGACAGTTCGGTTTCCCAGCCATAGCTGTGGCCTTGTGGGTTGACCCAGTGGCGGGTCCAGTTGGCCTTGCCGCGCGGCCCGACGTCGGTCGAGAAGCCCAGGCCAAGGCCCATGGTGCGTGGTTTACGGGTTTCCAGGTGAACATCCACCGGGACGTCTTCGCCCACAGCAGCAGTGGGTGCCGCATCCACACGCACGCCTTCGAAATAGCCGCTCGATTGCAGGTCGTTGTTCAGCTCTGCGACCAGTTCCGAGTCGTAAGGGGTACCCGGCTTGAACGACACCATGCGCTGCAGCAGGTCCTCGTCCAGCGGCGCGTCGCCACCGAAGGTGACGGCGCCCAGGCGATAACGCGGGCCACTCTGGTAGACCAGTTCGATATCCGCCACACCCGCTTGTGGGTCAACGGCCAGGCGCTGGCTACTGAAGCGTCCACTGAAGAAGCCATAGCGCGACGCCTGGTTCTGGATCAACCGCTTGGCATCCTCGTAATGGCCGTGATTGAGCTGTTCACCCGCACGCAGGGCCTTGCTGCTAGGCACGCGGAAGGCCTTCATCTCGCTGGCAGGGCCCTCGATGCGCACGGTCACGTTGCGCAGGCGAATCGGTTCGCCCGGGTTGATGCTGATGATCAGTTGCGGGGGATGGTCGGCGTCGCTGGCGGGCTTGACCTCGGTATCGATCTGCGTTTGATAGTAGCCAAGTGCCTGCGCCGCTTTGCGCGCCTGCTCCTCTGCCCCGCGACTGAAGCGTAAAAGTGCTTCTTCGTCGCGGTCACCCAATGTGCCTATATAGCCTTCGACATTGGCCTTGAGCGCCTTGTTGGCCGGTTTCACCTTCACCAACAACTCGCTCTGGCCCCATGCTGCGAAACTGGCGACCCAGAATACCAGGCCCCAGGTCAATCTTCCTGAATACGTCATGCGGCGCATGCTACCAGAGCCAGGCGCTCAAGGGAGCCGCCCGGCGGCCTGTTCAGGCAAAAGCGGGTTTTGAAGAGACTGGATTAGGATGAAAGAACACCCTCTCTCGGATTGGTCCTACAGCTACTTCACCAATTTCCTCATAACCCTGACGCTGGTAAAAAGCCAGGTAGTGCTCGTTACCGGTGTCCAGCACCACCCCTTGGGTGCCTGGGTCTTCCGCGCACCAGTCGTGCACAGCTTGTAACAATTGCTCGCCGTAGTGCTTGCCCTGAAATTGCGGATGCACCCCCAGCAAAGGCAGCACATGCACCTGGTCAGTGGGCAGACAGCTGGCCAATGCAGCCTGGTAGTCCATGTAGCGCCGCGTACAGCGCAGGCCGGTACCCAGCATCATGCGCAGGCGCCAGGCCCAGCTGTCGGCCACGCCCAGCCGGCGCTGCGGCGGCACGATCAGGGCCAGGGCAATCAGGCGGTCCTCGACCAGCAGGCCGATGGCGGGCAGTTGCAGGTAGAAGTGCTGGCGCACCCATTCGCGCACCATCACCCGCAGGCGCCGCTCATACCCCGGGCGCTGGGCTTCGAAGATGTAGGCGAAGGTGGGCTCGTGGCGGTAGGCGTTGTACAGCAGCGAACGTGCCTCGCGGCTGTAACCATCGTCGAGCAGGCAGACACGGGCCGGGGCGGCTGTGGTTTCGGGCATTGCGGGCAGACCTCCTGGAATGGGCGTTCAGTGCCTTGGAGGTGCCCCAGCGTGCTTCGTTCACCCCCAACAGCACGTTAGCAGCAGGCTCGCCTGGCCGCCATGCTGGTGATGCAGGTCGATGTCGGCTAGCATCGCGCCTTTTACCGGGATTGTCTTTCCATGAAGATCGTCTGTTTCAACATCAACGGCCTGCGGGCCCGCCCGCATCAGCTGGCGGCGCTGATCGAAAAGCACCAGCCGGACGTGATCGGCCTGCAGGAAACCAAGGTCAGCGACGATCAGTTCCCGCTGGCCGACGTGCAGGCACTGGGTTACCACGTGCACTACCATGGCCAGAAAGGCCACTACGGCGTGGCCCTGCTGTCGCGCCAGCCGCCGCTGAGCCTGCACAAGGGCTTTGCCACCGACGAAGAGGATGCCCAGCGCCGCTTCATCTGGGGTACCTTTGCCGATGCCAACGGCAGCCCGATCACCATCATGAACGGCTATTTCCCCCAAGGCGAAAGCCGCGACCACCCCACCAAGTTCCCGGCCAAGCAGCGCTTCTACAGCGACCTGCAGGCACTGCTGGAAAGCCAGTTCCGCAACGACCAGCCAGTGCTGGTGATGGGCGACATGAACATCTCGCCGCAAGACTGTGATATCGGCATTGGCCCGGACAACGCCAAACGCTGGCTGAAGACCGGCAAGTGCAGCTTCCTGCCGGAGGAGCGTGAGTGGATGGAACGTTTGAAAGGCTGGGGGTTGGTAGACAGCTTCCGCCACCTGTACCCGGAGGTGACCGACCGTTTCAGCTGGTTCGACTACCGAAGCCGCGGCTTCGAGGACGAGCCCAAGCGCGGCCTGCGCATCGACCTGATCATGGCCTCGCAGCAATTGCTGCCGCGCATCAAGGCAGCGGGCGTGGACTATGAGCTGCGCGGGATGGAAAAGCCGTCGGACCATGCGCCGATCTGGCTGGAGTTGAGCTGATTCGGGTGACGGGCCCAAGGTGCACACCTTGGGCCCACACTCACAACCCCAACCTCAACGCCTCCCCCACCCCCGCCCCACGCACATCGTCCGCCGCGCTGACCAAGGCAAAGTTATAAGCCCCATGCGACCAGTACCGCGCCTCCAGCTGGCCATCGACCCGCTGCCCGTCCGGCATGCGCCGATAAAGGTCGCCCGGCGAGCGCAGGAACAGGCTGATGCGCTGGCCCTTGCCATCTTCGAATACCAGTAATGCAGCCGGCCCCTGCTCGTTGCTGAGCAAGCGGGCGCCCACCGGTTTGAAGCCATACCCCGCCAGGTCCGGTAACTGGCCCACCCGGCTGAAATGGCGGCCTAGCCAGTCGCGCAACCGCCCAGGATCACTGGCCTGGATATCCAGTGCTTCACTGCTGGCAAACAAACGGTGCGCCTGAACAGCATCAGCCATGGGCAGGTCGACCCGCGCCAAGGTTGCATCGCGCACTTGCCAGCCGCCCAAGCCCCCCACACCCAACGCCAGCATCACCACCGCCGCCGCCGCCCAACGCCGCTGCCGACGCTGGCGCAATTGCCGACGCAACTGGCCAAGGTCCAGCTGCGCCGCACCGGGCAGCTCGCCCAATCCGGCCAGCGCTGTGCGCAGCCGCCGGGCATCGGCGCGCCAGCCTTCCACCCGTGCCGCAGCTTGCGGGTTGGCCGCCAGCCAGGCCTGCACTTCGGCCCGGCGCACAGGTTCCAGGCGCTCATCGACGTAAGCGTGCAATTCGTCATCGCTGGGGATCAGGCGCTTCATTTCAGTCTCCGCAAGGCCGGGGGCTGGGGGTTGCCCTCGGTCAGTTCGCGCAAGGCATTGCGCGCGCGCGACAGGCGCGACATCACAGTGCCGATGGGGATGCCCAAGGCCTGGGCGGCCTCTTTGTAACTCAAGCCTTCGATGCTGACCAGCAACAACAAGGCACGCTGCTCCGCCGTCAGCCGGGCAAACGCCTGCAGGTCGGCCTGTGCCAGGACGATGGTTTCGAGGTTGTCACCGACCGGCTCATCGTCGTGCTCGTTACGGCCGAACCAGGACAACCAGCGCGCATGCAATCGCTCGCGGCGCTTACCGTCGAGGAACTGTCGATAAAGGATGGTGAACAGCCAGGCACGCAGGGCATCAGCGTCCCGCTGCTGGTCGCGACGGCTCAGGGCCCGCTCGACCGTGGCCTGCACCAGGTCGTCGGCGCTGCCCGGCTCGCGGGTCAGCCACACGGCAAAGCGGCGCAGGCGGGCCAGCAGCTCGCGCCACTGGTGGTCGTCCAAATCATGCATGGCTAGGTCCCGGCCTCTGGGGTTGTCAGTGTAAAGGGCAGACGCCTGTGAACACATTCTATTCCCGATGAGGGAATAACTTTTTCTCTGACACGTCGTACTGGCACCTTCACTGAACCGGACGATGACCATGAACACACCCTTGCACGGCTCGGCCAAAGCCTTGCGCCTGGCCGCCATTGGCGGCGTGCTGCTGGCCGCAGGTGCCGGCTTTGCCTATGCCGCTGGCTGGCTCGGCGAACCCCGACTGACGCCACAGCGCATCATCGACACCTTCGAAGCCCAGGCCGGGCATTACCCCGGCTACCGCAAGAACCACGCCAAGGGCTTGTGCGTGAGCGGCTACTTCCAGGCCAGCGGGCAGGCCGCCAACCTGTCCACGGCGCGCGCCTTCAGCCAGCAACGGGTGCCGGTGGTGGGCCGTTTTGCCATCGGCGGCGCCAACCCGTTCGCCCCGGATACGGGTATACCCGTACGCAGCCTGGCGATTGAGCTAAGCACCGACGATGGCCAGGTCTGGCGGACCGGCATGAACAACCCTCCGGTGCTGGCAGTCAGCACGCCGCAAGGGTTCTACCAGCAAGTACTGGCGAGCGCACCAGACCCGGCAACCGGCAAACCGGACCCTGGCAAGCTGCAGGCGTTCTTCGCCGCTCACCCGGAAAGCGCGGCGTTTCGCCAATGGGCGGCGGGCTACAAACCCAGCGACAGCTTCGCCAACACGCAGTACCACAGTATCAATGCCTTCCACCTGATCGACGCAGCGGGTGCGGCCCACCCGGTGCGTTGGCAGCTCGAGCCACAAACTGCATTTGCGGCATTACCCGCGCAGGTTGATGACAAGCAATTCCTGCAACACGACTTGCAGCAGCGCCTTGCCCAAGGCCCGTTGCGCTGGACGCTGCGCCTGGTACTGGCCGAACCTGGCGATGCCGTGGACGACCCTGCCCGGCCGTGGCCCGCCGAGCGGCGCAGCGTGGACGCTGGCACTCTGGTACTGGAACAGGTAGACGCCCCCGAGCAAGGGGCCTGCCGCGATCTCAACTTCGACCCGCTGATCCTGCCCCGCGGCATAGAGGCGTCAGCCGACCCGATCCTCGCCGCCCGCTCGGCCGCCTATTCCGAATCGTTCAACCGCCGTAGCCGCGAATCGCTCAGCACCGGAGCCAAGCCATGAAACCTCAAGCCTTCCACCCTTTCGCCCGCGTGTTGCACTGGCTGATGGCCGTGCTGATTCTGGCCATGCTGTTCATCGGTGTGAGCATGGTCGCCGACCTGTCGCTACGCCACCCGGTGCTGATCAGCCTGCACAAGGCCACCGGGCTGGCCCTGCTGGTGCTGGTGGTACTGCGTATCGCTGTGCGCCTGACCCTACCTCACCCGCCCCTGCCGAACGACCTGCCAAAACTGCAGCGCTGGGCCGCCGGAGCCTCGCATCTGCTGCTCTATGGCCTGATGCTGGCCATGCCGCTGCTGGGCTGGGCCATGCTGTCGGCAGGCGATTACCCGCGCCCGCTCGGCTTGCCCGCCATCGCCCCCCACAACCTGCAGCTATATGCCGTGCTGCGCCAGGCCCATGGCTGGGCCGGCTACCTGCTGTTCGCCACGGTGCTGGTGCATGTGGGGGCCGCCTTGATGCATGCGTGGGTGCGCCGTGACGGTGTGTTGCGTAGCATGTGGCCTGGCCCCTTGCACCGCAGCGAATGAACGGTAGCAGCACGGGGTTCGACAATCGATAATGATTCCTAATAATATCGGTTTTGTTTGCCACTCTGCCCCGGACTGCCCATGAACGTCGCAAAGGATCCTGCAACCCTCCTGCCTGCCAGCACCCTGAACCTGCGCCCGCTGTTGCTGGCCAACATGGCCTGCACCATGTCGATGATGGCGTTTGTCGCCCTGATCGGCCCGATAGCCCGCCAGCTTGGCATGGCCACCTGGCAAGCCGGCGCCGCCGTGACCGTGGCCGGCGTGGTCTGGGTGCTGCTGGCCCGGCCCTGGGGTCGCGCGGCAGACCGCCTGGGCCGCCGGCGCATCCTGCTGCTGGGCAGCGCCGGCTTCACCCTGGCCTACTGGCTGCTGTGCCTGTTCGTCGAAGGTGCACTGCGCTGGATGCCGGGGGCGACCTTGGCGTTCATCGGCCTGATGATCGCGCGTGGTTGCATCGGCGCCTTTTATGCCGCCATCCCGGTAGGCTGCAATGCGCTGATCGCCGACCATGTCGAGCCGCAACGCCGGGCGCGGGCCATGGCCTCACTGGGGGCGGCCAACGCCGTCGGTCTGGTGGTCGGGCCGGCGCTGGCCGCACTGCTGGCGCGGCACAGCCTGAGCCTGCCGTTCCATATCATGTCGCTGCTGCCGGCCACTGCCTTCCTCGTGCTGTTTTTCACCCTCAAACCACAGGCGCTGCCGCACAGCCACGCCCCCAGCCCGGTGCGGCTGAACGACCCGCGCCTGCGCCGGCCGCTGCTGGTGGCATTCAGCGCCATGCTCAGCGTGACCGTGTCGCAGATCATCGTCGGTTTCTTTGCCCTTGACCGTTTGCATCTGGGCCCTGCCGAAGCGGCCCAGGCGGCTGGCATCGCCCTGACCACCGTGGGTGTGGCACTGATGCTGGCCCAGGTGATACTGCGCCAACTGGAGTGGCCACCGCTGAAGATGATCCGGGTGGGTGCCACGGTATCGGCACTGGGCTTTGCCTGTGGCTCGCTGGCCACCACGGCCCCCTGGCTGTGGGCTTGCTATTTTGTTGCGGCGGCCGGCATGGGCTTCGTCTTCCCGGCGTTTTCGGCACTGGCGGCCAATGCCATGCAGGCCTCCGAACAAGGCGCCACGGCCGGCTCCATTGGCGCCGCCCAAGGCATGGGCGCGGTGATCGGGCCGCTCGCCGGTACCTTGGTGTATGCCCTTGATCCGCGCTTGCCATTCCTGGCCGTGGCCGTGCTGTTGCTGCTGGTCGGGCTGTGGCCAATGCCGCGTGAGCAGCGGGTTTGAGAAGCACAGCGCGCAAGGGCGCAGAGTGTGTTTTAATGCGCATCGCTCATTATTATTGACACCTCTGATTACAAGGCGGCTATGGACACGGGGACGCGACTCAAACTGGTGCGTGAACGCAACAACCTCTCCCAACGGGAACTGGCCCGTCGCAGCGGGCTGACCAATTCGACGATCTCGCAGATCGAGCAGAATCGCGTCAGCCCTTCGGTCAGCTCCCTGAAAAAACTGCTCGAGGGCATCCCCATGAGCCTGGCGGAGTTTTTCAGCTTCGACGAGCCGGTGCGTGAGGAACGCTACGTATTCCGTGGTGGCGAACAACCCGACCTGGGCCGCAATGGCCTGCGCATGCTGCTGGTCGGCGCCAGCGTCGAAGGCCGCCAAATGCGCATGCTGCGTGAGCTGTACGCACCCGGCGCCGACTCTGGCGAGCCGATCGTGCACGCTGAAGGCGAAGAATGCGGGTTGGTCACCCGTGGCACCGTCGAGCTGTGGGTCGACGGCCAGGTCAGCGTCCTCAATTCGGGCGACGGCTACTACATCCCCACGACCCTGCCGCACAGTTTCAAGAACATCGGCCCGGATGAGGCCGAGATCATCAGCGCCAACACGCCGGCGAATTTCTGATCTTGACGCACAGACCGTCACTGAGCGCCCGGGATGTCTATCAGTGCCTGCGTAATGTGGCCCTTGGCGTGCACCACCTTGAGGTGGCTGCACGCCGCGAGGGTGGCTTGGTCGATGTCGGTATCCAGGGCTGGCAACTGACGTTGGCCTTGGATACTGAAGGCTTGGCGCATTGCGTTCATTGCCAAGCCCCCGGCGGCGAACAGGCCGGGCTCGAGCACTGGCAGCGCTATGGCACCAACCCCACCGACCTGCTCAGCCTGTGGGAGCGCACTCAGCTGGAGAGGCTGCTGGCCCCCTGACGCAGCGCCTCCTCGACAAAGTCCAGGCGGTCCTGGCCGAAGAACATGCCATCACCGACAAAACAGGTGGGCGCGCCAAACACCCCGCGCGCCACAGCGGCCTCGGTCGCCTGCTTTAGCGCGGCTTTTACTTCGCTGTCAGCGGCCAGGGCATGAAAAACCTGCGGGTCGAAACCTGCCTGCACGAGTGTTTCATTCAGCACAGCGCTGTCGCTCAGGTTGCGGCGCTGTACCCACAGCCCGGTGAACAGCACCGATAGCAATGCCTCGAACCGATCCGGTGAATGCAACTGGGTACCTGTCACGCCGCGCATCAACGTCAGGGTATTGACCGGAAAGCCCGGCGGCACCCCGAACGGCACACCGTAGCGTTGGGCAAAGCGTGCCAGGTCGGTGAACATGTAGCGCCCTTTGGCCGGGATCATGGCCGGCGAAGCATTGCCGGTAGCCTGGAAAACCCCGCCAAGCAGCATTGGCCGGTAGCGCAGCGTAGCGCCGTAGCGGGCACACAGGTTCGGCAGTTGGGTCCAGGCCAGGTAACTGGCCGGGCTGCCCAGGTCAAAAAAGAAATCGACAGACGTGTGCATGGTGACGGTCCTTGCGTGTTAACGGGGGTTTACCAGCGTTCCATCCAGGGGCGCAGGTCCAGCTCGAACGTCCAGGCGTCGCGGGGCTGGGCGTGCAGGAACCAGTAACTGTCGGCAATGTGCGCCGGGTCAAGGATGCCATCCTGGTCTTTGAGGGCATAACGCTCGGGGAAGCTGTCACGGATGAAGGCCGTGTCGATGGCTCCGTCCACCACCACATGGGCGACATGGATGTTGCGTGGCCCCAACTCGCGCGCCATGCTCTGTGCCAGGGCACGCAAGCCATGCTTGGCGCCGGCGAAGGCGGCAAAGCCGGCTGCGCCGCGGGTACCGGCTGTAGCGCCGGTGAACAGGAGGGTGCCGCGCTCACGCTGAACCATGCGCCGGGCCACCGCCTGCGCGGTGAGGAAACCGGCAAAGCAGGCCATTTCCCAGATCTTGAAGTACTTGCGTGGGGTTTCCTCGAGAATGCTGCACGGCACATTCGCGCCGATATTGAAGACAAATGCCTCAATCGGACCTATATCACGCTCGATAGTCTCCACCAGCGCGGTCACCTCCTCTTCCTTGCGCGCATCAGAGCCAAAACCGTAGGCCTGGCCGCCAGCGGCGTGTATTTCCTCCAGTAGCGGCTGCAGTTTGTCGGCCTGGCGCCGGGTTACGCAGGCAATATAGCCCTCACGCGCAAAGCGCTTGGCGATCTCACCCCCAGTGGCGTCGCCCGCCCCGATCACCAGCACGACTTTTTGTTGGTCTGACATGCCTGCCTCCATGGGTAAATGATCGTTTAGTAAACGAACGCTATGCTATGATCGCGGTCATCGTCAAGCCTGTCTGCCGAGGCATGTGAATGCGCTATTCCAACGAACACAAACAGCAAACCCGCGAACGGTTGCTGGCCAGCAGCGGCGCGCTGGCCAAACGCGGGGGTTTTGCCAGCACCGGCGTGGCCGGGTTGATGAAAGCGATCGGCCTGACCGGCGGTGCCTTCTACAACCACTTCCCGTCCAAGGACGACCTGTTTACCGAGGTGGTACGCCAGGAGCTGAGCAACAGCCCCCTGGCACGCCTGGCTTGCCAAGGCGCCAACCGCGAACGCCTGGGCCGCTGTCTGCAGCAGTACCTGAGCCTGGCCCACCTGCGCAATGCCGAAGGTGGATGCCCGCTGCCGCCGCTGGGTGTGGAAATCGCCCGGGCCGACACGCCGGTGCGTGAAGTGGCTGAGCACTGGCTGGTAGAGCTGCACCAGGCCTGGAGCACAACCTTGGAGGATGAGCAGCTGGCCTGGGTGCTGATAAGCCAGTGCGTAGGGGCATTGCTGGTCGGGCGCATGCTGGCCAGTGAAAGCGTGCAAGCGCAGGTACTGGGCGCCAGCCGCCAGTTTGTCGAACAGGCCCTGCATGAGACAGATTAGTGCCCTGCTGAGTTTGCTATTGGCCCTGCCAGCGCTTGCCGAACAGGCCTGCCCGCCTGGGCAGTATCAAGTGTGCCTGATGGGCTGCTTCTGCGCCCCGATCGACCCAGGCCAGGCCGGGCAGATCCTCAAGGAGGTGGAGGTCATGGCCTCGTCCAGCCTGACCTACGCCTTGCGCCAGGCCCGCGACGAAGCCACGGCCAGCGGAGTGCAGCCGATTCCGTTGCATATTCGGGCGCAGCTTGAACCTTGGTATGACTTTGCCGTGCTCGACGCGGCGCGCTTCCGGGTGGGGGATGAGCAACAGATGAGCGCAGCCAATGCGCTATTGCAGAACCCCGATGTGAACGCCGTTACACTGATCGACACGATCATCTTCCGCCGGGCAGCCGATGCCGAGGACAACGTGGCCTTGTGGGCGCACGAGCTCAAGCATGTGCAGCAGTATCAGGAGCTGGGCGTGGAGGCGTTTGCCCGACGCTATACGCGTAACTACGACGACCTGGAGGGGCCGGCCTACAAGATCGAGGCCGAAGTCGACAAGGCGCTGCGCGAGCGTCGTTCAGGCCTGGCCCGCTGATTGGCCAGGGATGTTGGCCAGCAGGGCCGGCCCCTTCGCGGGTAAACCCGCTCCTACAACGGCATGTGTTCAACTCCCGCTGTGTGTCCGCGACCGCGTAGGAGCGGGTTTACCCGCGAATACGGTGGCGGCTGCGACGGTGAACAGCGGGTAGAGATTGGCCAGCAGGGCCGGCCCTTTCGCGGGTGAACCCGCTCCTACGGGCGACCGCGCAGGATGTTCGAATCTTGAGCAAGGCGTTCACCTTGGGCACGTAAAAGGTCATCTGGCAGACAGCTCTTCGACACTGATCTCGCGCATCCGGAACTTCTGCACCTTGCCCGTAACCGTCATCGGAAACGCGTCGACAAAACGGAAGTACCTGGGCACCTTGAAGTGCGCAATCCTTGCCCTCGCCCACTCACGCAACGCTTCCTCACTGACAGCATGCCCCGGGTGCAGGCGCACCCAGGCCACGATCTCTTCACCGTACTTGCTGCACGGCACGCCAATCACCTGCACATCGGCCACCGCCGGATGGGTGAAGAAGAACTCCTCCAGCTCGCGCGGATAAATGTTCTCGCCGCCGCGAATGATCATGTCCTTGCTGCGTCCGACAATACGCACATAGCCCTGCTCGTCCATCACCGCCAGGTCGCCAGTGTGCATCCAGCCCTCTGCGTCGATGCTCTCGGCGGTGGCTTTGGGGTTGTTCCAGTAACCCAGCATCACGCTGTAGCCGCGGGTGCACAGTTCGCCGATCTCGCCACGCGGGACAGTGTTGCCTTCGGCGTCCACCACCTTGCTCTCCAGCCGGGGCTGGGTGCGACCGACGCTGGTCACGCGACGCTCCAGGTCGTCAGCGGCACCGGTCTGCAAGGACACCGGGCTGGTCTCGGTCATGCCATAGGCAATCTGCACTTCGGCCATGTGCATCTCGCCAATCACCCGACGCATCACCTCGATCGGGCAGGTCGCGCCGGCCATGATCCCGGTGCGCAGGCTCGACAGGTCGAACTCACCACGCTGCGGATGGTCCAGTTCGGCAATGAACATGGTCGGCACGCCATACAGCGCAGTGGCTTTTTCCTGCGCCACTGCACGCAGCGTGGCCAGCGGGTCGAAGGCATCGCTGGGGTAAATCAGTGCGCTGCCGTGGGTCATGCAGCCAAGGTTGGCCATGACCATGCCGAAGCAGTGGTACAGCGGCACCGGCACCACCAGCCGATCGTGCTCGGTAAGGCCCAGGCTTTCACCGACCATGTACCCGTTGTTGAGGATATTGCTGTGGCTAAGGGTGGCCCCCTTGGGGAAACCGGTGGTGCCTGAGGTGTACTGGATATTGATCGGGTCGTCGCAACGCAGTTGTGCCTGGCGCGCGGCCAGGGCCTCGCCGCTGACGGCCTCGGCACGGGCCTGCAATGCGTGCCAAGCCAGGAAGCCCGGCGGTGGCGACAGCGCCAGGCTGACCACGCCACGCAGCTCGGGGAAGCGCTCGCAGATCAGCGCGCCCGGTTGGCCGTTGGCCAGGCCCGGGAGCAGGCCCTGCAGCGTGGCGTGGTAATCGGAGGTCTTGAACGCATCGGCACAGATCACCCAGCGGCAGCCGGACTGGCCAAGGGCGTAGTCCAGTTCGCTGGAACGGTAGGCCGGGTTGATGTTGACCAGGATCGCGCCAACCTTGGCGCTGGCAAACTGGGTAATGCACCACTCGGCGCAGTTGGGTGCCCAGATGCCAAGACGGTCACCGGGCTGCACGCCCAGGGCCATCAGCGCGCGGGCGTGCTGGTCGACGGCGTCGGCCAGTTGCCGCCACGTGTAGCGCAGGGCCTGATGGTGAACCACCAGCGCCTCACGCTCGGGGAAGCGGGCCACGGTGGCGTCGAAGGCGTCGCCGATGCATTGGGTCAGCAGGGGCTTGTCCTGGTTGCCCTGGGTGTAGCTTGGCTGGGGCATGGGCGTTCTCTTGTTGTTCTTGTGTTTTCTGTGCTGGCTTCTTCGCGGGTGAACCCGCTCCTACAAAAACCTCCACCGGCCTCAAATGTGGCGCCGTCCTTTGTAGGTTTACCCGCGAAGAGGCACACACCGGTTTAGCGAACGAACACCTGCGGCGTCGTGGTAGACATGTCACCACCCGGCAACTTGATGTTCTTCACCTTTTCCAGCGTATCCGGGTTGAACACCGCCAGGTCATTGAAGGTGCCGCCCAGGTAAAGCTTGTCGCCCTTCTTGTCGAACGTCACGCAGTAGTAGGTGTGCTCCAGATTAGCCGCCTTGATCAGCTTGCGCTGTTTGATGTCGTACTTGGCCAGGCGGTTGAGCACGCCGTAGATCTGGTTCGGGTCCTTGGGCGAGCGCAGGCCGGTGAAGTACAGCTCGGTCAGGTCGGCGAACTCCTGGGTGTGGGTCTTGCCGGTCTTCAGGTCGATGCTCAGGTAGCCATACAGCGGTTCGGCGGTGGCCGGGTCCTGCTTGTCATCCTTGAACTTGGCAATGGTGTACAGCATGGTGAACTCATGGCGCGGGCTCTGGTGCGGCCAGAAGTACAGCACATCCGGGGCGCTGTAGCCTTTGCGGTTCCAGTTGCGCAGCGGCAGGGCTACCGAGTATTTGCCGGTCTTCACGTCCATCTTGTAAATGTCCGGCCCGGCAACGTACAGGCTGCCATCGTCGGAGGCGCGCATCAGGTACACCTGGCGCGGCATCGGGAAGCTGCGTACGGGCTTGGCCTGAAGGCCATCGGCGGTGCTGAACACCTCCAGCCGGGGTGGCTTGACCACGTAATGGTCGTTCAGCCTCTGGGTCGGGTTGACCGTGGCATACACCTCTTTGCCGTCTGGGCTGATGGCGAACGAATAGATCGACCGGCCGACTTCACCGGCTACGCTGGACAGGTTGGCGTGGAAGGTGTTCTTGCAAGTGTCCAGGTCGATGCCGTAGATGTCGCCGTAATGGTTGTTGAGCACGTAGGCGGTGCGATTGTCCGGCGCCATCATTGCGGTGCCAGGGCCGAACTTGTCCGGCATCCGGCAGCTCTTGTAGACCGTGTCACTGGCCACATCGACCACATGCAGGTTGTTCGGGTAGTTGGTCACGATCATGTATTCGTGGCCAGCCTTCAGTGCCGGGCCAGTGTCGTCGGCCTGTGCCAGCCCGGCGCCCATGGCGGCGATGGTGAGCGCCAATGGCGCGCAGCGTCCAGCTTTCATGCGGTTTCCCCTTGTCATTCTTGTTGGGCCGTCACTTGTCTTTCGGGAACACGGTGCCGAGGTTGCGCCAGTCCTCTGCCGAGTTGGTCGCCTGGGCGTTCCAGTCCTGGTAGGTGCTCATCATGTCCGGCACCTGGGCCGGCCACCAGCAAGGGTCGGAACAACCATAAAGGTCGGCCTCCATCGGCTGGCACAGCGAGCTCACGCCGCCAAAGGCGTCCACCTCCCAGCCGGGGTCGGTAGTGGCCGTGCAGCCGGCCACCGCGCTCATTGCCATCACGTCTTCGACACGGTCTTCGGCGGCGGCCTGCTCCAGGATGCGCGCCTTGTTGTTCAGGGGCTTCAAGTGCTTCATGTCAATGCGCCTTCCGCGGGGTGATGTAGCGATCGATGAAGGCCGGGTTGGCGGCCATGATGCGGCTGTAGACTTCAATGCCGAAGTCCACCCAGTCGCGCATCAGTTCGCAGTAGTGATACGTCGGGTGCTGCGGGTCGCCGTAGCGCGCATAGCTTTCGTGATAGCAGCCGCCGGAGCACAGGTTGCGGATGCGACAGCTTTCACAGCCGGTGTTGCTGCGGTCCAGGCGCTGCGACAGGAAGTCGTTGAGCTGCGCCTGCTTCACGCCCTGGTGCACGTTACCGAAGGTGGGCAGGCTGGAGCCGGTGAAGCGGTGGCACAGGTTCAACTCACCTTCGTGATCCACTGCCAGCATCTTTAACCCGGCGCCACACGGCAGGGCCTTCTTGTGGCCTTCGTGGATGTCGGTGATCAGCTGATGCAGGTTGGAGAACCCGATGTTGCGGTGCTCCAGTGCCGCCTCCAGGTAGCGCCGGCCGAGTGCCTTCATGTTGGCGAAGACTTGCACCAGCTCGTCGGCAGTGAGGTTGAAGTCGGCCATGTCGCCAGAGGTAACCGGGGCAAAGCCGACCTCGGCGAAACCCATTTCGTTGAACAGGTGGTTCCAAATGGTTTCAACGTCGGTAATGCCACGGGTCAGCGTGACCCGCGCGCCCACCGGCCGGCTGGTGTAGCGCGACAGCAGCAGGTCGGCCTTGCGCCGCACCACGTCATAGGTGCCCTGCCCGCCCACGGTGATACGGTTGCGGTCGTGCACGGTCTTGGGGCCATCGATGCTGATCGACAGGCCAAAGCGGTGGGCGTTGAGCCAATCGATGATTTCTTCGGTCAGCAAGGTAGCATTGGTGGTCATGATGAACTCCACCTGCTTGCCCGCCTCGGCGAACCGCCGCTCGCAGTAAGCCACCATGTGCTCGATCAACGGCCGGTTGGACAGCGGTTCGCCACCGAAGAACACCACGCTGTAGCGCTGCTCGTTGGGTGATTCCTTGAGCAGCATCTCCACCGAGGCTTCGGCGGTGGCGGTACTCATCTTCTTGCCGGCGGAAGGCTTGTCCAGGTCTTCCTTGTAGCAATAGGTGCAGCTGAGGTTGCAACCGGTGTTGACGTTGAGCACCACGGTGTTAAGTGCGGTGCGCTCGACTTGCCTGAGGGCGATTTCCGGGGTCAGCGGCGAGCCGTCGCTGACCAGCTCCAGCGCGATCAGCTCGCGCAGGGTGTCCTGGATATCGTCGCCGGCAAACTGCTGGCCAAGGCGCTGCATCAGCTCCTCGGCCGAGCAGCCTTGCTGGCGCAAGGTGTCGATGATGCCGCCGGTCACCGCGTCAGCGGTGAACAGCGAACTGCTGGGGATATGGAACAGCATGCGGTCGGCATCAACCTGTACTTCGTGCAGGTTGCGTTCGACCAGGTTCAGTAGTACGCCCATGGCGACCTCCCGATAATCGATCCGTTGGAAAACCGTTGCAGCCTGCCGTTACGGCAGCGGCGGGTTATTCCAGCGCTGTACGGTGACGATCATGTGCCCTTCGCCGGTCTGGCCACCGTCGGCCAGCGTGGCGATGACCTTCAGGTTACCGGCGTTGTTGGTCATCATCTTGCGCTCAGGGTTGGGCCCGGCACCGCCTGGCACGAACACACCGTCGGCCTGCATCTGCCCGGCGAACTTGACGTCTTCATCCTCGACAGCACGCTCGTTGAACGGCTCGACCTTCCAGCTGGCCGGCAGGTAGCCGATACGCAGCGGCTGGCCATTGGCATCCTTGCCCCAGGCTTCGGCCTCGAAACGCCCCTGCACTTTCGGCACGGAGGCACCGTTCTCGCCAATGCGCGCGATGGAGAACGCCGGCACGACCTTCACTTCATCGACTTTGTCGTAAACCGCCAGGTTCACGCCCTTGAGCGCACCTACCGCCACCTCGCGCAGCCCTGGCCTGGCATCGGCCGCGGCACGGGCCTTGACCCTTACCAGGGTCGGGGTCTGCTCCAGCACTTCGGTCACTTCCACCCCGGAGCCCAGGTCCGGCTTGCCAGTCAGGCCGCTGCCAACCAGGGTGATTTCGCTTTCGCCTCCGGCTTTGATGAACGCCGGTTGTACCGCCAGCAACTGCGCCTTGCCTTCTTTTACGGCGCTGAAGTCCAGGCCGCGCTCATCGTGATCGGCTTCGAACATACGGCCTTTCATTTCGCCATCCAGCGCGGCGAACACCTGACGCAGGTTGGCATCGCCAACCTTCACATTGCCCCGCCATTCATAACCGTTGTACAGGATGGCCGAGCCGCTGCCGTTGAACGGTGTACCGTCGGCGTAAGCGCCCTTGACCTCGACCTTGAAGGTATCGCCCTCTCCGGCCGTGACGCTCATTACCCCACGTACATCGCCCTTGGCCAGCATATGGCCGCTGAATGCCCACTGCCCCGGCAGTACGTCCGCCTTGGGTTTGGCCTTCTGCCATTCGTCCCAGGCCGCGCTGTCCATCGGGAAGCGCTTGGCAAGGTCCGGCACCACTTGCTGCAGGGCGATCGGCAGCCAGTCGCGGTCACGCGCCTGGGCCTGGTATTCAAGGGACGGCCATTGGCCAAGGTGGAAGTGGACCAGGTGTTCCCACTCCTTGGCCGGGCGCCGTTGCAAGGCGACACGGGCACCCGAGTGGCAACGGCCACAGGTCTCGCTGAGCTGGGTGTCGAAGTGCTCGACGGTATTGAGCCGACGCTCCATGGCGTAACGCACGCCATCGGTTTCGCTGGGCGCCAGGCCCTGTTTGTCGGCCAGGTATTTGACCAGCGTGCGACGGTCGTCGTCGCTGATCTGAAGGCCATGCATCACCTGCATGCGGGCGATGCTCATCAGCCAGCCTTCCGGCGTCTTGCGCTGGTGGCTGATGCGGCTATAGGTGTCGTTGCCTTCGGGGATATGGCACCCCATGCACTTGTTCTGCAACAGGCTCGGGCCCTGCTCGGCCGCCATGGCCTGGGTGCTCAGCAGCGCGGCGGCGACCAGCGCCAGTTTGCCCGCATGCCGCCGGAGTCGAGTCGTCTTCAAGGTCAGACCTCCACGGTTGTTGTTCTTATCGTTTTCGCACGCTTTGGTACAGCAGGTGTGCATGTGACGGTTGTGATACAGGAACTGTGCCAGTTAGGGTAAAAGCGTTTCCTTTCAACCCTTTAAGCGGTTTTCGGGGCTTGGCCAGGAGCCGGGATGGCCATTTGCAGCGTGCCATTTCGCGACAGGGTGTTTCATGTTGAGACAGGGCCCGCGAAGAGGCCGAACAGCCACTGTTTCACCACCGTCTCACACCGTCTCAATGTGCAACAGCGCAACCTGGCAAACGCAGCCTTGCGCTCAGGCAAAACCCAACGCCCACAACGCTTTGCGGCCATCTGCCCAGGTTGGCACGGCCATTGCGCCAGTGCCCGTCACATCCAATGACAAGAGGCACAGCCCCATGCTTTCCGAACTGCCCATCCTGCCCGCCACCCGCGCCTTTCTCGAACGCAAGCTGAAGATGCGCATCGGTGCCGACTGGCAGGACGCCGCCAGCGGTCGCACCCTGTCGTTCCGCAACCCGGCCACCGGCGAGGTGCTGGGTGAAGTGCCGGCCGCCGAGGCCGAAGATGTCGACCGCGCCGTGCGCGCTGCGCGCCAGGCCTTCGACGACTCGCCCTGGAGCCGCATGCGCCCGCGCGAGCGGCAGAACCTGCTGTGGCGCCTGGCCGACCTGATGGAGCGCGATGCGCGCCAGCTGGCCGAACTGGAATGCCTGAACAATGGCAAGAGCGCCGCCGTGGCCCAGGTGATGGACGTGCAACTGGCCATCGACTTCCTGCGCTATATGGCGGGCTGGGCCACCAAGATCGAGGGTAGCACCGTCGAAGCGTCCATGCCGCTGATGCCTAACGACCAGTTCCACGGCTTCGTGCGCCGCGAGGCAGTGGGCGTGGTGGGCGCCATCGTTGCCTGGAACTTCCCACTGCTGCTGGCCTGCTGGAAGCTCGGCCCGGCACTGGCCACCGGCTGCACCGTGGTGCTCAAGCCTGCCGATGAAACCCCACTGAGCGTGCTCAAGCTGGCCGAGCTGGTCGACGAGGCCGGCTACCCGGCCGGCGTGTTCAACGTGGTTACCGGTACTGGCCTGAACGCCGGCGCCGCGCTCAGCCGCCACCCCGGCGTAGACAAACTGACCTTCACCGGCTCCACCGAGGTCGGCAAGCTGATCGGCAAGGCGGCCATGGACAACATGACCCGCGTCACCCTGGAACTGGGCGGCAAATCGCCGACCATCGTCATGCCCGACGCCAACCTGCAGGAAGCCGCAGCCGGCGCGGCCACGGCGATCTTCTTCAACCAGGGCCAGGTGTGCTGCGCAGGCTCGCGGCTATATGTGCACCGCAAGCACTTCGACAATGTGGTGGCCGACATCGCCGCAATTGCCAATGCCATGAAGCTGGGCAACGGGCTGGACCCGGCGGTGCAGATGGGCCCGCTGATTTCAGCCAAGCAGCAGGACCGCGTCACCGGCTACATCGAGCTTGGCCGCGAACTGGGTGCAACCATCGCCTGCGGGGGTGAAGGTTTCGGGCCTGGTTACTTCGTCAAGCCGACGGTGATTGTCGATGTGGACCAGCGTCACCGCCTGGTACAGGAAGAAATCTTCGGGCCGGTACTGGTGGCGATGCCATTCGATGACATCGACGAAGTGATCGGCATGGCCAACGACAATCCCTACGGCCTGGGTGCAAGTATCTGGTCCAACGACCTGGCCGCCGTGCACCGCATGATCCCGCGCATCAAGTCCGGCTCGGTGTGGGTCAACTGCCACAGCGCGCTGGACCCGGCGCTGCCGTTTGGTGGCTACAAGATGTCTGGCGTTGGTCGTGAGATGGGCTCAGCGGCCATCGAGCACTACACCGAGCTGAAATCGGTGTTGATCAAGCTCTGATCCTTTTTCCTGTACCGGCCTCTTCGCGGGTGAACCCGCTCCTACACCCGGTATCACGTGCCTTGTAGGCGCGGATTCACCCGCGAAGAGGCCGGTACAGGCGACACAAAAACAACAATAAAAACCATGGAGCAAACCCATGAGGCACACACTCGCCTGCACATTGGCCCTGCTGTTAACCGCCCCCGCCAGCCAAGCCTACGAGCTGTACAACCACGATGGCACCACCCTCAACGCCAACCTCGAAGCCCTGTTCGGCGTCTTCCACAGCGACGAAAGCTTCAACCAGGCCGGCAACCGCCAACCCGGCAGCACCGCCTGGCAGGAAGGCTACGTCAAATACGGCCTCAGCGGCAGCCAGACCCTGGCCGATAGCGGCACCCTCTACGGGGCCTTCAGCCTGCTCAGTTCCGCCACCTGGGGCGATGGCGACGCCGCCGGCCTGACCCTGGGTGACGAACGCCGCACCGCCATCGAAGACCTGTATTTGGGCTGGCGCTCGGCCAACCTGTTCCCGGCGCTGGGCGAAGATGGCGTGGACATTTCCGGTGGCCGCCAGGTCGTCACCCTGGGTGATGGTTTTCTGATCCAGGGTGACCCGGTCAACCTGGGCAAGGTCGACCTGGGGGCCAACTTCGATCGCGGCGGTGCCTACTACCTGGCCGCACGCAAGGCCTTCGACCGCACCGCCGTGCTGCGCCTGGGTGGCAACCAGGGCTGGCGCGGTGACCTGATGTGGTTGAAGTCCGACAACCATTACCAGGCCGACACTTCCCTGGCGGTCGCCAACCTGGAGCACGTCGCCGATACCGGTACCGTCGGCCTGAGCTGGATCCGCGGCCTCGACGTGGACCAGCGCTACGCGCAGATCATGGGCCTGGAACACCGCGACGGCATGGACACCGCCAGCCTGCGCGGGCGCGGCAACCTGGGCGTCAAAGACCTGGAGCTGGCCGCCGAGTACGTGACCCAGGACAAGACCGGCGGGCGCGAGAATGCCTGGTACCTGGAGGGCAACTGGACCTTCTCCCAACTGCCCTGGTCACCCACCGCCACCTACCGCTACAGCCGCTTCTCCGAAGGCTTCGACCCGCTGTTCTATGGCCTCAGCCGGGGTTACGGCACCTGGTTCCAGGGTGAAGTGGCAGCCAACTATGCCGGGCCCTTCAACAAGAACAGCCAAGTGCACCATGTAGCGCTGAAAGGCAAGCCACGGGACAACCTGACCGTCGGCGCGCTGTACTTCGACTTCGACACGCTGGACACCGACCAGGGCAACCTTGGCGGGCGCGAGCTGGACCTGTATGTGGAATGGATGGTCAACGACCACCTGCTGATCAGCCCGGTGGTGGGGTTCTACAAGCCGGAGCGCAGTGCGGCCAATGGCGGTACGCAGTTGGGCGGGCGGGATACCGGGACTTACCTGCAATTGATTGTCGGGACCTTTTTCTGATTAGAAATCCCGGGCCGCTTTGCGGCCCATCAGCACATCTGCCAAACCAGGCGCTCAAGCGTAATGGCTCGCCAATTTTTTGCTCATACTTTTCATCTTGCAGTACCTGACCGGCACACCGCGAGGAAGCCCCCCATATATTGGGTAATACGCTCGTGGTCCGCCTTGTCGCGCCCAGACTTTAATATCTTCGGGCAATGTAGGTAGCAATTTAACACTCGACAATCAACCGGGGTGAATGTATTGATCGAGCCACGAACGAGTGGGGTCTGAGCTTCAGCAAGCAATGCCTCCATAGACCCTGTCAATTTTGCCAGTAGCTTCTTGTCTCTCAAGCTGCACATCATTCATCTCCCATGGATGATTTTCTGAGAGAACCGGAGATTGACATGAGATTTTTTTATCAAGGCGCACATCAACATAGCTGCATCGAGAAAACCACTGCCCGTACAGCTTTTCGCCAGGGCGAGCAACTGCTCGCACTGCAGCAATCAGGTTTGCTGCCGCGTACATCGTTAATGCCAACAGACGTGGCCAACTCCGTTTTTGAACATGAACGCAGAGCTATCGCCTATTCCCCTTATGGCCATGACGGACTGAAAAACCCCATCCATTTCGGATTCAAAGGAGAATACCGCGATACACTCACGGGAAATTATCTTCTGGGCAACGGCTACAGGCTATACAATCCGGTTATTATGCGATTCCAAAGTCCCGATCATGATGCTCCATTCGATCGGGGTGGAATTAATGCCTATACCTACGTGTTGGGCGACCCCATAAACTTACGAGACCCTTCTGGGCATCAACCCATCGGTATCGGAAAAATAGCCTTTAGCTATGAAGGCTGGGCTGCGAGGTTGGATGATCTTGCAGTTTTCTGGACCTCGGACCTGTCAAGTCCCACCGGGCTCGTCTTGAACATCTACGGGCATGGAGCACCAGGAAAAATTCAGATGAGTCGGGGTAACCTGATATCGGGTACCAAGATGCTAGCGGCCCTCAACGATGAGCTGGGCATCGATGCTTCCCAACAACCCATCCATCTAATCTCCTGTTACTCTGCAAACCGTCCTCATGGCGGTGGACTTTCGATGATGGAACAACTCATGAACAAGACTCAATCATCTGTGACGGGATATCAGGGCCCCGTACACGTCCGTGAGGTGTATACCCCTGACCGCTATGCAATCGAAATTGTCGAGTCCAACACTTTCAAGCCAGGCTCAGAAAACCATAAGAAATTTCTCTACCATCCGGTGACAATTTCTCCAGGCAATACGGAGGCCTTAGCTCTTCATCCCAGGGATAATTACTCATTAAGCAATAACATCAGACGGCTGTAAGAGTGAACGTGCCCCCCCATGACCCAGACCTCAAGTGCGGTGTCCAGTAGGGCTGATTTACCGCCTCCTGGTCTCAAACCAAGCCAACCCCTGCTCCCTTAGCCACCGCCGCACGCTCCTCTGCTGTTCACCCGCAAGCCCCGACAATACCGCCTCAACAGGCCGCCCACTGCGTATTTGTCGCACCACCGGCGCCAGTTCCACCCCCTGCAAATGCCACACCCCCAACGGCTGATCCGCTGTCACCACCACCTCGGCCGCATCCACCAGCCCATCACGCAGCACCGGCCGCCGCTCAACCCGCACCGCTTGCCAATCAGCCGCCTGATGCAGGGGTTGCGCATCCGGCCAACCCTGGCGCCGGGCCCAGAACGGTTGCCCCACCCGGCTTTGTTCCTGGGCATAGAAATCCCGGCCAATGCGGGCAAAACGCAAGTACAGCTGCTCGACCCGCTGCTGGTGAAACTGCCGCGCCAACTCGGCCCGCTCAGGCCTGCGCAGCAACGTGTTGATCACCACCGGCGCCTGCAATGCCGAAGAGAGCGACTGAAAAATCCCGTTGCCCGACAGCGGGTCAACAGCCATGGCGGCATCCCCCACCCGGATCCAGTCCTGCCCGACACATTCACCCGCCAGAATGGCGCTACTGCTGCGTGCATGCACCTGTGCCGGTATCAATGCCTGATCGTTGAACAGTTCAGCGACCAACGCACTGCGGCCCCGCAACGCCACGCAGTACGCTGCCAGCCCAGCCTTTCCCGGCAGCCCGGCAGCGTCCTGGGTGACTTGCCAGTAACAGCGGCCATCTTCCAGCCGTGCCATCCACGCCCAGCCATCCTCCAGGCTCTCCACCGCCGACGCAGGCGCACCAGGGCTACCCTGCCAGACATTGAGCAAGCTGACCGTTTCCGGCCCACGCAGGCGGTCTGCGGCCAGGGGTGCCTGACGGCCTCGGGCCTCGACCAGGAAATCAGCAGTCAGCACCTGCCCATCGTCCAGGCGCACATGATGACCGACCCCCTGCACGACCTCACGCACCCGCCCCTCGACCACACTCACGCCTGCGCGCTGAAGGTCTTCGCGCAGCGCCTGGTCAAAGCGTTGCCGGTCGAGCAAAAACTCCTGGTTCATGTGCAGGTGCTGGCCGTTCCAGAGCACCTGGCGAGTGGCCGGCATGGCCGCCTGGCTCAAGGCCCCGCCAAGGCCTGCGTGACGCAAGCCCTCCAGCACCCGCTGCGAAACGCCTTCAACTGCCGCGAAACGGCGCCATTGCGACACCACCGTCACGGTGTAACCCAGCCGCCGCAAGCCAATGGCCGTGGCGGCACCCGCAGGGCCGGCGCCCAGCACCACAATGCGCAGCTCAGCCATGGCGGGCTCCTCGTCGCTCGGGCCCCTTGAAGGCCGCATGTTCACGCAACCAGTCATGCACCTGCTGGCGGTCCATCCCCTGGGCATCACGCAGCAAGGCGGCAATCTTCCCGCTCAACGCCGCGCAACCCAGGCTCGCACCCGCCCGCTCACTCGCACCCACGTACGCGCCAAAATCCGCCTGTCGAGTACCCAGCCACGACCACTGGCCCGGTGCACAACGGGCATCGCCAGTGACCCGAATGACGCCTGGGTAGCTGGCCGGGAACACCGGCCCACCCTGCGCCGGGCTGGATGCACACAACACCACACCTGCGGCCAAAGCCTCGGCACAGGCCTGGTGCAATACAGGCCGGTCCTGCTGCAAGCCAAGGCTCAGGTTGACCAGCGTGGCCCCCGCCTCCACCAGCCACAGCAATGCGGCAGCCACCTGCAACGCACTGGTGCTGGCCTGGGCACTGAACACCTGGGCTACCAGCACCGACACAGGACCGGCCTGGTGTTGCAAGCTGGCGAGCACCGCACTGCCGTGCCCAAGTTGGTCGGGGAGCATTTCACCTTCGCGCAACTGGCCGTCTTCCAGCCAGAAACGGCGGGCGTCCCGCAAGCCGTTGGCCTGCTCCGGCGAGCAGCCGCTGTCGATGATGCCAACGCGCACGTCAGTGCCCATGCTTGATCACCTCCTGCGCCAGCACCTGCAACTGGCCGTCATGCAGTTGCAGGTGCAGGTCGGCATCGGCCAGGGTCGAAGCCCGGTGGCTGATCAGGATGCGCGTACGGCCGGCGAACAGCTGGTCGATGGCCGCGATCACTTCACGTTCGGTGGCCTCATCCACCGCCGAAGTGGCCTCGTCCAGCACCAGGATCGCCGGGGCCTGCAACACTGCACGAGCAATGGCGATGCGTTGTTTCTGCCCCCCGGACAACTGCTGGCCGCGCTCGCCCAGCAAGCCATCCAGGCCCAGCGGCAGGCTGTCGACCAGGCTGTCCAGCCGCGCCAGGCGCACCACCCGTTCCAGTTCATCACGGCTGGCCTCGGGCACGCCATAAGCCAGGTTCTGCGCCAGGGTGCCACGGAACAGCACGATGTCCTGGCTGACCACGGCGATTCGCCTGCGCAGCGCAGCCAGGTCCAGGTCGCGCAGGTCGACGCCATCCAGCAGGATGCGCCCGGCGTCCGGGTCGTAGAAGCGCTGCAGCAGGTCGATCAGGGTTGACTTGCCCACGCCGGAGGCACCGCTGATGGCGACTTTCAGGCCACCCGGGATGCTCACCTGCACGTTGTTCAGTACCGCACCCTGGCGCCCCTCATGGGCAAAGCTCAGCGCCTCCAGGCGCAACTCGCCTGGGCCATCGGGGATGGGCTGCGGATTGACTGCCTGATGCACGGTCACCGCTTCGCGCTTGAGCTCCATGACCCGCCCCAGGCTCACGGCCATGCGCTGCACCGCCACATACAGGCCCAGCAGGCTCTGCACCGGCCCCACGGCCATGCCCATGTAGGTAGAAAAGGCGATCAACGCGCCCAACTGCCAAGTACCCTGGATCACCCACCAGCCACCGACCAGGAACGCACAGGCGCGGCACCACGAGGTGAGCGTGCCGGGGATGGCCTGGGTGAAGAATTCGGTCACCTGCACCTTCAGCAGCTGGCGCATGTAACCTTGCCCAAGCTGGTCCAGGCGCCCTGCTTCCCGGCCTTGCTGGCCGGCCGCCTGGATGAACTTCATCGCCGGCAGGGTCTCGACCAGAAAAGACGACACATCCGCCGAGCGCTCACGCAGGTTGCGCACTTCGCGTTCCACCTTGCGCCGCATCCAGCGCAGCCACAGCACCTCGATCGGCACCAGCAGCGCCAACAACAGGGACAACTGCCACGACAGCATCAGCATCAACGCCACCGCGCCCACCAGGCCGATCACCGCCGACACCGCCGAGAACAGCGAGTCCACGGCAAAGCGCTGGATCTCTGCCACATCGCCATCCAGCCGCGAAAGAATGTCGCCGATACGCCGCCGCCCGTAGAAGGTCGGCGACAACTGCTGCAGATGGCGGTAAAGGTCGTCACGCAGGGCAAACAGGATGCGCCCCGACAAGCGCGTATGCAGGTAGCGGTTGACCCCAGCCAGCACAGTGCCCAGCAGGCCCGCGCCGATCATGATTGCCGCCATGTGCCAAAGCGTTTGGTAATCCTTGGCCAGCAGCCCCTCATCGATCAGGGTCTTGACCAGCCAGGGTTGCGCCAGCGCCAGCAGCGATGCACCCAGCGACAAGCCGAGCAACAGGCCGATGGCACGCCGGTGTGGGCGCACGAAACCATACAGCCAGGCCAACGCCTGGCGCATGAGTACAGGGTCGCTGGAATCCACCAGCCTTGCGAACAGGCCGCCCACGTCAGCCGCGCAACTGCTTGAGCTTGCGATACAGCGTCGCCCGGCTGATACCCAGTGCCTCGGCGGCGGCCGAGACGTTGCCCTGGTGGCGCGCCAGAGCACCGCGGATCTGTTCCAGTTCACTGTCCTTGAGGCTGCCGGAGGGCGCTGCGCTGCTGGCGAGTTCGTCCAGCAGGCAGTCGGTAAGGTGATCGAGTGTCAGCACCTGCTCGCCATCCTCGCGCATGGCCAGGGCGGTGCGCACCACCATTTCCAGCTGGCGGATGTTGCCAGGCCAGTCGAAGCCTTCGAGCAACGCGGTCAACGCCGGGTCGAGGGTTACGCCACGCGCATCAGCCTTGTCCAGCAGGCCCTGGATGATCGCCGCCAGGTCATCACGTTCGCGCAGGGCCGGCAGGCGCAGCGACACGCCGTTGACCCGGTAGAACAGGTCTTCACGGAAGTGTTGTTCCTGCACCAGGCGCTTGAGGTCGCGGTGGGTGGCGCAGATCAGCGCCACGTCGATGTCCTGCTCGTCACCCGCCCCCAAGGGTGCTACGCGGCGCTCCTGCAGCACCCGCAGCAGGCGTGCTTGCAGGGCCAGCGGCATGTCGCCGATTTCGTCGAGGAACAGCGTGCCACCATGGGCCTGCATCAGCCGCCCGACCATGCCACCCCGGCGCGAACCGGTGAAGGCGCCCTCGCGATAGCCGAACAGCTCGGACTCGATGAGCCCTTCGGGAATGGCCGCGCAGTTGACTGCCACAAACGGTTTGTCGGCACGCGGGCTGGCCTGGTGCAAGGCCCGAGCGACCACTTCCTTGCCGGTACCGGTTTCGCCCAGCAGCAACACTGGCAAACCATTGCCAAGCCCCTGGCGAGCCATGCGCAGGTTGCGCGCCAGGCGTTGATCACCTCCGGCCAGAGCATCGAGTGCCGGCGACTGTTTGCTCAAGGCCGGCTTGCCAGGTGGTGTGCTGGGGCTGACCCGACCATGGCGCGGCAGCTGTAGGGCACGGAAATAGAACTCGCCCTTGGCGGTCTGCACGCTGCTCACCCCGCCCTGCCACAGGCGAGCGATAAAGGCCGGGGAACGTTCGCCCAGCAGGTCGGTGCTACGCCGCCCAATCAGTTCGTGACGCGGCACCTGCAACAGCTGGCAGGCACTGTCGTTGGCAGCCAGCACTTCGCCGTCCAGGCTCAGGGCCAACAGGCCGTGCCAGGCACTGTTGAGGTACTGCGGGCGGCTGTGGAAGGCCAGCACCAGCTGGTCCGGGTGGCACAGGCCAAACAGGCGGCTTTCAATGTTGCCGGCTGCCAGCATCAGGGTCGACAGGCTGTCCTGCGGTTGCGCCATCACCCCTTCGCGGGTGATGTCGAGCACGCCGATCACCTCGCCGCGCGGGTCGCGCAGCGGCACGGAAGTACAGGAGAACGGGCTCAGGCGGTCAAGGTAATGTTCGCCGCAGTTGATCAGCGTCGGCCGGCCTTCGACCACGGCCGTGCCGATGGCATTGGTGCCACGCAGCGATTCGCTCCAGCAACTGCCCGGGTGCAGATCGCGCAGGCCTTCGCGTTGCAGCACGTGCTTCTGGCCTTCGATGGCCAGCACGTTGGCCTGGGCATCGCCGAGGATGACGATGCCAGCCTTGCCCTGGCGCGCGACCAGGTAGTCGAGTTCGGGGGTAACGGCATCGATCAGCAGGCGGTTGCGCTCCAGCAGCAGGCGCAGGTCATGGCCCTGTTCCAGGCCCAGGCCGACCTGCTCGCCCTGCAGGCAGTCCAGGCCGTGGCCCAGGCTGCGGCGCCAGGAGGCGTCGATCTCGTCGCGCAGCATGCCCAGCGGTAGTTCGCCTTCGCTGGCCAGCTTCAGGCGGGCCTCGCGGGATTCGTGCAGCGGGTCGTGGGCGTTTGTTATAAGTTGTCGCGCCATTTTCTACTCCGGCTGTGCCCCGCGATGTGACGGGGTACGGGCTTGGGAATTTTCCGCAGTGTGCGGGAGAAATGGCTGGGCGTCATCTGGTTGGTGAATGCGTCGTGGCTGGGGCATGGCGCGCGGTTTGAGTGGAGGCCCCCGGGTATCGGCGTCAATCAAATGATTGTGTTGCCTGCACCGGCCGCTTCGCGGGTAAACCCGCTCCTACAGAGCTTGCGCCAAACTCGATACCCGTGCAATCCCGATCAAACCAGGCGCTCCCACCGTTGGAAGAGATCGTCATTCCATCAACCAAACTTAGCCTACGACGAAAACACTGAGCTCGTATTCGGTCGCTTAGCTAAAACGGGATCATAAAATTCTGGATGAGTGGAGCGTACCACTTCACTAATGAGTCGCCTGAGGGTAGTCTGCGCGCTGTTATCATCAACATATTTCAGCCGACTCAGCGCAACGCGCCCGCCCCACTCACTCAAGCCACCTCCACCATTTAAGACCTTGTACTCAATCGCACTTATCAGCAGGTCATCAGAAATTTGAGTTTCACTTTTCACACCTTGTCTCCGCGCCTGTGCAACCATGTTTTTCGCAAACTCCCCTGCGCGCGGCATTTCGCGTTTTTTGCTTATCCAAAACATCTCGGGCACCGCCCCCCCTGACGTCTCCCTACCAGCCATTTTCAAGTAAAGTGGATGGCTGCCATTAACCGGTATCGTGTCAACAAGCGCCGACATAGCGGACAGCGTCGTGGGCGTGGGCTTTGGCGCACGTTGAATAGCATGCGACCGCCAGCTTACACCGTAAGGTTGCCGAGATGTCCAAGGGGAAGGTATGACTGGCACTTTCATTCGCCCGTCAGTGTCGAGATAATTAATCGGATCTCCCTCACAATATGCGTACGCATTGATCCCACCCGCGCCAAATGGACTTATCACGTCAGGTGAAAAAAAACGCATCAACATCGAACTGTAGGCACGCACCCCACTACCAAGTAGATCGCATTCAGATGCCACATCTCGATGCTCACCATTATAACCAAGGAGTGATTCTCTGGAGGCAGCCTGATCAAACCCATAAGGGCTATAGCATCGCGTGCTTCGGGCCCGAAGTATGGAATTTTGTCGATCTGCAGCCAGAAGCAAATGCGTTTCTTCGCAGATCTCTCCCAATACCAGATTAACACCAGCAAACACACTGCAAGCCTTATCCGTACTCACCTTGGCAGCTAATCGCTGCCCCTTGTAAAAAATTAAACATTGCCTATCCCATTCTCAACCAACCTTTACTGAACAATGGGCCTACTCCAACACAGGCGCAACTATCAAAAATATCAGGTCGAAGATAAATCGCCTGCACGGTATCTTCGCTAACAAACCCGCGCCAAGTCCGAGGCAGCGTCAGTTCATAGGAACTGGCTTGCCCGCGAAGACACCTTAGAACCTGATCACTTGCTGCTGATTCTGGCTCAAGAAGGGGATCTCGTTCATCGAAAACTCGGCGAGTATTTGCTTCTTCGCGAATTCAATAGACGATGGCCGAAGCCTGGCACTTCAGGCCGCTGCACTACCGCCAATTCATCGGATGTCAACTGTCAAATTTATCAGTCGCTGAAAATGAATTTCTCGAACATACTCCAAAAAAACCATGGTAAATCTCGATGAGCCGTCAACGTCACCTCCTGCACTTCTACATGCATACGCACTTACACTCGGTGCTGACAAGCGCTGCCAGCGCTACGTTCTTCCGTGACAGCTCCGTAGTACTGGCCGAATTATTGTGTGAAGCCAATCAGACAGCGACCACGCTTGTAGGCTCTGACATGGCCAGATCACCCATAACCCGCAGTACGGAAAACACCTCCTTACCGCAGGTTTACACCTCATACGGCTACGAGCAACCGCCAGAGCCCACGCTCAAATTAACGGGTTTTACCGGCCAACCCCGATCAGTGTCTGCGAATTTATACCTGATGGGCAGTGGACGCCGTGCCTATAATACTGTCCTCATGCGCTTCTGTTCCCCTGACGATCTGAGTCCATTTTCGAAAGGCGGAGTCAATGCTTACGCTTACTGCAACAACGACCCCACAAATTACTCAGATCAATCGGGGCGTGTCCCGGTAGCGAACCAAATCGCCACCAAAAGTTCTACACTCGTAAATAAGATACAGCCGGCAAGCAAAACCATAACAAAAACAATTCCCAAGCATGACCTGGAGTTTGATTTTGTCGAAGAACTTATGTCTAGAAAGCCCTCTCACAATACCAGCAAAGTAGACCGAGCAGGCACTGGGGTCGACACAGTTAAAAATTTAACAACCGACCAAATCGAATCCACATTCAGACCAGAAATTCCGCAAAAAAATGCACACTCCGACATAAACACCTCAGTGCTAACTCCTATTACACCCACTGAGGTAGACTTCCTCGTATCCTATCAAAAAACTGTACCAGAACAGATTTCAATCACAGGACTTGACGCTTGGGTGGCTGCTCGAATACTCAATCTAAGACCTAAAGCCTCTCAGAGGCATGCCGGCCTATCCTACGATGACGCAAACAAAGTAACCCTGAGCCTAAACGCCCAATTAGGCTTGCTTCGAAGAACAACCTAGCCCTTCACTGACCCTATTCTAGCCCAGCCGAATGAAACGTCATATATCGCCCCGACCACCGCATCCAGGACCTGCTACTGAGCCAGCAGCAGATCCTCCTGGCGAACGACCAACTCTATAATTTACCTTAAACTTCAGTGACCAAGTGACTTACGCAGCCTAAGGCTAATATCATGCCCGCTTAAAGGCCCTTATCATTCATCAAGGCTGCTGATTCTGGCTCAAGAACTTGTCCACTGTGGCCTTGCCATCAGCTGGATTCCCCGCCACCTGCCACAACCGCCGCTCGATCCCCTGCGCCAGCAAGTGCCCCACCGCCGATTCAATCGCCGACAGCACGCACAACTGCGCCGGTTCATTGGTGGTCTACCCGACCTCGGCCTCCAGCAGCTTCTTGAACTCGATGAACTTAATCACCCCTGCACTGCGGCCGACCGAGTAGAGGGTCTTGCTGGTCATCACAATGGCCAGACACCTCAAGATCTTGCGATGGCGCACTCTTTCAAGGTGATCGGTGAGGCCTGGACGAAAACGCCGGAGCGATTCCCTATCAATCCGCCCCCTCTCATTCGGGGACCGTCCCCCTCGCGGGCCATACTTACCAGATCCTCTTTGAGCGCCGGAGGCGATATTAGGTAAAACTGTGAGAGCCACTGGCATGGATTAACCCGCCGTTACACACCCCAACAGTATATGTCAACTGTTAAAAATAACGATTGCGCCCCCTATTCACTAATCTATATATACCTACAATATTAAACAAACTAGGAGCAATGATCGATGCTACGCTATACCCCCTATGGTTGGCACATGGCGGCTGACCACTCAACCCTCGCATTCAACGATCAAGCGTTCGATAAAGCATCCGATGGGTATTTACTCGGGAATGGTCGGCGCGGATACAAGCCGCGTTTGATGCGCTTTTGTTCGCCGGACAACTTAAGTCCATTTCAATCAGGCGGCATCAACAGCTACGCCTACTGCCAAGGAGATCCGATCAACTTTGTTGACCCAAGCGGCCATACGGGCGTTAAGCCACCACACCAAATTCTGGCCGCGCGAGAATTACCGCCTCCGCCACAACTAAACATTCCAAGAGCATTGAAACAGCGATCACCCCAATTAATGTTTGATGATTACCTAAAACTATTAAACAACAAAAAACCAAGCTTCTATACCATGGAGAGTCTCGAGAGACTCAAGGGACCACACACAGATGTCATGATCCGACATTCGGCACGTGATGCTTACGCTTCGCGTAGCAGCAAAAATTTTAGCCACCTGGTAATAAAGGAGCACCGAGACCGCTTAATATTAGCAGGCATCGACGAAGTTACACTACAGCAACAATCCCAAGCCAGAAAGGCGATAAACCTTGGCATACCCCCGAGAAAACCTGAAATCCTACCACTGTACCGTGGATTACTTGAGATCCGTAACTTATATGAGCCCCCTACAGTGGGTTACCCTACTCTACTCAGCGGGCCAAGTGCGCTTCACGGGCGCAACTATCAGGAGCAGGTAAAAATACTAAGAAACAGAACGATAGCCTAGCCGGTAGCTTATGCTGTTGCCTGCATCGAAAAAGCTAACGTCTCGAGATGCTTTAGGGAAACTCCAATCAAGTTGCCCGAGACCTGAAATTCGCAATGTTTTGAAGCAAGTTCAGCACAGGTCAGGCGGCCTGTGCTGAATTGATCAGAGCCTCCCGAACAGTCAATCAAGGCTGCTGATTCTGGCTCAAGAACTTGTCCACCGTGGCCTTGCCATCAGCTGGATCCCCCGCCACCTGCCACAACCGCCGCTCGATCCCCTGCGCCAGCAAGTGCCCCACCGCCGATTCAATCGCCGACAGCACGCACAACTGCGCCGGTTCATTGGTGGTATACCCCACCTCGGCTTCCAGCAGCTTCTTGAACTCGATGAACTTGAACACGCCGGCACTGCGCCCTACCGAGTAGATGGTCTTGCTGGTCATCACGTTGGCCAGCACCTGCCCGGTGCGCACGTCCACAGCGCGCAGGTTGACGGTGACCTGGTCCACCCGGTACTCGCGGGAGATGTCGATGCCTAGGTAGCGGGCGCCTTCGCC
>Ga0315339_1000135_pt1 | contig 114210 bp, 109 predicted proteins | sample ASW17metaG_FD_204514 | JGI IMG/M metagenome (GOLD analysis project Ga0315339, IMG submission 204514) | Ammonia-oxidizing marine archaeal communities from Pacific Ocean, United States - ASW #17 | ecosystem: Environmental > Aquatic > Marine > Oceanic | place: USA: California | collected 2016-12-05
CTTCTATTAAAGTATTGACCCATTGTGGTCTATCTTTAATAATTAATCTCCACGTGTCTACCTACTTTTTCACCATCCTCATATCTACCTGATGTTGATTTACCATTCGTATCAGTAAAAGTTCCCTGTCCGTGCCTTTCATGATCTTTCCATTCACCTTCATATTTGTAGCCATCTTCGTAAGTCATAGTTCCCTGTCCTTGCCTTACGCAATGTTCCCACTCACCTTCATATTTTCTACCATCTTCGTAAGTCATAGTTCCTTTTCCATTTAAAAGATCATCTTTCCACTCACCTTTATATTTGTCACCGTTTGAATAAGTAAAAGTTCCCTGTCCGTGCCTTATATCATCTTTCCATTCACCTTCATATTTTCTACCATCTATAAAAGTCATAATTCCCTGTCCGTTATACTCACCATTTTTCCATTCACCTTCATATTTGTTCCCATTTATCATAGTAAAAGTTCCATGTCCGTGATACTTATTATTTTTACATTCACCTTCATATTTGTCGCCATTTGCAAAAGTAAAAGTTCCCTGTCCGTGATACTGATTATCTTTATATTCACCTACATATTTTGCACCATTATCTGCAAAAGCATAAGTTCCCTGTCCGTGATACTGATTATCTTTATATTCACCTACATACTTTGCTCCATCTGGAAAAGTACAAGTTCCTTTTCCGTGCCTCTTGTCATATTTCCATTCACCCACAAATTTAATACCATTCTTACGATCAAACCTGGTCCCTTGTCCGTGAGGTAACCCATATTTCCATTCACCCACAAATTTAATACCATTCTTACGATCAAACCTGGTCCCTTGTCCGTGAGGTAACCCATATTTATATTCACCTTCATATTGTGAACCAAACATGCTAGTAAAATAAACAAAAAATCCTACTAAATAATGAAAAATACTCATAATTTTAGTCTAAGATGAAAAAAATCCTGCCCACAATACCATCATCCAAAAGCCAATGAATATAATGGCAATTCCTGAAAATGTAATTGTCTCAAAAACTTTAAACCACTGAGGTTTTTCAGGATATCTTTCATTAGGATCAGAGTAAACAAAAAGAACTGGACCAAAAGCTCCATGCATCAATGTCCAAACAACACATGACGCTAAAAAAAGGTATCCAATACAACTAAGAATGCTAGAAAAATCCATAAAACAATTATATCAAAAGTGCTACAGTTTTTGCTACAGTTAGATACTCAAATAGATACAAATAAATACAAAAGAACACAAAGAAGAATAGGGTGAACCTATTTTATTTACCAATAGACTCACCCCAATACAAGTAAACTCAACTTAATACTAAATACTCAACTATCACTCATAACCCAAAGGTCGGGGGTTCAAATCCCTCCTCCGCAACCATCTTAAACACAGCCTTATCTTCACATACACAATTAGACTCAAAATCTTGTGCTACAGTTTTTGGTACAGTTCCTATAGTATTATTAGTGTTGAGCCTTCAGTGCGGCAATTAAAAGTGTGTATATGATTAAAAGTTCTTATTATAAAAATTCAATACAAGGATTCAAATCTGATACTAATGAATCTATTCTGGGTCACCTTGCATCTCAACACGAGTTTTCATTAGATGAAAAACAAAAAAACTCATGGCAGGCTCAAATTGATTTATTGAAGAATTGGTTAAGTGACATTGAAGGGACTATTGCTTTTGAATATTCAATACCAAGGATGGGGAAGAGAATAGATTGTATTCTCATTGTGCAGCACATAGTTTTTGTCATTGAATTTAAGATTGGCTCAGATAGTTATGACTCAGCATCGATTAATCAAACTGTTGATTATGCTCTAGATCTAAAGAACTTTCATAGTGAAAGTCATAAGGTCTTATTATCTCCAATACTTATATGTACAAAAGCTGAGAAAGAAATAAATCAAAAATTAGTTATTAGTAATGACAAACTCACAAACATTTTTTGTATTAATGGGGCTTTATTGGGTGTTTACATTAAAGATATGCTAAAAAATACAAACGGAAAAGACATTGACGCTAGTGCTTGGCTTAATTCTATTTACAAGCCAACACCCACAATTATTGAAGCAGCTCAGGCATTATATCGTGGCCATAATATTGATGAAATATCGCGGTCTGATTCTGGCGCAATTAACCTTTCAGAAACATCATCAAAAATTAAAGAAATTATCGATGATGCAAAGCTGCATAATAAGAAAGCTATTTCTTTTATAACTGGCGTTCCGGGGGCAGGTAAAACTCTTGCAGGACTTAATATTGCTAATACTTGGCATGATACAGAAAACTCGGAGCATGCAGTATTTTTATCTGGCAACGGCCCATTAGTAGATATATTAAGAGAGGCATTAGCTCGAGAGGATGTTATTAATGCAAAAAAGAAGGGTTCAACTCTTTCTAAAGCTCAATCAATTTCAAAAGCCAAGTCATTTATTCAAAATATTCATCATTTTAGGGATGCTGCGTTAATCGGGGATAAGCCTCCGATTGAGCATGTAGTTATTTTTGATGAGGCGCAAAGAGCATGGACAGAAAAGCAGACCAGCTCTTTCATGAAAACCAAAAAAGGGGTAATCGATTTTAATAAATCTGAACCGGAATTTCTCATCAGCGTAATGGATAGGCATGAGAATTGGGCAGTTATCATTTGTTTAATTGGTGGTGGTCAGGAGATTAATAAAGGGGAGGCAGGAATCAATGAATGGTTTTCTTCTCTGTCTAGATCATTTCCTGATTGGAATATTCATGTCTCTGATCAACTTACAGATTACGAATATACTCAGGGCAGTTCTTTAATATCCGATTGGAAAGATAATAGAATGCACATTGAAGAAAACTTACATCTCTCAGTGTCAATCAGATCATTTCGATCTGAAAATGTATCTGCTTTTGTCAAAGCTCTTTTAGACCTTAACAGTAATGAGGCCAGGAATTACTATGAGCAATTTAAGTCCGATTACCCAATTGTTATCACTAGAGATATTTGTCAAGCAAAGTTATGGTTAAAAGAACAAGCAAGAGGAACAGAGCGTTATGGGCTAACTGCTTCCTCTGGAGGGAGAAGACTCAAACCTTATGGTATTCACGTAAAGAACATTATGAAGCCAGTCAATTGGTTTTTAAATAATCAGAATGATGTGAGATCCTCATTTTACTTAGAGGATGTAGCAACCGAATTTGACGTCCAAGGTCTTGAGTTAGATTGGGTATGTGTGGCTTGGGATGCTGATTTAAGAATTGTGAATAAAAGTTGGGAGTATAAATCATTTGTTGGATCTAAGTGGTCTGATATCAAACTTTCCATTAACCAACAATACTTAAAAAACACCTATCGAGTTTTATTAACAAGAGCAAGGCAGGGCATGGTCATTTTTATCCCAGCTGGTTCTATAGATGATAAAACAAGGTTGCCCGAGTTCTATGATAACACTTATAATTATTTAAAGAATTTGGGTATTCAAGAAATATAAATGGTTATGAAAAGTGCTACAGTTTTTGCTAGGACTCTTTCCTTGGATATTTTTCGTATTTAGGAATATAATCCTCTATTCGATTTAGAGGTAAAAGAAGTATTTCTTCATTTAATTTTAGTACCCCATATGTTAATACATGAATCTCATATCCCATAGTTCCACCTTGCCAAGAAGTTATCTCTATTTCCCTTATACTATGGAATTGTTCATTAATATTCGGAGCTAATTCTTTTCCTTCTGAAAGATTTAGATTGTGAAGTATTTTATATCCTATTTCTTTTTCTGTGTAGTAACGCCCATTTTCTAATGTTCTGTAAATGACCTTGGTTACAGCCTCTTCACTTAAACAATTCCTAAGATTTTTAGTTACTGAAATAGTCTTATGATTATGCCAACCAGTATCTATTTTATGATTTAAAGGGACTTCTTTGTTCAGATACTTTCCTATATTCTTACTGAACTTGTACCATTCCTTTGACCCATAATAGTTCTCATATTCCCCAATGTATAACTCAAAGAATTTTTGATAATTGTCGCTTGAAAGCCATTCGTATTCGAAGCATTCTGGCATTATAAACTTTCCATCTACATTCCACGCAACTTTTGAATCAATCTCTAGTATCTCTCTTTCTGCTTTTTCTTCACTGAGAGAATTTAAGTTTGAAGTAAACAACAAAAAGAATAAAAATAAAAAGAGATTTAAAGTTTTCATAAAATAATTATATCAGGGCTGCTACAGTTTTTGCTACAGTAGGATACTCAAATAGAAACAACTCAACACAATTAAATATATAATAGAATAGGGTGATATAATGAAATTTTTCCTAAAATTATTTAATAAATTTTCCATCTTTAAATTCACCTATATGTTCTGAACCATTTGCCCAAGTATAAGTTCCCTTTCCTTGCCTTCTGTCATCTTTCCATTGACCCACATATTTATCACCATTTGAATAACTAAAAGACCCATGTCCGTGCTTCTTATCATTCTTATACTCGCCTACATACTTTGCACCATCTGGAAAAGTGTATGTTCCCTTTCCGTGTCTCTTGTCATCTCTATACTCACCTGTATATTTTGTACCATCTGGTAAAGTTAAAGATCCCTGTCCGTGATACTTCTCATCTTTAAATTCACCTAAATATTTTGCACCATCTACATAACTAGAAGTTCCTTTTCCGTGTCTCTTATCATCTTTAAATTCACCTACATATTTTGCACCATCTAAATAACTAGAAGTCTTCTGTCCATGTTTCTTAGTATCTTTCCATTCACCTAGATATTCTTTGCCGTCTGGAAAAGTATAAGTTTTTTTTCCGTTCATCATATTATCTTTAAATTCACCTATATATTTTCTACCATCTGCAAAACTCAAAGTTCCCTGTCCCTGCCTCTTGTCATCATTATATTCACCTACATATTCTGAACCGTCAGCAAAAGTATGAGTTCCCTTTCCGTGATAGTTATCATTTTTATGCTCACCTATATATTTTGAACCATCTGGGAAAGTTATAGTTCCTTTTCCGTGTCGCATATTGTTTTTCCATTCACCTATGTATTCTTCACCATCTGCAAAAATATAAGTTCCCTGTCCACGCCTCATGGAATCCTTAAATTCACCCATATATTTATCACCATTTGCAAAGGTATAAGTTCCATTTCCTTCATACTTATGATTCCTATACCTACCTATATGTTTATCACCTTTATAGGGAGCACTTCCCCAGGTATAAGTTCCATAGCAGTTATTCCAGTAGTCATTATTAGTATCACACTCAGACAAAGAATATGAGTTGAGTGCAGATAAGAAGAAGGATAATAGAAGAAGATTTAAGATTTTCATGGGATAATTATATCCAAAAGATAAAATTTTTATACATACACTATATTTGTATTCTTATATTTTTTAGTTATTGTAGACTTATATTTAAGTAAGTGGAGGATATTATGAGAACTATTGATGTTATCGCTGCAATTTTGCTTGTAGTTGGAGGAATTAACTGGGGACTTATCGGCCTATTTAATTTTGACTTAGTTGAGGCCTTATTCGGGTCAGCACCAATTTTCATTAAATCTGTATATACCTTAGTTGGAGTTGCTGCTGTTTATCAAATTGTATCACTCAAAGGTATACAGACTAGATGGAATGTGAAATAAAGAATTAAATTTTAATAATTTTCTTTTGAATTTTGCTAATTTATTAATTTTATGTATATATCTCAATGTTAACTTTAAGCATTGAGATATTATCTTTATTCCATCATATGTTGATATTATTCAGACTTTCTGGACATTTAGCTTTTTTCTGATTATTTTATTCATTTAGAATTCTAATTTTAAGATAGGATGGTCTCTTCAATGAATTTTTTTATAGGTTTATTTTATATACTATTAGTAAGTCTTAGTAGTCAAGTGCTTGCAGAAACTGAATCCTCAGAGGTTAGAAAAGTGTTAAGAGCAGACTCTCATGCTCCAATTTCAATTATGGGAGATCACACACACAAGGAAAGCCAAGTTATGTTCTCATATAGGTTCATGACAATGAAAATGGACGGCTATCAGTCTGGCTCGTCATCTTCAAATTATACAAAGGCAAGGACTCATTCCTTGGGTGGACATTATATGACCATTCCTCAAGAGATGACAATGAATATGCATATGATTGGTGCAATGTATGGTGGATCAGATGATTTAACTTTCATGGTAATGGGAAGTTATATAGATAATGAAATGAAAGTCATAAAACATACGAATGCGAAAAAGAGAACTTTAGAATCAAACGGATTTGGGGATACAAAAATCGCAATTTTAAGAAAATTGGCTAACAATGATAACGCTAAGCTTCATGGTACTTTAGGACTTAGTTTGCCAACAGGATCAATTTCAAAGAAAGATTTAATGTTTGGGACAAAAGAGGAGACTTTGGGCTACAATATGCAATTAGGATCTGGTACATACGATGTTCTGCCTGGATTTACCTATGCTTACTCTGAGGATACTTATTCATATGGTGCTCAAATATCTAGTGTAATCAGGGTTGGTGAGAATTCTAAGGAATATGTACTTGGAAATATTTACAAGAGTAATATTTGGTTTTCCGTACCTTTTAATGATAAAAGAACCTCTTTCTCGCTAGCTACACAGCTTAAATCTCAAGGTAAAATTAGAGGGAATCATAAAGATATTAAGACTATAATGAACTTTGCTCAAAACCCAGATTCATCAGGTAGTAGAACGATTGATATATCTTTGGCAATTAATCATGTTTTTGCTGACAAAATTAGAGCGGGTCTAGAGTATAAAATGCCTGCATATAATGATGTTAATTCTGTCCAACTTGATACTGAGAATACTGTAATGTTTGGCGTGGGATATGCTTACTAATCAAGATCTAACATTTAGTTGTTAAGCCTAGAGACTTATATTTTCTCTTTCTTCTTGACAATTTTTAATATAAGTGATATTTATTCTATATACCATAGATCATGGTCTACAAGATCCTCATCGAACATGAGTTAAAAGTTCTCCATAAGTCATGGGAACAAGACTCGCATAGAACATGCGTTAAAAGTTCAAATATTTCCCAAGGGGGTATTTGAATATGAAACTTTTGTTAAATAGGCAGGTTAGGGTAAACGTAGCCAGTAAAGCAAAATTAGCTAATAAAGCTAGGGTTGCTAATATGGTGAAAGTTGCCACTCAATCACGTAAACCAGCAAACTCAAGATTTATTCACCTTTCTGCTATAAAGGCTTACAAGCGTCAACAAGCTTGGAAGTTAAAAGTTAGAGAGATGTCAAAAATTCAGTTTGCTCTAGCATAGATTAAAAGATCAACTATTAGCAGGAACTTCCTACTTTAGAATTTCCTGCTATAAGAATTTATATTTACTTTCTCATAAGTAGCTTTTACATTTGTATAATGAGGAATGAACTTAAGGTCTTATTTTCAAATATATCTTTAATATCTTCTATCATTACATTAATTTATGTTTACTATAAGAACTTCCTACCTAAAAAAAAGATAAAGCTAGAATATGTACTATTTTTTCTTCCTCTTCTATGGGCCATAATCAGCAACGTTCTTTATATTAATGGATGGGCGAGAGACAGTCTGTGGGATATTAATGTAGTTTATTGCGCAGACTTAGCATATTCCTTGGGTGTTAGTCCTCAAAGCGATTGGTATCTCAATCCAACATGCCAAGAGTCTATTCCATTACAGTTTACATACCTAAAGTTATTGCTGAATATAATCCCTTTCTCAATTTTTGAATACGACTTGTTTGAAAAGGTTTGGTTAGGCTTTCTTTTGTTAACAGCTTTAGGGTACGGGTTTCTCTCAAAGAAGCTATTTGACCTAAAAAGTAATTATTTCTTTATCTTAATATTCATACTTGTTGCATATCAAGGTTCAAATATTATCTCTCTTCAAGCAGGTAATATAGCCGTGCCCATTTATTTATTTGTATTGTTTGGGATATTCTTGCTAAAATTTAAAAAGTATAAAATATTATTTTTTCCTATAGTAGCTTTTGCAACTTTTATAAAATTTCATTTAGCTTTATTTCTTCTAGTACCCTTTATTGTTGAAAAAGTTTTCAATCTAAAAGGTTACTTCTTATTCTTTGTAACCTTATTTTCTCTGTTTGGATTAAATTATTTGATACATGGCCCATTTATTGAGGACTGGTTAGTTAATCTTAAATTTGTTGATATGGGTCTAGCCCCGATATTTTCAGAAATGAATTTTTTAAAAAGTTTATGGGTTACTAGTGATAACTACATCTGTGAGGCTTCCATGTCTAAAGTTCAGTTCAATGCTTTATGTAAAGTATCCATCTTCCCGTTTTTCTTTTTAAACTTAATTTTCTTCAGAAAATATCTTATGGAGAAAGTCTCAGAAAAAGAGTTCTTTAATATATTGTTAATACTCTCAACTTTTGTTTTTGTTCTAGTTCTACCCAGACTGAAGGTTTATGATTTCTTTATTATATCTTGTGTTTCTATAAAGATTTATTTAGATTCAGTAGATGCTCTAGTGAGTAAGGATGTAGTCCTAAAGCTTATATCTGCTCTAATAATAATCTTATTTTATTTTTCTGCAATTTACTGGAGACCTCAGTGGGATCTTACAAATATAAGCTATTATTATGTATTTTCTATTTACGTCTTATATCAAGCTATGGTTATTAGAAAGATAAAGGTAAAATAATCTTAAGAGGTCTACCATGAGTATAGAAGGAAAATTTGAAAAAAGGTTAAGTATTGAACAAGTAGAGGAATCACCAAGTTTCGCTCCTAAGTTTGACGATAATGGCTTGATACCAGTCGTTACTACTGACTTTAAAAGTGGTGAAGTTCTAATGCAGGGCTATATGAATGCCGAATCTTTTGGTATGACATTAGAATTAGGAGAGGCAGTTTATTACTCAAGAAGTAGAAAGCAGATTTGGCATAAAGGTAAAACTAGTGGTTTGGTTCAAAGTATAAAAGAAATAAGAATTGATGATGATCAAGATTGTGTATGGCTGAGGGTGGATGTTGATGGTGGTGCAAGTTGTCATGTTGGATATAGGTCATGCTTCTATAGAAGTGTACCGTTTGGAAAAGACATCGATAATTCTGATAAGATAGAATTAAAATTTGAGGAAAAAGAAAAAGTTTTTGACCCTAAGGAAGTATATGGAGATTCTCCTAATCCAACAAAGTTGTAAATATGAAGAGATTCTTTACTCCTAGAATTTTAAATTTAATTTCAATTTGGATTTTAGTCCTAGCCCTATCAATTTCATTCTTTTATGAATTTTTCTTTGACTTTAAACCTTGTCTTCTCTGCATATTGCAAAGAACATGTTTCTTTCTAGTTCTAATTTTTTTAGTTCTTAAATACGTAAGAAATACGAAAAGTATACTCTTAAATCTAGCCGCGATTGTAAGTACTTTTCTAGGAATATTTTTTAGTTCCCGTCAGGTCATGCTTCAAAATAAAGTTATTAGTGATGAGTCTTCGTATCTGTGCGCACCAAACTTATATGGTAGTTTTAATTTCACTTCTATAAGAGATTTTTTTACTATGCTCTATCCTGCTGAGGGTAGGTGTTCAGAAATTACTTCAGTCCTTCTTGGAGTATCTTTTGCAACCTGGTCCTTATTAATTTTTTGTTTAATCCTGGCTATAATTTTAATAATTTTTTTTAAAGAAAGATATGAATAAAGCTTAGCTTGAAAACAGCTAATTAATATGAGACACTGTCTCATGACTAGAAAATCAAAGATATTATATTTTTCGCTTCTATTCTTTATTTTGTTAGGACCAGTACCTAGTTCTTTTGCTAAAGAAAGATTTAAAGTTGTTACAACTTTCACTATATTCGCTGATATGGCTAGAAATATTGCTGGAGATAAGGCAGATGTAGTTTCGATAACCAAACCTGGCGCTGATATCCATACTTATCAGCCAACACCAAGAGATATTCTAAAAGCTGAGAACGCAGATCTGATCTTGTGGAATGGCTTAAATCTAGAGATTTGGTTTGAGAAGTTTTTTCAAAATATTGAGACAACTCCATCTGTTGTCCTAACAAAAGGAATAAAACCTATGGGTATAAGCCAGGGGTCTTATAAAGGTAAGCCTAATCCTCATGCTTGGATGTCTCCTAGGGATGGATTGATTTATATTGAAAATATTCGAGCAGCTTTTGTAAAATATGATCCGATCAATACTGTAACTTATAATAAAAATGCTAAAGAATACTCTCGAGAACTTAAATCAACCATTTTACCTATCAGAGAAAAGTTTTTATCTATACCTCAGGAGAAAAGGTGGTTGGTAACAAGCGAAGGCGCATTCAGCTATTTAATAAGGGACTTTAAACTTAAGGAGTTGTATTTGTGGCCCATGAACTCGGACAGCCAAGGTTCTCCAAGTCAAGTCAGAAACGTTATAGATAAAGTGAGGGAAAACAATATTGGTGTAATTTTTAGTGAAAGCACAGTTTCACCTAAGCCTGCAATGCAAGTGGCGCAAGAAGCAGGGATAAATTATGGTGGTGTATTGTACGTTGACTCTTTAAGCGATAAAAAAGGCCCCGTACCAACATACCTTGATTTATTAAGAGTAACTACAGAAAGAATTGTAGACGGTTTGAGGGATAAATTATAAGAGTTTTGTATGTATGATTCTAATTCAGGAAAAAATTCTCTAGAGGTTAGTAATGTTGGAGTTGTCTATAACAATGGCTTTAGAGCTCTAAATAACGTAACTTTTAATTTAGACAAAGGTGTTATAGCTGCCTTAGTAGGTATTAATGGTAGCGGTAAATCTACTTTATTTAAAGCTATTATGGGCTTTGTACCTCTTAAGTCTGGAACAATAAAGTTGTTAGGCCTAGATACTGATTCTGCATTGAAAAAAAATTTAATAGCTTACGTTCCACAAAACGAAGAAATTGACTGGGATTTTCCAATTCTTGTTGAAGATGTAGTTATGATGGGAAGATATGGTCATATGAATTGGTTGCGAATACCAAAGGAAAATGATTTTAAAATAGTTAAAGAGTCCTTAGATAGGGTAGGTATGAGCGGCTATTCTAAAAGTCAGATAGGTGAATTATCAGGTGGTCAAAAGAAAAGAGTTTTTCTTGCTAGAGCATTAGCACAGAAGAGTGAAGTCATTCTTCTCGATGAACCTTTTACGGGAATTGATGTAAAATCAGAGGAAGAAATAGTCTTGTTGTTATCGAATTTAAGAATAGAAGGAAAATTAATGCTAATTGCGACACATAATTTGGGAAGTGTTCCTGAATTTTGCAATCAAAGCATACTGATTAATCAAACTATAATAGCTTCTGGTCCTACAGATATTGTCTTTACACAATCAAATTTGGAGTTAACTTTTGGCGGAGCGCTAAGACAATTTATTCTTCCTGGAAAAGATATACATACTGACAAAGATGATAGGGGTCTGACTGTATTAACCGATGATGAAAGACCTTTAGTCTTTTATGATAAAACTGAAAATAATAAGAGTGAAGAGTGATTGACTTACTAATAGAACCTTTCGGCTACGAATATATGTATAGAGCTATTTGGATGAGCACTTTAGTAGGTGGTCTTTGCGCTTTTCTTTCCTCATATCTAATGTTGAAAGGCTGGTCTCTAATGGGAGATGCGCTTTCACATGCCGTAGTCCCTGGTGTTGCTGGAGCATATATCTTAGGGCTACCATTTTCTCTAGGGGCTTTTCTTTCAGGCTCTCTAGCTGCACTTACAATGTTGTTCCTTAATAAGAAGACAAAATTAAAAGAAGATGCGATTATTGGAATAATATTTACATCCTTTTTTGCTCTAGGATTATTTATAGTATCGTTAAATCCAACTTCTGTTGACGTTCAGAAGATTATCTTAGGTAACGTTTTAGCTATTACAGATTTTGATACTCTACAGTTAGTTTTAGTTTCGTTAATCTCTTTTATAATTCTTTTTCTAAAATGGAAAGAATTTATGATTGTTTTTTTTGATGAGGTTCACGCAAAATCTGTTGGAATTGACACATATAAGATAAAAATCTTATTTTTTACTTTGCTTAGTGTGTCAACGGTAGCAGCACTACAAACTGTAGGAGCTTTCTTAGTTATAGCCTTAGTTGTAACGCCCGGAGCAACAGCATATTTACTAACTAATAAATTCTCAACATTAATCATATTGAGCGTTACAATTGGATCACTTACTTCATTTGTAGGGGCATACTTAAGTTATTTTATTGATGGTGCTACTGGTGGAGTTATAGTTTTATTGCTAACAGCTATATTCTTTATTGCCTTCATTTTTAAAAATAATGGTAATCCTATAATCTGGAAGAAGGAAAAAAGGAGATTCATTAAAAATGCTTGAATTTGTTGAGCTGCTTATCCTTCCTTTTACTTTTGGCTTTATGCAAAAAGCATTTCTAATGTCTATTATTATTGCAATACCTATGTCAATTCTTTCTTGTTACCTTGTCCTTAGAGGCTGGTCATTGATGGGAGATGCAATTTCCCATGCAGTTCTGCCCGGAATTGTTATTGCTTACATTTCTCAAATAGCTCTTGCAATAGGCGCTTTCATAGCCGGAGTTTGCTGTGCATTGTTGTCCGGATATGTAAAAGCAAACACCAGAATTAAGCAAGACTCAGTCTTAGGAATTGTTTTTTCTGGCATGTTTGCATTAGGGCTAGTGTTATATTTAAAAATAGAAACAGAGATCCACCTGGATCATATTTTATTTGGTAATATACTAGGATTATCATGGAGTGATGTTCTTAATAGCTTTATTCTCAGTGGTATTTGTACCTTGTTTGTCTTAGCTAAAAGATTAGACCTTCTTGTCAATATATTTGACACACAACATGCTAAAGCAATAGGGCTAAACGTTTCGAAATTAAACTATATATTCTTAGCTATCCTTTCACTAGCTATCGTTTCCTCTATAGAGTCCAGCGGGATAATATTAGGGATTGCGATGCTAATTATACCAGGTGCAGTTTCATTTCTATTATCAAAAGATTTTATCAAAATGCTTGCTTATTCTGTTGTTATATCGGTTTTATGTTCAATCTTTGGTGTTTACTCGAGTTTCTTTCTTGATAGTGCCCCTGCACCAACTATAGTTCTTATAATGACGATAGTTTTTATTGTTTCCTTCTTTAAACAGACTAGTAAAAGCAAATTCTAAGTCTTTTTCTCAGAGCACTCTTTACAAAAGCCATAAAAATGCATTTCATGTCCTAATGTTTCAAAGCCTTTTTTCTCTAGTATCTTTTTGTACATTTTTTCTTCTCCGAAATCTGGGAATTCTATATTGTCTTTGCATGATATGCAGAACGCATGGTGATGAGGTTTTTCATCAAAAACAAATTCAAAATGCTGGTGTTTTTCTCCGAACGCAGTCCTTCTTATTACTAAGCATTTGACGAGTTCATTCAAGGTTCTATATAGAGTTGCTCTTGATACAGAATCTTTTTTAATTTTCAATAAGTCTTCAGCCCCAAAATGATTATCCATTTTAGTTATCAAATTAAAAACTTCGATTCTTGCCTTAGTAAGACGAAGATTGTTCTTGTCTAGATAGTGCACGAACTTCTTTTGTTCAATTAGAATCTTGTTCCGCTGTTCTTTGGTAACCATATTTATATATAGAAAATATCATTTTGAAATTAATTTGTAAAATTATTTCCTAACTACTATTTTTCTTAATATATTTTGTGTTTCTTTGAGATAGAATATATCAAGGAATTCCTCTATCTCATTACTAGATTTAAGGTCGAATGGTACGTAGGTCTCTAGACCCGCATTTAGTTGGTTTTTCATAATCTTAATAATACTAGGGTCCTTACTCTTAAATGATAAGGCTAGTTCTAGAGATCTCTGATATAAATCTTCTTTATCATGCAATGAATCTACTAATCCAAGATCTAAAGCTTCTTGAGGAGACAGTAAGTCCCCAGTTAATAAGACTTTTTTTGCATTATTGTATCCAATTGAGTTTCTAAGCATTAAGATTGTACTAGAGAATAGCGGTAGTCCGATATTTATTTCGTTCAACGCAATCTTTGCCCTTTCCTTAACCATCAATCTGAAATCACTGCTAATAGCAATCATGCACCCTGCACCTGTTGCATGACCATTAAGAGACGAGATTGTTACTTTAGACGATCTAAATAGTTGATCACATATATGAAGCAACTTATTAATGCTAAGTTTTAATTCATCCCTACTTAACTCTAAGAAGGAAGGAATATCGAGACCAAAAGAGAAGAAGCTTCCATTACCACTAATTAAGATTGTGTTCGTTTTATGGTGGGATTCCTCTATATCCTTTAGTGCTAATTCAATATCAAGTAACATTTTGTGGTCTAACGCATTAACTTTTCCATTTTTTATAGTGATAATGGAAATATTTTCCTTTATACCTAGTTCAATCATTTATTCTCCCAAGCTACTTTTGACGAATAATCATTTGAGTACATCTAAAAAGTGCTACAACTTTTAAACTTTTTTCTTCCAAGATTTTAGCATCCCATACATGTAATGTTTTACCTTCATGTTCAAGGGTTGCCTTGCAAACTAGTGTTCCTGTTTCCACAGCTGAAATAAAATTAGTCTTGAGTTCTACAGTGGCAAACATCTCGCCATCCTTTAGATGGTACATCGTACCCATACCACAGGCGGTATCAGCAAGGCTTGTTATTGATCCCCCATGGATGAATCCATTAGGGGCCATTATTTTGTTCGATATTTTCATCTTGGTTACAGCCGTATTCTTAGTAATTTCAGTAATTTTAATTCCTAAATGAGAAACAAATGAATTCTTAGCGAGAGAATTCATTTCTTTAACAGTTGAAATTTGTGAGAAATCAATTTTATTCATTATTTTATGATAGCACAATAAGATTCTTTATTAATGGGTTTTAGTCTTTAGCCAAAAAAGATAAACAAGCCCCCAATTATTAAGGCGTATGACCAAAGATAGTCAAAATTTACCCAGGCGGTTCTTAGTATTCTAAGTCCAATTACTTTATACACCACATAGGCTATTGTTGTAGAAATAATTATCATTCCTATCATATGAAGTGCTAGTGGCATAATTCCGCTTTTGAATATATTGATAATCGTATGATGTTTGGCCTCAGTGTTAAACCCAGGGATAAGCATTAGTCCAGCACCATGAGAGGATGCCATTAAAAAAGACCATAATATAAGATCACGGTTACCTACATTCATTTTTACCCAATTCATATGAGCTCTATCAAAGATTTTATATGCACCAAAAAGAATTAATATTGAAGCAAAGAAAATCTTTGTATAATAGATAGGTATTATGTTTTTAAGAGTTTCGAATATTATTAAAGTAACAATGAGTGAAGCTAGGTGCCCCAAAGCAATAGGAATCTGGCTAGTAAATATTTTCTTAGTAGACTCTTTTTGCATTGCAATAGAAACACTAAAAAGCCATCCCATCCCAGGATTTATTCCATGATAGATTCCAAGAAATAAGAAAAAAAGCATGGAATGTTCCATCGTTTGCATTTTAAGCTCCGTAAATTAGAAAAATATTTAGATTTTAATTAAAATCATTCTTCGTTTGGAAAACAAAATGAATCAGATGATGAATCCCCGCCCTGGAGCCTAACTTGATGAGTTCTTTGGTCGCCAAAATCCATAAAGAAATCCTTATCAAGTGTGATCCCACCTGATTGACTCACATCTGCTTTAACAAACCAACCTTTTATATCTGAGTAGAATTGATCATCCCAGCTGCTATAAAGAGAGTTAGTAAAATAAAGCCTCTTGCCGTCCCTACTAAGTTCAACCATTTGAGGTCCACCTGTAGCAGGACTACCATTAGGGTGAGCTTTCTTCTTAGCAACGCCACCAATCTCAACCATGCCAGCCAATTTTGGGTTAAACGGATCAGAAACATCATATTGATGAAGTTCTCCTGTCCCCCAGCATGAAACATATAGGAATTTGTCATCTAAGGATAAATTTATATCTGTTATTAGAGGAGGTACGGCTCCAAATTGTTTAAGCGGAGCTGGTAAGTCTTCTACGGCTGCAGGTTGTGCAGGAATTGTTATAGTTTTTTTAATTTTCCACTCATCTTTTTCTAAATACCAAGTCCAGATAGAAGCAGACAAATCTTGAGTGTTTACAACAACACCAACAAAGCCATAAGTATTCTTAGGATTTTTAGAAGGTCTTAGTTCTAATACCATTTGATGTTCTTTCCCTAAATCTAGTTCGTGAAGATGATTATGAGTTTTTAAGTCCCATATATGTATTTTATGACCATATTTCCCTGCTACAGCAGCTTCGAGATTTAGACCATTTTCAAAAAGATCCGGAGTTCCCCATTCTGATGTAATTACTCTATCATGACCAAGATGCCACCAGAAGTCATAAGCGTAATGCTGAGGTCCTCTGTCGTTTTCCCACTGACCTTTAATATCAAGAGTTAAATGGTCCATCAAGAAAATTCCTCCAGGTCCTTCTCCTGACTTGGTGCCTCCTCCAAGAGCACTAACATAAATGCCCTCAGGTCCGCAATGAATAGTATGAGGCCTACTGTATCCAGTCTTCTCCATCAATTCTTCGGGCTCAATTGTTTTAATAATTTTAGGGTCTCTAGGATTATCTTTAGTGTCTACAATGTACATTCTGGAAGATCTTAGTCCTGGAATAAGTAAATATCTTCTTTCAACATCAGGATGAGGTGCGTAAGGACATAAGTGAGCACTGCAAGCATTCCATCCGAAGTGATGAAGTTCGTCTCCAATGTTAGGAAAAGTTAGTTCTCCAACTCTTGAAAGGTAACTATCAGATTCAGGGTTGACATCAACAGTTGAAAGAGAGTCCGGTTTCCCATGAACATTTAATGTAGCGATATAGGCAAGTTCTTCTTTTGGTGCTTCCATAGCCATTTTGGCAGTTGGATAAAAAGTTTTATCAGCAGTCATTCCCATCTTTATGATCCTCCAATTTGACTTTAAAGTTTAATTCCAGAGTCAAAATGTATTAAATTTTTTTATTAGACTTTTTAATGCTTCTAGACGCTATTTTAGTATTTTTTCAAAATAAAATCAATATTTTTCTACCAATCAATGAAAAGATTTGTATTCTTGTAATTTTTAATTATTATTTTCTACAATAATGGAAGAACTAATTAATGCTATCAAGAAAAATTCTTTTTTTGGTAAAAACAAGCTCCTAGTTCTAGATTCTCTATTAATTATATGGGTCTTTTATGTCCTATTTCCTTTGCTTGGGATAGGTTTCGTTTCTGACGATGCTTATAATTCTCAAATTCTAGGAAAGAGTATATTCGACGGGACTACAATCTGGGAAAAAATATCAATAGAGATAAAAAAATGGCTTTTTGAAAGTGGTAGATTTTCTCCTTTTGCTTGGTTTTACACCTATGGGCTCTATTCATTACAACCAAGTCCTTTTGTCGTTAAAAGCATTACCTTGGCTATTATTGGGGTAAATGTTTTATTTTATTCAAAGATAGTTCACTTTATAACGAAGGACAGAAACTTGTCTTATGTCTGTGCGTTTATTGTCCCATTGCTCTTTCAGTTCAGGTTGTGGCATGACCCGATTATGGCATTCACTTTTATGATCCCAATGGTTTCATTGTTCTTCTTTGCATCTTTGTTTCTTTTGATTAAGTATTTAGAAAAGAATGAAGCAAAAACGATTACCTTCTTCATATTTTTATATATCCTTTCTCTATGTACATATGAGTTAAGTTATATTTTTATAATTTTCTATATACTCATTATTTTATTTAGCTCATCAAGAAAGGGTTGGTGGAAGCCTTTTTTATTCGTCGTAATTGCAACTTCTGCACACCTTTTGATTTTAATATTTTATAGAGATTCTAATCAAAGTATTTATCCGGGCTCAAATCTCAAATTTGACTATGAAGTTGTACTGTCTGCCTTATTAGTTCAGGTAACATCAGCTTTTCCCTTATCTTGGAAACTAGCTGCCGGCGCTGCGCATGAATCTTTGTCTAAACTGACCTACTCTGTGCTTATTATTTTTTCAATTTTTTCACTAGTTATTACGGATCAATTCTATAAACTGAAAGATGGCTTTTCTGTCACTAAAGCTTCAATTAAATTATTTATTTTCTCATTAGCTCTTTTGCTTCTTCCTGCAGTACCTATAGCTCTGACAGGACACCAGAATGAGTTAGTTCAACTGGGTTTCGGATATGGCTACATTGTTGTCTTTATCCAATACTTTGGAGCAGTAGCTTTATTTTTGACTATAATTAATTTTATAAAAAATAGATATTTCTTTAAAAATCGTCAGACTATTTCCTTCTTTTTTATTTTTCTCGTAATTTTATCGATTGGTTATTTTACAAGACAAGAGAATTCATTCGTAGCCCACGAGGTTAACAAGTTTTATAAATATCCAAGGGATTTGATTAAAAAGTCTATTAATAGTGGGATTCTCGATCACATATCAAGTGATGCTTTATTACTTAGGAATGAGAGATATCCTTCTGATCACTTGTGGTTTTACACAATGAAAATGGGAAGGAAAGTTAATATTTGTGGTCTCAATCTTGAGAAAGAATTTCCTAAATGTCTTAATAATCAAAAAGATCTAGAACTTTATGGGTTATATGGTCTGGCCTATTTTATGAGTAGTGATCTTAAAGCTGGATCCGTCTTTGTCGCTAAATTAGATAAAATAGTTTTTTTTGAAGGTGTACTGATTGGTATGAACTTTAAAGATTATAAAGTTTACAACTCAAGAACTAATAAACTGTCTGAGGTTAAATCTGATAAAATTTATGATTTATTAAAAATTGCTGATTTTGAAGTTGGAGCTACTATTTTCGACTATAGTATTGAAGATTTTGAGAAAAAAGAAGTTTCATTAGCATTTAAATCTTTTTACCCTAAAGAAGGAACTAGAGATAGTTATCTCAGATGGTCATCTGGCAGTTCAATGATATTAATAGAGAACAATTCAGACATAAACATTACAAAGCGTTTGACTCTTGCCTTAATAAGACCTGCTACAAAATCGAAACCTGCCTCTGTCTCAATAACTCATGTCATCGATGGCAGTAAAGGCTTCTTGGAAATGAGTAGATATTTCGTTTATGGGAAAAAAGAAATAAGTATGATTTTAAATTTAAAACCTGGTATGAATTTTGTAAAATTTAAGAGTGATTCCCCTCATATTGAGAATGGTGATCCAAGAAATATAGTTTTTGGAATTGCCAATTATAGCTTGGATAGTTTTAAAGTAGAATGAGATTTTTTGGATAGACATTTAAATTATTGATACATACTGTATTATGTTTTTATGTCCCACAAGTTATCGAAATCAGCTCAAAGTTTATCCGGGCAGCCAATGTTTCGAATGTTATCAAAGATTCAAGAGCTTGAAAAAAAAGGTAAAAAAATACTTCATTTTGAACTTGGGGATCCAGATTTTCCTACACCTAAGAATATTAGCGAAGCTGCAATAAAAAGCATTAGGGATGGAGAGACTCATTATGTGAATTCAATGGGGATTTTGGAATTAAGAGAAGCAGTTCAGAAAACAACTGAGTTGTCTCGAGGGTTTAGACCAGAAATTAACCAGATATTGGTTACTCCTGGTGCGAACTATATTATATATCTGGCAATATCTACTTTGGTAAATCCTGGAGAGGAAGTTATCATTCCTGACCCTGGTTTTCCTACATATACTTCTGCTGCTAATTTTATTGGAGCCAAGCCAGTATATGTTCCATTGTATGAAAAAAATAATTTTCAACTCTCCCCAAAAGATTTAGAACAGAAAATTACAAAAAAAACAAAACTAATCATCATTAACTCACCGGCAAACCCTACAGGGTCAGTTATGACAAAAGAGGAGATTTCTCAGGTAGCAGAGATAGCAAAGAAATATGATTTATATTTACTTACTGATGAAGTTTATTCTCGTCTAATATTTGGTACTGACAATAATTTCTTTAGCCCAGCTAGTCTTGATAAGTGTAAGGACAGAACTATCATTATTAATGGACTAAGTAAGGCTTTCGCTATGACTGGGTGGCGCATAGGAGTTGCGATTGGTCCTGAAGAGATAATTTCAAAGATGGGACTTATTGTAGAGACGATTTCTTCTTGCACTCCACCTTTTTGTCAATATGCTGGACTTGAAGCAGTTGTTGGGGATCAATCAGAACTAAAGAGAATGAAACAAGAATATCTTGAAAGAAAGAGGATACTGGTCCATGGTTTAAATGAAGTTCAAGGTATCAGTTGTGTTGATCCGGGTGGTGCGATGTATGTTTTTCCTAATATAACCGGAACTGGTATGAGTAGTGATGCTTTTTCAGAATATGTCCTGGATAAGATTGGGGTAGGGGTCTTGCCAGGTAATAATTTTGGTAAAAATGGAGAAGGATATATTAGAATGTGCTATGCTACTTCACAGGACGATATTCTCCTAGCGTTAAGTAGATTAAAAAAATTATTTGGATAAAAAATGAAAAAAATTAGAGTAGCTGACGTCATTGTTGATTTTTTAATAACCAAAAAAGTAGATACTATTTTTGGACTAATGGGCGGCGGAGCTATGTTTTTAAATGATGCATTAGCTCTTAGATCCGACAAGATTAAGACAATTTTCAACCATCATGAGCAAGCTAGTTCGATGGCAGCAGTTGGCTATTCTAAAATGAAAAATGGGATCGGTGCAGCAATGTTTACAACTGGTTGTGGTTCAACTAATGCGGTCACAGGAGTCCTCGATGCTTGGCAGGATAATTTGCCATGTATTTTTATTTCTGGGCAAGTGAAAAGGAAGGAAACCTCTAGAAATATCCGTCCTATTACTAACCTTAGGAACTTCGGTGTGCAAGAGGCTGATATAGTTTCAATTGTTGAAAGTATTACTAAGTATTCTAAGATGATAAATGAGCCTGAAGAAATTTATGCTGAACTAGAGAGAGCTTATGATATTGCTGTATCTGGATGCCCCGGACCAGTGTGGTTGGATATTCCCTTGGATGTTCAAGCTGCTCCGGTCAATAAAAAGAAGTGGTCAGCCGCTAAGAAAAAACATCCTACTATTTATATAAAGAAGGTTGCGAATGATTCTAAGAAGATCATGAACCTTCTAAGCAAGGCTAAAAGGCCTATTCTTATTGTAGGTAACGGGATTAGATTAGCAAAAGTAGAGAAAGAATTCTCTGCTTTGGTCAAAAACTGGAAGGTCCCAGTTGTTTCTTCATATTTAGGGATTGATATCTTTCCTAATTCTCACAGCTTCCACATAGGAACCTTAGGTTCTAAAGGAAATAGAGCTGCCAATTTTGCAATCCAGAATTCAGATTTGGTAATTGCTTTTGGATGCAGAATGAGTGTTCCACTAACCGGCTTCGAATACCGTCTTTTTGCTAGAGAAGCTAAAATTTGTGTTATCGATATAAACAAGGCTGAGCATAAAAAGAATACTATTAGAATAGACTCATTTATTAATCAGGATTTATCTTTGCTTGTTCCTCGTTTACCAAAAATTAATTACCAGTCAACTTGGAATTCTTGGCTTAAGAAGTGTATTAATTGGAAAAATAGTTGGCCAGTATGTACTACTTATCAAAGGGATGATACGAAAGGCATTAACTTGTATCATTTTTATGAAATATTTAATGAATTAAATGATATTGACTCTGTAGTAGTAGCAGACGCAGGGTCTGCAGGCTATGCCTCAGCTCAGTCAGTTAAAATTAGAAAAAATCAAAGATATATAATGCCTGGTGGTCAAATGGAAATGGGTTTCACTCTTCCCTGTTCTATAGGGGTAGCTTTTGCAGATCCTAAAAAAACTGTTTTCGCAATCACAGGTGATGGCTCTCTTCAGTTGAATATTCAGGAGCTTCAAACTCTTTCTCATTTTAAGCCAAATATTAAATTAATCATATGGAACAATAGTGGTTATCTTTCAATTAAGTCGACACAAAATAGATTTTTTGATGGTAGAAAGATAGGGGCTGGTCCTGAAAGTGGGTTAACTTTTCCTGAGACAAAAGATATAGCTAAAGCCTACAAGCTCCCATTCAAGAAGGTGTCAAAAGCCTCTAGTCTCAAATTGGGGATTGAGTGGTTGAAAAGTTTTCAAGGTCCTGGAATTTTAGAAGTTATATGTCCACCTGAGCAGGAAATAATTCCTACTGCATCCTCTAAGACTTTGGACGATGGAAGCATGGTTTCTATGCCACTTGAGGATATGTATCCATTCTTAGATAAAAAAGAATTCCTAGATAATATGATTATTAAGCCTATTACTAACAAGTAGTTTTAAAAATTAACTCTCTCTTTCTCAACTACTAGTGGCATGTTCTGATTCTTCACCTGGTTTACCAGGAGGTATTCTCCAATTAAACCTAAAAAGAGCAATTGAACAGATGAGAAGAAAAGCATAGATAAGGAAAAAGCAGATAAGTCAAAAGTAAATAAATAAAAGAAAATAAAGAATGAACCCATTAGTTTTGCAAGAATAATAAGGATTGACCCTATAGTAGCCAACAGACCTATAAGAGATATGAGCTTGAATGGCAGGACAGAAGTAGAGACTATCCCTTCAATAGCTATAGAGTAAAGTGAGAAAAAGTTATTTGACGACTTTCCAGTTTTTCTATCAGGAGCAGTATAGTATACGATTTCTTTTTCAAAGTTTAACTCAAGAAGTTGACCTCTCATGTATGGATACTTGTCATTGATGTCCTTTAAGACTCTTTGCACCTCTTTGTCATAAATACCAAAGCCATGAAAATTAGGTATTTGTTTATTAGAAGCGAAAAAATTTATAAAGCTGTAGAATATTTTTTTAAGAAAAGTGAAACCTTGTTTAGTGTTTTGTGGAACACCAAGAACCATCATAAAACCATTTTTCCATTTCTTAACTAGTTGAGGTATGAAATCAGGGGGATCTTGTAAGTCACATACCATCTGAATTACAGCATCACCATTAGCTTGAAGAAATCCATAATAAGGTGAGATTAGCTGTCCATAGTTTTTCGCATTAATTATTAATTTTACATCTTTATCAGATTTACAAATAGCTTTTATTTTTTCTTGAGTTTTATCCGCTGAACCGTTGTCTATAAAGATAATCTCATATTTGTCTTCAGGGAGTTCTTCTTTGAATATGCTTTTTATCTTTGAAGTAATTTCGACTACGTTTTCATCTTCATTAAAACATGGAATAACAATTGATATCAAGCTCATAAAAAAATATTATATCTTATAACGAATTCATTAAAAATATTTTTTTACACTTCTTCTAATTATTTTAAATTGATTCTAGGAATTCATCGATAGTATGATGCAGCCTATTTATCATCTCTTCAGTAAGACCATGATGAACAGGAAGGAGGAATGCTCTCTCCATTATGGCATCGGCATTCTTATAGCCTATTTCCGAGACTTTGTACTTCGCTGATTTCATCATCGGTTGTCTTAATATATTTCCTGTAAAGACAACTCTGGTTTGGATCTCCCTTTTTTCCAAATATATCTGAAGGTCTCTTCTCGAGAATTTTGTATTTTCTTTTATTAAGATGGGGAATGCTAACCAGGCAGTACTTGCATTACTCTTTTCTTTTGGATTAGAGAAGAACTCGTTATATTTTTCAAAAAAAGCAGATTGCGCATTAAAGTTATCTTGTCTTATCTTTATATTTCTTTGAAGCTTCTTTAATTGTGCTAAGCCAAAGGCTGCACCAACCTCGCTTCCCTCAAGATTATAGCCAGCCATCTCAAATACGAATTTAGCATCATAATCTATCCCATCTAAAACTATATTAAACCTGTTCTCTATTGCTTCACTTTTTTCATCAAAAAGTGAGGAACTACGACCCCATGACCTTAGAAGTTTCGCTCTCTTTAGAGCTTCTTCATTATTTATACAGAGGGCTCCTCCGTTTCCAGCACAATTTATAATATGTGAACCATAGAAGCTAGTAATCGAAATATCACTAAAGTGACCACTACTTTTACCCTTAATTGTTGCTCCCAGAGTATCGGCAGAATCTTCAATAACTATCAAGTTGTGTTTGTCAGCTATAGTTCTGATTTCCTCCCAGTCACAAATGTTTCCCATTAAGTTTGGAGCAATTATAGCAACTGTATTTTTATTTATAGATTTTTCTATTTGTGAAACATCTATACAATAAGTTAGTGGCTCGACATCTATAAATGAAGGAATGAGATTATTCTTTAATAGACAACCAACGGTAGTACCAAATGTTAGGGCCGGAGTTATGACTTCACTATTTTCAGGAAACTCAAGTGATTCAATTGCAATGAAAAGTGCTGATGAACCTGAGTTAACATATAAACACTCTTTTTTCTCAAATAATTGTGCAATTTTAGATTCGAATTGCCTTGAGTAGTTGCCCATTTGAGTTGATTCATTTAGACATTTTACCACTGCATCTATTTCTTCTTGACCGTATACTGTTTTTGCGTATGATATTTTTTCCATTTATTTATATCTTTAAAAAACTAATATTTAAAAAATAAGTCTAATTAATATGTTTATGTTATATAGAAGAAGAATCAAAGTCAAAGCTAAAAGCAAATATAAATTATCATTAATAAAATCTTTTTTAAAAATATTATTATAGATGTTATAGTGCTATATTAATGTCAAAATTATTTGCAAAGAAATTGTTAGAGGATGTAGTTACTATGACAAGTAACGCTGGAACTTCCCATGTAGGAGGTTGTCTTTCATGCTTAGACATTATAAGTGTTCTTTTTTCTCAAATTATAAATATAGACAAAAAGAATTTGAAATTTAAAGATAGAGATAGATTCATACTAAGTAAGGGTCATACAGCTGCTATAGTATATTCTGCCTTAGCGAATTTGGGTTTTTACCCTAAGAAATGGTTAAGTACATTTATTCAAGATGGAACCAAATTGCCCGGACATATTGACCATAAAGTTCCAGGAGTTGAGTTTTCGACAGGCTCACTTGGGCATGGCCTTTCTGTTGGCTTAGGAATGGCTATATCAATGAAAAGAAACAAAATAAAGTCTAAGGCTTATGTGCTTTTAAGCGATGGCGAAATGAATACCGGAAGTACATGGGAGTCAATTATGTTTGCAGGTCATCATAAAGTTGATAATTTAATTGCAATAGTTGATAAAAATAAAATTCAAAGTTTTGGTGAAACTAAAGATATTATAAACTTAGATCCATTAGACGAAAAGTGGAGCTCTTTTGGATGGAATACATATGATATAGATGGACATAATCATGTAGAGATAAAAAGAGCTCTTAGAAGTGCTAAAAAATTCACTGGAAAACCATCTGTTATAATTTGTAATACTATCAAAGGTAAGGGGATAAAAGATTTTGAAGGTAAGTTGATATCTCATTATAGACCTCCTAGTAAAGAGCAATTGAATGATATTCTAAGTAAGAGTTAAGGTATGAGAAATAGATTTGTTCATAATTTAGTTAAGTATTGTGAAAAGAAGAATAACGTCTATCTTCTGACTGGAGATTTAGGGTTTTCAGTACTGGAGCCTTTTATTGAGAAGAATCCTAAAAATTTCTTTAATATGGGAGTTGCTGAACAAAATATGATAGGAGTTGCATCAGGACTTGCTTTGGAAGGAAACAAAGTTTTCACTTACTCAATATCAAATTTTGCAACGTCAAGATGCCATGAGCAGATTAGAAATGATATTTGTTATCATAATCTAGATGTTACTGTTGTTGCTGTGGGAGGAGGTCTTCCGTATGGTACTCATGGATATACTCATCATGGAATCGAAGATATAACAATAATTAGATGCTTGCCTAATATGACAGTTTATGTGCCTGCAGACAGATTTGAACTAGAATTTTGTTTTGATAAGATTATTAGAAATAAAAGTCCAAAGTATTTAAGACTAGCTAAGGGTGGAGAGTCAGATTTATATACTAAGAAGATTGTTACAAAAGGAAATCTAATTGAACACCAAAAGTTATCTGAAATAAATATATTATCATGTGGAACTATACTAGGTGAGGCAATAGAATGCTCTAATCACTTTGAAAACAAAGGAATAAAAGTTGGTCTTTTCTCATGTCCTGTAATATCCCCAGATTCTATTCCAGAATTAAAAAAACTTTTATCCCAAGGCAAGACTTTTGTAACCGTAGAAGAGCACAAAAAGCTGGGAGGCTTCGGTAGCTTTATATCAGAAATATCAGTAGCTTTAAAGAACCCGGTGAGAATTATTTCTTGTGGTGTTTTATCGGAGGGATACAACTTGGTTGGGAGCCAAAAATACTTGAGATCTCTTCATGGAATAGATAAAGCAGGGCTTGTTAAAGTTATCAATAAGTTAATAAAAAAATAGTCTCATTTAATTAAAAATTTTGTTTCATCAATGATATTGGGATTTTCAATATAAAAATCATATATTTCTTTTACTCCTACTTCTATAGGGGTGAATTCTATATCTGGAAACGTTTTCATTAGCTTGCTGTTGTCACCACTATATGACGTAGCAATTCCTGGTTTATTTATAATGATTTCCTTTTTAGTCCTTAGCAGATTCACTATCTCTGCAATTTTAATTAATTCTAAATCTTCATTATTGGAAACATTATAATCTCCTGGTTCAGGGTTGAAAATCATAAATTTTTCAACTATTTTAATTAAGTCATCAACATATAAAAAACCAAATATTGCATTTTGATTTACAATTATGTTCTCATTTAGGAAAGCTTTTGCACATATATAAGGAATAAATCTAAATCTCCAATCATCCTTTTTCCCGTACATTCCAAACAATCTTAAATTATAAATATTACTAGATAGCCTGGTGTGAACATTCATAAAATATTTTGAGAGACCATATTGATCTTGAGGATAGTTCTCTCCAAAAAAACTTTCCTTCATCTTGACTTTCCAACTTTCTCTCCCAAATTCAGCACCGGAACCAAAATAAATCATTTTTTGGAACAACTCATTGTTGATTGCAAGATTAAAGAACATTTTCATATTATTAATTAATTGAATCTCAGGGTTCTTTGATTCTTTAAGTAATGGGTGGACGAGATGATTTGCACAGTGAATTATAAAATCAAAGTTATTTTTTTTTAAGTAGTTATGAACTTCTTTCGTATCTAAAAGATTTAAATCAGTCGAAGATGGAGCTGAGATTTGAAATTTTTTAGAAAGGGAATTAGCTATAGATGAACCTATAAATGCACTACCACCAGTTACTAGAACTTTCATGGATTGAATTATAACACACAGCAATTATTAACCTGAAATATAAATTGATATCACACTGTTTTACTATATTCTTAGAACTAGTTATCCTGTACACCGATGAGAAATATTCTTATAATCATTATTATTTCGTCCATGCTATCTTATGTTCTCATTAAGATCGATAGAATATCTAAGCCCACAATTGCATTTCAGTACTATTTTACTGACGAATTAAAAGCTGATCAAGAAATTTCGAAACTCTTGTTTTCCCCTGGAGTTTTATCAAATAAAAATAAAACAAAGTTTGAAGTTAAAATATTAAACTTTATATCTTCTAATTTCAGCCGAACATCTAGAATTACTATGGAAAAAGATTTCCAAATCATAATAGACTTACCTAGTCCATCTATTTTAAGTTTTTATGTTATCAATGATGATGTTGGATTAGACCCAGTCAAGCTAACTAAAGATAACAATGTAAGGAACCATCTAAATCCCTCAAGAATCTTCTCCTTTAAAAGAGAAAGTCTAAAATCATTTACAGAATTGCTTCAAAATGAGGTAACTTTTTTACATAAAAGATCACAGGAGCTTTATTCAGCGATTAAAAACATTAGGCCTTTGCTTTCACCTTTCGTCGTATCTCCATATCTTTACTCTTCAGGCTTAGCTAAAAAAGTTCGTTATTATAATGAGAGATGTCATTTGAAGGGTATTCAGTATGATCCAACTGATATCTATAGCTCCTATATCTTCAACTCAAGCTATAAAGAATATGAGAAAAACAAGACTCTCTTTAGTCTAGAGTCTGGTTGGACTGATCCGCAGATTAAAGGATCAAGAGAATTTATTAATGAAGTTTTAGAAAGATGTTCTTTTTTCGAAATTGAATCAAAAGATAAACTAGAGAGATCGAATAAGCTTACAAAGATTCTAGGTTTTAGAGTTTCTGAATTTAAGCTTTTCTTTAAACCGTCTGAAACAAAATATTTGACTAAACTTGTTCTTGTGAATTCAGGTGGTAAAAATCCTGTAGCTGATATTGTTAAAAAAAATACAAAATTTGGGGAAGTTATCAGTTTTTATATTAACTATATAAAGAAGAATGAGCGATTCTTAGTTATAAAAAGTGGTTTTATTGATTTAGTTGGAAAGTGCGATAATTTTATAGATGAGCTAAACGAGCAGTACCCTGTTAAGAGTCTAAATCTAAGTCTGAATAATGACTATCAATTTCCAATTGGAAAAGAGACTATAAACGTTCAATTGACTCAGAGCGACATCCCAAGTAATTGTCGGATAAATTTTCAATCCTTATAGTATAAGATTTTATATTCTGTAGAAAGAAGAGCTTTCTCTATGAGTAAAATATACCTTGGCTAGCTAATCTTAATATTCTTACTACTTAACTTCATTGTTCTTGCATCTTAGTGCAAAAATGAATAAATAAAGAGATATTAGTATAATAAATATAAAGTGGAACGGCTCCCACCTGTTGTATATGAACAATGGATAAACTATTAATAAAGTTGATAACAAGTGGATTCTTTGACGAAATAAATACGTACGGATATCTAAATCGCGAACAACTTTAATGGGTTGTACATTAAATATCGAGAAAAAATAAAAAGGTAAATAACTTATTATAGGAATAACAAAGATTGAGTCGTAAACTTTTATTCTAGGAAAGAAAAGCATTGTTGTCAATGAAATAAGAATTATTTTTTCGATACTACTTGTCCTAATATCCCTAGTAATAAAGTAAATAAAAAATATGTGCAAGATACAAAAAGTAGCTCCAAAGAACGTTAGAGTGGATGTATTGCCATAACTTCTCCTAAATAAGTCGAAGGCCTCTTTGGTTAGGCTTATGAATCCAAAACCAAGGTCTATCGAATTTGTAAGATAACTAGTATTATCTACGAACCCTTTAAAGTTTACTGGGTCTAGGATATACAATATGGAGTATAAGAATATTACAGCTAAAATAATGCAACCTGTTCGAATAATAAAGTCTTTAAATCTGGATTCTTTTAGAAGAATAGCTCCTGCAAAACATATATAGATAGGTTTCAAGAGGGTCGCTATAACAATAAAAATCAAGAATTTTTTATCGTCTTTTTCAACATAATTAATAAGTAGACTTAATCCAATTAGGGCAATTGGCAATCCCATATTACCCGAATATATAGCAACCGTTATAGCGCCATCGAAAGTATTAAATACAAGAAATAGATACACCAAAATAAAACCGATGAAATTTGATTCAATTTCAAATTTCTTGATTATTTTCATAAAAAGATGAATCAATAAGTAAAAATTTATAGCATTTACTATGAATAGCCATTGAAAATTTGTCAGTTTGGCGAACGGCATATAGAGATATATAACAGTAGAAGGCATATTGAAATAAAAATTCCAGTTATCGGGCAGACAATCTCTTAAAACTATATAATCATAAGGATCAAGTCCATTAAGGTATAAACTTACACCGCAAATATAGACATAAGTGTCCCATGAAAGAATATGGGCAGTTATAAATGATGAGTTAGATATTTGATTCAATATGAGATCTAAAATAACAAAAGTAAATATTAGTAATAAGATATTATTAATAATCGGAATAGGGGTCAGGTTGAATATTGTGGCAGTCTTTCTGGTGCCGATTCGAATCAATTCCCTTAAAGAATCAATTGTCATTATTTTTTTTAACATTTTGATATTGATATAATATATTATATTTAGCTTTTTTGTGAATCATTTTCAATTTTATTAAGATGATAAGTGCTTAGTGCAAATATTAATAGGATTATTGGATATATGAAATAGTTATCGCCTTTAATATTATAGAATCCTAATATTAGAATGTTAAATATTATAATAAAATACTGAGGTTTAATTATTAATCTTAGATTCGCAAGGATAATTTGGAAGTAATCGCTATTTACTATATATAGGAGGGGCAATGTGCATAAAATCATATCGTATTGCTTTAGTCTAGGTATAAGTAAATATGAACCAATCAGAGCAATTGAGAATTTAAGTTTTTTATCTGAACAAAGATCACTAGAAAGCTTTATAGACCTTATTTTATATATTTTGAATATTATTACGCAAAAGAGGAAGCCATATGCCAGATAATCAATTAGAAAATCTCTTTTATTAATTTGTCCCAAATCTGCTAGCCAGTTATGTCTTCCAGGATTAAAACTTATACCAATATTTAGAATGCTGGATTTAATATAGTTAATTGATTGAAGAGAACCGACCCCCATGTCTCCTACGTATGGAAGGATTGCAATGTTGTCGTACAAGAAGTTGAATTCCTCGGGGTACATGTACTTATTGAGAAGAATAAAAGTGAACGGAAGGGCCACTAGTAAGAACAAGATCCTTAAATGCCGATACTCAAATAATAGAAATGGTACTAGAAGGAATATAATCATGTGAATCTTAAAGAGACTTGGTAAAGTTATTAGGAGTAATCCGAACAATCTAAGTTTCTCATTCTCAAAAAATATAATCATTAATCCGATTGCAGTAGGGACATATAATATGGAGGAGATATTGCCTGAAAGATAACCTTGGAGCGGAATAGCGCTAAAACCTAAAAGCGATATTAGTCCTACTATAGCTATATTTTTATAGTTATATATTTTCTTAAGCACTAGGAGGACAATAAAAGTAGAAGAAGTAATAGAGACTATCCATAGTAAGTAGAAGTTGTCAGGGGTTACAACATAGAATTTTAGAATTCTTAGATATATTGGAAGGTAAACGAACTTAAAATTAACTAGCTCGCTAGAGCAACTTAAGAGAGAATTATAACCATTTCCTGTTTGGTGAAATAGAAGGGGTCCGCAATAATAGACCATAGAATCTAAAAAAAATTCTTTTGAACTAATAAGGCTTTTGTAGAGTCTGAAGTAGGCAGTAGATCCTACTGAAAGAAGTAAAATTATTTTAAAATAAATCAATTTTTTCATTTATATATCAGTTCCTTGTAGTATTATAACTTATAGATTCGTTATGAAATGTGTAATTCTAGCAGGTGGAAAAGGTACAAGATTAAGTGAGGAAACTCACGAGATACCTAAACCAATGATTGAGATAGGAGAGAGACCTATAATCTGGCATATAATGAAGCATTATTCAGTATATGGGATTAATGAATTTATTATTTGTGCGGGCTATAAATCCAACTATATAAAAAATTATTTTGTTAATTATAAAATGAATAATTCTGTCATTCATGTTGATATAAATAGAAATACTGTTGACGTAGATGCTAGCGTTGATGAGAAATGGAAAATTTCTATAATTGATACTGGCTTAGAAACTAATACCGCTGGTAGAATCAAGAAAGTTGCTAAATATATAACAGATGAGAATTTTTTGCTAACTTACGGAGACGGAGTTGGTAATGTTGATATTGCGAAGTCGATTAAGTTTCACTTGAAACATAAAAAGTTGGTTACTATGACTGCAGCAATTCCAGAAGGAAGATTTGGGTCAATAATGTTTAAAGGTGATAGAATTTCAAGTATCAAAGAAAAACAAGATAACTCAGATAAATATGTTAACGCAGGTTTTTTTGTAATAAACAAAAAAGCTATTAAGTATATCTCGAATAATAATGAACAATGGGAAAAGGCTCCTTTGAGAAAAATTGCGGCTTCGGGTAATTTGATGGGGTTCAAGCATCGCGGTTTTTGGCACCCAATGGACACCATAAGAGATAAGTCGTATCTTGAAGATCTATCAAGGCTTAAAAGTCCACCCTGGAAAACTTGGTAGTATGAACCTCAAGAAATTCTATTCTGGAAAAAAAGTTTTAGTTACTGGACATACAGGTTTTAAAGGGGCTTGGTTGTCATTAATCCTTAATCAATTTGGTGCAAAAGTTTATGGAATTTCTCTACCCCCTGAAGATAGTAGAGGCAATTTCTATAAAATAATTAATTTAAATAAGAGAATTAATTCCAGCTATATAGATTTAGTTGATTATAAAAATTTAAAAGCAAAAATTAAAAGGATTAAACCGGAAATAGTATTTCATCTAGCCGCACAACCCTATGTTCTAAGATCCTACGATAATCCCTTGGAGACAATCCAATCGAATATTCTAGGTATTTCAAATCTTTTGGAAATTTGTAGGAATGTTAAGACCATAAAGTTCCTTTTAAATGTCACAACCGATAAGTGTTATGAAAATGACGATAGTAAGAAAGCTTTTCTTGAATCAGATAGGCTAGGTGGTAACGATATTTATTCATCTAGTAAGGCTTGTTCGGAAATCCTAACTAAATCTTTTTATGAAAGTTTCCTTAAGAAGGATATGTCTATTGGCACAGCTAGAGCGGGAAATGTAATTGGAGGAGGTGACTATGGTGAAAATAGGCTTATCCCAGACATACTTGAATCAATAGTTGATAGAAATCGCCTTGTTGTTAGGAGCCCTGGTTCTATAAGACCATGGCAATATATTTTAGATGTTCTTAGTGGCTACTTAATCCAGTTGTCATCATTAAGTGAAACTAAAAGAGGGACCTTTTCTTCTTATAATTTTGCGCCAATTCAAGAAGATATAGTAACGGTTAAGGAAATAGTAGTTTATATCGCAAAGCACTTTGAATTTAAAGATATTAAGTTCTTAAATGAAAACAAAGGGTTTAAGGAATCAAAGAATCTACTCTTAAACTCAAAGAAAGCTTTTCATGAATTAGGTTGGAGAAATAAGTACAAAACTTTGGGAGCAATAGATCAAACTATAAAGTGGAATGAATCTTATATTTCTAATCCTAAAGGAATAGAAAAATTTTCTATCAGTTTAATTAAAGATTATTTTAGGGTTTAACATGAAACAAAATAGAGTTTTATTTACTAGTATCGATGGATTCATAGGCTCAAATATTTTTAGAAAATTTAATACATCTGATATATTTTTTCTTACAGACAAAGAGTCTAGAGTTGATATTAAAAAGAATGTCTACTATTATCAAGATTTTGAAAAAATAGTGATGCAAAAAAAAATTAACGTTGTGTTCAACAATAGAGGAACTCTCCTTGGTACACCAAGTAAATTAAATAGAATTAACCATCTTGACTCAAAGAAAATCTTTAATATCTCCAAAAAGTATAATGTGAATTATTTCATTAACTTGGATACCAACAAAGTCCTTAGCTCCCCTAGCTTGCCTTCTTCTATCATAAATCGTGGTAAAGGTTTTGAGTACCATAATTCTAAGAGGAACTTTAGAGTCTTCTTTAAAGATAAAGAATCACCTTTTTCAAAAATAAATATACATTGCGATATTATTTATGGACCTAATGATAAACTTCATAAATTTGTTAATAAGACAATTTGTGAAATAATTGATAATGACAAAAATATAACTTTATATAATCCATATTTGATAAGGAATTTTTTATATATAGATGATTTCTTAAGCTATATTAATAATCTCTTAAAATCATTGGACAACTTAGGTGCTAAATATACAGAATTGTTCCTTTCTTCTCACGAATTTAATTCTCTCCATGAATTCATATTGACTATAAAGACTTTATTGAAATCAAACATATCAATTAAACTTTACAAAGGAAATGCTTACAAGAGAACTAACGAAATACTTAAGCTGGAGTTCGATTATGGAAAAAACCCCAAATGGTTGAACTTAAATAAAACTTTGAATCTAAGTTCAGGTCTAAAAAAAGTTATAGATAGGTTGCTAGAGGCTCGTTCAAAGTGAAAATATTAATTACAGGAGGATGCGGTTTTCTAGGATCTAATCTTGCGTCTCATGGAATCTCTCAGGGATATGAAATTACTGTTATTGATAATTTTTATAGAGATGGTTCCAAGCTAAATCTTGAGTGGCTCAAATCTACAGGGAGCTTTGATTTTTTCGAAGCAGATATTGCTAATTTTTTTGAACTAAAAAAGATTTTTAACAAAGTAAGGCCAGACGTTGTCTTTCATCTTGCCGGGCAAACAGCTATGACGACATCTTTAAGCGATCCTCATAAAGATTTCGAGATTAACACTATAGGTTCACTCAATGTATTAGAGTGCATTAGAAGAATTGATAATGAATGTAAAGCTATTTATGCCTCTTCTAATAAAATTTATGGCGACTTAGCTTATGTTGAAACTATTGAAAATAATTCGAGGTATATAGTTCCAGATTTCCCAAATGGTTTTTCAGAGTCTATGAAGATAGATTTTTCAACACCTTATGGATGTTCTAAGGGTTCTGCGGATCTTTATTTCTTAGATTATTTCAAATCGTATGGAATAGACTTAACTGTATTCAGACACTCAACAATGTATGGAGGGAGACAGTTTGCTACAGTAGACCAAGGTTGGATAGGTTTTTTCTGCGAGAAGCTTATAGAACCATTAGATCAAGAGATCGATATATACGGTATAGGTAAGCAGGTTAGGGACATACTTCATTGTGATGATATCGTTAGTCTTTATTATAAATCAATTAATAAATTTGATAACTTAAAAGGCCAGGCTTTTAATATTGGTGGCGGCCCTAAGAATAGTATCTCTTTGCTGGAACTTTTTGATAAATTAGAATCTAAAACGGGTAACGCGATGAGGTATAGGACTAATCCAATGAGGGTAAGTGATCAAAAGGTATATATCTCAGATATAGGTAAAATTTCGGAAGCTCTTAGCTGGAGTCCCGAAGTTAGTATTGATTCCGGCTTAGATATGATGTTAAGTTGGGTTAGAAATAAATGATTAAGTATTCGATTATTATTCCTAGCTATGATGAATATGAAAACCTTAAGATTTTAATACCAGAGATACTTCAAGTTTTAGAAAATTATTCTTCATATGAGATTCTAGTAATAGATAGAATGATTAAAGATGAAGATACTTTTTATTTATGCGAGTCTCATAAGGTAAAATATGTCCAACGTCTTACTGGTGACAGATATGGAGATGCTGTAAGAACAGGTATTTTGGAATCTAAAGGAAATGTAGTTATTTTTATGGATGCTGATGGGTCACATGATCCAAAAGAAATTCTAGACCTATGTGAACATTCTAAGTCATTTGATCTAGTCGTCAGCTCTAGATATCTGATTACTTCAAGAAGTGAGAACACTTATTTTAAAGAACTAGGATCCATTTTCTTAAATAAGCTTCTCCGATTAATGTTCGGGATAGAATGTACTGACTTCTCTAATAGTTTTAAGGCATATGACGGAAAACTTCTAAGACAACTGGCTTTATATTCGAAAGACATAGATATCATTGAGGAAATTGTTTATAAATTGACAAAATTGAAGAGTAATCTTAGTATTTATGAGATTCCAGGAACTTTTAGGAAAAGAGTCAATTATGAGTCTCGGAGAAAGCCCTTTGTATACTTTTTGTCTTACATAAGGACTTTGTTTAGGCTAAAATTTTTAGATAGGTAATGAATTTTTTAAAAAAGGCAGACATTCGAATTCTTCTGATCCAAATTCTAATCTCGTCTTTACTCTTCTTGCTTTTTTCAGGATTTAATTTCGAAATTTTATACTTTGAGAATTTTTCATGGTTCTTAAAACCATCTATAACTAACGATATAGAGACTTACTGGATATCCTGGGAGTTCTTTAGAGGTACAGATTATCTGCAATTTCCTTTCTTGTTAAATCCGAGCTATGGAGAGGGCTTAAATGTTAGTATATTCCATACTGATGCTATACCATTAGCTGCTTTCCTTCTTCGCTTTTTTACAGATTATTTAGCTGAGAATTTTCAATATTTTGGGGTCTGGTCTCTGATGTCATTTTTTTTGATGAGCTTCTTTTCATATAAGTTGTTAAGAATTTTTATTGATAATAAGACAGTATGTTTTTTATCTTCAATATTTTTTTTGATAGCTCCGCCCTTCCTTGACAGAGTCTTTCTTCAGCAGGCTATCTCTTCTCATTGGCTTATCATAGCTGCTATATATTTTTACTATACTAAAGAGGTTAGGTATGCCAATTGGAACTTGTTACTAGTTACTTCTCTTCTGATAAATGGATATCTTGCTATGATGGTTCTTGCTATTTTTACTAGTAAAATGTTTCTTCTTTATTTCAACAAAAATAAGAGTAAATTATTCGCAAGGCTTTTTATCTCTACTTTTATTTTAATCTTTACCTCTTACTCTGCAGGACTATTCTCTATCGGTAAAGGAATTAAGGAAGGTGGTTTTGATATCTACGGAATGAGCATCCTTAGCTTTGTTAATCCATCTTCACCAACAGGTTTTTATTCCCTAATTTTTGAAAGTTTATTTTCATCATCAGTTTTATTTGTAAAAGAGGTTGAAGGATTTGCCTTCCTTGGGATAGGAATGATATTTATATTGATAATATTGACAGTATTACTAGTTCAACCAAAGATCCTTCCCAATTCAAAATTGTTCTCAAATATGAAATTACATATTCCTATAATATCTATTTCTATAATATTATTATTCTATTCCTTATCAAACAACATATTCCTTCTTGGTAACGTAGACTTCTTGGGTAGTCAAAGAATTTTTAGCTATGATGTTCCAGAGCTCCTGGAGCCAGTTGTTAAAGTATTTAGAGCCTCTGGTAGGTTCAGCTGGGTTTTCTTTTATCTCGTCTACTTCTTCTTACTTGTTAGGACAAGTGAAATAGTAAAACCTAAAAGTATAGTACTAATTCTTTCTTTGTTATTGATAGTTCAAATAGCAGATAGCTCAAATATTATCAAGATATTCAGAAACGAGTTGTCTTCAACTTCAGAATTTCAGTCCAGTCTTAATAATATAAGGCTAAAGGATGAGGTTTGGTTGAAGGTAGTAGGGAAATATAAAAAAATTAATATATACCCCTTGGTTAATAAGCCTAAAGATTATACAAGGATGGCCTTTTTTGCTTCAGAAAATGGTATGTCTACAAACTTTGGATATTTCTCAAGGATTAATCATACAACAGAAGAGAAGCTCAACAGGGTCATGATGCGAGATTTTAATACCGGAGACTATCCCAAAAATACACTTTATGTTATACAAGATGATGAACTATGGAATTCCTTGCTAGAATTAAATTTAAATGAATCTGATATTTTTATGGATGAAGTTGATGGATACAAAATTTTAATACCGTATTTGGATAAATAGGATGATGCTCTAACTATTTACTCTTTTTGTAATATTTAAAATCATTTCTTTAAACGAGTACTTGTTGTTATTAAAAATTGACCCTCTACTAGTAGCTTCTTCTGCCAATTTGTCACATAAACCTAAAGCAGCTTTTCTTCCAATTTTGCTTACAAGTGTTTTTTTCCCCTTCCCCTTATCTTTGCGTGTTAGCTTACCAGTTTCTTTGAAGTTCTTATCGAGATCAGAGAAATCATCTGCAATTTGATATATAAGCCCAAAATTTCTTCCATAGAGCTTAGCCGCTTCTATTTCTTTTTTTCTTCTCTTTTTAATTATAAAGGGGAGGGCCATAGATAGCTCAAATAGTTTAGAGGTTTTAAGCCCATAAGTATTTAATATCTTTTGCTTACCAGCAGGTTTTTTTTCATAATATAAATCATAATACTGACCTTCCATTAGTCCTGAAGGGCCAGAATAGTTGAGAATCATTCTTGATAAATCAGATCTAATTTTTTCATCTTTGTGAGTTTTTTTGTCTAGAATCAGTTCAAGCGCCATTGAAAATATAGAGTTTCCGGCAAGAATAGCTGTAGACTCGCTAAACTTCTTATGGACAGAAAGCTTCCCTCTTCTATAGTCATCATTGTCCATGCATGGTAGATCATCATGTATTAAAGAATAGCAATGAATAAACTCAATTCCCAGGCATAGATTCCTATATGAGGATTCCGGTATACCAAGTATTTTACTTAACTCGATTATGAAGTGTGGCCGAAGTCGTTTTCCACCATTTGAGATACCATATTTTATAGCTCTTTGAAGATCATTAGAAGACTTAATTGTAGAAAAATAATCGGATATCCACCTGTTTACAATATTTCTATTTCTTTCTAGCTTCAACATAATCATTTCTTTAAATTTGTGTAATATCCAGGTGCCAAAATCTTAAATCCATCTACAATTTCTACTAAGTCTCCTTCTTGGATATTTCTCCTTGCATTTTGCCAGGCATTCTCGTCGTCAAAATAATATAATACTTTCTTGTCATAAGTGCTATTCATAACTGTTAGCTCTAATTCACTTATTAACTCTTTAACTTTTTGTTTTTTGACTCTAGAAAAAGATCCAAAATTTACTGACATTTTATTTTTGGCAGCATAGAGGGCTAAGACAAAGTAATTATTAGGCCTGTTTTTAGGATAAATATAGTTAATCTCATTGTACATTTTTGGGAAGTTGTTCCATTTTTCAGACTTCATTGGCGAATTCCATTGCATTTTCCAGTAAGCGTATTCTTTCTCATGCTGCGGACCTGAATAAACTTCCTTGTAATTTTTTTCAATATCTCCTGTTTTCAAAGTGAATAAGTTTGAAATCTTGTTCATATCGACAATATTTAAACACAAGAAAAAAACTATGACTAATCTATAGACCTTCTTTCTGTTCAGAGAATTTATTCCTATAAAGAGTGTGATGTACACAATATAGAACGGAACCCATACCATCCTTCCAGATGCTCGAATAATACCTAAAATCTTGTCTATAAATTTTGGAAAATCTATAGAGAAAATATGAAATCCACCAAAGTGGACATTGCTAGAAAGAGCAAGAATGAAAAGTAAGATTGACACAAAGAGTATCTGTTTATAACCATAAATAGATAAGACATTTATCTTAACTTTCTTAAAAAGTATGTGGAGGATTGTTATTATGCTTAATAAAATTACTCCTGACCCAAGAAATGCAAAACCTTCGTGCTCTCCTTCTATTGATCTAATATCAGAAAACAAGTTCGACCAGGTGGCATTTGAATCAAAGAAAGTTAACAAGTTTGCTTTGTAGATTCCAAAACCCGAAGTGCTAAGCTTGGTCCCTGGTTCAATGTATCCAATTAGGTATAGAGCTGTTAGGCTTGTTATAAAGAAAATTATTAAAATAGTTGAAATCTTTTTGTATCCAAGCTCTTTATCCATTTTTCTTTTAATCAAGTCTGTCATGAATATAATGAACATCATTACCGCTATATAAGCGCTTATTAAGTATGAAAGAAGGAATATTGTTAACCATTTAGACAGTTTAAAGTTCTTATTAAAATATATATCCAATGACCATAATATTAACCAATGAGCCATAAGAGAATAGTGACCCCACAGTCTCCATATAAAGATTGGTGCAAAAGCAAAAAAAATAGAGAATAGTATTACTAAGATGTAATCATCGGAAAATTTCTTAAGTATTTTAATTGCAAAGAAACTCTGAAGAAAAAAACATATAAGAATCCATGGACCAAAGTACTGAGAGTTTTCAGGTAGTATCTGCTGAATAGACTTATACAATAGAGCCATAATAGGCAAAGAATCGTTAAGTGCCAAGGTAGAAGAGAGCTCGTTACCATAGCTATAATTTTTAAATATTGGTATCTGAAATATAGATGATTCCTGATAGAATAGCCAATTAAGCCAATAAGTCTCGGAGTCTCCAGGCATTAGCCACTTAGTAAAGCTTGGATTTAATATTCTGACATCACAGAAGTATGAAAAAGCCAAAAAGGATATCAGAAGCGAAGCAATTATATTAATAATATCGAATCTGTTACCGATTGAAAAACTAAAGGAACCATCTTTTAACATAGGCTTTTAAATTATATTCACCCTGAAGATGAAATCAACAAGTCTTAATTATTTATTGGGAACTATTAACATGTGTTCTATTCCATTCTTATCAAAAACGATTTCTCTTGATGCCTTATTGGAAACCTTTGAGTAATATTCGTTGAAAAGTTCGACTTTACTAAAATAGTAAACTGAGTTCGAATCTAAATTATTTGCGTTAAAATCTTCATCGATTTCTTTAATGAATTGATTTTGGATATCCCAATTCCTTCTTGCAAAGTAGCCAAAATTAGTCTGTTTTCTTGTTTTATACGCAAAATATGCGAGCTCACGCCAGTTTTTATTTGCATACTCTGGATGAACATAGACAATTTTATTGTATTTCTTTGTGATAATAGAGAGATCTTCTTGAATTATATCCATTTTAATAGAATTCTCTAGATAAGTTTTATTCGTGAAAATTCTTAATGTTTTTATTCCAGGGTAGATATCAACTACTTGTATCATTGCTATTACTATAAAAAATACTAAAGCATAATTTCTTTTTATTTCCTTATAGTTAATTACTGCTGAACCTATAAATACTAAGTAGTATATTGGCCAAAAGAACCTAGCTGATGCTCTAAAAGGCCTAGTTAATGGTTTTAGAAATTCAGGCATGTTGTAACTAAAGAACTCGCTATTACCTAATCCAATTTTATTCGTTAAAGCAAAAATAAATAGAAGAATTGAAAAGACAAGTAGTATCTTTATTTCCTTACTAAAACGTGAGAACTTTGTTTTAATTAAGAAATATATACTAACAATTATACTTATAAGCGTCCCTAGTCCAAAGTAGTTGAATCCCTCAATTAAGTCTCCTAACTGAAGTGGCTCATATGTAAAAAAATTCCCCGTAAGCAGGGACCAATTCAAGCTTCTACCCATAGGATTAACAAAAGATAGTAAGTTTAATCTATAGCCTCCCCATCCACCATGGAAGACTTCATCTGCTTGAACCGCAAAGTATCCGAATATATATAGAGAAAATAGAGATATAAGAATTATTGCTCCTATCTTCTTTAAGTTGCTTTTTTTCTTTCCTTTTACTAAATATTCTTTTATATAAGAAAAAAGACCTATCCCTATTGTCATTGCAAACAAGTAACCATGAACCAGGATAGAAACTATAATTATTAAAATCCATGTTGAAAGACTTTGTTTTTTTCTTATGTATAAATAAATGCCACACAATATAATCCAATGTGACATTAAATTTATGTGACCCGCTATAAATCTCTCTAAAACTATAGGAGATAAAAGTATTAAGGAGGTAAGTATTATTTTGGTTGCGAGGGGAATAGAATAGAGAGTAAATATTTTATTACTATAAAAAGATGTCAACATGTATGATATCAGAATCCACAATCCAAAATATTGAAAGTTTTGAGGCAATAAACTAGAAAAAGGTTTAAATACTAAAGCTAGGATCGGAAGAGAATCGGTATAGATTATTGTTGAACCTACACCAGATCCGTAATTATAAATTTTAAATAATGGTATAGATAAGAAAGATTCATCTCTATAGAAAGACCATCCTAGGAATCCATTATAAGCATCATCAGGTAGCCAGTAAATATTTTCGAAATTGATTAGGTGAAAACCGAAAATAAAATGAAAGAAAACTAGAGAAAGTAACAGGAGTGATATCGTATCTATATTTTGTTTTATTGAGGCAATCATTATAAGATATCTTAGCTATTAATTAAATTTAGAGCAATTATTATTGGTACTCATTTGACAATCTAGATGTTGAATCATGTTACTTTGTAGTAGAATATTTGTTATCACAAATACATTAAGGAGGAGCCTTTAATTAGAAACTCAAAGTACTATCTACTAATTTTTTCATTGTTTGCTTTCTTCTACTTCACTGGTGGAGCTCCAATAAATTTTTTAAATAATGAGTGGTTGAGGGTTGGGGATGGAGGCTGGCATTGGATTAATTGGCTTTTTTTTAGACATACTCCTCTTTTTCAATTTCCGATATTTGAAAATTATAACTATGGTATGGAGCTATCATCATCTATAGCTATTAATGACTCTCTTCCTATAATGGCTCTAATTTTTAAACCTTTTTCTAGCCTACTCTCAGTAGATTTCCAGTATTTTGGATTGTGGATACTTATATGTTTCATCTTACAGGGACAATTTGCTCTTATCTTATTAAGGAAAATAACAAAAAATGAAGCTATATCCTTTCTTGGTGCCTGCTTCTTTATAATGGCTCCTCCATTCTTATGGAGACTCTGGGGGCATTACTCGTTAATGGCTCACTGGTTAATTATTATAGGATTAATAATCTTCTATTCTAGTAATTTTAAATTAAGAAATTGGTCTATTCTTTTGGTTTTAACCGCATTAGTCAATGCTTACATTCTGGCTATTATATTAAGTATTTTTATTATAGATTTAGCTTATAGAGCTCATATTAAAGATCTTAAGATTAGAGACTCTCTATTTTCTTTTATCAAGGGCGTTGGAATACTAATTTCGTCTCTATATGCTTTTGGATATTTTTCAAATGGTATGAGCATTGGGAGTGGTGGATATTCTTTATACAGGGCTAACCTGAATACATTCTTTAATGATAACAAACTATGGTCTTACATCTTCCCAGACATAGGATCCATACCTAATGACTATGAGGGATTTGCCTTCTTGGGAGTTGGAATGATTTGCTTGTTGGGGGTTGTAATTTTTGAATTATTCAAGAACAAAGAGCTACTAAAATCAATATTTAAAAAGAAGAATATTTTTATCCTATCTCTATCAATAGTTCTTTTTCTTTTTGCTGTAACTAATAAGGTAACCCTTGGATCAATGGTTTTATTTGAATTTGACTTACCAGAAGCTTTTAAGGCAATAACTAGGCCTTTAAGGTCATCAGGTAGAATGGTCTGGTTACTTTTTTATTTAATTTACTCCCTGGTCTTTTTTGTAATAGCCCGCTCAAAATATGTCCGAGTTTATATCTTTATATTGCCATTTCTTTTGTTTTTACAGGTCCTAGATTCAGGACTAATAGCTTCAACTTTTAGATCAAAGATATCAGATACAAGAACTTATTGGACAAAGCCTTATATTACTAGCAAGGTTCAAGCTAATATCGACATAGTCAAAACATTAAACTCTTTTTGGGATTCCCCTCTAGTATCTTCTGAATGGGGGGTTTTAAAAGATAACTATAAAAAGATTATTTATGTATATCCTAAAAATAGACCAAAGGGAGCTTACCCTCTTGTCCATTTTGCAGCTAATAATAGGTTATCAACAAATTTTGGATATTTTTCAAGATATAAGGGATCTAAAAAAGAACAGATTTATGGTGATCTCGACAGAATACTTGAGACTAATACTTTTGATGTAAACTCAATTTATGTGTTTGATAATTTACTAGATGATAAGTGGCTTTTAGCTTTGAATAAGTGCCTTCCATCAGATCTATGCAAGCCGTTGGACGGCTATAGAATTTTTGCTAAAGATTTTTACCTTAAGTAATTTATTAATCTAAGCATTGTGATACTATTCCTTTATGGATGAACCTAAAGATCTTTATACGATTATTGTTCCTGTATTGAATATTACTGATTCATTGATTGAGCTAACAGAAAGAATTAATTCTGTTATGAGCTCTCGAGATTATTCCTTTGAGATTATATTTATTGATGATGGCAACACTAACCCTGATACTTTAAAAACAATGAAGCAGATTCAAAACAGTGGCTCTTTAGATATAACTATAATTTCTTTTTTCAAGAATGCTGGTCAACAAGCTGCCATTCTGGCTGGAATCAAGTCTGCAAAAGGTAATTATTTGATAACTATGGATGGAGACTTAGAGCATAGACCTGAGGATTTACTTTCATTGATTGATAAGCAAATTGAAAATAATTTTGATGTTGTTTTTGGTAATTTTAAAGAGAAGACCCATGGGGCAGTTAAGAAATTTTTCAGCTTTATATATACTTCTATAGAAAGAAAAATTCTTCAATATCCAGAAGGTACCAAGAGAAGTGCTTTTTGGATTATGAAAAAAGAAGTAGGAAGTGAAGTTCTAAGATTTAATACATTAAACCCTAGTCTTAGTATCCTTATTATTAAGGTTACTAATGATATTGGTTCGGCTGAAATTGTTCAAGGAAAGAGAGGAGAGGGCGAGTCAGCTTATACAGTATCTAAATTAATATTTCTTGCTAGCTCATTATTTATTAATAATAGTGGAATTTTTCTCAGATCATACTTTGTTCTTGCTCTTCTAACGTTAATACTTATAATATTGGCAATTTTTTATCGCTCACTTATGAATCTTGTGGGTTTATGGTTAGCTGTATTTGTTATACCTCTTATATTGATTGGTTTTTCTATTGTTGGAGAATATTTGTTTAGGATTATACAAAACGTCGAAAAGCAACCTCTTTATTCTATTAGAGAAATAATAAAAAAGAACTAAGGGGCTAGAATCTTGTATCCATCAATGATTTTAGTGATCTTAGGATTTTTTTCTCTTGCTGTCTCCCATGAAGCATTATCAAAAAAAACATATATAGAATCTTTATCAAAATTATTTTCTTTTACCTTCTCTAGCAGAAGTAGATTATGTTTCTTAACATTCTTTTTGTTTACTCTTGAGAAGTACCCAAAATTAGTCTGAAGTTTATTTTTTGCTGCAAAGTATGCTAATGGAAAGTATTCCTTAGGAAATCTTGTAGGCACAACGTAAATAATTTTTTTGTATTTTTTGGCATATTCCTCCCAAATCGAATTCTTTAGCTTAATGTTCCTATTGTATATAGATGTATAGTTATTTTTGTTCTTATAAAAGACATTCCCAACTTGTTTAAATGTTGGTTGCATATCAATAAGCTGGATTAATAAGAAAATGACTAATATAGGATACTTAAAGTCTTTACAGTACCTATAAATCATGACAAATATAAAGATATATATTAGGTAATAATTTATCCAGAAAAACCTACCGGAGCTTCTAAAAGTTTTAGTTATAATCTTAGTAAAACTAGGCATATCATAAGAGAAAAGCTCTAGATTTCCTATGAATATATTATTAGAAATAGCATATAAAGTTATTAATATGAAGAATATCATTATTGTCAGATTTGTAGGGGCAAGTAGCGATTTGGATATTTGTTTAAAATAATAAATACATATTGGAATAACAATTATAAGCAGGAATATTATTCCTGATCCAAGGAAGTTGTAACCTTCGTAATCTCCAAACCCAGAATTAATGCTTGGTGTCTCCAATTCAGGAAAGATCTGCGATGCACTTAGTGTTACCTCAGCCATCGGGTCAAATAAGGCATTCAGGTTCATTTTAAACTTTCCAAAGCCATGATTAGAGAACCCGCCACCTATCATAAAATATCCCAATGAGTACAAAAGAACACCCAAGTAAGAAAAATAAAATAGAATTGTTTTGGCTGGCCTTAAGGAAACTTTATTTTGAAGATATTCTTTTACAACAGCCATTATGAAAATAATTGATATAAAACCAATGTAGTAACCATGTACAAGGGCTGACAAAGTTATTAATAAAAACCATCTTAAAAGACTAAATTTACTAGATAAATATACGTACAATCCAAGAAGAATTATCCAGTGTGATGCCAGGGCTAAGTGAGAGAAGAATAACTTGTTTAAAAATATTGGAGATATACAAAAGAATATAATTGATATTGCTCTGAATTTGTTGTCATCTATATATATTTTCAAAACTTTGTCTGCAATAATAGCCTGTAAAGCAAAGCAAGCTAGGACCCATAGTCCAAAATATTGGAATTGGAATTCTAAAAATGAACTGAAAAACTTAAATATAATTGCAAAGATCGGGAGAGAGTCAGTGTAAATCAAAGAGCTTCCTGTATATAAACCAAAAGAAGTATTTTTTAGTAAGGGGAATTGTAATATGTCAGTCTCGCGAAAAAAAAGCCAACCCAGTAGGTGTTGCTGTGCATCACATATAATAGGACAATCTATAAGCCAATATATATTTCCAAAGTCAACAATCTCTATTCCAACGATATATGCAAAAAGAGCGAGACCAATTGCTAGTGATAAGTAAAAACCTGATTCTTTATACATCATTTGTTAATTGATTAAAACATAGAAAAACTATTTTAAGAAGTTCTTGATTTCGATTTTCATATAAGGAAATGGGATTCTAAGGATATTAAAAATGAACTTATTAAGTCTTATTTTATATAAAAATTGGCAAAACTTGCCTAAAAGCCCATGTCTTTCAAGAAAGAAGCTATCATGAGTAAGCCTTTTAAAGAGCCTATCGTGAATATTCAAATCAAAATTACCGGAATATTTGTTCTTTATATACTTTTTTACATGCCTAGCTTTAATAAAGTTAACTGATTCCCAGTTGCCTTGTATCCCCAAATTTTCTTCATAGTCTCTTATTTTTTTTTGGAAAATTTTATAAGTTATATCTTTGTTGATAATGATGGGAATTATTACGTGAGTCTCATAAGGTAAATCGTAAGTTGGACACAAGATAATAGATATCCCGTTGGGTGTGAGTAAGGATTGTGTTTTTTCTATGTAGGATTCCCAGTTTTCTACATGTTCGCAAACATTTATTGAGAAAACTAGATCAAATTTTTCATCTGTATCAAAATCTTCTATTTTAGACTTTTTAAATTTAACTTTATTTATAGAATCTAGTATATTACTAAATTTTTCATAACTTGATATGAATGGATCAACTCCTAAGTAGGAATTCTTAGGAAATATATCTGAAAGCTCGTTTAGTAAAAGACCTGGCCCGCAGCCAACTTCCAAAACGCTACCCTCTAGATTTTCTAAGTACTCTCTCATTTCACTAAAACCGAACATAGCTTCTCTTAAAAGATAGATGTCTCTATCTTTAGATGGAAGGAGATGGGCATATTTCTTATATAAATAGTCGAACTCTAACTCTTTCATTTTTATCTTTTGATTATAATCAGATTTAAAATTTTTTAAAGATATGTTTTAGTTAGAACGAACTGCAAGAATCTTAAAGTTATCAATTTCAGTCGCTATATACTTAGGGCTAGTATAGTTTCTTTCTATAAACAGCCATAGCTCTTGATCATAAATAAAGTAAATAGTGTCATTTTCTATGGTCTTATTCAAAATAATATTTTTTAATCTTCTATTTAGCTTTTTAGCGCTTGTCTTACTAATTCTTGAGAAGTACCCAGTGTTTATTCGCATATTGTTTTTTGCAGCAAAATGAGATATTGGAAAGTAGTCTTTAGGCCTATTTTTTGTAAATACATAATTTATTTCTTTATAATCAGAAAGAACCGTAGCCCAAATCGGATTTTTCATAGGAGATTCCCATTTCATGCTTCTTCCATTAAGGACGGAAGGATTATTAAATTTTATATTAAAATACTCTTTAGCCTCCGATAGATCCAGAAATTGAACAACAATGATAAATGTGAATAGTATTCTTAAAGTTCTTTTTGAATAGCTTTTTATTATAAAAATAAAAGATGAAATTACTATTAGGTAAAATAATATCCAAATAAATCTTCCTGAGCTTCGAAAAACTTTAGTTAGAAAAACCAGAAAAGTTGGAACTTCATAATTGTAAACTAAATTCTCACCTAAGATTATATTGTTTGACAAAGCAAAAGCGTATGCAATTAAAGAAACTATAATTAGCGGATAATATGGTTTTAAATTATTAAGCTTGGTGTAACTCTTTCTAAATATAAAAGTTACTATACATAGACCAATTATTAAGTAGACTCCAATCCCTGGAAAGCCGAACCCTTCATATCCTGCTTCTGGAGTTGGTAAGTTGCCAATTGCAACAGACCATATTTGATCAGGATCAAAAAAACTATTAAGATTAGCATTAAATTTTCCATAACCTTTTCCACCAGCACCCTTTCCAATCATAAAATAGCCAAAAGTAAATAATGAAATCAATAAAAAAACTATAAACTTCCAAAAATTCCTTAGAAGAGCTATTACTGTAATATTGGAATTTAGCAATTTGTATTTTATTAAATCTGCAAGAAAAATTCCAATTAACATTGCGCTTATATAAGCATTAATTAAAAGAGAAACTGTTACTATTATTATCCATGACTTTAGATTCAGATTCTTTGATGTTAAATAAATAAAAAAACCATATATTAAAAGCCAATGACCGAGAAGACCAAAGTGACCATGTAGCCTCCATAGGAATGGTGGTAGCATTGCAAAAAGAAGGGCACATAATATTACAATAATAGAATCGTCAATAAAATTTTCAAATATTTTCATGGCTATGAAACTTTGAAGAATAAAGCATATATACGCCCAAATTCCAAAATATTGAAATTCAAATGGGATAATTGATGAAAATGGTTTAAATATTAGTGCCATTATAGCCAATGAGTCATTAAGTACTAGTGAGGATCCTAACTCCATTCCATAGTTGGAATTTTTAAAAATTGGGAAATTCAATAAGGACTCATTCTTAAAGAATTGCCATCCTAACCAATGAGTTTCTGTATCACTTGGAAAAATCCAGTCAATATAGAAAGGATTCATAAATTTCCCACCAGTAAAATAAAGAAACCATAGAGTTGTTATAAGTACTAAGAATAGTGCTCTTTTTGCTTGGATTGATTTGGTAATCACTTTTTAAATTTACAATTGATATTGTCTAAAGACAAGCAAGTAAAAATATTTAAACTGTTATTTTTCTTTTTTTATTTTATTATTAATTCTTAATGACTTTTATTAATAAACTAATATCAACTTTCTTTTATGTAGGATTCTTGCCAAAGCTACCCGGTACTTTTGGTACATTGGCAGGCGCTATTCTATATTTCTTTATTAATTACCTTTATTATCCGTCAGATAGTACGCTTCTCTTTATAACAATTACTATTATTGTTGTGTCGATTGTTACGTCCCATTATTCAATAGAGATATTCAACTCAAAAGACCCTTTGTGTGTTGTTATAGACGAAGTTGCAGGAATTTTTGTTGCTATGCTCTTTGTCCCTTTTTCTATTACCAACCTTGTAATAGCTTTCTTTTTATTCAGGCTTTTTGATGTTTGGAAACCATTGTTTGTAAGAACCCTTGAGAACCTTCCTGGAGGTTTCGGTATAACTATGGATGATGTTGGAGCAGGTCTGATATCAAATCTTTTAATCCAAATCATGATTTATTAGTTAGAATAGGTTCATGTTGCTTAACGAAGATACTTCTCGAATCATAGAGATGGCGTGGGAAGATAGGACACCGTTCGAAGGTATTTATAAAGCTTATGGAATAAATGAAAAAGAAGTAGTTAAGATTATGAGAAAAAATCTTCGTCTTAGCTCTTTCATCTTGTGGAGAAAAAGAGTACGGAATAGAAAAACCAAGCATTCTGTAATTAACTCTATTCAATACTTGAGGCATCAATCTAAGATTCATAACAAATATAGATAATTTTGTTTTAACACTATTTTGTTTATAGTTTTTATAATGGATCTATTTAAATATATTCCGATTTCTTATTCTAAGAATCTCCTGACTGCAAAAGTTTTTTTTGCTTCCAATCTAAACTTGTTTTTGTTGCTTTGGCTAGGATGGATACTTTTTCCTCTATTCCTAAGTGGTTTTGTATCTGACGATGCCTATAATTCTCAAATCAGAGGAGTCTTGCTATATGCTGACATTAGCTTGTTTGATCGTATAGTTTCGGAAATTAGCTATTGGTTTGATATTGGTAGATTTAATCCCCTCAACTGGATCTTTTGGTATGTATATTTTTATTTATTTCCTTCTTTGCTTCTTTTTAAGTTCTTTGTTTTCTTTTTAATTTATTTAAATCTGATTTATTTTAGCAAAATTCTCGAGTTTATAACACAATCCAAGCTTTTTTCTTACTATATCGTTTTTATGGTACCAATATTATTCCAATTTAGGTATTGGCATGATCCTTTTTTGGCTTTTGCTTCTATACCACTTGCATGTCTTTTATTATTTGTTTCTTTGCACTTCTTAATCCGATATCTTGAAACTGGTAGAAAAAGCTATTATTCGTATTTTGTATTAATATTTCTTATCTCTTTACTAAGTTATGAACTATCTTATATAAGCCCACTATTTTATTTTCTTATCTCCTATTTAAAAAATAAATCTTTAAAGCAATCAGTATTACTAATTGTCATACCTATTACTCTTATTGTCTTTCATGTGATAATAAAAACGAGTTTTTCTTCTCCATTAGAATACTACCCTGGAGTAATTCTTAGTCTTGATTTATCTGGTGTTGCTGAAGCTTTTTATATCCAAATAATTTCAACTATTCCGTTCACTTGGAAGCTTGCTGAAGGTTTTAGTAATCTTTCTTTACTTAAAATAGGTATTTTAGATCTGATTCCCACAGCAATATTTAGCTGCTTATTAGTCTCTCTTTTAACTTCGTTAATTTCTGGTGAGAAGAATATTAACGAATATAGAACAAAATTCTTGATCACTTTTTCATTCTTACTAATTGTTATACCAGCTTTTGTAGTTGCTATATCAGGACATCAATCAGAACTGGTGAAAGCCGGAATTGGTTACGGATACTTGCCAGTCTTTTTCCAATACTTTGGACTTGCCACATTAATTCTACTAATTATAAGAAAAATAACACCTTCTTTAATCTTATCAACAAGTATATGGTTCGCTTTCTTTGTAATAATTTCTTTTACAAGGCTTGAGAACTATCACGTCGTTAAGGAGTCTAATATTGTCTATAAATATCCTAGAGATTTATTAGGCTCATCAATAAAGCAAGGTTTATTAAATGGCGTTACAGAAGATGATCTTATAATAATTCATAGCAAGTATCCTTCTGATGATTCTTGGTTTTACTCTATGATGATGGACAAAAAAATAAATGTCTGCAGTATCAATATTAGTTCTGAAAATATTACTATTTCGAATAAAAAAGTTTCAATCTTTAATGAAAAATTTGGAACTGATCGGTATCATCAAATTAGGTTTCCATATTGTTTAAAGTATAAAAACTGGAATAACATATTTGGACTTAGCTATCATCACTTTGCTGGTTATACATCTGGAGAAGTTATATTCACCTCTTTGGTAGAAGTTGATAAGAATCAGAAGAATGAGAGATTTAAGTTTAAAGAGTATAAAATTTACAATATATTGTCTAAAAAAATCACCTCTCAAATAGGTGAAAAGTATTATGATTTTAATAAATTAAGTTCTATTGATAAATTTGCTATTAATGATAGTTATTTTCGTTTATTACCTTTTTTATTAGTTGATAAGATTTCCCTTTCTTTCTCTGGACTCTATGCTGAGGAAGGAACAAGAGATAGTTATCTGAGATGGTCTTCAGGTAAATCAAAAATTATTATTCATAATGATAACCTTACAGTTCAGAGTAGGGTGTTAAATTTTGCCATCATTAGGCCAAACAATGACAACTTACCTTTAGAGATTAGGCAGGGTGAGAATATAGTCAAAAAGGTAGTTTCAAACTATAAAGAATTTAGTCTTCAACTTTTGCTAGAACCTGGTGAAACTATTATCGAAATATCATCAGAACTACAAAGTATAAACAACGGTGACCCTAGAGATATAGTCTTTGGTATTGCTAACTACACACTTTCCCTGTCCAAATAGATTTAAATCTATTGTATAATATGGCACTCTTAACATAGTAAAATATTTAATAAATAGTGAGTTTTGTGTATGTCTAAAAGTGCGTTATTAATTGGTGAAAGAAGTGATATTGGGACAACAATTAAGACCCTTTTAAAGAAAGATGGTTATAACGTTACCGGAACGTCATCTAGAACTCTTGATTTGTCTTCCAAGGTATCAGTAGATAATTTTTTATTAAAAAATAATAAGAAATTCAATTCAATAATCTTTGTAGCTGCGACTAATACACCTGAAAAATTTCTTAATTTAAAAGATAGAGACTTTGATTATTCCTACAATGTTAACTTTAAGTCATTTATTTTTATTTTAAGAAATTTAATCAGCAAAATGCCTAGAAATACTAATTCATCAATTATTATTATTTCGTCTCTTTTTGGTTCTGTCGGAAGAAATAAAAGATTCTTGTATTCGAGTTCAAAACATTTTCTTAATGGTGCCATGAAGAATTTGGCAATTGAACTTGGAGCTCATGGAATAAGAGTAAATAGTATTGCTCCAGGATTTATAGACACTAAAATGACAAGAAGTAATAATTCAAAGACTAGTTTGACTAAGATAATTAAGAAAATACCGGTAGGAAGGCTAGGAAAATCGAAAGATATAGCTGAACTGGCAATGTTCTTGTTGTCATCAAAGGCATCTTATATAAGTGGCCAAGAGTTAGTTGTAGATGGAGGACTAACTGCTGGCGGCTTCTGGGAAGATTAGATGGAATCTTTTTTTATTGATGGAAATAAGTTTAATTTTGAAATTGATAAAACCAAAAGAATCATAAAAAATCTAAGGATTGATTCGTTACCTAGAAAGTATGAAGTAAGTCTTATTGATGAATCAGTGGAGGAGAGTATTAATGAAATAGTTGCTGTTTCACAGAACCCTATTTTATTAATAGATTCTAATATATATAAGATATATGGATCTAAAATTATAAAGAAAAATTTATTAATCTATAAGTTTGTAGCTGCCGAAAGTAAAAAAAATATTACTGAATGTATCAATTTTACTAACTTTTTAGAAAAAAATAATATAACAAAGTCTTCTACGGTTATTGTAGTGGGTGGTGGGATTGTGCAAGATATTGGGGCATTCTCATGCTCAATTTACAAGAGAGGAATTAAGTGGGTGTATTTCCCAACAACTTTATTATCTATGACTGATAGTTGTATTGGGGGTAAGACAGCTTTGAATTATAAAAATGTTAAGAATTTACATGCTCTTTTCTCCTCACCACATAAAGTAATATTAAATACAGAATTCCTATCAACGCTACCAAGAAAAGATATCTTATCTGGGCTGGGTGAATCATTAAAATTGTCTATTATTGGTGGAAAAGAGTCTTTAAAAAGTTTCTCTAGCAACATAGATAAAGCAATTAAGATGGACCGGGTTGCATTAACTAGAATTATATTAACCTCCCTTTTAATTAAGAAATCTGTTGTAGAGAAAGATGAGTTTGAAAATAACGAGAGGAGGTCTTTGAACTATGGACATAGCCTTGGAAATGCAATTGAACCTATGTCTGGATTTTATATCCCTCATGGCACTGCTATAACTATTGGCCTATTGATTGAAAATAAGATTTCTGTAAAAGCATTTGGACTAAGTAAAGACTCAGCTAAACTTATCTTGGATTTAGCCAAGAAGTTGATAATGCCTAGATTCATAAAAAAATTATCTAATATTAACTTATCAGAAGTTAACAATTATTTAATTAATGATAAAAAGGCAGAGGGCAAAATTCTTAAGATAGCTGTTCCAACAAAAATAGGACATATAAATTTCTGTAAATTAAATTTGAATCAAACTGCTATTAGAATTATTAAGAAGTCGGTTGAATCACTTTTAAAAGAGTTGTAATGTCAAAAGTTTTATTAATTGATTATGGCGCATCTAGAATTAAGTCAGTACTTTATGATTCTATTAATGATTTGCCTATCGCTTCATTTGAATCTGAAGGTTCTTTTGTTAAATATGGAAACTATAATAAGATTCCAGGTTCTTTCTTTTCTAAATCACTAATACTTCATTTAGATTATTACTCTAATGAAGTTTTTAATTTAAAAGAAGACTATGAACTTGAAATTTATATTTGTTCTGAGATGCATGGCTTCTCCTTGCTAGAACAAGGTAATTTAAAAAGCACATATTACTACAGTTGGAGATTCAAGAATAATTCTACAGATCTTGCGCTAGAAATCCTTAGTGATCGGGGATTTCATAATAAAACAAGTATGATTTTAAGGCCCGGACTCCCAGTAGTTAACATCTTGGCTAAGTCTTTAAATAATGAAATTAAAGATGGTAGTACTTTTTTAACTTTACCTCAGTTGATATGTTATGAACTAGGAGAGCACTATAATTTAGGTTGCAAAACACTTCTTCACTCTAGTGGATTTTATACTGATTTAGGAAACAAAGAAGACTCTTTTGGTATAACAGGCATTGATTTGCCAATTTATTTTCCTAGTGTTCTTGATGACTATAAAAATCCTTTAGGCTTTATTAAATATAATAATAAAAGATATAATCTATATTTTGGTTTTGGTGATTTACAAGCAGCTTTTCTTGGATCAAGTCTGAATGAAAATGAAATACTTATAAACATTGGAACAGGATCTCAAATTATTTCTAATTTCAAGAATAAATCTACTTTTGGATTAGAAGAAAGACCTTTCTTTGATGATGAAAAGTTAAAATGTGTTACACATATACCAGCAGGCAGATTTTTAAATTCATGGTGCAATTTTTATGATAAATTAAATTCAAAGAATAATTTCTGGAAAGAACTGTCTCTACTAAAGTATGAAGATTTTGAAGCATCTGGTATCGATATTAAATTCGATTTATACCTAGATTCTGAAAGTGAATACTTTGAAGCAATTCGTCATTTAACTTTGAATAATTCTACGATTACATCCAAAGTTCTACTCTCATCTTTGATTAAGTCTTTTTGTAATCAATATTTATCTTATTTGAATGGTTCAATAGATAAAAGTTCTAAGATTATATTAGGTGGTGGAATTCCTAGTAAGATTCCAATCATTGCTAATATTATAGAAATGAATATAAATAGAGAAGTGAATATTAAAAAAGACCAACATGATTTGACTTTAATAGGATTAAGAGACTTTATTAATAGAGGTTTTTAAGTTTACTATCTTTGATTTTTCATAGCCTCTTTTTTCAATTTTGCTTCTAAGTTTTTTATTTTCATTGTATGGTCCATCAATATGATTTATCGAAAGAATCTCATCCTTTTTAATATCACTTTTAAGCGTAACGTCATTTATTATTTCATTACATGAAATTTGACCTTTGTTTAATGGGATAGATAAGTAAAAATCATTCTCAAAAGATTTTTTGGTAAACTTATAACCTTTTTTAATATTCTTTTTTGCATAAATTCCTCTAGTCAGTGAGTCTAGATATTTTTTTTCTCTTTTCGAAATGGACCTTCTGGAATATTCTGGACCCTCTAGCATCTCCTGTGCTTTGAAGTATGATTTGAACCACAAGTCTATTTGTTCGGGCAATGAACAATATTTAGAAACCTCAAAATCTCCTTCATCTATATCCACATGTCTCTCCCAAGTCCTAGCTCCCATAGCATAAGATAAGAGCATTGAAGACGACCAATCATTGTATTCATGTGAAGAGAATCCGATAATATTTTCTGGATATCTATCTTTAAGATATTTAATTTGATTAAGAGCTAATTCAGAGTCTTCTGTTGGATAAAGAGAAATGCAGTGATTAAGTGCAAGGGGAATATTCCTATTAAAAAAGAATTTAACTATGTTGTCTAGGTCAACTTCCTGAGCTCCCCCTGTTGAAACAATAGTAGGCTTTTTAAGATCAGCAATTTTCTCTATTAATGGCCAGTCAGTAATATCGGAGCTAGCAATCTTAACTAAATCAAGATCAAAATCTTTAACTGTTTGAACTGACTTTTCATCAAATGGTGTAGACATAGTAAGAGCTCCAACTCTTTTTACTTGATTTACAAGTTTCTTTAAGTTCTTCTGTGACATGAGAGTTTCCTTAGTTTTTTTTATATATCTTATGTCTTCAGAATCCATGTAGTCTGTATGAATAAATGTCTTAGGATCCCTAAATTGCAACTTGATTGCGGCCCTAACACCATTTTCTTTTATAATCCTTCCGTATGTGTTTATTATTTTGAGCCCCCTATCTAAAGAACCCCAATGGTTATTTGCTATTTCAAGAACAAATAAGTTATTAAAAATTTGATTTCTTTTAATATTCATAAAGATATTTTAATATTTTAAAAATAATATACAACTAAGTAAAAGAACTTAATTTGTGTATAATTCTTTTTAAACATGAAATATAGTGATCAATTGGCCCTTTGGTTAAAGAAATTAAACTATACGCATTGTTTCTTTGTTTCTGGCGGCAACATAATGCACCTGCTAGACAGTTTTAGAAATAATTTTAAATGCATCCCCGTTATTCATGAAGTAGCTGCAGGTATTGCAGCTGAATATTTTAATGAAACATCAGATAATAACAAGAAAGCTATAGCTTTAGTAACGGCGGGGCCAGGATTAACTAACATTGTTACAGCAATCAGTGGAGCTTATTTAGAAAGTAGAGATGTGTTGATTATTGGTGGTCAGGTCAAGAAGGAAGACTTAGCAAATGGTGAAGTTATTCAAAGGGGGATTCAAGAGATTGACGGAGTCTCAATTGTAACTCCTATAACTTCTAAAGCACTTAGAATAGAAAAGCCAATAGGCTTCGAAAAGTTAAAATCAATATTGAGTATAGATATCGTCGAAAGAAAAGGCCCAATTTTTATTGAAATACCGCTGGATGTTCAAGCATCTAAATTCAAGGATAAAAAATCTATTTTAAGAAAGAAAAAGAAAATATTGAATATAGCTTCGAAACTAGATATTAACCGAATCTCTAGTTTGATAAGAAAATATAAAAGACCTTCAATATTAATTGGAGGAGGTGTGAGTAGAGAAGTCTCTTATGGTTTGAGAAGACAACTCTCAAAATTAGATATTCCTATTTTTACAACCTGGAATGGAATGGACAGGGTTTCATCTTCAAATAAAAATTATTTTGGAATACCTAATACCTGGGGTCAAAGACATGCGAATATTATTATACAGCAGTCAGATTTACTTTTAGCACTGGGAACAAGACTTGGATTGCAGCAGACTGGTTTTAATTGGAAGGAGTTTCTTCCCAATGGTGACATAATTCAGATTGATATAGATAAGAGAGAACTTAAAAAGGGCCACCCTAAAGTTAAATGGCCGTATTCTTTCGATGTTAATAACTTTCTTCCTAGATTATTAACTAAAAACCTTGGTTTTAATCCGGAATGGATGAAATTTAGCAAAAAAGTAAAAAAAGTTTTTCCACTAATAGATAAAAACAATAAAACAAGAAAAAAATATTTGTCTCCTTACCTTTTAATGGAAAAGCTGTCTTTTATCTCAAAGCCAAAAGATATTCTTGTCCCTTGTAGTAGTGGAGGGGTATTTACTGCCTTTAAACAGGCTTTTTCCCCCAAATTCGGTCAAAAGATTGTTTCTAACAAAGGCCTTGCAGCGATGGGGTATGGTCTTTCAGCAGCAATCGGAGCTTCATTTGCTAACAGTAAGAAAAGAATAATTCACTTAGAAGGTGATGGAGGATTTTCACAGAATCTTCAAGAAATTGGTACGATGATGATAAATAATCTTAATATAAAATCTTTTATATTTGATGATTCTGGATATGCATCAATTAGGATGACTCAAAGAAATTACTTTGATGGAGAATATATGGGTTGCGACATTAAAAGTGGCTTGGGGATTCCTGATTGGGAGAAATTGTTTTTGGCATGGGGACTTAAATCCTATAAGTTAAATAAAGATTTTGATACGGATAAGAAATTTTTAAAATACTTCAATGCTGTTGGCCCGGCTGTATTTATAGTTCCCGTTGATCCAAACCAAACATACTTTCCTAAGATACAGAGTAAAGTAACAAAAACAGGCTCCATGGAGTCAAATCCACTTCATAGAATGTCCCCAGAGCTTACAAAAGAGGAAGAAGAAGTTTTCTTTAAATATCTAAAATAATTTTTTTTATGTATTTTCTTTGGTAAGATTTACACAGTGAAAAAGCTTCTTAATTTTTTTAATCAAAATAAAAAATTTATTTTATTCCTTTGCGTAGGTTTAATGAACACTTTGTTTGGCTATTCAATTTTTGCTTTCTTTCTATGGCTAGGGATACATTTCTCGTTAGCTGCTTTGATATCAACAATTAGTGGAGTTTTATTTAACTTTTCCACTTTCGGTAGGATTGTCTTTGACAATAAATCCTATTCAAATTTACCTAAGTTTTCCCTGGTTTATGCACTTAATTATTTTCTTGGTATTGGAATATTATATTATTGTGATCTTCTGAATTACAATCTATATTTTGTCCAGGCATTATTGCTTTTACCCACAGCATTATTAAGATATCTATTGATGAAATACTTTGTTTATAAATAATTTATTTTCATAAATTATTCTCTTTAAAAGAACTCATTAATGTAAGGCACCTTTTGATCTTGATTTTTTGTTTTTTTTGATTGCTATTCATGTTATTTTCTATAAGATATGAATGATTACCAATTAGCTATATATTTAACTTTTTTTCTATAGTGGGGCAGGTACCAAATATGAATAAAACTATTTTAATTATATTTATTTTATTATTAGGATTTTCTTCTAATTCATTTGCTAAAGGTCACGATAAAAATAATACCTCTATATATGGGGGTGGTGGATTCTTCTCAAAACCTACTTATGAGGGATCTAGTTCTCGAAGGTTTATGTGGATCCCTATGGTTGCTCTTAGGTATGAAGACCGTGCCAAGACAACTTTTAATTCTTTTGAAATTTTAGGGCCTATGGCTCGTTTAACAGTATTTGATAATAAGAATTTTAAATTTGGCATTTTTGGTCAATATGAGTTTGGTAGACAAAATGGAGATGATAATTCCCTTGTTGGACTTGAAGAGATAGATTCACATTTTTCTACAGGTTTAGATTTGGAGTACTCCTTACCATTTGATTTTTCTTTAAATTATAAAATAACAACTGATGTTAAAGATTTTTATAGTGACTCTTATACTACCTCTTTTGGTCTAAGCTATGAAAGGTCCTCGTGGATTACATTTGAACAGCCTTTGACTAGTACGACTTCTCTGACTATTCATTATGCAAATTCAGATTACTTGAATGAATGGTTTGGGACACCTTCCCCTCCTTTCGGAGATCCAAAGGCTATGTACAAGTATTACAAGCCGGACTCTGGTTTCTATAAGACATCTTTGTCTAATACTACAGTGTTTCCTTTGTCCGATAAAGTTTTAGGCCTTGTGAATATAGGCTATGATAGATTATTAGGAGAAGCATCAGATAGCCAATTGGTTAAAAGACAGGGTTCTTCAAATCAATTCTCTTTAATGTTTACTGCAATGTATAAATTTTATTCATTTTAATGTATTAACTTTGTTGGGTTTTAATTTATAATAAGAATTAAAGGAGATTTCTAAATGAAAAGAGCATTAGTAACTGGAATTACAGGACAAGATGGGGCTTATTTGGCTCAACATTTACTGAACCAAGGATACGAGGTATATGGAGCAGCCAGGAGAAATTCAAATTATAATACTCAAAGACTCCAGATATTAGGAATAGAAGACCAAGTTAAGATTAAAGAATTTGAATTGTTAGAAGAGACGAATATAAGAAATGTGATTGATTCAGTCAAACCAGATGAGGTCTATAATCTAGGTGCGCAGAGTTTTGTTGGCGCAAGTTTCGATACTCCCTTGTACACAGCCGAGGTAACTGGATTGGGAACATTAAGAGTCCTTGAAGCTATTAGGACAATGTCCCCTGAAACTAAGTTTTATCAAGCATCTTCATCAGAAATGTTCGGTAAAGTTATGGAAACACCTCAAACTGAAGAGACTCCTTTTTATCCGAGGTCTCCATATGGGGTTGCCAAGGTCTTTTCTCATTTTATAACTATGAACTACAGAGAGTCTTATAATATTTTTGCGTGTTGTGGGATATTATTTAATCATGAATCCCCTTTAAGGGGAAATGAATTTGTTACTAAGAAGATCTCTAAGGCAATCGCTAAAATCAAGAAAGGTCAGCAGGAAAAGTTAGTCTTGGGAAATCTGGATTCAAAAAGAGATTGGGGTTTCGCTGGAGATTATGTAGAAGCTATGCACTTAATGTTGCAAGTTGATAAACCAGATGATTATGTTGTATCAACTGGAGAAACTCATTCTGTAAGAGAGTTTGTTGAGGTAACTTTGAATCATGCCGGAATATCTTTTGAATGGTCGGGTGAAGGTGTAAATACCGTTGCTATTGATAAGGGTAGTGGTAAGGAAATTGTTGTTTGCAGCAAAGATTTTTATAGGCCCGCAGAGGTTGATTTACTGCTAGGTGATTGTTCAAAAGCCACCAAAGTTTTGGGTTGGAAACCTAAAACTAAGTTTGAATCTCTAGCTGAAATGATGATTAATTATGAGCTTAATTTAGATTAGTTAAGTAAGTCTTAATTTAATTAAGGTAAGAAAGAAGTCTAAATAGGTCTTGAGTTTTCTCTTCGTTTGTCCATAAACCCTGGTATCAAAAGTGTACGGTACTTCTTCTATTAATTTTGTATTATTTAATTTTGTTACTTTGTATACTATTTCTGGGATTATATCAAAATTTTCAGAATTCAGGTTTATACTTTTTAAAAGTTTTGTTTCATACATTTTGAAACTCCCAGACCAATCTGAGCAGTTGACTCTTAGTACTAATGAATAGACAAAATTTAGAAGCTTAGACATAAATATTGAGGTGACTTTATCATTAGTTTTGCCTCCAAGACAGTACCTAGAAGCTATACATATTCCGTTATTCTTAATTCTTTCCATTAGATCTGGAATTAATATTGGATTGTGGGAACCATCGGCATCCATGAATAAGGTAAATTCTTTTGAAATTCCTCCAATTCCAGTCTTAACTGCATTCCCATAGCTATCAGTTCCTATTGTATTAAGGTATTTTACATTTTGAAATTTGGAGCAAATCTTGGGTGATTCATCCATTGGTATGCAGCTATCAACAATAATAATTTCATACTCAACACCCGTCTTATTTAAAGTCTCAATAATTTTAGGAAGAAGAAACTTCAGATTCTCTGCCTCTTTTAGGCATGGTATAACAACATTTAATGATTTCAATTTATTTTCTTTCTATATCCTCTTCTACGCATGATGCTCCATATTGAACTTCTACTACTATAAGTTCTTCTGCACCATTGTTTATAAGTTGATGCCATTCATTAACAGCTATATCAAAGTGATTAAAAGTCTCGATGGTATTTTTTACGTCATTTAAAATTATTGTAGCAGTTCCTTTTATTACAAACCAATGCTCACTTCTATGGTTATGCTTTTGATATGATAGCTTTTGGCCTGGCTTAACTATTAAAGATTTCAACTTAGCTTTAGCATTATCTATATCAAACTCTCTATAGGAATGCCATTCACCCCAGGGACGAGGCATTGGTGAGTCTCTCCATTTGTCTAGAATATTACTCGATGATTGAGTCTTTCCACCACCAACATTGAAGATTTCATTTACTCCATTTTCAGAACAGAATTTTGTTTCTGGAGTCGTCTGCTTGTTTCTGTCCCCACCATTTGCAAAAGATATTTCATACCCGGAATATTTTTTTGTTACATCAATAATTCCTGATACTGCCGTTCCATCATCATCATTGAAATGAAGAACATCTATTACTCCTGAGATATTTTTAGCGACAGACTCTCTATCTTTCCAGTCCATGAAGAAACTTCCTTTTTTTCTAATAAGCCATTCATCTGAATTAAGAAGTACAACTATACTTCCTAGCTCTCTTGCTTCTTCGAACATAGTTATATGTCCTGAATGTATAGGGTCAAACCCACCAGACAATATAATTATTTTTTTTCCCATTAATCTTCTAACCTAATTTAATATTTTCTATTCTAACCCTGAGATAAGAAAAAACAAATTTAAATTATATTTGTAAGTACTTTTTGCTATTATATGACTATAATTGTCAGATGAAAGTGTGCAATGAAAAGAAATCCTCTATCGCACTGATTTACTATCCTATACTACTTCTTTTGCCTATCTATATTCTTTTTACTTTTTTTCCTGAAGTAGTAAATTACCCATTAAGTGAGACTCCACCAGCAAGTTACTTTCCATCCTATAATAACTACTGGTCACTTGGAAATACTGGCATAGAGCCACTGCTACTAACGGCATTTGTACTTCTTTATATAATATTAAACCTATATTTAATTAAGAAGAATATTCTATTCTTTCTAAAAGCTAATAAAAGAATTAGACAAAATTTATCTTTCTTGTTCTTAACTGTTTTCTTACTGTTATGGATAGTAAGCAATTTTAATACTTCGGGATTCTATTGGCAATTCAAAGAGTATGTCTTTGATGACTTCAAGTCGTGGCTATTCATACTTGTCTTTATCGCTCTCTTTAATATTTCTATTTCCAACAATAATTCATCTAGAACTCTTTTTGCATATACCATCTTGATTTTCTTCTGTGCTATTGTTCCTGTTGGATTTTTACAACAGTATGATTTTGAATTTTTTGCTATCCCTACATTAGGAATTTTAGATAAAGCGGATTTTAGTAAAATATATTTTCAATATGATTTATTAATACCAATCTTATTAGCACTTTGGACAAAGTTAAATTTCGAAATTTATAATTTCTATATTTTTCTAAATATTATACTTTTTATATATCTTTTAGGGGTTTATAAAATATTAAAATATTTAATAAACCACAAGTATCTGTTTTCATTGGCAGTTTTTTCCATAATCTTTCTAAGATTCTATTTAATAGATATGAAATTTGGGTCTGTTTTTCCTCAATATTCTCCTTTAAGAGCAGATTTATGGTTGCCGTTAATCCTTCTTGCAGCAATCTATGGAATTAGATCCAAAGCATTATTTTTTTCTTTATTGTTCGTCCTAGTAGTGTCTTTTAATATGGGTATATTGTATTTCGTATCTTACTTTTTGACTCTTATAATTCTAAAAATATTCGAAGAGGATCAGGGACTATTGAAAACTATTTCATTATGGTTAAAAAATAATTTAGTAAGATTAGGTGCTTTCTTACTAGTTTTGATACTAGTCTATTCTACTGTTTACTCCTATGGAGAAAATATTGGTACAAAGCAATTTTTAAAGTATTCAATTCAATCAAATAAGATACAACCTTTTTCTATAATTTGGCTCTCTATCCTGCTTATTGGGTTACTAGCCTCTAAGATCTCCTCAAATGTTTCAAGAATAGATAAAAGAAAGTTGGAGTTATATATATTCTTAATATTTTTAACAGTTGCTAATTTTACTTTTTGTTTTTATAAAAATACTATGCTTTCCTTTATTAGTGTAAGCACTTCTTTTATAATACTTTTTTTTATTTATATAGATTTAAATTCTAAATATTTATCCAATATTTTTAAGCCAGTTTTACAGTTCAAGATTCTAAGGTTACTTCCAGTTCTTCTGTTGCTGTTTCCACTAGCATTTAACAAGTATGGTGTTCCAACAATACTCAATAATCAGTATAGATTCATAAAATCTAATTCGATGTTTAAAGCTAAAAGAATTAATACTGATATCCGACAAATTGAAGAATTAAGAAGGTTGTTGGTAGGGAAAGATAAGGTTTTATTCTATGGGGCAGGCTCATATATTCAGTATTTTGAACTTGGTATTACGCCAGATGATTTCTTCAGCTTTACTACTAACATCTATAATCAGAAAGAATATAAGAGCTTTTTAAAATCAAAAGTAGAGAAAGGATTCTTGTTAATTTTTCCAAAATCTAAAGTGACACCTTGGGGTTACCCCAGGAAAGAGTTCTTCGATTTCTGGAATTCAATATTAGCAGACAATGAAGAATTTTCTACTTTCTCAGTAGAAAAATTTGAAGTAATATATTTAAAGAGTTTTTACACTTTTTAAACTTAATATTCAGTTATAAAATATGTTATTTTATAGTTATGGAAGAAGAACTAAGCGAAGATGGAAATTTAAAAAAAGCATTTGAGCTCTTAAAGATGGGCGATACTAAAAAGGCTCTTGAATTATACGATGAAGTTTTAGATCAGAATCCATCAAATTTCGATGCTTTAATCAATAAGTCTTTAACTCTTATACAAGCTAGAAGATTTAAGGAATCCTTAAAATGCTTAGAATCCATTTCGCATGATAGTCCTTACGGCTTTGATAAAATGCTAATTGAGGCTACTTGTTTTTATAGTCTGAATCAAAGAGAAAAAGCTCAGGAACTATATACTAAGGTTAGCAATGTAATCCCCCCGGATAGGGCTGCCATACTCCAAATAGGTTCTAAATGTTTAGAGCAGAGTTTCTTTAGAACCTCGATCGAAATTTTCTCTAAATTAGATGATAAACAGTCTAAATTTGAAAAAAATTATCTTTTAGGCCTTTCTTATAAAGGCTTAGGAGAGTTAACAAACTCTATTAGATCTTTCGGTGTTGCATTAAGGGCGAAGCCAGACTTTTATCAACTCTATCCTATCACTGCGGCTACTTGCTTCCAAAATAATATGTTAGATGAAGGTGATAAAATTATGAATATTCTGAAGGATGAACACAACGCCTTGTTTCAACACGTAGCAGCAGTTGTTTCATTCTATAGGATTGACTCTACTAGAGAAAGCGAATCTATTAATCCTTAACGAGTTTTTTATAGTAAATAATCTTGACTAGAAAGAGAATAAACAATCCAATATAGAGTGGGGTGTTCGCACTAAAGCTTTGAAAGAAGAAACCTGAAAAGGGCTGACTAGTAAACCTTGCTATGCTTAGGCCAGATTGATTTATGCTGAGCAACGATCCGGTTTGATTTTTATCTGAGCTCATACTTAGCAAGCTGTTGATTGTTGGGTTCAAGAGACCTATTCCCATAGTGCAGAAAAATATTGAAATAGAAAGAATCAAGTAGTTTGTGGAAAGAGTTAAGCTTGAAATTCCAATAAAAATAAAGAGAATTGAAATAAATATAGTCCTTTTCTCATTTAATTTCTTTATGAAATAATTAATTGTTACTGCTTGATGGAAGGCTAAAAGTAAGCCTACGAAAGACATCATTATCCCTATTTGCTGTGGTCCCCATTCGAATTTAGCTTCCGACCAAAGTGCAAAGATTCCGTTTAGTCCTGAGAAGACGAAATTAACTAGGAAATATAAGACGAAAAGATAGCTTAAGTTTTTATATTTTAAAAGAGACATAATTGTTTCTTTTTTAATACCGACACTTTTGTTATACTCTTTGCTGATATTAGATGGGGGCTTTAAGAAAAATAATAGTATAAATATATTTATTATATTTATTGAAGCTGCGAATATAGATGAATTAAAATAAATTGGATTTAAGCTATCAGAGCCTGCTAAATAACCACCTACGAGGGGTCCAATTACAAAGCCAAGGCTGTAGGCAGAATTGTATCTTCCGATGTATTTTGTCCTTTCATTTGAATTAGTCATATCCGATACTAGTGCGGATCCGACTGAGAGGTTACATGAAAACAATCCCGCTATTAGTCTTGATACAAAAAGTAGTGGCAATGTGTTTGCGAGCGCCATCACTATATGTGATAGAAAGTCGGCTATCGATGAAGAGACTAAAAGAGGTTTCCTTCCAAACCTATCAGATAGTTTGCCTAAAAGAGGTGATACAAAAAACTGTATAAAAGAAAAGACTGATATATATATCGTAACTAAAAATGGCCCCGCACCAAGCATCTTAGCGTGGAAGGGTAAAACAGCAATTAGAATAGAGCTAAATGCAACTACGTCTAGAAAAACATATAATAATAAGATATTCATTGCTTTATAGTAGTAAAAAATAATATATTAATTATTAGTATGGCAACATTTGTATAACCATCTTTATTTAAATCTATTAAATTTGTCACTCAACTAATTTTATTGAGAACAGAAACCACCATCTATCATTAAGGTATGCCCTGTTACATAGCTTGATTCTTCTGAAAGCAGCCATTGAACAGCATCACTTATTTCCTTCGGTTCACCAATCCTATTCATAGGAACCATCCCACCAAATTGCTCAGGGTGCCCATCAGTAGGATTTTCTAGCATAGGGGTCCTTATGGGTCCTGGTCCAACAGCATTCACTCTAATGTCCGATTGAGCAAGCTCTAATGCGGCTCCTTTCGTTAGACCAGAAACAGCATGTTTTGTAGCAGAGTAAACAGTTAGCCCGCCATAGGCTGCATGTGAGAGAATTGAGCTATTGTTGACTATGCTGCACGGATTGTCTGGTGCCGCATATTTTAACATTTCTTGTATTTGATAATGCATACAGTAAATAACTCCTTTGATATTTACATCTACTATATAAGACGAATCTTCTGGCTTTTGTGTTGCCAATGGCTCTACATCACCAAGAAGTCCAGAGTTATTAAATGCATATTGGAATTGACCAAACTTATTTAAAGTAAAGTCTACTAAGTTTTTTACATCTTCTGCCTTTGAAACATCTGTTCTGATGAATTCAGCCTCACCACCATTTTTTCTTATTATTTCTACAACCTCATTACCTTTTTCCTCATTTCTATTTCCTATTACTTGCTTGATACCCGTTTTTGCCAGTTCAATGCATGTGGCTCTTCCTATTCCTGTTCCACCACCTGTAATAATTATTACTTTATCTTTAAAATCCATTTTATCCTCCAAAAGACTATTCTAATAATATTTGATAATTACCTTACCATAAGATAAAGATGCTCTGAAAGATTCCGAAATAATTAGAACCCCTCCTTTATTAAGAAATCTATTACTTTTTTATTTGCTTCAGGAAAAAGGTATTTATGAAGATCCGTTGATCGCTCCCATTTGTAATTATCGTGCACTGTAAGAATAGGTAGGAATCTGGTATCTGAAAAGGCTAGAAATGCTGTTAACTCTATGTTTGTGTCTTTATATTCTTCTCTTACTTTTGTTAGAAATTTGATTTCATCTATCTTGTACTCAATTTCTTCAAATGTTTCTCTAATAGCACATTCTTCTGACGTCTCATTCTCTTGTTTTCCACCTGGAAATTCCCATAAACCATCTCTCGGACCCTTATGGTTTCGTCTTAATATCAGAATCTTGCTTTTATTTATAATAATACAGCAAGATACATTAATATTATCTCTAGTTTGATTCATAATAGAATTTAGAATACTTTATATTATTAACTTAGTAATAGGTTTATTTTATGAAGAAGAGACTTGATTTATTATTAGTAGAAAGAGAAATTTTCTCTTCTAGGACTAGAGCTCAGGTTCACATTCTGTCCGGAGAAGTATTTGTCAATCATCAAAAGGAGCTTGTTTCATCGAAGTTAATCGATGTGAATTCTTCGATTGATGTTAAATTATTAAAAGATAACTTTGTAAGTAGAGGAGGGACTAAGCTAGAAAAAGCTCTTCAGGTATTTAATCTAAGAATAGAGAATAGTACTTGTCTGGATATTGGAGCCTCTACTGGTGGTTTTACAGATTGTTTACTTAGAAAAAATGCAGAAAAAGTTTTTTCAGTAGACGTTGGGTATGGTCAATTAGATTTTAAATTAAGAAATAATCCTAAAGTGATAAATCTAGAAAAAACAAATGCTAGGTATCTAACTAAGGTCATGATTGAGGATGATATTGATTTAATTGTTATGGATGTTTCTTTTATTTCTATAACTAAGTTTGATAATTTCTTCAGTGAATTCAGCTCTAAGAGAAATGCTTTTATAGGCTTAATTAAGCCTCAATTTGAGCTATCTCGCGATAAGATTGGAAAAAATGGAATAGTAAGGGAGGATAAGTACAGAAAAGAAGCTGTATCTAAAGTTACAAAGTTTCTTCAAGGCTTTTATTCAAATGTAAAAACACCAATAGAATCTCCAATTAAGGGAGCTAAGGGGAATACTGAATATTTAATATTTTGTCAAAACTAAATTACTTTTTATTCCAGTCTTTTAGGAAATTGTCTAGCCCTATATCAGTTAAAGGATGTTTAAATAGCTGCAAAAGAACTTTGAATGGTAGAGTTGCAACATCTGCACCTAATCTTGCAGAATCAACTATGTGTATGGGGTTTCTAATGCTGGCGACAAGAATTTCTGTTGCAAAACCGTAATTAATGAAAATGTCTGATATTTCACTTATTAAGTTCATCCCATTAGATGATATATCATCAAGCCTACCTACAAATGGACTTACATATGCAGCTCCTGCTTTAGCAGCAATTAAAGCTTGAGAAGCACTAAAGATTAGTGTCACATTCACAGGAATTTTTTTCTTTGAAAGAAATTTTGTAGCTTTAATACCATCAATAGTCATTGGAAGCTTTATAACTACATTTTTATCAATTTTTGAAAGTATCAAAGCTTCTTTCTTCATTGATTCAAAATCGGTTGATATTACTTCAGCGCTTACAGGACCTTTCGCAATCTTACATATCTGCTTTATTGTACTTTTGAAGTCTTTTTGCTTATTTTCTTTTGCGACGAGAGAAGGATTTGTAGTCACGCCGTCAAGTAGACCTAAATCAGAGGCCTCCTTAATTTCTTTTAAATTTGCACTATCAAGAAAGAACTTCATGAAACAATCATACTTTATTTTGTGATAAATAAAATAAATGTTTGACAAAAATGATAAAACTAGGAGAATTAACAATTCATTATGGCAAACAAAAGTAATTCAGCAAAGAAAAGAGTTAGGCAAGACGTAAAAAGAAGGTTGAGAAATAAATCTGTTTTAACCGGCTTGAAAACAAAGTTGAAACTCTATAAGGATTCTGTTGAATCAGGGTCTGATAATAAGGATGAACTTTTAAGAAAAGTCGTCTCTGCTTATCATAAGGCTGCATCTAAAGGAATAATTCACAAAAAAAATGCTTCTAGAAATATTTCCAGAATTTCTAAGCTTTCTTAGTTCCCACAGAGTTTTTTAAATAAGTGAAGTATTATATTGTCATGATGCAAATCTGTTCTTTTAAGCATTGAATCGACATTTTTTAGAGTTCTTAAAGCATTGAGAATTTCATCAGTAGTTTTCTTCATGACCTCTTGATCAAAGTATTTGTATTGATATTTCGATATTTTTGTAGATTTAATTATTTCTTCGTTTGAGAAAGCTGCATTTTTTAAACTTTTAATTTTAAGGTAAGTCCTAAATCTCCAAGTAATTCTTGATATTTCAAGGAATATATTTTCTTTAAATCTAGTCTTTTGGACTTCTACCAAGCATTTTGCTAGATTTTTTTTGTTTATATAAGTTATAAGATCATATGACTCTTTAAAAGAATCATTGATTTGGTCTTCGAGCAAGTCCACTATTAAGCTCTGACTCAGTGAGCCGCTATTATTCAGATTGTCCAGTTTTTCTATGTAAGATTGAATTGATAGTTTGTTTTTAGTCTTCTCTGCAAGACTTTTAATCTCTGTACCTTTTAAAGTTAAATTCTTTTCTTTGAGTTGGTCTTCAATAAATTTTATAGTTTCAACTTCGGATTGGCCATCTTTTGTTTCATGCTCACAGTCAATTTTTATCTTATCATCTTCTAGAAGAAAGAGATGTTTAGTAGTAGGCATTGGATCCAGAATGTATTCACTAACCTTATCTATTGTTTCTGAATCTTTTGGTTTTATCCCACTTATTACTACATATCTAAATTTAGCAAAACAAGGATATGTATTAAAGATGTTTATTAAGTCATCAGGATTCTTATTTTTTGAAAAGTCAAAATAAGAAATATTTTCTAAGTTGTCCGGATATTTTGATTCTAAAATCTCCTTAATTAAATCAAGATAATAGCCATTTGGGTCAATAATTTTGATAGTTAGGGCGTTTTCATTATCGAGAAACTCTTCAGCAGCAATTTTCACACTTCTCATAATTATTGTTATAATAACTTCATAAAGTGATAAATGAAATTGTAATAAAAATTTTTGACCATCCTCAAGACTATAAAAGTTTTGAAGAAATACATTTAGATTTACATGATCAAGTGGTTAGTCAAAATCTATCGGGATTTATTGTCTTCTTACAGTACGATGAAGTGTTTACCTGCGGTCGTTTTACTAAAGATAAAAATTACAAAGATATTGCAATCATAAAATCTTCTCGTGGTGGAGACGTGACTTTCCATGGAAACGGTCAGGAAATTATCTATCCGATAATTAATATTAAAAAATTAGATATAAAGTTGAGAGATTATGTTGATATTTTGCACAATTTTCTGATTAAATTTCTAAAATCCAAGGGTATTAATTCATTAAGGTACCCAAAAAAGCCAGGCTTATGGGTCAACAACAAGAAGGTCTCTTCTATGGGGATAGCTATTAAAAAGGGTGTAACACTCCATGGTCTCTCATTAAATATAGAATGTGACTTAAATAGCTTTTCTTTGATTGACCCTTGTGGTGACTCAAGTATCCAAGTAGGTAACTTATTAGAGCTTTCTAATCTTAATCAAAACTCCATGAGGCTCGAGTTAGCAGATTCTTTCTTGAAAGAATTGAGCTCTTATACATCTTAGCCAAAAAAGAATAAAATTTCTCTTTCAGCCGACACTTGCGAATCAGAACCATGAATTATATTTTTATCAATAGAATCAGCAAAATCTGCTCTAATTGTACCTTTATCAGCTTCTCTAGGATTCGTAGCTCCCATTAGCTCACGAACTCTTAATATTGCATTATCACCTTCTATTATAAAGGGAACACAGGGTCCGGAAGTCATAAATTTAACTAAGTCAGCATAAAAAGGCATTTCTTTATGCATATTATAAAATTCTCCAGCTTGATTATTGGTTAAAGATAGATATTTAAGATTTACAATTTTAAATCCATTCTTTTCAAATCTATTAAGTATTGTTCCAATTAATTTTTTTTCGACTCCATCGGGTTTTATTATAGAAAGTGTTTTTTCCATCTTTTTCTCCCCTTCTTAGTTTTTAATTCCACCTTTAATATACTCAAGAAACTTTGACCTTGTAAATAGGTTGATTTATTATAAAAAAAAAGAGCAATATATGTTGAATGATAAAATTAAATTAGATATTGAAAATTTAGCAAAGTCCACTAGAGTTGCATCTCTAGCAATAGCTAAAGCCTCGAGTGAAGAAAAAAATAATATTCTAAGCAAGATTGTCTTGGGTCTAGACCTATATAGAGAACAAATCCTTGAAGCCAACAAGCAAGATATTGCTTCCGTTCAAGGTAAGGATCTAACTGAAGCTTTTATCGAAAGGATGACCCTTGATGAAAAGAAAATAGAGCAGATGAGGGAAAATATTAAAGATGTAATATTGTTAGATGATCCCGTTGGAAAAAGGGAAATTCTTGATAGAAGACCAAATGGCTTAAAAGTATTTAAGCAATCAATACCACTTGGAGTTATAGCTATAATTTACGAGTCGAGGCCAAATGTAACTTCTGATGCAGCAGTTCTATGTATAAAATCCGGTAATGCAACAATATTAAGAGGCGGCTCTGAATGTTTTAGAACAAATATTTTAATTGTAGATATAATTAAGAGAGCTATAGATGAATGTGGCTTTGATCCAAACTGTATAAACATGATTCCACTGACCGACAGAGAAGCTTTAAAGTTCATACTTACTCTTGATGATTATATAGACTTGGTAATACCTAGAGGCGGGGAAAGCCTTATAAGATTTATTTCTAATTTTTCCAGGATACCTGTAATCAAGCATTACAAAGGTGTTTGTCATGTTTACATAGACGAGTTTGCAGATCTAAAAAAAGCATATGAAATATCTCTGAATTCTAAAATTCAAAGACCAGGTGTCTGCAATTCTATGGAGACACTGTTGATTCATAGGAAGGTTGTAAAATCTATGCTTCCAGGACTTTTAGAGTTGTTTAATAAAAACAATGTAAAGATACATTCAGATGAAGAGGTTTTAGGGATTGCTGGAAATCAAAATATTGTAAAAGTTGGCGAGAATGATTGGTCTAATGAGTATTTATCTCTAGAAATGAATTTAAAGATTGTTAAAGATATTGATGAAGCTATATGTCATATAGAAGAATATGGATCTCTTCATACTGAATCTATAGTTACAGAGAACAAGGAAAAATCAGAGTACTTTATAAATTCAGTTAATTCATCTGCAATTATGCATAACGCCTCAACTAGATTTAATGATGGTAATGAGCTAGGCCTAGGTGCAGAGATTGGAATTAGTACTACAAAACTACATGCATTTGGTCCAATGGGACTTAATGAGCTAACCACTAAGAAGTTTGTAGTTCTTGGAGAAGGGCAAACTAAGCAAAATGCTTGAGAAGCTAAAAGCAACGAATCTATCATTACTTGATGCTATTGAAATTAATTTCAGTGAAGGTCTTAATATTGCAACTGGAGAGACAGGGGCCGGAAAGTCTCTTATCTTAAATACGTTAGTTTTTTTTATAGTTAAAAAATTTCCTAAAGAATTAATAAAAAACAAAGAGAAAGAAACATTCATATCTATTGATATAAGACTAGATAGTAAAAAAATTAAAAAAATTTTACTAGACAATGGATTTGAAATTAGTATTGGTGATGTTTTTCAAATTACCAGGAAGATTAGTCCAAGCAATTTGACTAAATATTATATTAACAATACCAAGATTAAGTATGAAATAGTAAGCGGAGTTTTTGAAAATTATTTTTCTTTTTTTATGCAGGGCACTCAGTCTCTTTTAGTAGAAAAGAAATTTCAACATTATATTCTAGATAAATATGCAGAGATTGAAGATATTCTTGGACTATACAAAAATATTTATGTGGAGTATCTAGAATGTTCAAGGAAATATAAAACATTAATAATTCAAAAAAATAATATAGATGAAAAAAGAGATTTTTTTAGATTTCAATTAGAAGAACTTAGAAAGATTTCTATTGAAAACGCCGATGAAGAGCTTACCTTTATTGAAGAAGTTAAAAATCAAAAAGTAATTAATGAGAATAAAGAATTAGTAAATGAATTAATAGCTGAGATTGATAATAATGCTATGAATGCATTTTCTAGTGTTGAAAAGAAGATATCCAAACTAAATCTTAGCAATGAAAATATAGTCAAGATAGCATCTGATTTAAGAAGTAATTTAAGTGAATTATCTTATCTAGTATCATCTCTAAGTTCTAATGATTCGATTCACGAGTCTTTTGATTCAAAACAAGATCAGCTTTACTTGCTTAAAGATTTGAGGAGAAAATATAAACTTACTACCGATCAATTAATAGAAAAGAGGCAGGAAATAGTTGATTTGTTTGCTTGCGAATCAGACATAGACAAAATGATAGATATTGCCGCTATAGAAAGAGATAACACAAAGAAGTCTTGTATTGAAAAAGCAATTATTATCTCTAATAAAAGAAAAAAAGTCGGGATAGAATTGAGTCAGTTAATTAAAAAGGGACTCGTTGATTTAGGGATACCTCACGCAACTTGGTTAGTAAGCTTCCGAGAAACTGATATTAGTGAGACAGGTATTGACGATATTGAATTTATGTTTACTGCTAATCCAGATTTTCCTCCAGAACCACTCAAATCTGTTGCGTCTGGAGGGGAATTGTCGAGAATAATGCTAATTCTAGCCTTGGAGATATCTAAGGTTTTTGAAAGCAAGATAGTTCTCTTTGATGAGCCTGATGTTGGACTTGGTGGTGCCGTTGCAGAGAAATTGGGCGAAAAAATTGCTCAGTTATCAAAGTCTTCACAAGTCGTATGTGTTAGCCATCTTCCCCAAGTTGCTTCTTTTGCAGATACTCATTTCCTGATTTCAAAAAAACTAGAGAATGGTAAGACCTATATTTCAATAAACAATCTTTCAAGAGATCAAAGGGTCGCAGAGATTGCTAGAATGTTAAGCGGTACCAAGATTGAGGATGAAGCTTTAGTCTTAGCTAGAAAAATGGTCAGATAATTAAAACCATTGCTGTTACAACAGTCACCCAATTTTTATTTTTAGGCCCTTCTGCATAGCTAGTAATTTCTTTAGTCTCAACAGTATGCCCACCAATTTTCCATATTTCTTTCTGTTGATTGTAGTTTTTATCATAATCGAATGGAGCACCAAGGGTTGTGGCTAACATTTGCGCAGCTAAGTCTTCGGCATATTCTCCAGCTTCTTTTTTACTTTGACCAAATGAGTGGTGCTCTGATAGATAACCATGCTGAGACCTATCTTTTGGTAATGCTAATCCTACTGAAGATGCTACTTTTCTACCGGGCTCATTAGTTGAGCATTCGCTTAAAACAACGAATACTATTTGACCAGGCGATAAGATTTCTAATCCTTTACTTTTTTTTATGATTTTACAATTTGGTGGCATGATACTTGATACTCTTACAAGGTTGTACTCTGCGATTCCTGCATCTCTTAATGACATTTCAAAACTAGTTAGCTTCTCTTTGCTAATTCCCACTCCCTTTGTTACAAAAGCATATTTTGGTATCATATATCTATACTACAGGCTTATCATTAATTTCCTGAGTCTTATTGTAGCTAAATATTATATTTAGTAAACAATTGGGCTAAAAGAATTGATATTGTATTAATTATGTATTATTAATTAAATAAAATGAGCAACCTTTTAAAGAGATTTTTAACCTGTCTTGTGCTTCTTCCTATAGTCTTTTATTCAGTTTTTATGGGAGGAATTGTCTTTGCCGCATTTGTATTACTGGTTGTCTCGTTAGCTTACTGGGAATATGAAAAAATATTAAAAATTAAATCAAAAAATCTCAGCATCTTATCATATTTGACTCTAATCACTCTAACTATATCAGCATATATTGATCCTGTACTATTTCTTTATTTGAGTGCCTTAACTTCTTTAATTTGGCTTATTAGACTCATTTTCAATAGGATAGAAATAAAAAGCTTCTGGAGCTCATATATCTTTATTCTCATTTATATAGGGTTTGGTATGAATTTTTCAATTTTAATTAGGAATTTAGACAACGGACTACTTCTATTGTCTTCTGTCCTAGTTATTTCATCTATCAATGATATCTCTGCTTATATCGTAGGTAAGTTCTTTGGAGTAACAAAAGCTTTTCCAAATGTCAGTCCAAATAAAACTTATGAGGGATCAATTGCAGGAGTTGTCTCCTCAATTATCGTGGCAATTTGTATTTTTGATTATATAGATGTTGAGATATCCGTCTTTCAATCTATGTTTATAGGTATGATTATTGGATTTTTGGGAATTATTGGCGATTTAGTTGAATCATTTATAAAGAGAAGGTCTGGAGTTAAGGATACCGGAAATTTATTACCAGGACATGGAGGAGTTTTAGATAGAATAGACAGCTTGATTTTTATACTGCCTATTTTTTATCTAATTGCTATTTACTTAGATTAGTATGTTTGAGAGGAAAAAGAAATTTAAGTTCACAGCAATAATATTGATATTGGCTGTTGTATATGGATTGTATGCTCTTTATGTATTATTTGCCCATAATCCATCTTTTGAGCTACTTTCCAAAAACACTATTTCTTATTCTGGATTGAAAGCAAAGGTTAGGTCTGATAAAACTAAAATCTCATTTATTAGTGTTTCCCTAGGGACAGAAGATAGCAGCTTGTACACCATATATACAGAAAATGACTTAAATCCCACTGTTCAAGAAAAAGTAATAGATATACCGCTAAGTGAGGAAGACAAAGCAGTTAAATTTATTAAGAAAAATAAACTAAAAACATTATATCTTTATTACACGATTAAATATGAGAATAAATTTTTTAATTCAGACATTAATAAAAAGATAAGGATAAGTATTGATTTTGAACCACCTTCTATTAAGTCAGTTAAGACTGACTCTTATATATATATTGGTGGAGTAGGGTACGTGATTTATGAAACTAGCTCTGATACTTTTTCTTCTTATGTTGATAGCGGATTAGAGATTAATTTTTATCCTATAACGATAGTTAAAGATACTGGAATTTCGAATCTTGTTTTCTTTAGTTGTGGGAATAACCCTTGTAAGGATGGGAAAATTAAAATTGTTGCAGAAGATCTTTCTGGAAACTCGCTGGTTTATGTTCAAAAAATGAAAACCTTAAGAAATAAGGTTTGGAAGAGCTCAGATATTTTAATCGATTTAGATTTTATAAAGAATAAGTATAATGAAATTTTCAAATCTAATATTGAATCACTATCAGTGGAGAATTTTTTAGAGTTAAATCTGGCACTAAGAAAAGAGAACAATCTGGAAATTTTAGATAACACTAGGAATATAACAGAAAGCAAAGTAACTCTTGGTCGTTTTTATCAAATGAAAAATTCCAAAGTATTCTCCAGATTCAGTGAAAAGAGAAATTATCTTTTCCCATCTATTGAGAATCCTCTAATGAATACTTACCACTGGGGTTATGATTTATCATCCGTAGAAAATGCAAAGATTTATCCTTCTTCAGAGGGAAGAGTAAGCTATGTGAACGAAGAGGGTCTAGGTATCTACGGAAAAACTATAATCATAGATCATGGGCTAGGCTTTTACTCTTTATATAGTCATTTGAGTGAAATAAGTGTTGAAGTTGGGACTATAGTAAGTCGTAGTGATGTTATTGGTAATACAGGGCAATCTGGTCTTGCTTTTGGAGATCATTTACATTTTGGAACATATCTTCAGGGCGTCCCCTTTGACTCAAGTGAGGTATGGGATAATAAGTACTTTAGACAAAAAATTCTAACAATTTATAATAATTTTATTCAAAAAAATTCAGCTAAGGGCATTAACAATTCCGTAAAGAATAAAAATTACAAAAAATAGATGATTATTTATGGAGTAAATGCTGTCTTGGACTTTGTTGATTTATATTCAGTTAGGATAGAAAAACTATATGTTTCAAATGCTACTTTAAATAAATTTTCCAAAACAGATAAGAAGAAGATAAAAGGAGTGCCAATAGAGGAAATATCAGATAGAAAATTTGAAGTTTTAACTAAGTCTACAAAACATCAATCTTTAGCAGCTAAAATTAAAGTTGATCCACCTAAAAATTTCAATCAATTAAAAAGTAATCTTGAATCTTTGGGAAAAATTTTGATTTTAGATCATATACAAGATCCCCAGAATTTAGGTGCGATAGCAAGGACTTGTGTTTTTTTTGGCATCAATACCATTATTATTCCGAGTGACAGAACAGCCTCTATATCTCCAGGATCTGTTAAGTCCTCTGCTGGTGCAATCTTTTCTGTAAATTTTTACCAGGTTCCTAATTTACGAAATGTAATTAATGAAATAAAAAATGCAGGGTATTGGATACTTGGAACTCACTTGGAAGGAGAAGATTATAAAGATGCAAAGTTTGACAAGTTTATGGGGGAAAATTTAGCAATAGTAATGGGATCAGAACACAAAGGGTTAAGCACTTTAATTAAAAAGAAGTGTGATATCTTATTAAGGATTAAGGGTTCTGGAGATACAAATTCATTAAATGTTAATGTAGCTACCGCAATTATGATAAGTAGGTTTGTTACTTGATTGAACTTTTTATAGCATCGATTGTTCAAGGAATTACAGAATTTATCCCCGTAAGTTCATCTCTACATTTAATAATTTATAGTAAACTCTTTTCAAATAAGCCTTTATCTTTAATTCTAATTTCATCGATGCATATGGGCTCAGCAATTGCTCTAATAATATTCCTTTTCTTTGACTTGAGATCAAAATATCAGACTTTTATTAATTCCAAATTTATTAAAGTTCTCATCGTTGCTACGCTACCAATTTTCATTGTTGGGCTATTCTTTTTCGAAAGACTAGAAGATGTAAGCGAAATAACTACTCTGATGATATTTAGTACAATTTTTTTTGGTATCCTTTTGTATATCTCAGACCATTACTCAGCTGCAAAGAAATCATTAAAAGATATTTCTTTTTTAGATTCAATACTAATCGGTTTTTTTCAATGTTTTTCCCTTTTGCCTGGAGTCAGTAGGTCTGCGTCAATAATTATATCTTCAAGGTTCCTAAAGATAGACAGAGAGAGCTCTATACTGATCTCAGCTATTCTTTCAGCACCTGTAATATTGGGAGCTTTTATTCTTGGAATATATAAGGTTGATTTTAATAATATGGTAGGGAATCAACTAGTCTTTGACATAGCTCTTTCTTTAGGTTTCTCTATGATCAGCTCTTATCTAGTTCTAAAGATATTCTATAAATACTCAAGTGTTAATGGGTTTGGAATTTTTGCGGTATATAGAATTGTCTTGGGATTCTTATTGTTTCTGCAACTTTAAGAAATCGCTTTCACTAATTATCTTAATCCCTAAGTCTTTAGCTTTCTTCAACTTAGAGCCAGATTTCTCACCAGCAACTAATATATCTGTCTTACTGCTAATTGATGAAACAACTTTTCCCTTTTGATTGTTCACTATTAATGTTAACGAATCTCTAGAAAAATTCTTAAATTTACCTGTTATACAAATAATTTTTCCTTTAAATTTATCTCCAGTTGGCAAATCTTCAGTATTTATTAAAACTCCGTTTTTAATAAAATTGTCTATTTCATTAATATTCTCTTTATTGTCTAAGTAACTATCTAGACTTGAAGCAATTTCTATTCCAACACCTTCTATAGATTCAATCTCATCTTTTTCTGCAATTATTATTTTATTAAGATTCTTAAAGTGAAGACTAATAAGTTTTGAAATATTTTCTCCTACATGTCTTATTCCAAGTGAGCTTATAAACCTACTGAGCTCTATATTTTTTTTATTATTAATTTCTTTAATTAAATTGTTTGCTAGCTTAGGGCCAAAGCCATCAAGTTTAAGTATTTCACCCTCATCTAAATTAAATACATCTGATATTCTGGAAATAACTTTTTTTGAAACTAAATTGTTAATAATATTACTTCCTAGACCTATAATATTAAAACATTTCTTGGAAACTAAATATGAAATTTTTCTTTTTAACACTTCTTGGCATTCAATATTTTTGCAGAAAAGATAAGACCCCTCCTTCAATAAGGTCGATCGACAAGATGGACATTCTGTTGGATTTTTAAAATTTGTCTTGTTATTTTTTTGTATTACTTTTAGTACTTTTGGTATTACATCACCAGCTCTTTCTATTAATACCTCATCCTTAATATTTATCTCCAATTGCTTTATTTGGTCGAAGTTATGCAAAGAAGCCCTTTTGACACTCACTCCACCAATTAGCACTTCATCTAGTTCAGCTACAGGGGTTATCATCCCAGTTCGACCTATTTGATAAGTTATCTTGTTAATTTTAGTCTTAGCTATCATTGAGGGAAACTTTAATGCTGCAGCCCATTTTGGGTACTTTGATGTGAAGCCTAATTCCGTCTGATTTTTAAATCTATCTAATTTTATAACTAACCCATCTATTTCATAGTCTAATTCTTCTCTTTTATTTAAAGTAGTTTCAAAATGATCTTGAATAAATGCTATGTCTTTCGTCTCTAAGTATTCCCCAAGAATAGTAAATCCCCATCCTCTAAATTTATCTATCAATTCGCTCTCACTTTGTATATTTAATCCTACTAATTCACCAATCCCCCATGGAATAAAAACTAAAGGTCTTTGGGCTGTAATTTTAGTATCAAGTTGCCTTAATGAGCCTGCAGCAGCATTTCTAGGATTAGAAAAAGCTTGATTAGCTTCTTCTAGCTTTCTATTTAGCTTTTGAAATTCTTTTAGTGGGAATATTACTTCACCTCTAATTTCTATTACCTCAGGTGGCCTTAGATCTGCTAGCACTAGTGGAATATTTTTTATAGTTTTTGCATTTTGAGTTATGTTCTCACCAATCACACCATCACCTCTAGTGGAGGCAGCTTTAAAAAATCCATTTTCATAAGTTATGGAAACTGAAGATCCATCAAATTTTGGCTCTAAAATGAAGGCCGGATTTTTTATAATTTTTTCTACTCGCTCGATATACTTCTTGAGCTCTTCTTCGTTAGAAATATTCTCCAAGCTGTACATTTTTTTTAAATGTTTATATTTTTTGAAATGTTCAGAGATAAATCCTCCAACCTTTTGAGAGGGAGAATTTACGCTTGCTAGGTCTGGATTTTCCTTCTCTAGTCTCATTAGTTCTTTTAAAAGTAAGTCAAACTCTGAGTCTGTAATATCGGGTTTATCCTCAAGATAGTAACGTTTATTATGGTAATTAATTAGATTGACAAGTTCTTTAATTCTGTCATTTTTAGTGGCTGTATTCATCTATAATTAGAATACATAATTTATAACGTTTTTTGAATTACTATTCACTGATGATATATTTTTTAAATGAGAGTATTAATGCTAGGTTGTGGCTCCTCAGTTGGTTCTCCCGTTTTGGGTACGGACACATCCGATATAGATGAGAAGGATTGGAGAACTAGAAGTTCTATATTCTTAACAGTAGAAGATGTAAGTATACTTATTGATACTACACCTGATTTTAGACAACAAGCTCTTGTTCACAATATTAAGAATATAGATTTTGTCTTATATACACACTCTCATGCCGATCACACTCATGGAATAGATGATCTTAGAATTTTTAGTTATATAAAAAAAGAAAAAATCAGTTGTTTTGCAAATAGTTTTACCATTGAAGATATTAAGAAAAATTTTTCATATATTTTCAATAAAAAAAATATTTCTGGAAGACCTAGGCTTGACTTGAAAGAAGCAAAGGGTCTATTTATAGAGCAGGGTATAGAAATTCTACCTTTAGAAATAAAGCACAAAGAGTGGGACATACTAGGCTATAAAATTAATAATTTTGCATATATCACGGATTGTAGTTTTATTTCTGATGATACTTTAAAGAAAATTCATGGTGTGGACTTGTTGGTTATAGACGCACTAAGATATTTTAAGCATGACGCACACTTGTCCGTTGATGAGGCAGTTGTCATATCTAATAAAGTTGGAGCTAAGAGAACCATACTCACCCATATGGGATCAGATTTAAAGTATAGTGAGCTTATTGATTATCTTCCAAAAGGAATAGAACCAGGTTATGATGGTTTAGAAGTAAATTTATAGAGTTAGGTTTAATTATGCATGAGCTTAGAAGCAACTTAACAAAAAATAAAAAAGCCAAAATAGGACTTTTCGTTTTAGATGGAGTAGGTGGCCTACCTTTTCCCAAACTTACCGAGCTTGAAGCTGCAAAGACTCCTACGCTAGACAAATTAGCAAAGAAATCTGAGACAGGAGTACATATTCCTATTCTTAGCGGGCTCACTCCTGGGAGTGGATCAGCTCATTTGTCTCTGTTTGGTTATGATCCTTTAAAGTACAATATAGGTAGAGGAATATTGGAAGGCCTGGGTTTAGATATCTCTGTAAATGAAAAAGACTTACTCATAAGAGGAAACTTCTCTACAGTTATTGAGAAAAATTCAAAATTGATAATAACAGATAGGCGAGCTGGAAGAATCTCTACAGCTCATAACAAGAGAATCGTCAAATTACTACAATCAAAAATTACTAAGATCGATGGTATTCAAGTTGAGTTTACTTCTGGTCTTGAACACAGGTTTGTATGTAAATTAAAATTTAATCATAAACTTAGAGGGATAGAGACTAGGGTTGCGGATACGGACCCCGAAGAAATTGGAGTAGCTCCTTTGAATCCACAGAACCAAAACAAAGAGTCACTTAAAGTATCAAAAACAATTCTTAAATTAATATCTAAAATGAGGACCGTTCTGAAGAATGAAAAGAATGCTAATTATGCATTACTAAGAGGTTTCTCAACATACCCCAAGATACCAACAATTCAGTCTTTATATGGATTAAAGGCTGCATCAATTGTCACATATCCTATGTATAAAGGTATTTCTAAACTTGTCGGAATGAACCCTCTTCAAGTAAAAGATACAACTATAATGTCTCAAGTTGATACTTTGAAAAAAGAGTTTAATAACTATGATTTTTTCTATTTTCATGTTAAGAAAACTGATAGTTTTGGTGAAGATGGAAATTATAAAAAAAAGATTAAGGTGATTGAAGATTTCGATAGAGCTTTGAAAGAAATACTTAAGCTAAATTTTGACGTAGTTTGTATTACGGGGGACCACTCAACACCATCGAAAATGAAAAGCCATAGTTGGCACCCTGTTCCTGTAGTTATAAGCTCTAAGAATAGTTTCTATGGAACATCTAAAAGGTTTACCGAGAAAGAGTGCTTAAAGGGAACACTTGGCCTGTTCGAGGGCAAGAACTTAATGAATTTTATTCTTGCACATGCAGGAATTCTTAGTAAATTTGGAGCTTAATATTCTAAGGCCGAAGTGGCGGAATTGGTAGACGCGCCATCTTGAGGGGGTGGTGTCTTCGGATGTGCGGGTTCGAGTCCCGCCTTCGGCATTGTTTAAAATTTCAGTTATAGTTTTATCATGAGTAAGGCGATAATTATAGTTGATCATGGTTCAAAGAAAGATGAAAGTAATCAAATGCTTGAAGAGGTTGCAAAACTTTTTTATGAGAGATTTTCTTCAAAGTACAACATAGTTGAGCCAGCTCATATGGAGCTTGCTGAACCCTCAATCGAAGATGCCTATAGTAATTGTGTTAAAAGAGGAGCAAATTTTATAATAATATGCCCTTTTTTCTTAGGACCTGGCAGGCATTGGCAACAGGACATTCCTTCACTGGCCCTAGAAGCCTCTGCTAAGTTTCCTGGAACAAATTATCATGTTGCAAAACCGCTAGGGATAGATGACCTAATATTAGACTTGCTTGAGAAGAGACTTTCTACCTGTACTGGCAATGATTTTAGTTGTCCTGCTTGCGAGGGTACTCTTAGAGCTGGGAATCTATAATTCCATTATTTTCCTTTTTACATTAGAATATTCTTATGATAATTAAAGGTAATTACCTAATAATAATTTCTGGTCCTTCCGGTGTAGGCAAGTCCTCTATAACATCGAAGTTGCTGTCTAGTTGCAAAAATCTAGATTTTTCTATCTCTTATACAACTAGAGAAAAAAGACCAAGCGAAACTAACAATGATCACTATAGATTTGTTACAAAAGAAGTATTCGATAAATTAATTCAAGAGAATGCTTTTCTTGAGTATGAAGAAGTTCATGGGAACTACTACGGGACTCCAATAGCTCCAATACAGGAGTCAATAAAGTTTAATCATAGCGTATTGCTAGATATAGACGTAAAAGGTGCTTATAGCGTAATAAATACTAACCACTTTGATTGTGTTTCTTTTTTCATAAGACCCCCTTCTATAGAGACCCTAAAAGAAAGACTCATATCTAGGGCAGATATGAGTAACGATGAGATTAATGGTAGAGTCCTCGAAGCCAAGAAAGAGATAATGAAATCAGTACATTTTGATCATCTGGTAGTTAATGATAATTTTGATGACTGCTTTATGGAGATTGAAAGAGTTTTGCAGAGCGTGTAATGATTAGATTCAATGATATTCTAGAAAAAGTTAATCCTTATCTTACTAGAGAAGATATTGTCGAAGTAACGAAGGCTTACGCTTACTCTGCTAAGGTCCATGCGGGACAAAAGAGACATTCAGGTGAACCATATTTAATACATCCTATGGAAGTAACATCAATACTTGCGGATATAAAGTTAGACAAAGAATCTATAATTACGGGACTTTTGCATGATACTATAGAGGATACATTGGCCACAAAAGAAGACATAACTAAGATTTTTGGAGAAGAAGTTTGCTCCTTAGTTGATGGTGTAACTAAAATTAGCAAGCTTAAAATAAGCTCAACTTTTGAAAAGCAAGCGGAAGATTTTAGAAAGTTAATTCTGGCAACCGGTAAAGACATAAGAGTTATTCTGGTAAAGTTGGCCGATAGGCTTCATAACATAAGAACAATTTCATACCTTCCTGAAGAAAGAAGAAAAGTCTTTGCTAAAGAGACGGTTGACTTATTTGCTCCATTAGCGGACAGACTTGGGATTTACTGGATTAGGACTGAGCTTGAAGATAAATGTTTTGAAGTTCTAAAGCCCAATGAATATAAAGAGATAAATAAAATATTTAATCATAAAAAAAATGAATGGGAAAAGTATTCGTCAGAGATTAGGAGCCTTTTAGAGAGTCAGCTGGAAAAGTTTGACTTAGATGTAGTGGTAAAAACAAGATTTAAGAATTTCTATAGTATTTATAGGAAGATGATTAAGAATAATATAGATTCAGATAAACTTCTAGATGTTAAAGCGTTTAGGATTATTACTAAAGATATTGCTTCTTGTTATGCTGCTTTAGGAGCTGTTCATTCAACTTGGAAGCCAATACCAGGAAGATTTAAAGATTACATAGCTCTTCCAAAAAGCAATGGATATCAATCTCTTCATACTGTGGTAATTGGACCCTTTGGGGATAAAGTTGAAGTTCAAATTAGAACTGAAGAGATGCATGAGATTGCTGAGTATGGAGTAGCAGCACACTGGAAATATAAGATTGATTCAAAAGATAGGAAGAAGTTGATTGATCTTCCGGAAAGTGTAAAAAATATATTTGAAACACAGACTCTAAGTAATCCAAGGGAGTTTATAGACGCAATTAAAGATGAATTAATAACAGATTTTATTTATGTGTTTACTCCAAAAGGTGAATTAAGGGAGCTCCCAATAGGCTCTTCTATCATTGATTTTGCATATGCTATTCATACAGATTTGGGAAATAAATGTTCAGGGGCTAGAGTAAATGGAGCTATAGTTCCTTTCTCTTATAAACTACAAAGTGGTGACGCTATTGAGATAATTTCGAATAATGAACGTCAACCATCTAAAGATTGGATGAAATATGTTGTTACCTCTAAGGCAAAGTCAAAAATAAGAAGCTCTATAAGAAGCGTCATTTCAAAAGATTCTGAGAAAATTGGTAGAGAGATTCTAGGTAAAAAATTAGCAAGTTATGGTGTTGATATTCTAGACGCTGGAGTTTTAGAAAAACTTAGGAAGTTTTCAAGCGAGAATAATCTTAAGAGCTTGGAGAATCTTTTTATTAACTACAGTCTTTCAAAGATTAATATAACTCAAATTCTAGATTGTTTTGATCTTGGTCCAAAAACAAAGATAGAATCTAGTCAACAAAACTATCTTAATCCTGAGAATGCAATAGTAGTTGGTGGTTCGACTAATGTTATGGTTCGTATGGCGAACTGCTGTGGTCCAATATATGGTGATGAAATTATTGGATATATAACGGTTGGAAGAGGAATCTCTATACATAGAATCTCTTGCAAACAAATTCTTGGGGTCGATTCTACAAGGCTAGTTGAATCATTATGGGACAATTCATATAATCTGAAGTCTTCGACAAGCTTAAGACTTTATTGTAATGATAAAACAGGCATCTTATCTGAAATCTCTAATTTAATAGCTAAGAATGATTCAAATATAATAAAAATTAATGCTAAAAAAATCTCTTCTTCAAAGTCATCAATTTATTTGGAAATTTTAGTTAAACATGCAAGGCATTTATCTCAGATAACTAAGGGCTTAGACTCAATTCCTGATGTTTATAGCGTGCAAAGGCTTTACGGTCCACAATCAGAATTTAACTTACATGAAAAAAACAGTAGAATATAGCTTTATTAGTCATGGATAAAAAAAATAATAAAATGTCCAAATTTTTTTCTACAATTAAGTCGCTACTCTTTGCTTTAATAGTAGCTCTTTTTATTCGTTATATTTTTATTCAACCATTTAAGATTCCTTCGAAATCTATGTATCCGACTTTGTTAGTAGGAGACCAAATTCTTGTAGATAGAATAAGTTATGGGGTGGGATTCCCTTGTTCCAGTTCTAAGATAATAGAGGAATTTAAGGAGATCAAAAGAGGAGATGTTGTTGTTTTTAGATTCCCAGAGGATCGTAATTCAAAGGATTGTCCAAATGGTGGATTCATAGGGATATCTAGTGTTTATTACATTAAAAGAGTCATTGCTATTCCTGGAGATATTCTCACTATTAAATCCAACAAAATTTACATTAATGGTTCTTTGATATCCAACCAAACTAACAGATCATATTTCATTGATGGAGTTAAGCATTTGGTTTACGAAAATATCCTCTCAAATAGTAAGAAAGAAGTTATTTATAAAGATCGCGATACTTTAGGGGACGATATAGATGCCTTTGGAACTGTTGTGGTACCTGAAGGAAGCTATTTTGTCTTAGGTGACAATAGAGACAATAGTAGGGATAGTAGGTTCTGGGGTTTCGTACCTAGAGAAAACATAGTTGGAAAAGCGTTTTTAATACATTTTTCATGGAATAATAATTTTAAAAATGTTAAAGATATTCTAAGAACCCGGAGGTTTTTTAATACTATTAATTAGTCCATATGTTACATCTTCTGAGTGTTAATGATTTAACAAATGATTTTTTGTACTCTCTTTGGAGAGATGCAAGTAAAAATAAAGGTAAAAGTAATAATCTTTTAAAAGGCAAAGTTCTTACTAATCTTTTTTATGAGCCTTCAACTAGAACCTCATCCTCTTTTTATAGTGCAATGAGTAGGTCTGGGGGGAGTGTGATTCCAATTAATAATGTTCAGTTCTCTAGTGTAGCAAAAGGAGAATCTTTTGAGGACACTATTACAACAATGTCTCAAATGAGTGATGCTATTGTTGTAAGACATTCAGAGAATGGGGCCGCGGAAAGGGCGGCGGCTGTTAGCTCTGTCCCCATCATAAATGCTGGTGATGGAAATTCTGAGCATCCAACTCAGACTATAATAGATGGTTTTACAATTTATAATTTTCTAAATAAAGATTTGTCAAACTTAAGAGTTACTCTTGTTGGGGACCTGAAAAATGGAAGAACAGTTAAAAGTTTGGTGAAACTCCTTAGTAGGTTTGATAATAATCATTTTAATCTAGTCAGTCCTGAGCACTTAAAGCTTTCAACTTCTTTACCTAAAAGTTCTTACGAAACTACAGATATTAACGAGGTATTGAAGGATACAGATATACTCTATGTTACAAGAGTTCAGAAAGAAAGAGGAAGTGTTCACGACTATTCTTTGTCTCTTAATCAGCTTAATGAATTGCCAAAAAAATCTATTGTTATGCACCCTTTCCCTAGAGTAAATGAGATTCCTGTTGAATTTGATAAGGATAAAAGAGCCAAATACTTTGAGCAGATTAGGTTCAGTGTTTGGTGTAGGCAAATGTTATTGCAAAAAGTGATTAAATAATATGAAAATCTTAATCAAAAATGGACGTGTTGTTGATCCGTCTCAAAAGATTAATAAATTTATGAATCTTGAGATTACAAATGGAAAAATAACTAATTTGATTCCAAAGAAGGCTGTAAATGAGAAGTCCTTTGACGAGATAATTGATGCAGAAGGTTTAATCGTTGCACCGGGGTTAGTAGATATTCATGTACATTTAAGAGACCCTGGATTTAAGCATAAAGAAACAGTTAAGACTGGCTCCATGGCCGCGGTAGCAGGGGGTTTTACTTCAATAGCATGCATGCCAAATACCTCTCCTGTAAATGATCGCCCAGAAATTACTAAATATATTTTAAATAAGTCTAAGAAACTGGGATTAGTAAATATATATCCCATTAGTGCTATTACGAGATCATTGAATAATCTGAAGTTGGCTAGGATTGAAGCTAACATTAAGGCAGGATGTGTTGCTGTCTCCGATGATGGTTTCCCTGTTTCAAACTCAAAGCTATTATTTGAAGCAATGCAGATTGGAAGAAAGAAAGCTTTTCCAGTTATTTCTCATTGTGAGGATTGCTCTTTTTCTTTAGATGGTGTTGCAAATGAGGGAAAGTTCTCTAAAAGAAACGGTTTTAAAGGTATACCTAATATTTCCGAAGAACTAGGAATAATAAAAGATATTGCTATAGCTGAATCTACAGGTGCACATTTGCATGTTTGTCATGTTTCGACTAAAAATTCTATAGAAATCATTAAACAGGCAAAAGGTAGAGGTGTTAAAGTTACTTGTGAAGCAACTCCTCATCACTTTACTATTTCTGAAGACGATATTTCAAATTGCGATCCTAATTATAAAATGAACCCACCTTTAAGAACAAAAGCCGACGTTAGAGCTATAGTGAAAGGGCTTGCTGACGATGTCGTTGACATCATCGCAACTGACCATGCACCACATAGTGAAGATGAGAAGAAAATAGGCTTCAAGAAGGCACCCTTTGGTATCATAGGGCTCGAAACTGCTTTGTCCTTGTCTTTAAAATTAGTCCACAGTAAGAAAATCTCATTAACTAGCTTGATATATAAAATGTCTACTAAACCATCAGAGATTATTAAGATCAATAGAGGCACTCTGAGAAAAGGTTCTGTAGCTGATGTAGTAATATTCGATATTAATAAAAAAGTTAAGATAGATAAGAAAATAATGCTTTCTAAAAGTACGAATACACCATTTGATGGAATTCAATTAAAAGGAAAAGTCATCAGGACAATTCTTAATGGTAAGACTGTCTATAACTCTAATTAGCTAAGTTGAAATTTTCAAAGAATATAATACTTATAACTATCTCTGCATTTTTTTTCTTTTATGCTTTCCACTCATTTCTAATTCTTCCAATAAGAATTATTTCCTTAGGTGGAGCCGAATTTGATATTGGGATTGTAATGTCTATGGCTGGTATAAGTTCTCTCCTGGTTACACCAGTTGCAGGCCTACTTGGTGATACATACAAGAAGAAGTACTTACTTTTTTCTGGAGCTTTATTGCTGGGGTTAGTGAACTTGCTTTTCCTTTATTTTGATTCTATCTATTATTCTTACCTCGCTCTAAGGTTCCTCCAGGGCTGTGCTTTTTCTTTGTTTTTTGTTTCAGCCGGTACACTTATTGCAGAAAATACAGTAGAAGAGAATCAGACTCAAGCTCTTGGTTTCTTTGGAATTTTTGCGATTATCAATCACGCATTGGCACCAACACTTTCGGTTCAAATAGTTGATTTTTTTTCATATAATTACTTTTTTTTATCTACTGCCTTTGCCAGTCTTATATCCTCTCTTATTGTACTAGCAGTAGATACAGACGATGTCTTATTTAAAAAATCCTATAATGGAAAAAATTTTATTGAGCTACTGAATAATAAAAAATTAAAGCTTGTTTGTTGCGTGATGTTTTTAGTCGGCGGTTCCTTTCTGACATGTTTAAATTTTGCTGCTGTTTTTGCTAAATCTATTAACGTAGTTCCTGTAACTGTATTTTTTCTTTCATACACTGGAATTGCACTTATTATGAGAATTTTCTTTGGTTGGTTGCCGGACAAGTATGGTCAAGTAACTTTCTGCAAGCCCGCGCTTATTTTGTATGGTTTATCAATAGGGATTCTGGGTATTTCTCTCGATTATGTAAGTGTCGTTATGGCGGGCTTACTGTTTGGAGTATCTCACGCATTGGTTTATCCTTCACTTTATACTTTAGCCCTTAGGTTCACTGATATAAGTAATAAATCAAAGGCATTCTCTATATGTAGCGTTTCTTTTACATCTGGTGGGATGCTCTTCTCTGTAATTTATGGTCTTATTGCTGAAACTTATAGTTTTAAAGTTATGTTTGTATCTTGTAGTATAATAGTAACCCTAGGTTTTTATTATTTTATTAAATTATTAGAAAAGGAATTGCTTAATGAGTACAGATAACGAGTATATAGAGAAAAGAAAAGAAAAAATTAAAGCACTTAGAGAATTAGGAATAGACCCCTTCTCTAATAATTTTAATAGGACCGATTCTGTTGGAGATATAGTTATAAAGTATTCTGGAGAATCTCCTTCATCTTTTGAGCTTGATAATGTGAATTATAAAATAGCCGGAAGGGTTAAAGCAATTAGGAGTTTTGGAAAGTCTGCTTTTATTAAAATTCTTGATAATATGAAAGTGATTCAGATTTTTATTTCAAATAATTCTGCTGGAAAAGAGAAAATGGATTTCTTCAAAAAGTATGTTGATGTGGGAGATTTTATTGGGGTCGAAGGACACTGCTTTTATACTAGAACTGAAGAGCTTTCTATAGAAGCTAAAGATATAGAAATTTTGACAAAATCCATAAACACACTTCCAGAGAAATGGCATGGGCTAACAAATGTTGAAACAAGATATCGCCAGAGATATGTAGACCTTATTGCTAATGATAATGTCAAAGAAATTTTTCTTTCTAGATCCAAAATTATTTCTGAAATAAGAAGTTTTCTAATTGAAAAAGATTTCCTTGAAGTTGAAACGCCAATTCTTCATACAGTTGCAGGTGGAGCGGCAGCCCGACCATTTAAAACACATCATAATACCCTAGATATGGATCTTACTTTGAGAATAGCTCCCGAGCTTCACTTAAAAAGGCTTGTAGTGGGTGGGATGGAAAAGGTCTTTGAGATTGGTCGAAATTTCAGAAATGAAGGAATCTCAACTCAACATAATCCAGAGTTTACAATGATTGAATTGTATGAAGCTTACTCTGATTATGAAATGATGATGCAAAGACTAGAGGAATTGGTAATGAAGTGTGTAAATCTCTTTTCAGAAGACGGTAAGATAATTTACCAAGAAAAAGAAATAAATTTTAAGACACCTTGGAAGAGAGTTCATATGATTGAATGGCTGTCTTCTTTTCTTGGTTTTAATGTTCTGGAAAATAGTGAGAGGCTTTTTTCAGAAGCCGACAAGATGCAAATTAATCATTTTAACTTACTCGGCAAAGCTATAACTGAGATTTTTGAGGTAAATTTTTTAAAAGGTGCAACAGACCCTGTTTTTGTTTACGGGTTCCCGATAGATGTCTCTCCTTTAGCAAGAAGAAATAACGAGAATCCTATGATAGCAGATAGATTTGAACTCTTTATTAACGAAAGAGAGATTGCTAATGCTTTCTCTGAGTTGAATGATCCTGAGGATCAGTTTCAGAGATTCAATAAGCAATTGGAGCTTAAACTAAAAGGCGATGATGAGGCAAATGATATGGATGAAGATTATATAAATGCTTTAGGTTATGGAATGCCTCCAACAGCTGGGGCGGGTCTAGGTATAGATAGACTTGTAATGCTTTTAACTGATAGTCCTTCTATTAGAGAGGTAATACTTTTCCCTCATATGAGAAATGAATAAGTTTATAAGATTAATTACCTTCAACTATATAAAGAATTTTTTTAAGAAAAGAAATAGTACAATACCTGCTACAATATCTATTCTTTCAATCGCTATTTCAGTTTTTTCATTAATAATCGTACTTTCTGTTATGAAGGGATTTGAGGTTAAAGTTAAACAAAAAATTCTCAAGAGCTTTCCACATATAATTATTTACTCAGACGAGAAACTAGATTTAAAAGATATAGCTGGAATAGACTCTTATAGAAGAACTTCAGAGGACTATGGTGCCTTATTGTTGAAGAGTAAGATGAGTATAGTTCAAATTAAAGGTCTTGATTATGATGCTGATTCATACTTAATAAATAAAGATGTTGATTCAACTGTATTAAAAGATGGACGATTACCAATTGTTATAAATAAAGAACTATCAACCGAATTCAAACTAGAAAAGAATTCTGAAGTAGAAATTTTGACTCCTGATTTTACAAATAAGAAGCCCAAGATTAAGAGAATTAAGACTTATGTCTCACATGTCTCAGAATTTAGCTCTAATACTGTTAATAAGATTTTTATGAGTAATATTGTAAAGAGTAAATATGGACTATCTAAGAAAATGTTTATCGAAGTATCCCTAAGCGATCCTTATAAGTCTAAGGCAGTGATGAAGGAAGTGTTATCTAATTACCCTGAGCTAAAATCTAAAATTATTGATTGGCAGACAATAAATAGCAGCTTCTTTAGTTTGATGAAACTTGAGAGGCTATCAATATCTATATTCTTAATGTTTTTGATATTAATTTCTGCTACTAATATTTATTCGAATATTGTTAGTTTTATAATTGAGAAGAAAAATGAAATAGGAACTATGATTCTTCTTGGTGCAAGCAAGAAATCTCTAGTTCTAGTTTTTACTTTTGTTGGTCTATTTTTAGGTCTTATTGGAACATTTATAGGAGCTTTATTGTCAGCTGCAACAATATACTTTATTACAAAGACTAATATAATAGATAGCCTATCTATTGATGTCTCATTTTACCAAATTGAAGGCTTTCCGATTATCTTTTCAATTGAATATTTTATCTTTATTAGTCTATTCTCCATTATTGCAGTAATTATTTCCTCATACATACCCTCCTATCTTATTTTAAATAAGGATTTGGAGTCATTAATTAGGAGGAATTATTAGTAAGATGATAGAAATTCAAAATCTAACTAAAGTTATTGGTAGCAAGGAAGTTCTTAGAGATCTTAATATTTCTGTTGGTCTTGGAGACTTTGTTTCAATAATAGGCCCCTCTGGATCAGGAAAAACCACTTTGCTTAATATAATACTTTTAATAGCTAGTAAAACATCAGGATCTTATTGTTATAAATCTGAAGATATTGACGATATTCTGTCAAATAATGTAAAACTCAAAAAATTTAGGAATGATTTTGGTGTTATGTCAGCATTTTCTGAGCTTATACCTAATCTTAACGTGAGAGAGAACATTATTCTCCCGGCAGTTATAAATAAGATTAAAGATGTAGGGAATAACTATAGAAGCCTATTAAAGAAGCTGCAAATTGAAGATTTACAAAATGATTATGTTTTCTCATTGTCTTCTGGTGAAAAGCAAAGGGTTCTCTTGGCTAGGGCTTTAATTCTCGATCCTCCAATCTTGGTTGCCGATGAACCAACTTCAAATCTTGATGAAAACAATGCCGTTAGGATGATAGAAATATTATCTGATTTGAATGAGCAAAATAAAACAACTATAATAATCGCTACTCATGATGATAAAATTTATAAAAGGACTAATGCCATTATGCGTATTGAGGATGGAAAAATAAGTGTTTAGGTTTATAAAAAATATTTTTTATATATTGTTAATTTCATTTTCAGTACTAGCTCCCTTTTCTTCATCGTTAAGTTCTGATGATAATTCTCAAAATATAGTTACAGAATCACCTAAGTCATTTGAAGGGGAAGAAATAAGTAGAATAGAGTTCTATGGTAACAAGATTGTCTTGCTAGATAAGATTAATCAAATAGTCACTATTAAGGCTGGAGATTTGTTTAATTCTCAGAATTTGAAACAAAACATAAAAAAACTTTACGATACTGATTATTTCTATAAAATTGATGCTTTTAAGAAATACATTAAAGGAGAGTTAGTTCTAATCATAAGAATGGAGGAGAACCCCATACTTGCTAGCTTTACAATTAAGGGAAATGAAAAACTTTCAGATAAAGATCTTTCTGAACCCATAAGTCTCGTTGTTGGTAAGATTGTTAGTAGAAAGAGCTTGGAAATTACCAAAAAAGTAGTACAGCAGTTTTATTTCTATAAGGGTTTCAACAACGTTGTTGTCGAGGATTCGATTTTTCCTATAGCTGAAGGAAAGATTGAATATGTTATATCAATCAAAGAGGGAAAGAGAGGCTACATTAAAGGTATTGATTTGATAGGTGTAGACGAGTCTTTAAGTAGGGAACTTCTAAAATCAATAGATACGAAAGTTAACTGGGTATGGTCTCCAATTACAGGTAGAGGTAGACTTAGTCTTGACCTTGTTGAATTAGATGAACAAAATGTAAAAAAATTCTTTCTTGATAAAGGGTACCTTGATATAAGGACTGATAAGCCTGTGGTCACTTACGATAAGTTAAAGGATGGTTATAAAGTTGCTTTTAAAGTAGACCAAGGAATTAGATACAGAACAGGTCCTATATCTTTAAAAGGTGACTTGATTAAAGATGAGAAAGACCTTAGGGATAGACTTTCATTAAAAGAGAACGAGTTTTTTGGCGTGGCTAAACTTACTGAAGATATAGAAACTTTAAACACAATTTATGGAGATGAGTCTTATGCTTTTGCCAATATTAGTCCGAATGTAAAAAAAGATCTTGAAAGTGACAAGGTCATAGTCGATTTTGTAATTGAAAAAGGTGAAAAGTTCAAGGTTAACCTGATCAATATATCTGGAAATACAAGAACTCGTGACAAAGTAATCAGAAGACAAGTCTTGGTTAATGAAAATGATGATTACTCTGCATCCAACATTAAAGCTTCAAAGCAGAGAATTAATAGGAGAGGTTTTTTTCATAATGTAGAGATTTCTGAAAAACCAGTTAAAAATAAGCCAAATTATCTCGACTTGGAAATTGAAGTTGAAGAAAAAGCTACAGGTTTTTTTAGTATAGCTGGTGGTTATAGCTCAACCGAGACACTACTTCTTGGAGTCCAAATACAGGAGTCAAACTTGTTTGGATATGGTAAGCAGCTAAGTACTTCTGCAACTATTGGGGGATTAAGTAAAAATTTCTCTGTTGATTACAGTGATCCATATTTTCTTGATACAACTTATCAATTTGGAATTCAGGTATTTAATATGGAATATCAATACGTAGATTTTGACAGAAATTCATATGGCGGGAAATTTAGATTTGGTAAAGCGATAACTAATTGGTCTTATTTGAACCTTAGATACCGCTATGAAAATATAAAAATAGATAATTTAAAACTTGCAGCCAGTGAAGTCTTCCAGCTGGGAACTGATAAAATTAGCTCTTTGGCTCTAGGTGTTACTTATGATACAAGAAATAATTTTATAAATCCTAGTAGGGGTATCTCTACATCTTTAAATGTTGAGGAATCTAATGAGGTGCTTGGTGCTAATCTTTATTACACTAAATATAGTGGAAATTTTTCAAAATATCATTCAATAAAGAAGAACCATACTCTTGCTTATAAATTAGAAGGGGGATTTGTGGACTTTAGAGATATTGGAAACAAGATCATCGTTGGTGAAAGATATTACCTGGGGGGCCCAGGTAGCTTAAGAGGATACAAGGCATCTCGAGTATCACCAAGGCGCCTTCTTTCAACAGGTAACTTTGTAAGAATAGGTGGAAATAAGTTTGTTTTTAATTCATTAGAGTACTTGTTTCCAATAGCCCTAGAAACAGGACTGAGAGGAATATTATTTATTGATGCAGGAAATACATATGACGAAAGTAAAAATTTAGATTATAATCCAATTGATATGAAAAAAGACACGGGTTTTGGCTTCAGATGGCTATCACCTATGGGGCCTTTAAAACTTGATTTTGGTTTTCCTATTGGAAAAAGACAATCAGGCGATAGTAAATATGAAGTTCAATTTTCTATCGGGTCACTTTTTTAATATAAATTAAAACATGGAGAAACATTATGAATAAATTTTTTATAACATTATTAGGACTAATTTTATTTTCTACAACGTCTTTTAGTGCGGAAGATTCTAAGGTCACGATGAATGAAAGTCAGAGTATTAAAATCGCAGTTGTAGATTTTCAAAGAGTACTGACAGAATCAGGAATAGGTAAAGACTATATTAAAAATGCAAAGAAAAGTATTGAGAAGAAGCAAGCTCTGCTGTCGAAGCTCGAAGATCAAGTAAGAACTATGAGAGATAGCTTTAATGAACAAAAATTGGTCTTAGATGAAAAAGCTAGAGATCAGAAAGCTGAGGAACTAACTTATAAAGTAAAAGAGTTGCAAAGAAAAAGTGAAGATTTTCAAGCTGAAGTTAAAATTGCAGATAGTAAATTCCAAAGAGATATTCTAAGTGTTTTAATGAAAGAGGTTAAGACGGTTGCACAGCAATTGGGCTTTGATTTAGTACTTTCTAAATCTGCACCTGGTCTAATGTATGTAGATGCTTCTCTAGACATAACTTCAAAAATTTTAGATAGAATGAATAGGTAGCTTAGTGATTCTTAATAAAGACGAAATTATGAAGTACTTGCCTCACAGAGAGCCTTTTCTTTTTGTTGATGAAGTAGTCGAATTTAATTCAGAGATATCTATTAAGGCAAATGTCACCTTTCATGAAGATGCCTTTTTTTTCAAGGGTCATTTCCCTGGTAATCCTGTTGTTCCTGGAGTGATTATTGTTGAGGCCATGGCGCAGGTTGGAGGAATTTTAATTTATAAATCATTTGAGTCCAAGCTTCTTGGACTTACACCTGCCTTGGTTGGTATAGATAATGTTAAGTTTAAAGCTCCTACAGTTCCCGGTGATAAGTTGACCATCGAGGCAACATTAATTAAAAAGAAGTTAAATATCTTTAAGTTATCAGCTCAAGCTTTTAATTTCGACAAGCTAGTAGTACAGTCCAATATAACAGCAACCGTGATGTCAAAGTAGCTAGTTTAATTAAATTGAAACAAATAATCTATCATGTTAATATAGGGCTTTATATTTTATGCTGGTGTAGCTCAGGGGTAGAGCAGCTGATTTGTAATCAGCCGGTCGGGGGTTCAAATCCCTTCGCCAGCTTGTCATGGGGATATGGCAGAGTGGACAAATGCATCAGACTGTAAATCTGACCGCGCAAGCGTACGGTGGTTCGAATCCATCTATCCCCAGAAAGCATGCGGGAGTAGCTCAGTTGGCTAGAGCATCTGCCTTCCAAGCAGAGGGTCGCGAGTTCGAGTCTCGTTTCCCGCTTTTTTGCCCAGGTAGCTCAGTGGTAGAGCACATCCTTGGTAAGGATGAGGTCGGCGGTTCAACCCCGCTCTTGGGCTTTCAATTAATTTAATAAGTTGTATGATTTTAATATATTCAAAAGAGGAAGTTAGTTATGGGCGATAATGTAATTGTAGTAGCGCTTGAGTGTACAGGCTGTAATGGTAAAAATAGATACCATATCAGAAAGAACAAAAAGGTTCAGCGCGACAAGCTAGAGATTAAGAAATATTGCAAGTTTTGTAATAAACATTTGATTCACAAAGAGACTAAATAGGGGTGTAGCTCAGTTGGTAGAGCGACGGTCTCCAAAACCGTAGGTCGGGAGTTCGAGACTCTCCACCCCTGTTTTGAAATGATTTAGTGTTTAAATAGATTAAGTATTATTAAGCGAGAGCAGATATGAAAAATAATATTTTTTTAGAAAAATTTGAAATTGCAAAGAACGAATTTAACCTTTATTCTTTGCCTAAGGTCGCAGAAGAGTATGGTTTTGACTTACAGTTGATGCCGTATTCTTTAAGAATTCTATTAGAAAATTTAGTAAGAAATTATGATGATAGAATTGTTGATGAAGAGCTTATAAAAAAGTTTATATTTAACAAGGAAGATAAGTTCGAGATACCTTTTAGACCTGCAAGGGTAGTCCTTCAAGATTTTACTGGTGTACCATGCGTTGCAGATCTTGCTGCTATGAGAGATGTTGTAAATACCTTAGGTGGTGATACGGATACAATTAACCCTCTAGTGCCAGTAGATCTCGTAATTGATCACTCAGTTCAGGTTGATCATTTTAGAGAAGATAACGCTCTTTTCTTAAATACAAAACTTGAATTTGAGAGGAACCAGGAGCGATATTCTTTTTTAAGGTGGGCTCAAACTGCATTTAAAAATTTCAGAGCTGTTCCACCAGGGAATGGGATTGTTCATCAAGTAAATTTAGAATATTTAGCAAAATTAGTTCAGAAAGTTAACCTTGATGGGACACTTGTCTGCATACCTGATACTTTAGTTGGAACTGATTCTCATACAACGATGATTAATGGAATTAGTGTTCTTGGATGGGGAGTAGGAGGAATTGAAGCTGAGGCTGCAATGCTTGGACAACCTCTGTATTTCTTAATCCCTGATGTAATAGGATTTAAGTTAGAAGGTAATTTGTGCGAAGGTGTCACAGCAACAGATTTAGTTCTCAATATTACTGAAATGTTACGAGCTGAGGGAGTAGTGGGGAAATTTGTTGAATTTTATGGTCCAGGTCTTGATAATTTGCCACTTCCTGACAGGGCCACTATTGCTAATATGGCTCCAGAATATGGAGCAACAATGGGTTTTTTCCCGGTAGACCAAGAAGCATTAAATTATCTTAAACTAACTGGTAGAACAACTGAGGAAATAGAACAAGTTGAGAAATATTATAAAAAGCAAAATAGCTTTCGTGATTCATCAAGCAAAGATCCTGAATATTACAAATCGTTATATCTAAACCTAGAAACAGTTCAACCAGCCCTTGCAGGTCCAAAGAGGCCTCAAGATAGAATTCTTTTGTCCAAAATGAAAGATTCTCTCCATTCTGAACTCAAATCAAGAGAGATAAATAATAAGGAAGTTTTTAAAGTTGAAGGGTCGAGTGAGTCAATTAAAAATGGTTCTGTGGTTTTAGCTGCAATTACTAGTTGCACGAATACATCAAATCCATATGTAATGATTACGGCGGGCCTAGTTGCTAAAAAGGCTAATGATCTAGGACTTAAAGTTCCCTCATATGTAAAGACAAGTTTGGCTCCTGGCTCAAAAGTCGTTGTGGATTATCTTGAGAATGCAGGCTTATTAGATAGCCTTGCGGATATCGGATTTAAGACTGTAGGCTTTGGTTGTACAACTTGTATAGGTAACAGCGGACCCTTGCCAACTGAAGTGGGTGATTTGATAACCGAAAATGCTCTTCACGTAGCGGCGGTCTCAAGTGGGAATAGGAATTTTGAGGGAAGAGTTCATCCTCTTATTAGACTTTCATATTTGGGTTCTCCGCCTTTAGTAGTTGCTTATGCCTTAGCTGGTACTATTGATATAGACTTCTATAATGAAAAGATAGGCATTGCTTCTAATGGGCAGGATATATATTTAAAAGATATCTGGCCTAGTAATGAAGAAATAAGAAAAACCGTACATAGCTCTATCCTTCCTGATACTTTTATTAATAGATATAGCAACATCTTTATTGGAGATGATAGGTGGGAATCTATCTCAATACCTGATGGCTCTATTTATGAATGGAGTGACAAGTCAACATATATACAGAAGCCCGGATTTTTTGATAATTTTTCAATGGATTTACCTAAAATTAAAGATATTAAGAATGCGAGAGTCCTGGCCTATTTAGGAGATTCAATTACAACTGATCATATTTCTCCAGCTGGTTCTTTTACCGAGGAGACACCCGCTGGTAAATACCTAACTGATAGGGGAGTCCCACTTAAAGACTTCAATAGTTATGGGTCTCGTAGAGGAAATCATGAAGTCATGATGAGAGGTACCTTCGCAAATATTAGAATTAAAAATAAACTTTTAGATAATATTGAAGGTGGGTTTACAAGATATTTTGACACAAATGAAACTATGTCAATCTACGATGCAGCTATGAAGTACAAAGAGTCTAAGACAGATCTTATTGTAATTGCAGGTAAAGAATATGGAACTGGTAGTTCAAGAGATTGGGCTGCAAAAGGTTCTATGCTCCTAGGAGTAAAGGCTGTTATAACTGAAAGTTTTGAAAGAATACATAGAAGCAACTTGGTTGGCATGGGAGTTTTACCTTTGCAATTTAAGGAAAATGAGAGTGCAGAATCTCATAAAATTATAGGTGATGAAGAGTTCTCAATTTCTGGAGTTGCTGAGGGGCTTGAGCCGTTATCTAATATAATGCTTAATATTGTTGATCAGAAAGGGAATAAAAGAGAAGTTGAACTGATATGCAGGTTGGATTCTATTGTGGAAGTTGATTATTTTTACAATGGCGGTATCTTGCAAACTGTCCTAAGGCAAATGCAGAAAGCAAATTAATTATTGATTTTTCCTGTTTTTTTATTATATTTTCTAGTGAAACAATTCAAGGAGAGGAATACATGTCATATATAAAAATACCTACAGAAGGAACTAAAATTACAATAAATAAAGATGGGACTTACAATATCCCCGATAACCCAATTATCACTTTTATAGAAGGTGACGGAATAGGTCCAGATTTATGGAGAGCTTCAGTTAGAGTTTTTGATGCTGCTGTTGAAAAAACTTTTGGAGGTAGTAAGAAAATCGTTTGGGCTGAAGTTTATGCTGGAGAAAAAGCTTTAGAGCTTACCAAGGAATGGCTACCAAAAGAAACAACAGATGTTATTAGTGAATATCTTATTTCAATAAAGGGTCCATTGACTACACCGGTTGGTGGGGGCATTAGGAGTCTAAATGTTGCATTGAGACAGATAATGGATTTATATGCTTGCGTTAGACCTGTAAGATGGATTAACGGAACACCATCACCTGTAAAAAGTCCTGAGAAGATGGATGTGGTTTTATTTAGAGAAAACACAGAAGATGTTTATTCTGGCGTTGAATATGAAAGTGGTACTAAGGAAGCGAATGAATTGATCAAATATCTACAAGATAGCTTTGGAGCAAACATTAGAGATTTGTCTGGGATAGGAATCAAGCCGATAAGCGCTTTTGGAACAAAGAGATTGGTAAGGAAAGCTATCCAGTACGCAATAGAAAATAATCGTAAGACAGTAACAATAGTGCACAAGGGAAATATAATGAAATTCACCGAAGGTGCTTTTAAGGACTGGGGATACGAATTAGCTAGAGATGAATTTCCAGATGAAACAATATCTGAAGATGAACTTTGGGATAAGTACAATGGTAAAGCCCCAGAGGGTAAAATTGTTATAAATGATAGGATTGCAGATAATATGCTGCAGCAGATTTTGACTAGAACCGATGAATATGATGTTTTAGCTCTACCTAACTTAAATGGTGACTATATGTCAGATGCTTGCGCCGCACAAATTGGCGGGCTTGGTCTTGCACCAGGAGCAAATATAGGGGATGAAATTGCTTTATTTGAGGCAACACATGGTACTGCTCCTAAGTATGCGGGACAGGATAAGGTTAACCCTGGCTCTGTAATACTTTCAGGTGTAATGATGTTTGAACATATGGGTTGGAAAGATGTTGGAAACTTAATAGTTAAAGCTATGGAGAAAACTGTTCTGGACAAAGATGTTACATATGATTTAGAGAGACAAATCGAAGGAGCAAATTTACTTAAATGCTCTGAGTTCGGTGATGCTATTATAAAAAATATGGACAAAGTATAGTCTTTAGAGGTTTATAGAATTGACAAATCTTCCCAAAATTTCAGTAATAGGGGCTGGTAATGTCGGCTCGTCAGCTGCATACAGAGCACTAGAGATTAATCTAGCAAATGTAGTATTATTAGATATAGTTGAAGGTCTTCCTCAAGGTAAGGCTTTAGATATGACCCAAATGCTTTCAGTTACTGGATCTTCCTCAAGAATAATTGGAACAACTGATTATAGCGCAACTAAAGACTCTGATATTGTTATAATAACATCTGGTTTGGCTAGGAAGCCTGGAATGAGTAGAGATGATTTAGTGAATACAAATACTAAAATCATAAAAGAAGTTACACAAAAAGTTATTCAATATTCTCCTGAATGTATCATCATTGTTGTTACCAATCCTCTGGATGCCATGACTTATGTTGCGTATAAATCAAGTGGGTTTCCAAAGGAAAGAGTGATTGGAATGGCTGGCGTTCTAGATGCTTCTAGGTTCAAAGCATTTCTTTCATTAGAACTTAATATTGCGGTTTCCAAAATTGATACTTTAGTCCTAGGTGGACATGGAGATGATATGGTTCCATTGAAGAACTACACTTCAGTTTCTGGTGTTCCAATTAAGCAATTAATTAAAGAAGATAGATTAGAAGAAATTATTCAAAGAACAAGGGATGGGGGAGCCGAGATAGTTAAGCTGCTTAAGACCGGTAGCGCTTTTTATGCACCAGGTGTATCTGCTATTGAGATGGCCGAGTCAATTTTGAAAAATCAAAATAAAGTACTTCCTTGTTGTACCTATTCTGATGGAGAATATGGCATTATGGATCAATTTCTAGGACTACCAGTTATATTATCATCTAAAGGTGTTGAGAAGATTATAGAGATAGAGCTAACTACGAGTGAGAAAAAAGAACTAGAAGTTTCTGCTTCTCATGTTAAAGAACTTTGTAATTTTATTAATGAATCAGGTTTACTTTAGAGTTAATTATATGAATCAGATTAATTTTATTAAAATTTCTTCTGTATTAAAAAAAATTATTATCGCTATTACTGGTCTTTCTCTTTTTCTTTTCTTGATAGTACATTTACTCGGTAACATTACTTTATTTACTGGAAATCCACCGGGTAAAGATTTTAACGAATATGCCCACTTCCTAGAGTCTTTTGGAATATTGTTTACTGTCGCAGAATTTGGTTTACTTGCTTTTTTTCTCGTCCATCTGTCAACAGCTCTATATTCTAATCTTATTAATTCCTCTGCAAGGAGTAGTCGATACGAGGTGAATTCTTTTGCTGGTGGTAAAAGTAAGAAAACTTATGCATCTCAAACTATGGTTTTCACTGGAGTTGTCTTGATGGGATTCTTGATTTGGCACGTTTTGATGTTTCGCTTAGGTACTTATTATGATACAACCTATTTAGATTTTAATAATGGTCAGCCTATTAGGGACCTCTATAGATTAGTTACTGAAGAGTTTACAAGTTTATGGGTAGTTATTGGCTATTCAATATCCATGATTTTACTCGCTCTTCATCTAGGCCATGGCTTTTGGAGCTCTTTTCAGTCATTGGGAATATATGGTAAAAATTTTACTAGGATTACATACAGTGCAAGTTATTTATTAGGTACAATTATAAGTGTAGGGTTTTTAATAATTCCTATATATATTTATTTTATTAATTAGTAGGTTTTTATGTCTGAAGTATTACCACAGAAAGAATTCATCGAAAGTGTATCTCAGCTTGATGGTAAAGTACCGTCTGGTGATCTTGAAGACAAATGGGACAAGTATAAGGCCAGCATGAAACTGGTTAACCCTTCAAATAAAAGAAAATTTAATATAATTGTTGTTGGAACAGGATTAGCTGGTGCTTCCGCAGCCTCAACTCTGGCTGAATTAGGATACAATGTTAAATCTTTTTGTATTCAAGATACTCCTAGAAGAGCCCATAGTATTGCAGCTCAAGGTGGAATCAATGCAGCTAAAAATTATCAAAATGACGGCGATAGTGTACATAGACTTTTTATAGATACGATTAAAGGCGGCGACTATAGGGCTCGTGAGGAGAATGTTCATAGGCTTGCTGAAATAAGTACAAGTATAATTGACCAGTGTGTTTCTCAAGGTGTTCCTTTTGCCAGAGACTATGGGGGACTTCTAACTAATAGGTCTTTTGGTGGCTCTCAAGTTTCTAGAACTTTCTATGCAAGAGGTCAGACAGGACAGCAGCTTTTATTGGGAGCATATAGCTCAATGATGCGTCAGGTTGCAAAGAAGCAGATAGAAATGTTCCCTAATAGAGAAATGTTAGACGTAGTGACTGTTGATGGAAAAGCTAGAGGAATAGTTGTTAGGAATCTTCAAACAGGTGAGCTTGAGACCCATTCTGCTGATGCAGTTTTGCTTTGTACTGGAGGCTTTGGAAATGTTTATTTCTTATCTACTAATGGTAAAGGCTCAAATGTAACTGCGGCTTGGAGATGTCATAAAAAAGGAGCGTTTATGGCAAATCCATGTTTTGCACAAATCCACCCTACTTGTATTCCTACATCTGGGGAATATCAATCAAAATTAACATTAATGTCAGAAAGTCTAAGAAATGACGGAAGAGTTTGGGTTCCAAAGAATAAAGATGACAAAAGGCTTCCTTCTGATATTCCAGAATCTGATAGAGACAACTTCTTAGAAAGAATGTATCCCGCCTACGGGAATCTTGTTCCAAGAGATGTAGGCTCAAGGGCAATTAAAAAAATGTGCGATGAAGGTATGGGTATTGATCCTACAGGTAGATCTGTGTACTTAGATTTTGGAAGCTCAATTGAAAGGCTGGGGAAGAAAAATATTTCAGATAAGTACGGAAACCTCTTTGATATGTACGAGACGATAACTGGTGAAAGTCCTTATGACGAGCCAATGAAGATATATCCTGCTATACATTATATTATGGGCGGTCTATGGGTTGATTATGATTTAATGAGTACTGTTCCTGGACTATTCGTTTTAGGAGAAGCAAATTTCTCTGATCATGGAGCCAACAGGCTTGGAGCAAGTGCACTTATGCAAGGTCTTGCCGATGGGTATTTTGTAATTCCTAATACATTGGGTAATTATTTGGCTAATACTAATTTAGATAGTGTAAATATTAATTCTGAAGAGTTTAAAGAAGCTAAAAATGATTCAAAAGAAAAAACCGAGAAATTAATTAATATAAAAGGGTCTTCTACCACTTTAGAAATTCATAGAGAGCTTGGTGCTGTAATGTGGGACCTAGTGGGAATGTCCAGAACTAAAGAGTCTTTAGAAGAAGCCTTAGATAAGATTCCTAAAATAAAAGATAAATTTTGGAATGATTTATATATTTCTGGAGAATCAAATACTTTAAATAAAAGTCTTGAGCACGCTGGAAGATTGGCTGATTTCCTTGAGCTTGGTGAATTGATGGCTTTGGATGCTTTGAATAGAGAAGAGTCTTGTGGAGCGCATTTTAGAGAAGAGTATCAAACCGAAGAAGGCGAGCCTTTAAGGAATGATGATAAGTACGCTTATGTTTCAGCTTGGGAATTTAATGAAAGTAATATTCCTACCCTTCATAAAGAGAATTTAGACTATAAATTTGTCAAAATGACCCAAAGGAATTATAAATAATGTCAGAATTTATTAATTTGAACTTACAAGTTTGGAAACAGCCATCAAATAATGAGACTGGTTCTTTTGAGTTTTATTCTGTAAAAGAAATATCAATACATATTTCATTCTTAGAGATGCTAGATGTTGTGAATGAGAATTTGCAAAAAGAAGGAAAAGAACCAATAGCATTTGATAGTGATTGTAGGGAAGGTATATGTGGTACTTGCGGTTTTGTTATAGATGGTGTAGCCCATGGTCCTCTTGCTAAAACAACAGTATGTCAATTGCATATGCGTCATTTTAAAAATGGACAAACTCTTGTAATAGAACCTTTCAGAGCTACCCCTTTTAAGATTGTGAAAGACCTAGTAGTGGACAGAAGTTCCTTTGATTCTATTATTCAAGCTGGTGGTTATATTAGTGCAAGCACAGGAAGTGCCCCAGATGCAAACAGTATATTAATATCAAAGAGTGATGTTGAAGATGCTTTTGATTCTGCGGCATGCATAGGATGTGGAGCATGTGTTGCATCTTGTCCAAATGCTTCTGCTGCATTATTTACTAGTGCAAAAATTTCACATCTTTCTCACTTGCCTCAAGGAAAAGTTGAAGAAGATGAAAGAGTTAAAAATATGGTTCAAACAATGGACGATGAAGGTTTTGGGTCCTGTTCTAATCATGGTGAGTGTGAGGCAGTTTGTCCTAAGGGTATTTCTATCTCCAATATAGCTTTAATGAGAAGAAATTTAATAAAAACGATTATATAATTTTAGAATAAGGAGATATTATGAATATTCACGAATATCAAGCAAAGGATTTGTTTCGCAAATTCAACGTGGCTACATCAGAAGGCAAAGTTTTTGAAAATGAAGATGATGCAGAAGAGTATGCGAAATCGCTTAATGTAGAAGAGTACGTTGTTAAAGCTCAGATACACGCTGGTGGTAGAGGTAAGGGCGGTGGAGTTAAATTAGTTAAGACACCTGCCGAAGTAAGGGAAATGGTTAAATCCATGTTAGGAATGACCTTGATAACTCATCAAACTGGCCCTGAAGGCAAGCTAGTTAACAAGGTCTACGTTGAAGCTGCATCTAACATTAAGAAGGAATACTATTTATCCTTTGTAACTGACAGGGGAACAGAAAAGAATGTTATCATTGCCAGTCCTGAGGGTGGTGTTGACATTGAAAAGGTTGCGGAAGAAACTCCAGAAAAACTTTTAACACAACCTATAGATCCTGTTGTTGGGATACAGCCCTTTCATATAAGAAAGATAGGATATTTTCTAGGTTTCGATAAAGGACAGGTTAAACAACTGGGTCCATTGATTCAGGGGATGTACAACCTCTTTATAGAGAGAGATTGTAGTCTTGTTGAGGTTAATCCTTTGATTGTTACTGACAAAGATGAAGTTAAAGCTCTAGATGCAAAAATTAATTTTGATGACAATGCCGAGTTTAGGCATAAGGAATATAAGGATCTTCATGATCCAACCGAAGAGGAGCCTTCTGAGCTAGAAGCAAAAGAGTGGGGATTTAGTTTTGTTAAACTTGATGGAAACATAGGTTGCCTAGTTAATGGAGCAGGTCTTGCTATGTCCACAATGGATATAATTAAGCATCATGGCGCCGAGCCCGCAAACTTTCTGGATGTTGGGGGTGGTGCAACAGTAGAACAGGTTACACAGGCTTTTAAGATGATCCTTAGAGATGACAACGTTAAAGCTATATTGGTTAATATCTTTGGTGGAATTATGAAGTGTGATACCATCGCTAATGGAATAATGGTTGCAGCAAAAGAAGTAGGGATAAAAGTACCTTTAGTTGTAAGATTGGAAGGTACAAATGTTGAATTAGGCAAGAAAATGCTTGAAGAATCTGGTTTAAATATTCTAACTGCAACAACAATGAAAGACGCAGCTTTAAAGGTTGTAGGGTTAATTTAAATCTATTGACATTTATTCATTAATGATTAACTTCTAAGCAAGATTTGTTATAGGAGATTTTTATATGGGTAAAGTAATAGGAATAGACTTGGGAACTACTAATTCATGCGTAGCATTTGTGGAATCAAATGAGCCTAAGGTCATAATTAATGAAGAGGGAAACAGAACTACTCCTTCTATAGTTAGCTTTGGTAAAAAGGAAGATGAGGTTTTAGTCGGCGAACCGGCTAAGAGACAAGCTGTAGTAAACCCTGAAAGAACTGTTTATTCATCAAAAAGATTAATTGGAAGAAGATTTGAAGAAACTAATGAAGATAGAAAGGTTTTACCTTATGAAGTTGTTAAGAATAAGAATGGAGATGCTTGGATAAAAATTGGAGATAAAGAGTATTCTCCACCTGAAATATCTGCCAATATATTAGTAAAACTTAAGAATGCTGCAGAGGCATTTCTTGGAACAAAAGTAACAGATGCTGTAATAACAGTTCCTGCATATTTTAATGACAGTCAAAGACAGGCAACAAAGGATGCAGGTAAGATTGCTGGTCTTAATGTAGAAAGAATAATAAACGAGCCTACTGCCGCAGCTTTAGCTTATGGATTTGATAAGAAAAAAGATGGCTTGATTGCTGTTTATGATCTTGGTGGTGGAACATTTGATATCTCAATATTAGAAGTAGGTGAAAATGTTATTGAAGTTAAGTCTACAAATGGTGATACATCTTTAGGTGGTGATGACTTTGACAGGTTAATAATTAACTTCTTAATTGATGAATTTAAAAAAGAGAATGGAGTAGACTTGTCTACAGACAAAATGGCACTTCAGAGACTTAGAGAAGGCGCTGAAAAAGCAAAATGTGAATTATCTTCTGCTTTAGAAACTGAAATTAATCTTCCATTTATAACAGCTGATCAAAATGGACCTAAACATTTACTTATTAAAATTACTCGTTCTAAGTTTGAACAAATAATCGATGAAAAAGTTAAATCATCACTTCAGCCATGTAAAAATGCTTTGAAAGATGCTGGAGTGAAAGCTTCAGACATAAATGAAGTTATATTGGTCGGCGGTTCAACAAGGATGCCTCTAGTTCAAAAACTAGTTACTGATTTTTTTGGGAAAGAGCCGCATAAAGGAATTAATCCAGATGAGGTAGTAGCTTTAGGTGCTTCAATCCAAGGTGCTGTTTTAAGCGGAGATGTAAAAGATGTTCTATTGCTTGATGTCGCACCTTTGTCTTTAGGTATTGAGACTATGGGTGGAGTTAATACTGTAATAATAAATAGAAATACTACTATACCAACTAAACAGAGCCAGATTTTTAGCACGGCGCAAGATAACCAGCCAAGCGTGGAGATTCATGTAACCCAAGGTGAAAGATCAATAGCATCAGATAATAGAACTTTAGCTAAGTTTATACTGGATGGTATTGCATCGGCCCCTAGGGGTCTGCCGCAAATTGAGGTTGCCTTTGACATTGATTCAGATGGAATTCTTAATGTATCTGCACTTGATAAAGCAACAAATAAAGTTCAAAAGATTAAGGTTGAAGCCTCATCTGGATTGTCAGAGAAAGAGATAGAAGATATGGTTCAGGATGCGGAATCTAAATCAGAGGAAGATGAAAAGAAAAAAGAAGTAATTAATCAGAGAAACACTCTTGATCAACTCATATATTCAACAGAAAAAACATTAACTGATAATCCTGACAAGGTTTCAGAAGAAGAAAAGTCAGAGATAGAAGGATCAGTTTTAAAAGCAAAAGAAGCTCTCAAATTAGATGATTTAGACGCGCTAAAAGCTGCATATGATGAATTATCTAAAGCTTCTCATAGTTTGGCCGATAAAATGTACAAAGAAGCCTCTGAGGCGGCTAATAATGCTCCTGACGTGGATGGAAGCGAAGATAAGGCAGAAGGTGAAACAAAAGAAGAAAAAGATGTTATAGATGCGGAGTTCACTGATAAATAGTTGAAAATAATTATTTAAGTGTTAATATTCAAAACTATGAAAAAAGATATTCATCCAAATTATAGAAAAGTCTTATTTAAAGATATAACTACTGATCAGAATTTCATTGTCTCATCTTCTGTTGATACTACTGAAACTGCGAGTGAAAATGGTGTTGAATATCCTTTAGTTAGAGTTGAAATATCAAGTTCTTCTCATCCTTTTTATTCCGGCAAAGAAAGAGCTGGCGGTACTACTGGAAGAATAGATAAATTTAATCAAAAATATAATAAGAAATAATGTCTGCTATAATAAGTTCCAAAGAAGAAAGAGACTTTATTGCTAACTTTGATAAGAAACCCAAGATTCATAGTTCAGTATTCATAGCTAAAAATTCTAATGTAATTGGAAATGTAGAAATAGATGAAGATTCTAGCGTGTGGTTCAATTGCCTTCTAAGAGGTGATGGTAACTATATCAAGATCGGTAAAAGAACAAACATACAAGATGGTACTATTGTCCATATAGATTCAAAAAAATACCCAACAGTAATAGGTGACGATGTAACAATAGGTCACGGATGTATTATTCATGCTACTACAATAAGAAGTGCTGTTCTTGTTGGCATGGGAGCTATAGTTCTTGATGGATCAGAAATAGAATCTAATGTAATTGTTGGAGCAGGTTCTCTCGTTCCACCAGGGTCATTGTTAGAGTCTGGTTCCTTATATATAGGATCTCCATGTAAAAAAATTAGGTCAATAAATGAAAATGATTATAAAATGATAATAAATACATCTAAAGATTACGTTCATCATGCAAAGGTTTATAAAAAAGAATATGGCATATGCAGCAGTTGACCTAGGTACAAATGCTTTAAGGTTGCTCATTATAGATGAAGAAGAGGGCAAAATCCTTAAGAGGAGTAGTTCAATTGTAGGATTAGGGTCCTATTTGAACAATCACAGAGAATTAATACCACCGAAAACGTATTACGAAGCTCTAGATAAAATATTTAAAGAAATATCTAATTTCAAAGTTAAAAATATTTGCGTAGTTGGAACAAGTATTTTTAGGGATTGTATTAATAAAAAGGAAATTAAAGATAATTTTTATAAACTTTATAGAAATAATTTAACAATTATATCACCTAAAAAAGAAGCAAGCCTGACTTCTGCTGGAGCCCTTTCTTCATTAAGTCTAGGTAAGAAGGCTAAGCTGGTTGTTGATATAGGAGGTGGAAGTACTGAGATTGTTTATAGTGAAGGAGGTACTATGACAAGTTTCGTATCTATGCGTCTTGGTGTTGTTCGAGAATTTAACACTTATGGCATATCTGAGAATTTCACTCTACAGCAGAGAGCTATTATATTTGATAAAATTGAAAAAAAAATAAATAAGTATAGTTTTTTTAATAAATTAAAAGACAATGATTATGATCTCGTTATGAATGGAGGAACTCCAACAACTTTAGCCGCGATAAAGTTGAAAATGAAAAAATACAACTCTCAGTTTGTTAATGGACAGAATTTAAAGTTGAGTTATATTAAGAAAGTCCATAATTTTCTATTTGAAATGAGTCCAGAAGAAAGATTAAAATTGAGTGGTATGGAAAAAGGTAGAGAGGTTGTTATAATTTACGGAATATTTATATTGCTATCGATTTTAAAGATATTAAATAGAAAGAGCTTGTATGTTTCCGACTCAGGTATCTTAGAAGGAATAATGCAGGAAATTGATTGATTTTTTTATTTTGATGACTATATTGAAACTGGAGCTATTTTATGACAGAAGAGAAAATTGACAAAGAAGAATCAGAGATTTTAAGTCTTGACACTAAAGATTCCTTGCTTAAATATCTTGAAAAACTAAAAATGAAAAGCGAAGATGTTTTTCCTGAGTTTGAATCCTATTCTTTCGATTTATTAAATGATGAAAAAAATAAAAAGGGGATGATTTTCTTTTTTGAAGATGAAGACTCAATAAAAGAAATATCTTCAGTTTTTAAAGGTTTAGAAGAAGCAAAAAAAGAGCTTAACAATAAGTTGCTTAGGTTCGCTGCTGAATTCGAAAATTTTAAAAAAAGAGTTGCTCAGGAGAAAAGTCAGGCTGCTTCTTACATTAAAGATTCAATATTTAGAGATCTGCTTAATTTTATTGATAATTTTGAAAGAGGCTTGTCGCTATACAAAGAGAAGGAGTCTAACACGGATTTTTATAAAGGAATGAAGGCAGTTTTTAAGGAGTGCGATACTTTCTTAGTTAAAAACAATATTAAAAAAATCGATTCAAAGATAGGTGATATTTTTGATCCTACTATTCATGAGGCAATAGAAGTCAAAGAGTCAGACGAGTTTGCAAAAGATCAAATAGTGTCAATAATACAGTCAGGTTATTTAAACAATGATAAATTGTTAAGACCTGTTATGGTTAGTGTTTCTTCTGGAAGTGAAAGCTGATATGAGTAGTAAAGATTTTTATTCAACCCTAGGTGTATCTAAAGATTCCTCAAATGAACAAATTAAAAAGTCATATAAAAAGCTTGCTTTTAAGTATCATCCAGATCGTAACAAGGGTGATAAGAAGTCTGAAGAAAAATTTAAGGAAATTAATGAAGCTTATCAAATCTTAGGAGATCCTCAGAAAAAGTCACAGTATGATACTTACGGATCTGCAGCTTTTGAGAGTGGTGGTCCTGGTGGTCCTGGTGGTTTTCCTGGAGGAGGCTTTTCCTCTGGAGGACCTGAACTCGATGACTTGATTAATGATTTCTTTGGCCAAGGTCGTAGTAGGGGGCAGAGGCAACCTCGTGAAAGACAACCAAAAGGTAGAGATTTAAGGTATGAGTTACTTCTAGAGTTTAACCAAGCAGTTAAAGGCGCAAAGATGAATGTTCAGGTTAGAAGAGCCAAAAGTTATAAGACTTGCAATGCCTGTAGTGGGACGGGACAAGTTAATTTTTCTCAAGGTTTTTTCTCTGTTAGTAGGGGTTGTGGGTCATGTGGAGGAGCAGGTGCTTTCCCAGAGGAAACAGAGAATAAGACTGTTGAAGTTAAAGTCCCTCCTGGAGTTGATAACGGTACTCAATTACGAATAAGAAACGAAGGGGATATAGGTGTTAATAATGGTCCAAATGGAGATTTGTACATTGATATATCAGTTAAAGATCATCCATTATTTCAAAGAGAAGATGAAAATCTAATTTGTGAAATCCCAATAAGTATTCCTAGTGCGGTAATAGGTGGAACAATTGATATTCCGACATTAGAAGGTAAGTCAGAATTAAAAATTCCTTCAGGAGTTCAACCCGGGCAGATAATGAGGTTGAAAGGTAAGGGTATCAAAGACTTAAGGTCAACTAGAATAGGGGACCTGTATGTGAAACTTAACATTGTTATACCCAAAAAAGTAAGTGCTAAACAAAAAAAGTTAATGGAAGATTTCCAGAAAGAAATAGACAAAGAATCTTCTAATCCTTTCTCTGAGTATCTAAATAAAGTTAAAGATTTTTTTAATTAGACCCACCAGCAATAGCAGGAATTATTGAAACAGTATCCGCTTCACCAATATTTGTATCTGGACCCTGAAGAAATCTAATATCTTCTTCGTTAACATATATATTTATATATTTTCTTATTTCGCCGTTTTCATCGCACAGTCTATCTTTTATTCCTGGGAATTGAGACTCCAGGTCAACTATCATTTGTTTGACCGAATTTGAGGATATTGAGACCTCATCTTTCTCGTTTGTTAATCTTCTAAGCGGTGTGGGTATTTTGACTAATGCCATTTTCCTCTCCTTAACCAAAGATTTTTTTAAAATCTTCTATTTTGGGTTCTATTATATACGGTTTTGAGATATTATTCACTAATGGATCCTGTGTTTTGAGTCCATTTCCAGTTATAACCAAGACAATTGATTCATTTCTTGGAATTCGTCCGGAGTCAATAAGTTTCTTTGCCGAGGCCAATGTAACGCCACCAGCAGTTTCGGTAAAGATACCTTCTGTTTCTGCTAAAAGTTTCATCGCGTCTATAATCTCTGGATCAGAAACATCTTCTGAATACGAATCTATAGAATTTAGTAAATTTATTGCATTTATTCCATCTGCTGGATTCCCTATAGCAAGGGACTTAGCTATTGTATTCGGTTTTACAGGCTTAAATGTAGACCACTTGTTCTTGACTGCTGTAGATATAGGAGAGCATCCAGTAGCTTGAGCACCAAATATTTTCGTTTGATTATCTGTAATAAATCCTAAATTTTCAAATTCTTTTACTGATTTATATATCTTAGTAAGCAATGAACCGCTAGCCATACATACAACTATATTTTTTGGAGCTTTCCAACCAAGTTGTTCAATTATCTCATATCCAACAGTTTTAGAGCCTTCAGAATAGTAAGTTCTTAGATTTATATTAACAAATCCCCACTTTTTAGAGCCTAGAACTTCGGTGCATAACCGATTTACGTCATCATAAGCACCATTTACAGCTATTACTTCTGAACCATATATTGATGTCCCTATAATCTTTGACTCTTCTAAGTCAGAAGGAATAAATATAAAACTTTTTAGATTTGCTGCAGTAGCTTGAGCAGCAACAGAATTAGCTAAATTCCCAGTTGAAGCACAACCTACAGTATCAAAACCTAGTTCCTTAGCTTTAGAAAGAGCAACGGACACTACTCTATCTTTAAATGATAAAGTAGGAAAAGACACACCATCATTTTTTATATATAACTCATCTACTCCAAGTTTTTTAGCTAAGTTGTCAGCTTTAATTAAAGGAGTAAATCCAGAGTGAAGTCCTACAGTAGGTTCGGAGTCTAATGGAAGAAGTTCTTTATATCTCCAAAGATTTTTTTCTCTAGAAAGTATTTTTTCGATAGTTAAATCTTTTTTTATTTTTTTATAATCATAGTTGACTTCTAAAGGTCCAAAGCAATATTCACAGACATAAAGATCTTTCTTTTCATATTCCTTTCCGCAAGCTTTATCAGCACAGCGAAGATTTACTGCATAAGAGTTAGACATAGAAAACTCCTTAAATTTTAATGTAACTCAAGAGGAAAGACACAAGATTATGCCCTTTCTCTGTTTAGCAGTTATTTAAAGTCGCTGCAATTAGAGTTAAATGACGACATCTCTAATTATAGTATTATTTAGAAAAAAAACAATAATGTCTGATTATTATAGAGGTATAATAAAAAAATGTACGAAACTATCAATGGAGAGAAATTCACTATATATAGATTTTTAGTCGAAAATAGCGATAGAAACATAAACTATATTTTATCATGCAATGAAACTAAGAAATGTATAATTCTAGATCCTTTAGATAAGGACGTAATCGAGAAGATCATAAATGATAATTCTCTTCTTCCAGAGTATGTCTTTAATACACATGCACACCCTGATCACATAAAGTACAATGATTTCTTTTTGAAAAAGTATTCCTGCCCTTTGCTTGCTCACATTGATTGTTCAGAGCTATTTGAATTTAAAATTCAGAACGTATTTGAAAATGATTTAATAAAAGTAGGGAATATTAGTTTTAAAGTTCTCCATACACCAGGACATTGTCACGAACATGTTTCTTTAATGTTAGATGATTACTTTTTTTGTGGAGATCTAGTCTTTAATTGTGGCGTAGGGAATGTTAATTTTCGTGGCGATGTGGCCATCCTCTATAGATCTATTACTCACAAGGTTAAGAGCTTGCCAGAGGATTTAATAGTCCTTCCAGGGCATGACTATCTTTATAATAATATTAAATTCCTTGAATCTATTTATGAGGATCCAGAATTGATAGATAGTCAGTTAAAATTGTTAAAAGAAGGCTTTGATTCTA